>VFSW01014877.1_pt1 | contig 10725 bp, 9 predicted proteins | sample 5358111 | NCBI WGS metagenome assembly VFSW01 (sample SAMN11554181, study PRJNA540505) | mine drainage metagenome | isolation source: sediment from site ElyBrook_90M | place: USA: Ely Copper Mine, Vershire, VT | collected 2017
CCCCCGCTCCACCAAATTCCCGAGACGCGCGCCCCTATCGGCGCCGGCGGCGTGAATGTCATCGGGGGGATCGACGGCGGCGCTCGCCGCCTCGGCCGCCGCGGCGATCGTTACGGCATCCACCACCCTGCCGTTGAGCGCGCTCTCCGCGGCGGCAAGGCGCAGCGGCCGGTCGGCGACGCCGATGGCGCCGATGTGTGCGCCGCGGGCTTTGCCGCCGTCGGCCTGATCATAAAACAACGCGACGCCCGCAATGGCGAAGTCGCCGTCGCGGCGGGCGAATTCCTGAAATCCGAAACGGCGGCGGGCCGGCCATGGCGGCAGCCGGACGCCGGTGATGATTTCGTCGGGCTCGAGCGCCGTCATCAGCGGGCCGCGAAAAAAATCGGCGGCGGCAATGGTGCGCGTTGCAGCTTTGCTGGCGACAACGATCTCGGCATCGCAGGTCACGGCGATACCGGGCATTTCGGCGGCGGGATCGGCGTGCGCGAGACTGCCGCCGACGGTACCGCGGTTGCGGATCTGGTAATGCGCGACATGCGAGATGGCTTCGACCAAAAGCGGATGCGCCGTGCGCAACCGGCCATCGTCGAGAATGTCGCGCCAGCGCACCATGGCGCCGAGCGTGACGCCTTCCGCGGAAATCGCGATCTGCCGAAGCTCTTCGACCTTGCGCAGATCGATGACGAGCGAGGGCGAGGCGACGCGGAACGCCAACATCGGCACGAGACTCTGGCCTCCGGCCAGCGGCTTGGCTTCGCCGCCGTGCGCCGCCAGTAAAGCGATCACATCAGACAGGCTGGTGGGACAGGAATATTCGAAGGGCGGCAGTTTCATAGCCGAAAAGTCCGCTTCGAACGAGGAACAAAATCCCTGCCGCATCTCGTAACATCGGTCCAATCGAGTGGTCAACGTGTCGGGCCAGTGTCGGGCCATGGGGGCTCCATGGGCCTTGCCCGCGAGCATTTCGCGGGAGAGCGATTACTGATATTTTGCCGCCTGGCCGGAGGCGCGGCTATGCGCCCGCTCCGCAATCGGAGGAAACCATGCCGAAGCCGGCGCCGCGCAATGGCAAGAACGGCAAGCGTGCTCCACAGGTGCGCGAGCTGCCCAAGATCAATAACCGGACCGACACGCGCGACATTCTCGCCCACGCCGCGCGGGAAGCGCGGCTCGACGATTATTTCATTGTCGACGTCGACGCCCACGTCACCGAGACGGCGTTCTGGTCGGAAATCGTCGACCGCATGGACAGCGACGTCTATCGGCAGATGGCGAGCGCGTTCAAGGATCGCGGCGGCTCGCCGCCCGGTCTCCTCAATGCGACGCCCGGCATGTTGTACCAGGACGTGTTCGGCCGCATTCCGCATCAGCAGCGTTTGGCGGAAGCCGTTCCGGGCGGGCGCACTCATGCGCAGGTGACGCTGGTGCAGCGCGCCATGGATTCGATGGGCATCGACTACATGGTGGTATTCCCGACGCCGATGCTGGTGCTCGGCATGCATCCGCAGGCCGACATGGAAGTCGCGATCGGCAATGCGTTCAACCGCTGGCTCGCCGAGGAGATCATGCCGCAGGACGCGCGCATCAAGGCGATGCTCTATCTGCCGTTCAATCATCCCGAGGCCTGCGTCAAAGTCGTCGAGCAATATTCCGACAACCCATCCGTCATCGGCTTTACCGTTACCTCGACCCGGTTCCGGCCGGTGCACCACGACAGCTACATGCCGCTCTATTCTGCCATCCAGGCGACCGGCAAGCCGCTCGGCTTTCATTCCGGCTTTCACTGGGGCGACCAGTCGATGCAGCAATGCAATCGATTCATTTCCATGCATGCGCTGTCGTTCGTGCACTTCAATCTGGTGCATCTGACCAACTGGATCATCAACGGCCTCCCCGAGCGATTTCCGAAGCTGAAGGTGATCTGGATCGAGAGCGGGCTCGCCTGGGCTCCGTTCCTGATGCAGCGGCTGGATTCCGAATACATGATGCGCTCGTCGGAAGCGCCGCTGTTGCGGCGGCGGCCGAGCGAGTACATCGCCGACATGTACTTCACCAGCCAGCCGCTGGAGCGCTCGAACCTCAAACTCACCGAAGCGACGTTCGACGCGATCAAAGCCGAGACGCAGCTTTTGTTTGCCTCCGACTGGCCGCACTGGGATTTCGATCTGCCGAGCGCGATCACGACGCTGCCGTTCCTCAGCGAGCAGGCGAAGCGCAACATTCTCGGGCTCAATGCGGCGCGCCTGTTCGGCTTGCCGGTTCCGCTGCACAAACAGGTCAGGCAGGCGCCGGTGCGGCGCGTGCCGGTTCCGGCGTAGCCGTCAAGCAAAGGACGTCACGAATGGCGCGAGCTCTGGCGCGTAAGGCTGCGAAACCACCGAAAGCACATCGCGCGGCGATCCGCGTTCGCGGCAACCCGCCGGCGGCCGATTTCCCCGCGCACGTGCAGGCCGCGCTCGACCGCGGCGAGCCGGATGCGATTGCGGATGATGTGTTGCAGAAGGTTCTGGCGGCAGCGGTGAAATGCTACGCGGCGAAGGTGGAGCGGCGCGGCGCCGGACTGGAGCCCTTTCCGGAAGGCGTCATCACCGCGACGGAAACGGTGGTGGCGGCATGCGCCATGATCCGGGCGGCCGATCTCAACATCTTCGATGTCGCGATGTGGTTTCATCGCCCGGCGATCTAAACGTGGCATAAGGCGGAGAAACGGGACCAGTCATGGATGAAATCGCGGTGGCCAAGCTCGCCGATGTCCCCGATGGGGATTACCGCATCTTCGCGCTCGACGCTTTGGAAGTCGGCATTTTCCGCTTCGGCGACCGGGTGGTGGCGTATGAAAATGTGTGTCCGCATGCCGGCGGACCGGTGTGCCAGGGCAAGATTTTCAATCAGGTCGAAGAGCTGATCACCGAAGACAAAAAGAGCGCGGGGCTGCGCTTCGGCAAGCAGCGGCACATTGTCTGCCCGTGGCACGGTTACGAGTTCGACCTGGAAACCGGCTCTCATCCCGGCGATGCGTCGGTGCGGCTGACGCCGGTGAAAGTCGCGGTGCGCGACGGCCAGGTGTTCGTCAGCTTGCCGCGATAACCTGCCGCTCAAATCGGGGCGGTAGCGAAATCGAGCCGCAAACGCCGGTGCCTCGACTTTTGCCCACTTCCCCGCTAAGCGGGCCGCAGCAACAAGCGCCCGAGATCATGTCACCAGGTCCTGCATTATCTGGAAGAGTTGGCGGAACCGCCGCGTTCCGGCTGGCCACCGCTTGCGCCGTCGGTTGCCTGGTCATGCTTACTGCGGCGCGTCCGGCCGGGGCGGCAGGCGAGGGCGTGGCGCAGCCGCGCGCCGTCGCGGTTCCGGGTTTCTGGGACCCGCGGCGCCGGCCGGAACGGCCTGATCTGTCGCGCATTGGGAGTATCCGCTTTCTCACCGAGCTTGATTATCCGCCGTTCGACTTCACCGGCCCGGACGGCAATCCGGCTGGTTTCAACGTCGATCTCGCGCGCCTGATCTGCGACGAGATCAAAGTGAGCTGCACCATTCAGGCGCGGCCGTTCGCCAGCCTGATCGAGGCGCTCAATGAGGGCCGCGGCGACGCCGTGATCGCCTCGATCGCGCCGACCCCGGAAACCCGCCGCCGCGCCGATTTCACCGACCCGTATTACCGCACGCCGGCCCGCTTCGTGGCGCGGATCGACAGCCCGATCGGCGACGTGCTGCCGGAACGGCTCGAAGGCAAGAAGATTGCCGTGATCGCCGGCACCGCGCACGAGGCGTATCTCAAGGCGATGTTCACCGAAGCCGAAGTGCGGCCCTATCCGAACGCCGAAGCCGCACGCGAGGCGTTGCGCAACAAAGAAGTCGATCTCCTGTTCGGCGACGGCATTTCGCTGGCGTTCTGGCTCAACGGTACCGAGTCCGGCGGCTGCTGCGCGTTTCGCGGCGGACCGTTCCTGGAGAGCCGCTATTTCGGCGAAGGTATCGGCATTGCGGTCCGTCGCGGCAACGATCTTTTGCGGCTGGCGATGAACTGGGCACTGTTCCAGATATGGGAGAAGGGCAGCTACACCGATCTGTGGCTGCGCTATTTCCCAATCAGTCCATTTTGATTTGATCGGAACAGCCAAGCGTTTAAGAACCAAACCATGACGACTGCCACCATCGAACAAGCATCAGACCTGCGCGCCGTCGCCGAGCAGTCGCATGCCTGGCCGTTCGAGGAGGCGCGCAAGATTGTCGCGCGGCTGAAGCGAAATCCGAAACCGGAGGTGATCTTCGAAACCGGCTACGGCCCGTCCGGCCTGCCGCATATCGGCACCTTCGGCGAAGTCGCGCGCACCACCATGGTGCGCCACGCCTTCCGTGTGCTCACCGACGATAAGATCAAGACCCGGCTGATCGCGTTCTCCGACGACATGGATGCGCTGCGCAAGGTGCCGGACAACATCCCCAACAAGGAGATGATCGCCCAGCATCTCGGCCGGCCGCTGACCAAGATACCCGATCCGTTCGGCACCCACGACAGCTTCGCCGCCCACAACAATGCGCGGCTGCGCGCATTCCTCGATCAGTTCGGTTTCGACTACGAATTCATGTCGTCGACCACCTGCTACACGTCCGGGCGGTTCGACGCGTCGCTGCTGAAAGTGCTGGAGCGCTTTGATGCGGTGATGAACATCATGCTGCCGTCGCTGCGCGAGGAGCGCGCCGAAACTTATTCGCCGTTCCTGCCGATCTCGCCGCGCACCGGCATGGTGCTGCAGGTGCCCGTAATCGGGCACGACGCCAAGGCCGGCACCATCACCTACGACGACCCGGATACGGCCGAGCGCGTCACCACGCTGGTCACCGGCGGGCGCTGCAAGCTGCAATGGAAGCCGGACTGGGCGATGCGCTGGGTCGCGCTCGGCGTCGATTACGAAATGGCCGGCAAGGACCTCATCGATTCCGTCAAGCTGTCGAGTGAAATCTGCCGCGCGCTCGGCGGCTCGCCGCCGGAGGGCTTCAACTACGAGCTTTTTCTCGACGAGAACGGCCAGAAGATTTCCAAGTCCAAGGGTAACGGCCTGACCATCGAAGAGTGGCTGCGCTACGCCAGCCCGGAAAGCCTCGCGCTGTTCATGTACCGCGAGCCGAAGGCGGCGAAGCGGCTTTATTTCGACGTCATCCCGCGGCACGCCGACGAATACCAGCAATTTCTCGACGCCTATCCGCGCCAGTCGCCGAAGGAGCAGCTTGCCAATCCGGTTTGGCATATCCACGGTGGCGCGCCGCCGAAGGCCGACAACCCGGTGACGTTCGCGATGCTGCTTTCGCTCGTGACCGCATCGAACGCAGAAAACGCCGACACCCTGTGGGGGTTCATTGGCCGCTACCGGCCCGGCGTGACGCGACAGACCCATCCGCGCCTTGCGGCACTGGTCGACTACGCCATCCATTACTTCCGCGATTTCGTGCTGCCGGCGAAGAAATTCCGCGAACCGGGTCCGGGCGAACGCGCCGCGCTGATGGATCTGCGCGATGCGCTGTCGCAGCTTCCGTCCGATGCGTCGGCGGAAACCATCCAGAACGTAGTCTATGAGGTCGGGCGGCGCGAGCCGTTCCTCGACCAAAAAAAGAAAGCCAAGGACGGCAAGCCTGGCGTGACGCTCGACTGGTTCAACATGCTCTATCAGGTGCTGCTCGGCCAGGAGAAAGGCCCGCGCTTCGGCTCGTTCGTTGCCGCTTACGGGATTCAGAACACCATCGACATGATCGATGGCGCGCTGGCACGCTCAGCATAGTTCACGCTTTCGCACTCCACTCAGCCTCGTTAGAGACCAGATATCCCAGTCAGGCGCCTTGGCCGAAAAGGTTCTCGCCGATGCCGCGAACACCGACATCGGCCGCCAGCAGCGCGCCTTCATGCGGGTGTGCAGCGAGATGCGCGGGCGACAACGCAAAGCTGGCGGATGTGATGTAAAGACTATCGAAGTTCGCACCGCCGAACGTGCAGCTTGTCGGCCAAGTGCACGGCAGTTCGACGACGCGGTCAAGTTTACCATCCGGCGCGATCCGAACGACGCAAGCTCCGCCGGCGACACGGCAGTTCCAGAGATAACCTTCCGCGTCGAGACACGACCCGTCAGGGAGCCCGCGCGGAAAGCCGGCGAAAAATGTGCGGCGGTTGACGATCGTGTTCGAGGAGCTGATCCAGTCATACTGGTAGATTTCGTTTTCGAGAGTGTCGCCGAACAGGAAACGACCGTCCGGTGTCCACGCCATGGTGTTTGAGATGCCGATATCATAGGGCGTCAAGCGAACGCATTTTCCATCGCGATCAATGCGATGCAATGCGCCGTGTCGCCCGGTCATCTCGCGTTCCGAGGCATCGTCCCTGAGATTGTTTTGCATCGAACCGACCCAGAAAGAGCCGTCCGGGCCGACTTTGCCTTCGTTGAAACGGTTGTCCGGCCGATCGTTCTCGGGCTCCGCAAAAGTCTCGAAGGCGCCGCCGAAATCCCAACGCGCAATGCGGCGGGCGAGACCGACAATGGCGCCTCCGTCACGACGCAGCCCGATCGAGGTGACGAATTCCGGCGTGGCCCACGTTTCGTGATGGCCGCTCGACGGATCGAGCCGGTGAATGCGCTTGTTGCCGATATCGACCCAGACGAGCCGCTGACGCGCGGCGTCCCACACTACGCTTTCGCCGGTGTGGTCCCGGCAGTCGAACACGATCCGGACGTTGTCGTTTGCGGGAGTCAAAGGGCGCTTCCCGTGAGTGCTGGCTCTCGCGTTTCGCGAGCGCCAGAAGATCAGACCCATCCGGCGTCGACGACGTAGTGCTGGGCCGTGCACGCCGAAGCGTCGTCGGAGGCGAGGAAGACGCAAAAGCGCGCAATGTCCTCCGGCTCAACCCACCTTTTGAGGCACTGCGCTTCGAGCCGCTGCCGGTCGCTTTCCGGCGTCAGCCACTTGGTCAACTGCCGCTCCGTTTTGACCCAGCCCGGAGCAATCGCATTCACGCGAATATTGTAAGGTCCGTAGTCGCGCGCAAGCGAGCGCGTCAGTCCGATTATTGCCGATTTCGACGCGGTGTAGATCGGCATGCCGCCCATCCCGGCCATCCAGGATATGGATGAGAAATTGACGATCACGCCGCCGCCTTTGACCTGCATTCCCGGCAATACGGCTTGGGCGGCGAAAAACGCAGGCCGCAGATTAACGGCAATCCGATCGTCGAACTGCTCGGGTGTCACATCGGCCGTCTCGTGGCGTTCGTCGTTTCCGGCGTTGTTGATGAGAACGTCGGCGGTTCCCTGCACTTTGGTGAGCGCCGCAATGGCAAGTCTCAGCGCATCGATGCTGCGAATGTCCGCTCGGGCAAACTGCACACCCGATGTCTCCCCACCGAGTTCTGCAATAAGAGCTCTCGACGGCGCTTCGGCGATGTCAATGAAGCCGACTCTGGCTTTCTGGCGGACGAATGCGCGCACGACGGCCGCCCCGATGCCCGATCCGCCGCCGGTTACGATAACCGATTTCCCTTCGAGGTCGGCGTAGATGGCGCCTGGCGACTTTTCGGCCAAGTGAGTCCCTCCGATCCGACTGACGCGAGTGCGATTTACTGTGCCGCCCGCCGACAACACAAGCGGTCGGGTGGCCGCCGCCGCGCGCCGGCAGGCCGCTTTATGAACACAGTTGAGAAAACTTGCCGGTCAAAAGGCGAGAATCGAGGCGTTTCGGGAACCAAGGCGTTGATAGACACGTTCGACCGCCAGCCATAAACTCCGCTAGCGCTTGCTTGACCGTCCGGGGCGACCGACATGGCCGAAGATCGCGTCGAACGTCGGCTGGCCGCCGTTCTCGCCGCCGACATTGTGGGCTACAGCCGCCTCATGGAAGTCGATGAGGAAGGCACTCTTGCGCGGCTCAAGACGGTGCGGATGGAGCTGATCGATCCGGCAATTGCCAAATGCAAAGGTCGCCTTATCAAGACCACCGGCGACGGCATGCTGGTGGAATTTCAAAGTGTCACTGAGGCGCTGCGGTGCGCGGTCGATTTCCAGCAACGCATGGCGCGCCGCAATCGCGACATGCCGGCATCACGCACGCTGCTTTACCGCATCGGCATCAATCTCGGCGACGTGATTGTGGAAGACAGCGACATCTTCGGCGACGGAGTAAACGTCGCGGCGCGACTGGAATCGATTGCCGAGCCGGGAGGTATCTGCATCTCTGCCGCGGTGCGCGATCAGGTCGCCGACCGCCTCGATGTCGGGTACGAAGATCTGGGCGAGCAGCAGGTCAAGAACATTCGGCGGCCGATCCGTGCTTTTAAGGTTTTGCTGAACGGCGAAGCCCAGGCCCCCGGCAAACAAGCCGAGGACCAGACATCGGCGCCGCGGGCGAGCGCGCGGAAACCGTCGATTGCGGTGCTGCCGTTCGTGAACATGAGTGGCGATCCGGAGCAGGAATTCTTCGCCGACGGACTGACCGAAGACATCATCACCGAACTCTCGCGCTTTCGCCAGCTTCTCGTCATTTCGCGCAACGCGGTTTTCGTGCACAAGGGAAAGCCGAAAAAGGCGCAGCAAATCGCCCGTGAATTCGGCGTCGACTACGTCGTCGAAGGAAGCGTGCGTAAAGCCGCCGATCGCGTCAGGGTCACTGTCCAGCTGATCGACGGCGAAACCGAAGCTCACGTCTGGGCCGAGCGCTACGATCGCGAGCTTGAAGATATTTTCGCGATCCAGGACGAGGTGACGTCTTTCATTTCGGCGACGCTGTTTGGCCGGGTTGAGGCCGCGAGACACGACCGGGTCAACCGCAAGCCGACCGGAAACATGGCGGCCTATGAGTGCGTGCTCACCGGCAAGGTTCTGCACCACTGGTCGAACCCGGAAGCCAACGCCAAAGCCATACAAATGCTGAACCGCGCGATCGAACTCGATCCCAACTATGCGCACGCGCACGCGTGGAAGGCCTGCGTGACCGGACAGGCCTGGCTGCATGGCTGGTGCGAAGATCGGGCCGCCGGCATGCAGGTGATCACGGACGAACTGAAAACCGCCCTGGCTCTGGACGACAATGATGCGGACGTGCACCGGATTCTGGCCGCGGTAAACTTGAACTTCAACGAGCACGATAAGGCCGTCTATCATCAGGACCGTGCGCTCAGCCTGAATCCCAACAGCGATCTCATCGTCGTCCAGCAAGGCGAGGTACTGACGTGGCTTGGGAAGGCGGAGGAGGGGATCGACTGGATACGCCGGGCGATGCGGCTCAATCCGTATCATCCGGAACGGTTCTTGAGTCATCTGGGACGCGCACAATACACGGCGCGGATGTATGCCGATGCGATCGCGTCCTACAGCAAGCTGACGGCGCCTGACTACACCCACCACGCGTTTCTTGCCGCCTCATCGGCGCAATTGGGCAATCGCGTGGCCGCCACGGCGCACGCCCGCGAAGTCCTGCAACGCGAGCCGGCTTTCACCATCACGAATTTCCTGAAAACGCTCCGCTATCGGCAGGCATCGGATACCGAGCACATTGTCGAGGGACTGCAAAAGGCCGGCCTGCCAAGCTAGACAATCGTCGATCGACGCCTGGCGGAAACGCAACAGGCGCGCCGTTCGACTGCGCCCGCAACGCCCGTCTCCCGGAAAAGGAGAGGGCATACCGGTTTCACTGGCTGGCCCATAAAATCCGCGCGATCCACAGCACATCGGCGGCGGCGATCGTGCGGTCGGCGTGTTCGGGATTGAGCGAACGCAGCTCAATCGATTTCGCCGTGCGGCGTTTGAGCTCTTTCGCCGTCACCTCGCCGCTTCGGGTTCGCACCACGACGCGATCGCCGCGGCGGATCGGGGCTGCCGGTGAAACCAGGATTACGTCGCCGTCGCGATAGGCCGGCTCCATTGACTGGCCGGAGACTTCGAGCGCATAGGCGTGCTCGTCGCTGACCGCGGGGAATGCGATCTCGTCCCAGCCTTCGCCGACCGGATAGCCGCCGTCGTCGAAATAACCGCCGGCGCCGGCTTCGGCGAAGCCAAGGAGTGGTACTGCCCGGGTCGAGGGACCGCTGCCGGTGTTGATTAGTTCGACGAACACGTCGATTGACGTGCCGGTCGCGGCGAGCGCTTTGGCGATCGACTCGGTCGACGGCCACCGGGCGCGTCCCTGCGCCGTGACGCGCTTCGATCTGTTGAAGGTGGTTGGATCAAGTCCGGCGCGTTTGGCGAGCCCCGAAGCCGACAAACCCGCGCGGGTCGCCAGACGATCGATCGCTGACCAGACCTGTGCGTGGGTGAGCATTCCTACCCCTCAACTTGCAAAGGATGGTAGGGAATTATTCCTGCCGGCTCAAGTCCGGGTGCGGGCAAGGCTTTGTAGGTGGACTTTTGCCCAATGCTGATGTCGATCGCCTTGAACAGGCGATTCCGCGCCGATAGGGTCGCGGTGGAGCGCGCGCACAGGTGACGACAATCTACAAGATCTGCGAACAGGCCGTCTGGCGCGCGACCGAGGCCGGTGAGTCATTTCTCGGGACCGACGCCGACGAGCGTGACGGCTTCATCCATTTCTCGACCGCAGCACAGCTCGCCGAGACGCTGGCCAAACACTACTCCGGAAAGACCGATCTGGTTCTCGTCGCCGTCGATGCCGAGGCGCTTGCCATGACGCTCGTCTGGGAGCGATCGCGCTGCGGCGATCTGTTCCCGCATCTCTATGCCCCGCTGC
>VFSW01014878.1_pt1 | contig 10724 bp, 12 predicted proteins | sample 5358111 | NCBI WGS metagenome assembly VFSW01 (sample SAMN11554181, study PRJNA540505) | mine drainage metagenome | isolation source: sediment from site ElyBrook_90M | place: USA: Ely Copper Mine, Vershire, VT | collected 2017
AAATCAAAACAAAACTTGGAAAAAACAATGCAAAAGAAGCTGGTTTGATAAATACGGAGATAAAGTGGTTTTACTCGGTAGATTAGCCCCCGGAGTCCGTACATTTATCTCCCTTCCTGCGGGAATACTTGAAATGAATTTTGTAAAATTTATTTCTTACTCCGCAATAGGCTCGATTATATGGATATTAGTTCTAACTTATTTTGGGTCGTACCTAGGCAACAACTGGATGTCTCTTGAAGTTTATTTTAGGAAATTTGAGTTGGGAATTGCTGTTTTATTAATTCTTGCGATCCTCTGGTACATCAACCACAAACTCAAAATTATTAAACTTAAATAGCTACTGAAATTTGCTGACTAGGCCGACGACTTTGCCCTGGACAATAAGCGATTTTGGATAAATTGGCTGCATCTCGGAATTTGCGGGCTTTAGCACAACGACCCCGTTTTCTCTGAAGAATTTCTTTAAAGTCGCCAAATTGTCGTCAACGATTGCAACAACTATATCCCCGTTTACAGCTTCGTTGACTTTTTCGATAACGACGAAGTCTCCGTCCAAAATACCGTCTTCGATCATTGAGCTTCCCTTGACCTGCAGGACGTACGCAGTCTTTTGACCCGACAAAAGCGAGGCCGAGACATGAAACGTCGCATTCGGGTCTGTATGTGGCTCCAGAGGCTTCCCGGCAGCTATAAATCCCATTAGAGGAAGTTCAATGGCGGGTTTGCTTCCCATCATCGAGAAGGTCACTTTTTCATCCACAATTTTAAGGACTCTTGTATTACCTTCGACTTTTTGGATATATCCCTTTTCAACGAGGGATTTTATGAGTACATGAACAGTAGAATTGCTTCTGTGTCCTGTAGCTTTGGCAATTTCAGCTAAAGTCGGAGAATAACCGTACTGCCTTTGAAATTGCGCCAAGAACTCTAGGACTTCCCTTTCTTTTTTGTATAAAACTCCGGCCATATACAAATTTTATACGAAAAATAATAGAACTTTGTCAATATGAAGAATTGGTGCAAACTAGGTCAGTTCTTATTATGAGTTAATCGGGAATCGGAAATCTCTGAAGGGCTTCCGAAACCGGAATTCTTAGCATTCTATATTTAACACCATTTTTCCATTCTAATCCCAAGGTAACTGTAGGTTCATCAAATATTGATGCATTTTCTTCTACCAGGATGTTCTCCGCGTCTAGAGGACCGTTGGGAGCGATTTGCTCTAACGAGTAATCTGCATCTGACGTTGATGCAAATATTTCTCTTGAAAGAGAAACTCTTGGTTTACCCTTCCATGAAAAAGGCTCAAGTCCCCAGCAAGAAAGGACCTTTGTCTTAGAATCGACCCGTTCTATTTTTCTCCAGTCAACAATTATTTGTCCATGGTCTTTTGAATAAAGGAAAAAACTTAATTGTTCGTTTGGCCGATAAGGATGCTGAAAAGTAACCTGACCGGGACACCAAATCTTAGATACCGCGAAAACATCCATTCTTCCCATAATCGCATGTTGTATCTTTTTCCAAATTAAACTATTCTCTCCCAACTCAGACTCATGAGCAACCAAAACCTTGCTCATCTCATAAGCTGATCGAATAGCCATTCGCGCCTGTGATTGATCGTATTCTTTCATGGCTGGAATTCTAGCGCAGTCCAAATTTGATTGCAAGCTTAACAGTCCACAGTTATGGTAAAATTAAGGATCGATGAAGTTTAATTTAAAGTCGGATTTTAAGCCTACCGGAGACCAGCCGCAGGCGATTGAAAAACTGACAAAAACTATTGGAAAAAATGCAAAGCATCAGGTTTTAGTTGGTGTAACCGGAAGCGGAAAAACGTTTACCATGGCAAATGTCATCCAAAACATCCAAAGGCCAACCCTCATTATTTCCCATAATAAGACTCTTGCCGCACAGCTTTACCAGGAATTCAGGGATTTTTTCCCCAACAATGCAGTTTCATATTTTGTTTCCTACTATGATTTCTATCAACCCGAGGCATACGTTCCGCAAACGGATACTTACATCTCTAAAGAAACCGAGATAAACGAAGAAATCGACAAATTAAGGCTTTCCGCAACAACTAACCTCCTCACGAGAAAAGACGTAATAGTCGTTGCATCGGTCTCCTGCATTTATAATTTGGGCTCTCCTATCGAATACGGAAAATTCGTTATGGAACTTCGCCCGGGTGTTAAGGTTCAGCAGAAAGATATTCTGGTAAGGTTGACCGATTTGCAGTACGAAAGAAATGATTATGCCTTCAAGCGCGGGTCGTTTAGGGTCAGAGGAGAGAACGTTGATGTCTTCCCCGCCTATTCCGATTCGGGCTTAAGAATCGAAACAACCGACGGGAAAATAAAAGACATAACGGAATTTGATCCGCTAACCGGAGATGTTATGAAAAGAAATATTGCAACCGTTGTCTATCCTGCCAAACATTACATGACAAATCCCGAAAGCTATGGCCCGGTCTTTGACGAAATAAAAAGCGATTTGGAAAAAAGAGTCCTTGAACTTAAAAAAATGGGAAAACAGCTGGAAGCGCACCGCCTTCTTCAACGGACAACTTACGATTTAAACATGATTAAGGAACTTGGCTACGTAAACGGCATTGAAAATTACTCGAGATATTTTGACGGAAGGAAACCCGGAGAACCCCCATATACTTTATTGAATTATTTTGAACAGTGTTCGGATAACTTTTTGACAATAGTCGACGAGTCGCACATGACAATTCCCCAAATCAGAGGAATGTATAACGGCGACCGCGCCCGAAAACAAATGCTTATAGACTACGGTTTTAGGCTTCCGTCGGCGCTTGATAACCGGCCTTTGAGGTTTGATGAGTTTATGAGGCGCGTAAATCAAATGATTTATGTTTCCGCGACCCCTAATGACTATGAAATGAGCCTTGCAAAAGAATACGATTCTGTTGCCGAACAGTTAATAAGACCAACCGGCTTAGTTGACCCGAAAATCTCAATACGTCCGACCAAAGGCCAAATTGACGATTTAATTTCGGAGATTGAACGAAGAACAAATAAAAAACAAAGAGTACTTGTTACGACTTTGACGAAAAGGATGGCCGAAGACCTGTCTACTTTTTTGGAAGAACGAGGAATCAAAGTATCTTATTTACACTCGGACATACAAACACTAGAAAGACAGGACCTTTTGGATAAATTAAGAGCCGGAGAATATGATGTCTTGGTTGGTATTAATCTTCTACGCGAGGGTCTGGATCTGCCCGAAGTTTCTCTCGTAGCAATTTTAGACGCCGACAAGGAAGGATTCCTGCGTTCAAAAACCTCACTAATTCAAACAATGGGAAGAGCGGCGCGTCATGTTGACGCCGAGGTTATTATGTACGCCGATGTCGTAACTCGCTCGATGGAAGAGGCGGTAAAAGAAGTTGAAAGAAGAAGGAAAATTCAGTTGAACTATAATCGGAAGCATAATATAACTCCCCGTTCAATAGAAAAAAAGATAAGGGCAAGATTGGTCGAAGAAGAAGAACAACGGGAAGAAAAATTGGACCTTTTGATGAGGCTCCAAAAAGATGTAATCCTGCCGGACGAAAAAGAAGATTTGATAAAAAGGTTAACGATAGAAATGAGAGAAGCCGCGAAAGATTTGGACTTTGAAACCGCAGCGACAATAAGGGATCAAATCCGTGCGCTTAGAGATAGAGTGTGATAGAATTCCTTTTTGTGTCAAAAGAAAGAAAATTTCTTAAACCGCTTATAAGACTATCCCTCGCGGCGTCTTTGGTGGCGGGCGTTGACGATGTACCTTTTAAAATTCCGCCTCCTCCACCCAGGATAGAAATCGTAACGATGGTTGAAAAACAGACGGATCCAACCATATTGTTAAATGAGATTTTATCTGCACCCCTATTTACTTCGGAAAGAACAAGACTGGAAAGACAATATCTGGGATTTGTAGGTAAAAATCCAGCCGTGGAGAATATTGACCGGGGTTTTATGGTTATTTCTAACCCCACTTTAAGAGCCTCTCTTTTAGACGCAAGGTGGGAATTAAGACAAGAAGGAAAAGGAGGGCTCGAACCTCTTCCGGATGAAAAATATACTTGGGCAAAGGAAAACGGAATTAATCCCGAAATACTTGCAATATAACTTGACCCATATAAAGCCGCAAGAGATATCGTTTGGCAAATTTATAAAAATGCTAAATTGAGAGAAGACGACACCATTTTAAATAATCCGGATGAACCCATGCTAAACCCCGGAGGTATGGCAAAATTAATACACTATGAAACTGGCGATGTTCACCATTTTTCCCCATATGCTTTTACGAATGTCGGGGACGGAGTCGCTATAAAACAAATAAACACTGCTATATTTCCGACGGGAATCACAGATTTAGAAAAATTATGTGATATTGTTTATATACAAACAGGCCTTGATTTTAAAGCAGAGAATATTCCAGGGTCTTTATGGCAAAATCCGAAGAATCCAGGAGAAAGCGGCGGCGCAATCCCGCAAATTGAATTAATGCCTTCCAATGCACTAAAATATTATAAATTAGTAAAGGAGACAACGGGAAAAGAACTAAATCCCTTTGATCTTAAGGGTGCAATAACGTTAGCATGGGTTTTTTTAGCACATCAAGAAAAAGTCGGTAAAGACGCTCACGGAAACTATCTTTACCGTGTAGGCTATAGAAGAGACAGTATTGTTGACCAGCAAAATGCACTTTTAAAATGGAATTTTGACAGGAAAATCTTTTCGGTTCTTGATACAGCAATAAACTATTACACCAAATTCATTATGAACAAGCCAGAAGGTACCTATTAAAATCCGCTGATATTCTCTGCGTGCTCTACAATCGGTTCTTTTGAATTGAATTGAACAGAAATTGCATCAATCCTCATTTGCTCCGGCAAATTTTTGTGAGTAAATTTATAAAATTCGGCCGCTTTTATAAGAGACCTTAATTTGAAATACGCGATTTGTTCGAGAGGAGTCCCGAATTTGTCCGAACTTCGCGTTTTTACTTCGATGAATACTAAAATGTTATTATAAACAGCGACAATATCAAGCTCTGTATTTCTTGCCCTGAAATTTCTATCGATGATTTTAAACCCTGATTTTTTGAGGTAATTTGCAGCTATTTCTTCTCCTTTTCGTCCCAAAGGATTAGAAATTTTCATTCTTAAAGGGTATTTCTTAGGAAATATAATTTAGCACGCCTTATTTTATTTTTTATTTTTCCTTTAACCTCAACTTTTTCTATGTTTGGAGAACCAACGGGAAAAATTCTTTCGACAGCGACGTCTCCTACGGTTTTTCTAACCGTAAACATCTTATTTACCCCTCTTCCGCCGACAGAAAGAACAACTCCCTCAAAAACCTGAACTCGGCTTTTTTCGCCTTCTGTTATTTTTTGGTGAACTCTGACAATGTCACCCGGTTTAAAATTAATTTCTGAAATCATTAGCTTATTATTATATATGACAGACACGAAGAAATGCAAGGAAAATTGGATGAGGAGAAAGAGGCCTGCTTTTATATTCGGGATGGCCTTGTGTTCCAAGATAAAAAGGATGTACTTTCTTTGGCAGTTCAATTATTTCCGCCAGACCTTCATCGACCGAACGCGCCGAAATCACAAGTCCCTTTTCTTCAAAATGTTTTGCGTACTTGTCGTTAAATTCGTATCGGTGCCTATGCCTTTCGCTGGTTATTTCTTTTTTGTAGATAGAATACGCAATCGTTCCTTTCTTAACTTTTGCCTTCCAACCTCCGAGCCTCATTGTTCCGCCATAGGCTCTTTTTTTCATAAATTTTTCTTGCGTCGGCATAAGATGTATAACCGGGTGAGAAGTCGTTGGGTCATTTTCCATTGTATTTGCTTTTGAAAATCCCAAAACATCACGCGCATAGGCAACGGCGGCAAGCTGCATTCCATAACAAAGCCCAAGATAGGGGATTTTCTTTTCCCGCGCGTACGAGGCAGCCTTAATCATCCCCTCGGCCCCTCTTACTCCCCAGCCAATCGGAACAATAATTCCTGTTGGGTTACCGATAATTCCAACCCCTTCGCGCTCGACTTTTTCGGCGTCAACCCATTTTGTTTTTACATCGATCCCTTCTTTCCATGCTGCGTGATCGATTGCGTCAAAAAGTGCTGCATAAGAATCCCGAAGCTCGTATTCACCGGTTCCGAAGTATTTTCCAACAATTGCAACTTCAATGGTTTCCTTTTTTGCTTTTATACTTTCCAAAAGTTTATTCCATTCTTTAAGATTCGGTGTTCTAATCGGAAGTTTTAACTTCTTCAAAATTCTCTCGTTAAGATTTTGTTTTTCCAAAACAATAGGAATGCCATAAACAGATGGGAGATCCGGACTCGAAATAATATCTTCTTTTTGCATATTACAGAAAAGCGCGAGCCTATCTCTTCTCCTTTGGTCGATATACTTTTCCGAACGCGTAATAATAAAGTCCGGCTGGATACCTAACGAGTTAAGAGTCCTAACAGACAACTGCGTTGGTTTTGTCTTTGGCTCACCTAAATGTGCGGGAGTAGGGACGTAACTTACGTGAACATGTATAACATCTCCGGGTTTTTTAAGAGTTAAGATTCTGCTTGCTTCATAATAAAAAACATTTTGATATTCACCTGCTGTGCCCCCAAGTTCGATAATTACAATATCGGCATTTTTTTTCTTTGCGACATTTTCTATTCTCCGGATTATTTCATCTGTTATATAAGGAATTGCTTCCACATCCTCTCCCTCAAATTCAAAACTTCTCTCACGGTCTATTACTGTCTTATAAATCTGCCCTGCGGTTACAAAATTATCTTTTCCCATGTCCTCATTCATAAACTTTTCGTATGAACCAATATCCATGTCTGCTTCTGTACCGTCCTCACACAAAAACGGATCACCGTGTTCGATAGGATTTATTGTTCCCGCGTCCAGATTTAAGTAGTTTTCAAATTTGATCGGGGCGACTTTAAAACCTGAATTTTTGAGAAGAAGGGAGATTGCAGCGACGGTGGTTCCTTTTCCGATTCCCGAAATTACACCGCCTGAAACAAAAATATATTTAGTCCTAAACTTTGTGTCGGGCACGATTAATCATACCAAGAAGGAATTTGCCCGTCAAGACGGCAAAAGTGAATCTTGAGCGGGTGAAGGGAATTGAACCCTCTGCCTGTCGCCTTAGGCGACCGTTCTACTGCTGAGCGGGAGACGGGTATCGCACCCGCGACCTCTTCCTTGGGAAGGAAGCATTCTACTACTGAACTACTCCCGCGCGATTTGATTCTATCAAATTAGCGGGGTAATTTCAGGGTATTTCCGGAGAAAATCAAATCGGGATTTTGAATATTATTAATTCTTGCAATTTCCGGCCATTTATAACCGTCTCCATAAGCCCTTACCGCGATATCCCAAAGATAATCTCCTTTTTGAATAGTATACGTTGAACCTGTTATTGAAGGACTATTGTTTTGAACCGGCTGAACTGTTGCCACTGTAATTTCCGGGACTTGCGGAATAATTAACTTATCTCCCGCATTTATAACATCCGGATCTACTATGTTATTCGTTTTTGCCAAATCCACCCAATTGTATCCCGAACCATAAATATTTTGTGCGATTTCCCACAAATTTTCTCCTTCTTTAACTGTGTAAATTTTCTGCTTGCTTTCTTCTTTTTGAATATTCGTTAATTGTTTATATGTAGAAACGGCAGTGTTAATCCTGTCGTAAGATTTATTTTTAGAAAATGTTATTACTAAAAACGCAGCGACCAAAACGACTAAGAAACCCAGAATTAAACTTACATAAGATTCGGAGAATTTAATTTGAAAACCGGCAGATTTTTGAACCTTGCTACTTTTGACTTTTTTTCGTCTTGGCATTTTATTTGGAGCAGATTTAGCGGGATGGACGAGACTCGAACTCGCGGCCTTCTCCGTGACAGGGAGACGCTCTAACCAATTGAGCTACCACCCCAAGCCTTAGGTATTCTATCCGATATTTGAACTTGAGTCAATCGCTGTGATACGATTTTCTTATCATGTCAAACCAAGAGATAGCAAAACTTCTAAAAGAAGTTGCCGCAGCTTACAGTATTAAAGATGACAAAAAATTCAGGTTCCAAATCCTAGCCTACCAGAAAGCTGCTGACACAGTCGCCCACATGAATACCGAACTCGAGGACTTGTTTAGAAATGGCAGTTTAAACACGGTTCCAAGTATTGGAGTTTCGATACGGGGGCATCTTGAAAGCCTGTTTAAAAAAGGCAAGGTTTCCCATTTTGACTGGGTTTTTAAAGGTATTCCTGAAGCCGTTTTTCCGCTTTTGGACATTCCGTCTTTCGGGCCTAAGAAAGCTTATGCACTTGTTAAACATTTTAATCTCAAAAATAAAGATACGGTCATAGAAGACTTGGAAAAATTGGCAAGAGAAGGAAAGATCGCAAGTCTGGAAAGATTTGGAGAAAAATCTCAAAGCGACATTTTAAGGGCGATAGCCGAATTTAAGGAAGGAAAAGGCAAAACTACCCGAATGGTATTACCATATGCAAAAGAAATAGCCGATAAGATTGTTGGATACCTCCAGCAGTGCCCTGAAATAGAACGTGTGGAGCCTCTGGGAAGCCTTAGAAGAAAAGTTGCAACTGTGGGAGATATTGATCTTGCTGTAGCCTCAAACGAACCTAAAAAAGTCATTGAATACTTCGTTTCCTATCCTTCGATTGAGCGCGTAATCGAAAAAGGTGACGTCTCAAGCTCAATCCTAGTCTCCGGAGGCCGCCAGATTGACCTCTTGGTTCAGCCCACCAAAGCCTTTGGGTCACTTTTACAACATTTTACAGGAAGCAAAAACCACAACATCCATCTTCGTGAACTTGCGCTAAAAAAAGGTTTATCTCTTTCCGAATACGGGATTAAGTTTCTAAAAGAAAAAAATAAACCACTGAAAACTTACTCTGATGAAAAATCCTTTTATGAAGCCATTGGACTTGATTATATTGAGCCCGAAATGCGGGAAGATACGGGAGAAATCGAACTGGCATCTAAGCATAACTTGCCGAAATTAGTACAGCTCGAAGACCTAAAAGGCGATTTACACATCCACTCAAGCTATCCGATTGAACCTAGCCACGATATGGGTTTAAGTTCAATGGAGGAAATGCTGGATATGGCAAAGAAACTAAATTACGAGTATTTAGCTTTTTCTGAACATAATCCAAGCTTGTCTAAGCATACCAAACAACAAATATACGAAATTTTGCAGAAAAGAGACGTGAAAATCGAACAAATTAAATCTAACAATAAAAGTGTTCGAATAATTAAACTACTCGAAACAGACATTTTACCTTCGGGTGAACTTGCTATAGATGATAAATGTCTTAATTTATTAGATGCAACTATCGTATCTATCCACAGTGTTTTTAGTATGGATACGGCCGATATGACCAAGCGGGTTCTTGACGGTCTTTCTCATCCAAAAGCTAAAATACTTGCCCATCCAACTGGACGGCTTTTAAACTCCCGTGGCGGCTACACGCTCGACTGGGAAAAAATTTTCGAATTTTGCAAAAAGCATAATAAAGCTTTGGAGATTAACAGTTGGCCTACAAGGCTCGATTTGTCAGATTCGGTCATAAGGCAGGCTGTCGATAATGGTGTAAAGATGGTTATAGATACTGATAGCCATAGAGTGGAACAAATGAACCTGCAGGAGTTTGGGGTGGATATGGCAAAAAGAGGCTGGGCTAAAAAAAGTGACATTCTCAATACTTTAAGCTATAATAATTTCTCCGAATGGCTAAAAAGGTAACCAATGAAAATAGAGGGTTCAATTCTCCAAAACAAACTTAAAACCTACCTTATAATGCTGCTTTTTGCAGTAATTGTTCCGACGATTGTTTACGTATTCGTTAAAGCGCTTGGTTTTAGCGTATCCTATGTTTGGTTTGCACTGGCGTTTTCCGTTTTGACAAGTATCGGAAGCTACTTTTACTCCGATAAGTTAGTCTTGGCAACATCAGGCGCAAAGGAAGTAAAAAAAGAAGATTACCCCGAATATTACTCAATCATTGAAAAACTCACAAAAGAAGACAATTTGCCGATGCCAAGGCTTTATGTAATAAATGACCAATCAATGAATGCTTTTGCAACGGGAAGAAGTCCAAAGAATGCAGTTGTAGCAGCAACATCGGAAATACTTTCAAAAATGAATAGGGTTGAGCTAGAAGGAGTATTTTCCCACGAACTATCGCATATTAAAAATTTTGACATAAGACTTATGGCAATTGTCTCTGTATTGGTAGGATTTATAGCGTTTCTCTCCAATATTTTTACCAACAGCCTTTTTTTCGGCGGAGTAAGAAATAGAGAAGATAACAATAACTCGCAGGCAATTTTTATGGTAATCGGTATAGTACTTGCACTTCTTGCTCCGATTGCGGCGATCCTCATTCAGCTAGCGGTATCAAGAAGAAGAGAACTTTTAGCCGATGCATCAGGCGCTTTACTGACTAAGTACCCTGAAGGACTAATAATGGCACTTGAGAAACTCGCAAGAGATACGAAAACGCTTAAAACTGCAAATACCGCAACCGCCCATTTATACATCGTTAATCCCTTTAAGGGAAACAGTAAGACATGGCTTGTAAATTTATTCCAAACCCATCCGCCAATTGAAGAAAGAATAAGAATTCTTCAGTCAATGTAA
>VFSW01014879.1_pt1 | contig 10723 bp, 5 predicted proteins | sample 5358111 | NCBI WGS metagenome assembly VFSW01 (sample SAMN11554181, study PRJNA540505) | mine drainage metagenome | isolation source: sediment from site ElyBrook_90M | place: USA: Ely Copper Mine, Vershire, VT | collected 2017
ACATGCATAACGAACATAGTGGTGAATTCCAGCTCCTACCGGATAACGTCATCCAAGTGGAATCCGGTTTGGAGGTATCTTTCCAGGCGTTGGATGAACTCGCAAACCGGACAGATCGGTTTCTCCCGGTGGGATGGGGTTGGCGTGGTGGTGCATCGATACCGTTGGCAGTGTGCGAAATGGCTCAAGAGGGAACAGCGGACGATACAGCGCGCTACGCCAAACATAAGGCGCATATATCAAACTAACGGGTGCTTCATCTGCCAGACTAGCGGCGCCATGTCGTCAAAGATCAGGCAGCATACCGTTCGGAGCCGCGAAGCGCTTTCGCATGCGACCACCTCGAGCCTCGAATTGGCGAAATTGTGAAGGTGCTCGGCGATGGGAAGGCCAATAAGGAGGTGCGATGAAAACGAGCGTCATTGAAGTGCACGACATGCTGTCGGTGTGGAGCGTGGAAGAAGTGGAAGAGCGGATTGGAAAAGTGCCGGGCGTGGAAAGCTCTACAGTGAACCACGCCGGTGGAAGCGCGACAGTGCGGTATGACGAAACCCGACTCCAGGTCGCCGATATCAAGTCCGCCGTGCGCCAAGGCGCGTATGAGCCCGCCACTCCCATTGAGCCGAAAACTCCCCCTGTCACACCTACCGTCATCGCACCTGCGCCCACACCCGCCACCCCGAATCCCGCTGCGGACACCACGGCGGGCGCTCCGACCCCCGCCGTCGATGGTCACGCAGGTCATACGGCCTTGTCCATACCGCCGTCAACATCTTTATCCGCTGCGCCCAAGGCTTCTACTGTCGCACCGCCCGCCGTGAAAGCCCCGACCGCCCCCGTCGCGGTCGGCCACGAAAGCCACGAAGCGGCTGCGCCACAATCCGCCATGCCCTCCAATATGGCGAAGGAGATGGGTCATGGCGGCAAGGACCTGCCAGCGATGGTCCGCGACATGCGCAACCGCTTCTGGATCTGCCTGATCTTCACTGTTCCGATCTTTGTCTACGCACCGATGGGGAGCTTCTTCAAGCCGCCCGCACCGCCCTTTGGGCTGCAATTGAATCTGTGGCTGTTCTTCTTCGCAAGCGCTGCGATTCTCTATCCGAGTTGGCCGTTCTTCGTCTCCGCGTGGCGCGCGCTCAAGACGGGCGTTCTGGGCATGGCGATGCTCGTCGTGTTGAGCGTCGGCACCGGATACCTGTTTAGTGTCGGTTCTACGTTTCTCTTCAAGCAGGGCGGCCAGTTCTTCGAAGCCGTAGCCATGCTGCTTGTCTTCGTCCTGCTTGGCCACTGGCTGGAAATGCGTGCTCGTGCGGGGGCCTCGTCCGCGATCAAGGCGCTAATGAAACTCACGCCGGCGAGAGCCTCTGTTGTTCGCAATGGTGCCGAGGTTGAAGTTCCGACGACGGAGGTGCTGGCAGGCGAGATCGTCGTGATGCGCCCGGGCGGCAAGATCCCGGTAGACGGCACGGTGGAGAGCGGCGAATCACAAGTAGACGAGTCCATGCTCACCGGGGAGTCGATGCCAGTCCCGAAAAAGCCCGGCGATACCGTGATTGGGGCGACGATCAACAAGAGCGGGAGTTTCCGGTACAAGGCGACCAAGGTTGGGGCGGACTCGGCATTGGCGCAGATCGTGAAAATGGTGCAGGAGGCGCAGAACTCCAAAGCGCCGGCCCAACTCCTTGCGGATAAGGCCGCGCAATGGCTGGTGATTGCCGCCATTGTCAGCGGTCTTGCGACCTTTGCGGTGTGGTTTTTTTGGATCGGACACCCGCTGCTGTTCGCGTTGACGCTGACCATCACCGTCTTTGTGATCGCCTGCCCGGATGCGCTGGGCCTCGCGACACCGATGGCGGTAATGGTGAGTACCAGCTTGGGCGCCGTGAATGGCATTCTGTTCAAGAACGCCGCAGCTCTGGAGGACGCCACTAAGCTCAACGTCATCGTTTTCGACAAGACTGGGACGCTCACCATGGGCCAGCCGGAGGTGGTTGAGATTGTGAAGGCGGACGGAGTCACCGAGGACGTGGTGCTGACCGCTGCCGCGGCCGTCGAGCAAGGGTCTGCCCATCCGCTGGCCCAGGCAATCCTGCGCCGGGCAGCGAAGCTCACAGTCGCGGCACCGACAGGATTCCAGAGTCTCGACGGCATGGGTGCGCGAGCCGAGACGGCCAACGGAACTGTGTTCCTCGGCAACCGTCTATTGATGGATACTCAAAAGCTCGCGCTCGGCCCCCTGGAGGCCGAGGCTAACCGTCTGCAAGGGGAAGGCCGAACCGTCGTCCATGTGTCGCAGGCCGCTCGCGTGATTGGCCTCATTGCTATCGGCGATGCCGCCCGACCCACCTCCAAGGCCGCGGTAGCAAAGCTGCGAGAACGTGGCATCGAGGTCGTTATGCTAACGGGCGACAATGCAGCCACGGCCAAGCGCATCGCGAAGGATCTCGGCATCGATCGCGTGCTGGCCGATGTTCTTCCCGCCCAGAAAGCCGAGAGGCTGAAGGCACTGCAGTCTGAGGGGAAAAAGGTGGGGATGGTGGGCGACGGTGTCAACGATGCGCCAGCGCTGACGCAGGCGGACGTGGGATTTGCCATTGGCGCAGGGACCGACGTTGCAATGGAAAGCGCCGATGTGGTGCTGATGAAGAGCGACCCGTATGACGTTGTCGGCGCAATCGAGCTGTCCCACGCGACACTGCGCAAGATGCACCAGAATCTCTGGTGGGCCGTGGGCTACAACGTGATCGCATTCCCGCTTGCGGCGGGTGTCTTGTACCCCTTCATCCTGAGTCCGCAGGTGGCGGCATTGACAATGTCCGGCAGTACCCTCATCGTTGCGATCAATGCCCTGATGCTGAAGCGCACCAAGCTGGCAGGCATCCGTCAGCCTGGGAAGATCCCAGTGTCCGGGACGGCCGACGTGACAGCGGCGAGCAAGAGTAAGTAGCAGTCATGGAGGAGAACGAAGATCAAATGGGTAGTGAGAAAATAGCTTTCGCTCAGTGGGAGAACTAGGGCCGCCAAGCTGAGTTGCTGAGTGCAGGAAGAAGCGATCCCAGACTTAGTCATTTTGCACGTGGCCGTCGCGATCCCATTGCTGCAATCAAACGGTGGCCACCGCCGCAGCGGCGTAAGTGGCTCTCCTTGGGAGGCTTCTGTCTTGGGTTGTTGAGAGTTTTCTCTACGGTGCATACGTCGGGCTTGTCTTCGTTTCCATTTACAACTTTCTCTTTCGCCGGTGGGGCCTGCCGACGAGGAGAAAGTTGTACTTTTGGCCCCAAGATGTGAACTGACTCATGCGAGGCAACAACAACATGAAGGCACATGGAAAGGTTCCCTCGTGATCAGTAAGCACCTGCTCATACTTCTTGCCTGCGTTTTCGTCGTCATGATTGGCCTGGGCATTACCGTCCCGGTGCTCCCCTTTTATGTCGAACGGCTTGCGCTCGCAGCGGGTGCATCGCAAAAGTCTGTTGTGATGCATGTCGGCTTATTGACCGGAGCATACGCATTGGGGCAGCTTCTCTTCGCGCCTGTTTGGGGGCGCCTGTCAGATCGAACGGGCAGAAGGCCACTCATTCTGATCGGAATCGCGGGCTACGCGGTAGCGCAGATTCTCTTTGGCTTGGCAACGTCGCTGTGGCTGCTCTACGCGGCTCGAATTCTGGGAGGAATTCTTTCCTCGGCAACGCTGCCCGTGGCGGCTGCTTACGTCGCCGACATGACTACTGAACAGAAGCGAGGCCGAGGGATGGCGTGGCTGGGCACGGCGGTGAGTCTGGGCTTCGTCATTGGCCCGGCGCTCGGCGGAATACTGTCTCGCAGAGACCTGCATTTTACAGCCCGATTTTGGTGCTTCATGCTGGATAGTTTCTCGGTTCCGTTCTTCGCGGCTGCCTTCTTGGGTCTGCTCACGCTTTTCGCGGCGATGCGGTGGCTGCCAGAATCTCTGCCCACCCATGGGCCGCGCGTCGCGGGCGAACGGACGGAGACGGATTGGCGAAGGCTAGCGCGAAGTCTCGGGCCGCTCCTCGGTCTGGCCCTCGTCGGACAATTCGGGCTCGCGATCTTTGAGGGGACGATCGCACTCTATTCGCAGGCAAAGTTCAACTACGGTCCTGGTAAAGTGGGGGCCATATTCGTGGTGTGCGGCTTGGTGATGACCGTCTTTCAGGTTGGAGCAGCGAGTCTTCTCGCAGGACGCATCCGCGAGATCTACCAAATCGGCGCGGGCCTGGGATTGATGGGAATCAGTCTTGGGCTCATGGTGATTGTGCATGAAGCGTTCCTCATCTTCGCCTTTGTCGGGCTGTTGGCATTAGGGATGTCTCTCGTTTCGCCAAATCTTGCCGCTCTGATCTCGAAAGGCGGCGGTAGCCGGCGCACTGGCATAGCGCTCGGTGCTCAAAACGCGGCCAACAGTCTTGGCCAGGCGAGCGGGCCGCTACTGGGGGGAGCACTCTTCGTCTGGAAAATGGACGCCCCATACATGCTTACCGGTGCGTTGTTGGTAACGGTAGCTCTCATCATCGGATGGAAGACAATGATGAGCCAGCACAAGGCCACCGTGGCATAGAGCGAGGGAGCTTACTTACTTAAGACGGTCGGGATGAAAAGTAGTCCTCAGCGGCTACTGGCCGCGAACACAATTGCCAATTTGGTCGGACGATAGCCCTTTCTAGCCGCCCAAGGTTGCCTGTCGTAGTTGACGTTAGCCAACACCTTCGGCACATACTCCAGCGTTTCGTTCGGCAGCATCCGCAGGCTGGCCAATTGATCGAAGTCCTGAGTATGCGCCCTCAGGATTGCGGACGTGACGTTGGCTTCACCCGTGTTGTAAGCGGCTAGCGCCAGTTTCCAATCGCCGAATTGTGCATACAGGTCGTGAAGGTATCGTGCCGCAGCATCGGTTGCAGTCAGAGTGTTGAGACGCTCATCTTGAACCTCATCCACGCGTAGACCGTAACGACGCGCGGTATCCGGCATCAATTGCCAGAGGCCGAGCGCGCCCTTGGAAGAAAGCGCTGTTGGACGCCCCCCACTTTCGACCAGGATCACCGCGGCCAGGCCAGCGGGAACCCCGTGGCTTCTAAGGATGGTCTCGACGGCGGGTCGTATCAGGTCCAAGCGGGCCTCTGCAGCATTCAGTGAGCCTTTACTCCACAATAACTGCGATTGACCGTCATGGTGTGTGGTAAGGCTTTCACTTGGTGCCATAAAAGCAATTACCTTTCCGTTTGCGGCGGCTGCATTCTGCGTGATAGAGGCGTCCAGAGTATCCGCCGCTCTTGTCAAAGAGTCATCAAACCGAGCGAAGGACTGACCTACAACAGTTTCGGGCTGCCGGGGCAAGGAGGGTTCCTGACCTGGCAGGGGGGCAGACAAAGTCCCGATCGCGATTGCGGCCAAACCAATCCGCCAGAGTGTCCTTGCACCCAGATTCTCGCCGGGGCTTGCTACGAGCGGGAACTTCTCAGGCATGATGTTGTTCTTTCGGTTCATCGTGCCGCATCTGCCACCCGCGCCACATTTCATAAATAACTGGGATGACGATCAATGTGAGAATTGTGGATGTCACCATGCCGCCGACCATTGGGGCTGCGATGCGTTTCATCAGGTCGGCGCCAGTCGCGTGACTCCACATGATCGGCAGCAGCCCCGCCATAATCGCGGTAACCGTCATGATCTTCGGGCGGACGCGCATCACAGCGCCTTCGATGATCGCGTCATACAGATCTTTGGCGGTGGTCATCTTGCCATCCTTCAGCCGGCTTTCGTAGACTTCGTCCAGATAGACGATCATCACGACACCTGTTTCCGCCGCCACGCCAGCCAATGCGATGAATCCAACCCAGACGGCTACGCTGGTGTTGTAGTGCAGCAAATAGATGAGCCAAACGCCGCCAACGAGGGCGAATGGAACCGAGAGCATGACAATCAGCGTCTTGGCAACCGACTTGAAGTTCGAGTAGAGAAGGACCATGATGATGAGCAAGGTGAGAGGGACAACATACTTCAGAGTCTGCTTTGCACGCTGCATGTATTCCCATTGTCCGCTCCACTCCAGCCTATAGCCTGGCGGGACTTTGACCTTCTGTTGCACCGCTTGTATGGCTCGTTGCACATAGGTCCCGAGGTCCACCCCGGTAACATCGACATAGACGTAGCCCACTAGTTGAGCATCCTCGCTCTTGATGACAGGCGGCCCCATTGTGAGGCTGATCTTTGCAAGCTGGGTGATGGGTACCTGTGCGCCCCCTGGCGTCGCGACCAACACCCGGTCCAGTGCCTGCGGGTCGGTCCTATAGTCGCGGAAGTACCGCACGTTGATGGGAAAGCGTTCACGCCCTTCGATCGTGGTGCTGATGTTCTTGCCGCCGATCGATGTTTCGATAACGTCCTCAACGTCTTCGACCGTCAGACCGTTTCTGGCAATGGCGTCACGATCGATCTTGAAGTCTTCGTAGTAGCCTCCGACCACCCGCTCGGCAAAAACATTTCGGGTGCCTGGAAGGCCCCGAACAACATTTTCAATTTCTTTCCCGATTTGCTGGGTCACGTTAAGGTCGGGGCCGAAGATTTTAATGCCGATGGGAGTACGAATGCCTGTGGAGAGCATGTCGGTGCGTCCCTTGATCGGCATGGTCCACGAGTTCGAGACGCCCGGAATCTTCAGGGCTGCATCCATATCGTTGACCAGCTTCTCCGACGTCATGCCCTTGGGCCATTGGGCCTCCGGCTTCAGGGCGATAGTCGCCTCCCCCATCTCGGTCGGTGCCGGGTCGGTCGATGTTTCGAAACGCCCAGCCTTGCCGAATACTGAGACCACCTCCGGAAACTGCTTGATGATCTTGTCCTCAAGCTGTGTGACCTCGGCGGCCTTCGCAATGGACATGCCCGGCAGCCCTGATGGCATATAGAGCAGACTGCCCTCGTAGAGCGGGGGCATGAACTCCGAGCCTAGTTTCATAAATGCCGGCACAGTCAGGGCCAGCGCGGCTAGCGCGAGCAGCACCACAATCTTCGGGAAGCGCAACGCCATATGGACGAATGGGTTGTACGCCCAGATGAGGAAACGGTTAACGGGGTTCTTGGCCTCAGGGTTGATTTTGCCGCGAATGAAGAGCAGCATCAGGCATGGAACCAGTGTGAGTGTGAGAAGTGCTGCGAAGGCCATCGAAAATGTCTTGGTATACGCCAGAGGCCGGAAAAGCCGCCCTTCCTGCGCTTGAAGCGTAAATACCGGAATAAAAGATACTGCGATCACCAACAAGGAGAAGAAGAGGGGTTTCCCGACCTCCTTTGCCGCATCCACGATGACGGCGTCCCGGCTGCCTTTCCGTCCATCCTGCTCCCACTGCTCGAGACGCTTATGCGCATTCTCAATCATCACGATTGCACCATCGACCATCGCTCCAATGGCGATCGCAATACCGCCGAGCGACATGATATTCGAACTCAAATGCAGAAAATACATGGCAAGCAACATCATGAGAATGGCGACCAGCAGCATGAGGATGGCAACCATCGCGCTGCGAAAATGAAACAGGAAAAGAATACATACAAGACTGACGATGACCATCTCTTCGATCAGCTTCTGCTTCAGCGTCGCCACGGAGCGCTCGATCAGGTCCGATCGATCGTAAACCGGCACAATCTGCACGCCTGCCGGCAATTCTCCACGATTGATCTCGGCAACCTTCTGCTTGATTTGCTTGAGGACTCCCATGGCATTGACGCCGTATCGCGTAATGACCACTCCACCGGCTACCTGTCCCTCGCCATTCAGTTCCGCAAGTCCGCGCCGCATATCGGGTCCCAGATGCACGTCTGCCACATCGCGCAAGTAGATGGGAACACCGTCGCCATTCGTTCCCACCACGATCTTTTGCAGGTCAGCAACATGCTGCAGATAGCCCAGGCCCCGGACCATATATTCCCGGCCTGTGTACTCAACGACGCGTCCGCCGACGTCGTTGTTGCTGCTTCGGATGGCCGCAATCACCTTATTAATCGGGAGATGGTAGGCCAGAAGAGTGTTGGGATTGATTTCGACCTGATACTGCTTTACGAAGCCGCCAATGCTCGCGACTTCGGAGACCCCCGGCACGGATCGCAGCCAATACTGCACGTACCAGTCCTGTAGCGTACGCAGTTGCGAGAGATCGTACTTGCCGGTCTTGTCCACAAGCGCGTACATGTAAGTCCAACCGACGCCTGTTGCGTCTGGACCGAGAGTAGGGGTCACTCCTGTGGGCAGATTCGCGCTCAGGCCCTGCATGTATTCCACCACCCGCGACCGCGCCCAGTAGAGGTCCGTGCCGTCCTCGAAGATCACATAAACAAAAGACAGCCCAAAGAACGAGTAGCCTCTGACCACCTTCACATGCGGGGCCGAGATAAGAGCGGTGACGATGGGGTAGGTCACCTGGTCTTCAACCAGATCAGGACTGCGCCCAGGCCAGTCCGTGAATACGATCACCTGAACGTCCGACAGGTCGGGGATCGCGTCGAGCGGGGTATTTTTCAACGCCCAGATTCCGGCGGCCACGCCAAAGAAAACGGTCAGGTAGACGAAGAACTTGTTCCCGGCGCTCCACTCTATGATCTTTTCAATCATGGCTGGTTCCGTTCATGTTTGGCTCAGCGGAGCCCGCGACGGCAATGAATGATTTTGTTGTCATCGGCTTCCTATTTCTTTCCCGCAGGCGCGCCAGACATCCCCGCCATCCCCTGCATGGCGTCGCCCAGGCGGCTCTCTGAATCGATCAGGAAGTTTCCTGAAGCCACAATCTTTTCTCCCTGATTCAGCCCCGCGAGAACGGCATATTGACCGTCGAACTGGTCTCCTACCTTGATTTCCCTTGGCTCAAAATAGCCTCCTGGTTTGGCGATGTACACGACCTGTTTCGTTCCTGAATTGAGGACTGCCTCGCTGGGAACTACAAGTTGCATGCCGTAGTCGATTGTCAGCTGGACGTCCGCATACATGTCCGGCTTCAAAGTGTACTGGGGATTGGAAAACTCCAGCCTAACTTTGATCGTGCGCGTCTTCGCATCCAACATTGGGTAGACATAGGCCACACGTCCGCGATAAGTCTTTCCAGGAAAGTAACTCAGCTGCATCGAGGCAGCTTGACCAATATGGACGAAGGGCGCCTCGTACTCGTAAATGTCCACGGAAACCCAGACGGTCGAGAGATCAGAAATCTCATAGAGATCGGTCTCCGGGGTGACGTAAGCCTGCTGGTAGGCATTGCGGGTAACGACAAACCCACTGATAGGCGAATAGAGCGTCATAGTACGCTCGGCTTTCCCCGTCTCTTCGAGCTTGCCGATTTGTGCATCCGTGACATCCCATAGCTGCAAGCGGTCTCGCGTGGCGCGAAGAAGAGAGTCCGAACCCGAAACAACGTCGGCATAAGGAGCTTTAGACAGATATTCCTGACCCTTGCGCGCAATCAGATACTCTTGCTCCGTCGATACCAGGTCCGGACTATAGAGAGTAAAAAGCGGCTGCCCTTTCGTCACCAGCTTGCCCACATAGTCGAGGTACACCTTGTCGATCCACCCGGCTACTTTGACGTGTACTCGCGCGATCTTCTCTTCGTCCATTTGCACAACACCGACGGTACGCAGGGTACGCTTCATGTCCATTCGACGCACCTCGGCGTACCGCACGTCAATCATCTGCTGCTGACCGGGATTCAGGTTGATCGACCCCGGTGGCATGCTCTGTCCGGCGCTCGCGGACGCATCCTGACTTGCAGGGACTGCGTCCTTCGAGCCACCCATTCCCGGCATAGCTGGCATGGGCGTGACCGGTGGGGATGCTTTCACCCCTGGCTGGCCGTCAGGCGATTGAGCCTTTGCGTCGGCTTGTATAGAGCGTTCATGGATTTGGTAACGGTAGACCAGAAGGCTTCCAGCGGCGACTCCCGCGACAAACAAAGCGATTCCCAAAAGGAGGAGGCTTTTGCTGAATGGCCGTTTCATAGCGGCGCTTCCTTTCATTTCGTCAGTTCCGTTCCTACCAATGGTTCCAGGCGGGCGAGCGCGCTTTGATACTTGCTCAGTTCCTGGTAGTACCCCACCTCGTAATCCAGAACGTCTACGAAATTGGTTAGCATGGAAAGAAAATCCAGATTCCCCACCTCATAAGCCGACATCGACGACTCCAGCGCCAATGAGGACTGCGGCACGATTGCCTTGGAATAGAGGTTCGATAGATCCCTTGACGCCGTAGCCGCGAGGTACTGCTCCTTGATCTCGAAGTTCACTTGTGTCATTCGGTCGTCCAGGCCGTGTTGCGCGCTGATCAAGCTGTGGGTAGATTCGATTACGCCTTGTCTTTGCTTGCTCCGGTAAAAGATGGGAATGTTGATCTCCCCCATCACTCCATGCATGTCAGGCATCCCCGGGCGCTGCTCGTAGCTATAACTCACGCTGAAGTCCGGTACGTAAGCCTGGCGAGCAAGGTCTACTGAATAGCGGTCTCCCTCGATCACTCGGCGGTTCATTTCGAGACCAGGATCGTTTTGGCGGGCCAGGGCGTATAAGTCGGCAAGGGTGACATGGAACTCTGCCGGAAGAAACGGTGCTGGCGGAGACATGGGCGATTCGGGATCACGATAAAGCAGCGTATTCAGCCGGGCCCGAGCTGTATCTAACTGTTGGCGCAGCATGATCAGCTTCTGATCAACTCTGGATACCTCGACCT
>VFSW01014880.1_pt1 | contig 10723 bp, 7 predicted proteins | sample 5358111 | NCBI WGS metagenome assembly VFSW01 (sample SAMN11554181, study PRJNA540505) | mine drainage metagenome | isolation source: sediment from site ElyBrook_90M | place: USA: Ely Copper Mine, Vershire, VT | collected 2017
AATCCGAGTTGCTTTTCGAGCAGGTCGGAGACCACGGCGGGAGAAATCGTCGCCACATGATTCGGGTCAGCGTCAAGCGCCGGAACCGTGACGTGCGCCACCATCACCGAATCGACCCCGGCAGCGATCGCCTGCCGAAAGGGCGGAAGCTCGATCGACTCCAGATGAGCCCGGTCGCCATTCACGCTGGCTACTCCCAAGTGCGAATCCGTTGCCGTGTCGCCGTGCCCCGGAAAGTGCTTCACCGTAGTTAACATCCCGGCTTCGTGCGCTCCTTTGATATAGGCCGTCACCAGATTGCCCACTTGTTCGGGATCTTCTCCAAACGAACGTGTATTGATGATGGGATTCGCAGGATTCGAATTCACATCGGCATCGGGAAAGAAATTCCAGTGCACGCCGATAGCGCGAGCCTCGAGCGCAGTAATGCGGCCGAATGCTTCCGCATCTTCCGTTCTTCCGTCGGCTCCAAAGGCCATCGCGTGAGGAAAATCCGTAGTCCCCATCAGCCGCATCGCGACGCCGCGTTCAAAATCCGCCGCAAAAAGCAGGGGAAACTTCGATTCGCGTTGCAAACGATTGAGCAATTCAGCCGCCTCATACGGCTCGCTGCGGCGCAGAAATGGCCCATCCACGTGGACCGTCATCGCGAACGATCCCACGTGGTACTTCCGCATCGCGTCCAGCAATTGCAGGTACTCAGGGCTTTCCACGTTCAGAAAGCTGGCGCGGCACCAGACCATGAAGACCTGCCCGATCTTCTCTTCCAGCGTCATCTTGCGCAGCGTCTTCTCCGCCCACTTGTCCGCATCCCGGCTGTGACGGATCGGGCTGGGGTGCGAATGTTTGTCTTTGGCGAAACCAGGCAGAGCAATAGCGATCAGAAGAATGATGAGACCCAGGATTTTCGGCATGGCAGGAACGATAGCAGAAGCGCGGGTCTTAGGTGTTAGCCTGTATCGGGTGTAACCAGCGCCGGGTGCCCCATTTCTGGCCAACTTGCCAGAAGTGGGGATTCTGCTTAGCGCTCCTCCGCGTGCATCCGCAGCGACGAAGTTCGCACCAGGTCCATAGCTTCTTGCCGCACGAGCGGATTGTCCCCAAATCCCCTGAGCCATATCACATCCGGCTCTCGCCGAAACCACGTCATCTGCCGCTTGGCGTAGTTCCGGTGCGCCTGCTGTGCGGATTGGATGGCCTGCTCGCGAGTGACTTCTCCACGCAGAAGCTGTCCTGCCTGTTTATACCCGAGCGATAACAGCGGTCGGGCGCCGGAGCCATATTGATCGGTCAATCCTTTCGTTTCCTCAACGAGGCCGCTTTTAAACATCCAAACCGCACGGCTGTTAATACGCGCATAAAGCGCCGCCCGCTCCGGGTCGAGCCCCAGCCGCAGAATACGAAACCCTTGGAGCGGATCCCGTCCCTGCTGCCACAACTCCGACATCCTCTCCCGCGACGCCAAACACACTTCGATGGCGCGGATCAGTTTGGGCGCATCGTTGCGATGAATCTTCCCGGCAACAACCGGGTCAAGACGGGAGAGGATCCTATGCAGATACTCCGAACCGCGGCTCGCCGCCCGCTCGCGCAGGCGTTCGCGCAATTCCTCCGACCGCTGCGGCCCAGGGAACAATCCCTCCAGAAGCGCCCGCAAGTACAATCCCGTGCCGCCCACAACGATCGGCAAACGATGGCGACTGTTGATCTCGGCCAGAACTTGCCGTGCCTGTCGCGCGTACTCCCCCGCAGTCATATCCTGCGTCGGATCGACACAATCGAAGAGATGGTGCGGCGACTGGGAGCGCTCGGTGGCATTAGGTTTGGCCGTCCCGATGTCGAACTCGCGGTACATGGCGACGGAGTCGCAATTGACGATCTCTCCGTCGAACCTTCGGGCCAGCGCCAGAGACAGCTCTGTTTTCCCGCTCGCCGTTGGGCCAAGGATGACCACAAGCAGTGGCTCCGAGGCAGCGATCTCGCGATGCTCCGGACCCACGTTCAGCGCAGGCTCCAATGAATGTTGTGCCAGTAGCGAATTAGAGTGAGCACGAGCAAAAGAAAGGCGATCAGCAATAGGCCGATCGTCTCCGATGCATACACCGCATGTCGACGGTGCTTGTGCTCGGAATCGCTCTGCGAATCTGGGGAAGACACGCGCCTATTGTAGCGCTCACCATACCCTTTGACGGAAACTTCACTCCCACGGATATAAGCGGCTCACTGCGGACAATAGCCACAATAGATCCGCGTGATCCGCGTCAATCCGTGGCACCGAAGTTGGCAGCCGATGCTACACTACGGCGTCGTCCATGCCATTGTCGCAAAACCACGGCCGAGTGGCGCGTTTCGGTGTCTTCGAACTCGATCTTAACGCCGGCGAACTACGCAAGAGCGGCGTGAAGCTTCGTCTCCAGGGACAGCCTTTGCAGGTCCTGGCGCTGCTGCTCGAGCGCGCGGGAGAAGTAGTTTCGCGCGAAGAGCTGCAAAAGAAACTCTGGCCTTCCGACACATTCGTCGATTTTGACCATAGCCTGAACACCGCCATCAACAAAGTCCGCGAGGCCCTGGGAGACTCGGCTTCAAGTCCCCGCTACGTAGAGACCCTGGCGCGTCGTGGATATCGTTTCATCGCGCCGGTACAAGGCAACCCTCCACAAGAAGCGAACTCCCCAACTCCCACTAACAATCGGATCCCCGAACCGCCTGCATCTTCCGCTACTCTGCATCCCGAACTCGAAGTCCCCATCCCGCATCGCTGCATCACTCGCGGCCTCTTCGTGCTGATCCAAATCATGTATCTCAGCTTTTATCTCGCTGCTCTTTTTCGCCTGCATGCCATCGACGGCATCGCGGATTCGTTTCTTCCTTCGTGGGCAGCAATCGTCCTCCTGGCAGCCGTTCTGGTCACGGCTGGTGTCGGCATTCCCCTGCGCTGCTACCTGATTTCCGGGGTGGCTTTCGATTATCAGCGTCTCGGCGAGAAATTCCGCCGCATGTTTCCCTTTGTCCTCGCCCTCGATCAGTTATGGGCCGTCGCACCTTTCCTTCTAACGGAGAAGATTGGCCTGGGCGCCGCCTTCGCAGCCTGCGCCGCCCTGCTCTACGTCCCATTCTCCGAGCGCACGCTGATTCGCATGGCCTATCTCCAACCAAGCACAGCTAATTCCAAAGGAACTAACCTCACCAATTCTCCGTAATTACGTCTAAGAGGCGGGGCGAAAGTGTGCTCGCCTGCCGGAGGATCGTATGAAACTCGCTGCCATGAAACACCTGTGGCTTGTCATCCTGTCGGTCAGTGTGGTCGCTGTTCTGCCCGCTCACGCGGACGAATGGTCGAAGACCTACACCCTCACCGGAAAACCCGACCTGCGGATAGGTACCTCTGACGCCAACATTCGCATCACTACCTGGGACCAGAACTCGATCGAAGCAAAAGTAATCACCAGCCGCTACAAAATCGGCGAAGGCGGCATCCGCGTCGATGAACGCCAGACCGGCAACTCCGTCGAGATCGAAGTGCATTTTCCTCATCGCGCCTTCAATATCGAATGGGGCTCGCATCGCGTCGACATTATCGTCCAAATGCCGCGCGAAGGTAACGTCAACCTGCGCACTGGAGACGGCAAGATCGACGTCGCGGGACTCAAGGGCGTAATGGACTTGCACAGCGGCGACGGATCCGAGAATCTTGACAGCGTCGACGGCAAACTGCACGCGGAGACCGGAGACGGGCACATCCAGGCCAACGGCCGCTTTGACGAACTCGAACTCAAGACCGGCGATGGACATGTTGACGTGCGCGCCACAGCCGGCTCGACACTGGCTGCGAACTGGAGGCTCGAAACCGGCGATGGCAGTGTCTCGCTCGAGTTGCCGCCCGCCCTCTCCGCCGATGTCGATCTTCACACCAGCGACGGCCACATCGCCCTCGATATGCCGATCCCCACGGAAGGCAAGATCCGCGACAATGAAATCCACGGCAAGATCAACGGCGGCGGCAGCCTGCTCACCATCCGCACCGGCGACGGTTCGATTCACTTACGGAAGGGCTGAGACAGAGCTGAAGGGCTGACGATAGCCATTTCCGATTTTGCGGTTGATTCGTATCGGGGCTCCGCTTTTTAGTGATGTCCCGCCGGATGAAATCCGACGGGCTTTCGCCCCTGCTGAAGGCGGGCGCGAGGGAAATCCTGGTGACGTTGCCTGACAAGTACGACTGCCCAGGGCTTATACTTTTGGGTCTCACTCTTTCAATGTCATTTCAGAAGAGGTCTTCGTCCATGGCAATTCTGCGCATCATTCTTGTGCCTTTTGCGGTCGCCACTCTCCTTACTTTGACCTGCGCCCAGCAATCCAGCACATCCACCCACGAACCCGTCCTCGACGTGACCTCGATGGACCGCAGCGTGGATCCCTGCGTCGACTTCTTTGCCTACTCCTGCGGCGGATGGATCAAGAACAATCCCATCCCTCCCGACCAATCTTCATGGGACACCTATTCCAAGATGCAGGATGAAAATCTTGCCCGACTGCGCGGCATCCTGGAAGAGGCCTCTCTGCCCAATGCAAGTCGAAATGCAGTCACCCAGAAGATCGGCGACTACTACGCCTCCTGCATGGACGAGAAGGCCGTCGACGCCAAAGGAGCAGACCCGCTCAAGCCAGGCTTAGAGCGCATAGCTAAACTCAATTCCAAAACCGACATCGCCGACGTGGCCGCCTCCATGATCGACCAGAACGTCCTGTTCCGTTTCGACTCCATCCAGGACTTCCGCGATGCCAACCAGGTCATCGCCGACGCCGATCAGGGTGGCCTCGGCCTCCCCGACCGCGACTACTACACCAAGGACGACGCGAAGTCTCAAGAGTTGCGCAAAGCGTACGTCGCGCACGTGGAGAAGATGTTCGAACTTCTCGGCGATCGGCCTGACACCGCCGCAGCCGAGGCGCAAACCGTGATGCGCATCGAAACCGCTCTCGCCAAAGGCTCCATGACACGCGTCGAGCGCCGCGACCCGAAAGCTCTCGACCACAAAATGACCGGCGCGGAACTGGAAAAGCTTTCCCCCGAGTTCCAGTGGCAGGTGTACTTCACTAAGGTAGGAATGCCTTCTCTCGGCTCGCTGAATGTCACCGCTCCGAATTTCTTCAAGGCCATGAGCGAACAACTCAACAGCGAAAGCCTGGCCGACTGGAAGACCTACCTGCGCTGGCACCTCGTCCATGCCGATGCGCCCTTTCTCTCTTCCGCGTTCGTGAATGAGAATTTCGCGTTCTACGGCAAGACCCTTCGCGGCCAGCAGGAGATTCAGCCACGCTGGAAGCGCTGCACGCGCGGAGTCGACGGCGATCTGGGCGAGGCGCTCGGCCAGGCCTATGTGGACAAATATTTCAGCCACGAGGCCAAGCAGCAAGCTCTCAAGATGGTCAAAGAAATTGAGGCCGCGATGGGTCAGGACATTCAAAGCCTGCCCTGGATGTCCGCCCCAACCAAGCAGCAAGCGCTCGTCAAGCTGCATGCCGTCGCCAACAAGATCGGATACCCCGACAAGTGGCGCGACTACAGCAAGCTCGAAATCGTGCGCGGCGACGAGTTAGGCAATGTCGACCGTTCGCGCCAATTCGAATTCAACCGCCAACTCGCCAAGATCGGCAAGCCGGTCGACCGCGGCGAGTGGGATATGACTCCGCCCACCGTGAACGCCTACTACAACCCGCAGATGAATGACATCAACTTCCCGGCCGGCGTGTTGCAGCCTCCGGCATTCGATCCCATGTCGGACGCCGCGCCCAACTATGGCGACACCGGCGGCACCATAGGCCACGAACTCCCCCACGGCTTCGACGACGAAGGCCGCCAGTTCGACGCCCAGGGCAACCTACGCGACTGGTGGACGCTCGACGACGCAAAAGAATTCCAGAAGCGCGCTGACTGCATCTCCAGTCAGTATTCGAATTACACGATCATCGACGACATCAAGATCAATGGAAAGCTCACGTTGGGCGAAGATGTTGCAGATCTGGGCGGACTGCTGCTCGCCTACATGGCGTGGCAGCAAGACACGAAAAGCGAGAAGCTGGAGCCGATCGATGGCCTTACACCCGACCAGCGTTTCTTCGTCGGCTACGGCCAGAGCTGGTGCGGTCAGACCCGCGACGAAACCAAGCGCCTGCGCGCCACCGTCGATCCGCATTCCCCGGAGAAATACCGTACGAACGGCGTAGTCTCAAACATGCCCGAATTTCAGCAGGCGTTTCACTGCAAAGCGGGTTCGCCCATGGTGAATCGGAACCGCTGCCGAGTGTGGTAACGGTGGTTAGACATCCAGCCCGATCGACCGCATCAGTGCGAGCCCATTGCTCCTCGTAACGACGCCGTCGCACAGCTTGTAATCGAAGATCATCTTGCCGTCCGCCAGCTCATCCTGGAAATGGACGTTATGCAGATGCCCGTCCAATGACGCACCAATATCCGTGAGCGCCAGATCGTGCGTAGTGACCAGGCCGATGGCTCCGCGCTCCACCAGTGCGTGTACAATTCCCTCGCCGCCGATGCGGCGATCGTTCGAATTCGTGCCCTGCAACAGCTCGTCGAGCAGAAAAAGCAGCGGCGGATCGCCGCCCGCAAAATCGAAAATCTGGCGAAGCCGTGTGATCTCAGCATAGAAACGCGAGTTGCCTTCCTGCAGAGAGTCGTTGATTCGGATGCTCGCCCCGATGCGCAACGGTGTAAGCCGCAGCCGCTGGGCCCGTACCGGCGCGCCCGCCATCGCCAAAACCGCATTGATTCCAACCGCTCGCAGCAGAGTACTTTTCCCCGACATATTCGACCCGCTCACCAGCAGAACACGCGTGTCTCCACATGCATTCACGCTGTTGCGAACACAACTTGTCGACGGCAGTAGCGGATGACCCAAACCCTCGCCATCGAACGCCGCCTCACCCTCCACAATTTCGGGAAGCGGGTCCGCCGGATGCTCGAAGCGATAAGTCGCCAGAGAGAGCAACGCCTCCACCTCTCCCACGACAGTGATCCACCCTCTCACGGTGCTGCCGTGCGACCGCCGCCAGCGTTCCGCCGCAAATGCCACCTGCACGGAATACATCAGCGGAGCATCGATGATTCGCACAAAGACGTTATGCCGCGAGTTGATCAGGTCGACCAATGTCCTCAGCCGCGCGATCGCCTGGAAAGCGGCAACTCCGCCTGACCGTAGTTCGCGCTGCAAGCCCTGCAACTGGGGCGTATGAAAACTCTGCGACTCAACCCGTTCCAGAACTCCCGAAAGCAGATCCAGATCGTGAAACGCATGCTCGCTGCCGTGCAGCACAGCTTCCAACGGCGTTTTCAGCCTGTAGGTGAGCACCGCCTCGACAACAACCACGAGCACCAGCGGCGTAGCCATGTTCCAGACTGCCCACACGATCGCGCCCGCTACCGCCGACAGAGCGAGCAGTGGCGCGAACCAAACCATCCACGGCGACTTCATCTGGTTCGGCGATTCCGCCCACTTCACCAGTTCCTCAGGGTGCACTCCAACTCGCGCGTCCTCCCCAAGCACCGCCAGATCTTCCCGTAGCTGAAGCTCGTCCCGCAGCTCGTCTACCGCCGCGTGGCGCAGCCGAATCTGGTCCACCGCTGCTGGAGAAAGCAGCCATTGCGCGAGCGTCCCTTCCCCCATCCGGGTTCGCGCAGTCGATAGAAGCTGAAACAGACTGCCGTTTCCGAACAAATCCAGGTCCGCAGCGTATACGTGGTGCGGATCGTTGAACCGATCGCCAGTTTCTCCCGTGCCGGCCCACCGGTCTTGAATGCGCGCCAGCCCTCGCTCGTAAAACGCTACTGCCCGCTGCGCCAGTTCCAGCGACCGCAGAACCCGCGAGTGCCAGAACGCGATCGCGGCGAAAGCCGCAACCGGAGCCGCGATCCACCAGGGCGGAAGATAATGCGCTCGCAACCAAGCCCACGCCAAGACTGTCGCAAGTACAGCAAGCGAGAGCCGGATATTCCCCAGCCGAATATGGACCTTCTGAAAGTGAGCAGCCCCAGCCTCGCGGGCACTTCGGCGTTGCACGTATTCTTCGGAAGGCAGCACTGGCTCAAAATGTAGCAGGTGCGCTGCACGGTCGAAAGACTAATTCAGCTTTGAGCGTTCGCCGAATCGCCGAACAGAATTGCCCGCATGGAGATGCTGCCGAAATCAAACCCTTCATAGGGATAGGAAACTTCGTCCCGCTCGTCCGTGCCCCCCATGCAGTAGAGAAGAGGAAGGTAATGTTCCACCGTCGGATGCGCCGTCGCCAGCAGCGCTTCACCCCATTTCTTCGGCTCAGCCAGCGCTCTTGCGTCGTGCGCGTCCACCGCAGCCTTGACCCTGGCATCGAATTCCACTGCCCAGTCGTACGCTCCATGAGGCGCGTTCCAGTCGATGCGGCGCAGGTTGTGCACAATGTTCCCGCTGCCCAGAATCAAGACTCCCCGCTCACGCAAAGACCGAATCTCGCGCCCCAATTCGAGATGCTCCCTGAAACTGCGCCGCTCATCCAGGCTCAACTGAAACGCCGGCACGTCCTCCTCCGGATACATGTGCCGCAGCACGCTCCACGAGCCATGATCGAGTCCCCACTTTTCGTCCTTCACGATCTCAGGATTCATGGCCACCTTTTCCGCTTCCTCCGGCGCACCGGGCGCCCGATACTTCACTTCATACAAAGCCCGTGGAAATCCGTAAAAGTCATGAATCGTCTCCGGATGCGCCGACGCCATCACATGCGATCCCGAAGTCACCCAATGTGCCGAAACCACGCACACCGCCTTCGGCTTGGGCAACCGAGCACTCAGCCCGCTCAGCGCCTCGGTAAACGAATTATGCTCAATCGCGTTCATCGGCGACCCATGGCCGACGAACAAAACGGGCATTTTCTCCACAGCACCCCTCTGGTCTGAAATGACGATCAACCAGCGCAGATGCGCGCTGTTCACCATTTGATTATGGGCGAGAAAGAAGAGATTCGAGACCAAATGAACGCTACTGCAGATCCGTCTTATCCGGGTTGTAGTAGAACCGAAAACGCAGCGCCAGATAAGGTCCAGTGAAGTCACTCGGCAAAGGCGGAAATGGATTCGAAGCCGTAATACTGCCCCATGCCGGACGATCTAGGGCAACGTCACCCGAGCTAGCGATCAAACGCATATCCGCAACCTTGCCATCTTTCGTAATGGCAAACTCAATCGCCAGCTTCCCTTTCTTCATCTCAGCCGATTCCGGAATCAGGTGGTACCAATTCTCCCGCACGTCCTGCAGGATCCGCTGCAGGTACGGACCGAAATCTACTCCTTGCGTGTCGCTGAGAATATCAAGTGCGCCCAACTGCCGTCCGTGAGCTCCTGTGCCCAGCCCGAAGTCGCCTTCCTGCCCCCCTCCGCCCGCTCGATTCGCAGCAGCCGCCTGCGTGGCCTGCTGAATCGCCGACCCGGCGCTCATCCCTTCCGCATACTTACTGAAGCTGTTCGAGCGAGCCGGCAGCTGCAACTGCGCCGTCTGATTGCTCTCAAACTGGGGACGCTGCGTTTGCTGGCCCTGCGGCTGCTGTTGCACCGGTACCTGATTCTGCGCCACTGCGGGAGGAGCGGGTGCCGCCTGCGGAGCCCGTGGCCCGCTCAGTCCCGGAGCGCCCGGCGGCGGAGTCGCCAGAATCTTTCGCAGTTCCTTCGGATCGAGTTCCGGATGGCGCGATGTCGCAATGCGATCTTTATCCGACGCAATATTCGTGTTCGGCTTGTGCGTCGGCTTCTCCAAATCCGGCGGTAGCGCCAGGAACGTCACGTCCTTGTTTTGGTTCAGGTTCACCGGAACCGCAAATGCCGTGTGCCACCCGAGAAATTTTGCGATTGGAGCCGAATTCACCAGTAGGATTGCCAGCACGAGGTGCGCGATGATCGAAATCCACGCTGCCTCCCGCCGCCGCGAACGAGTGAGATCGTCCTGCAGCTGGATGAGCAGGTGTGGCACATGCGCATCCAGATCGCGATAAGCAACTTCCCAGTCGCGCGTGTCGTAGAGACCAAGCTGCTCAGGCTGGGGCTTTTCAGGCGGAGCTACCGGATCTTGAAATGGAATTTGCGTGATCGGCATGCGCTGGGGCTTTAGCTATGGTCTGCCTGTTGTTCGAAACGAAATACACTCAGCCCGTTGCATCCGGCCTTCTGGAAGTACATGCATCGGCGCGCGGTGCTTCGAATCAAATTACATCTATTTTCGCATCTTTCCCTGGATTCTGCTCCCCACATTCGGCCTACGACCTATGTCGTGTAAACATATGTAAACACAAGTCGAAAAGATTTATGTGGGTACAGCCGCCCCCGGGTGCCCGGCGCGCCCCAGCGCGCCATGCCTGCGCCGAATGCAAAGTGTGTCAGTGCCTCAATTGCGCGATCCCCGCCAGCCCCACTTTCTTCCCATGCTCCCGAATCGCTGCCACAATCTCCAGCGCCAGCGCCAGGGCGCGCCGCCCATCCTCCAGTGGCACCACCGGAGCAGACCGCTCCCGTACCGCATGCAGAAACGACTTCAGCTCCGCATGCAGCGGCTCTTCCGAAGCAACCGGAAGCTTGTTGACCCCGATCTGCGGATTCACCGAAGGCGCCCCCCCCGACGCTCCGTCCGACCCGACAGTGAAGACCAGCACTTCCTGCCGTCCATAATCAAGAGACACATAC
>VFSW01014881.1_pt1 | contig 10722 bp, 7 predicted proteins | sample 5358111 | NCBI WGS metagenome assembly VFSW01 (sample SAMN11554181, study PRJNA540505) | mine drainage metagenome | isolation source: sediment from site ElyBrook_90M | place: USA: Ely Copper Mine, Vershire, VT | collected 2017
CGTTTGTACTTGGCGTCCGAGGGAGCTTTCTCCTCGAAGTAGCAGGCGTTTTCGGCCAGCTGGTTCATGGCGGTCGTGACTTTCTTGTCGGTGATGGTGACGAAGCTCTGCGAGCTGCCTTTGGCGCCGCGGGCGTCGCGATAGACCTCGATGAATCCGTTTTCCAAGTCGACGGCGGCATCGTTCTGGACCCAGGCAGTGCCGAAGGCGACCCAGTCGTCATAGTTGCCGGTCTGGTAGAAGCGGATGAGATGGGCGATGGCTGCGGATTGCGCGGGTTCGGCGTAGGAGCGGGCCTTCTCGAAACATTCGTTGGCCTTTTTCAGATAGGTGGAGTAGAGGCCGGGAGCGATCTTGCCATCGGGCGTGCCGGCGCGGTAGACGAGTTCGGTGAGCTTGCCGTCCTTGCCTTTGACGACGCGGGAGTTGAGCGGGAATTTGTCCTTGAAATCCTTCAGGTCGGCCTGGCTGAGGCCGGGATAGAAAGTGTTGGCGCTGGCCTGGATCGTGTCCTTTCCGCCTACCGGACTCTTCGCGGTGATCATGGGCTCAAATGCGGGATCGAAGAGCGAAGGGCGCAGAGAGGTCAGTTCATGCGTCACGTCGGCGGGTTTCTTCAGCGCGGGGAGATCGGCATAGGGAGTGCGGAAAGCGCCGTTCTGCTGGGCGATGAGAGCGGCTTTGGTCAGTTCCTCAAAGCTGAAGGCGGGCAGGAACTTCTGGGACGTCATGTCGTTGTGATTGCCGCGGTTGGCCCAGAAGAGCTTGGAGAACTCGGCAATTTTCGTCATCGCCGCCGGATCGATGCCTTTGGGATGCGCCATGATTTCTTCGAGAAGACGCTTTTGCTGCAATCCGTAGGCGGAGAGTTGGTCGTAGGCAATGGGATCGATGGCGATCGAAGCTTGCGTGAGCCAGTAGGCGAGGGCCTGCTGGCGCGGCGAAAGGGCATCGAAGCTGGGAGCGTGGAGCTGGATAAATGCCGTATCGCCAATCCGTTCGACGACGGTGTTGCCGGTGTCCGGCTGGCAAAGAACTGGAGTGACGGCGAGCGACGTGAGCGTGATTAAGAGTGCTAGATTGCGCAGCTTCAAAGCTGGCCTCCGTACGGGTGGATGTCTTACGAATTGGACCAAACTTTGCAGGCTACCACAAGGGGCGGGTCCGCGGCTCTCGCGTGCTAGAATCGTGATTGTGATGCTTGGGGCCGATGCTTCCTGATATCGAAAAATTACTGGAACTGCAGGTAGCGGATAAAGAAATCCGCAAGCTGCAGGAAGAGGTTGCGGCGCTGCCGAAACGTGTGGCGCTGATCGAACAGAAGCTGGCTGGAACGAAGGCGCATCTTGAGAAGGTGCGAGCCGCCGCCAAGGGTGACGAAGCCAACCGCAAGAAGTTCGAAGCCAGCATTAAAGACCTGCAAGGCAAAATTTCGAAGTACCGCGACCAATCCCTCGACGTAAAAACCAACGACCAGTACAAAGCGCTGCTACATGAGATCCAGTTCGCGGAGCAGGAAATCCGCATGAACGAGGACCGAATCCTTGAGGTGATGGTTAACGTCGACGCCCGCGAAAAAGAAGTGAAGGCGGCCGAGGCCGAGCTTAAGGCGGAGACGGCGGAGATCGAAAGAGAAAAAGAAGACGCGCGAAAAGTTACGGCCGAAGACCAGAAGAAGCTGGCGGAGTGGAACGCGAAGCGCGATGGCCTGCGGCATGGAGTCTCCGAAGACCTGCTGCGCCACTATGAGCGGGTGATGAAGTTCCGTGGCAGCGGGCTGGCGGAAGTCCGCGACCATAAATGCATGGGCTGCCAGGTGATGCTGCGTCCGCAGACGTACAACGAAGTACGGAACGGCGAGAAGGTCATGATTTGCGAGTCCTGCTCGAGGGTTTATTACTTCAATCCCGCGAACGAAGTGAAGCCGGAGCAGGAAGTGGTGACGGTTACGGGCAGAAAGCGCGCGCGCCCCAAAGCGGATGCGCCACAGGCCTGGTTCTATCGTCCTGATTACGCGGAAGAAGGCGAAGTGCTGCTGGCGTTCACCAACAACAGTGGCAACTCGACGCGGCGCATCTACGAATTGCACACCGGACGGCAGTTCGGCGAGGTGTTGCAGCGTGAAGGCAATTACCGGCAGGCGTTTCCCGAGGACCTGACCGAGTCGGCTCTCCGTTTGAACGGCCATTGGGACGAAAAGGAAATCGACGAGTGGGGAACTGAGATTCCCTCGAACGTACTCGATCTGCTGCAGAAAGATCTGCTCGCCATCCGGCGTGAGCATCGGGCGACACACAAAGACCACGCTGCTCCGCCTGCGGAACAGCCGACCGCCAGCTAAGTCTCCATGGAGCCAGTTTCCATGAAGCCCATGGATTCCAGAGAACAGACAACTCCGCCTTCGGCATCTCGTCGCGGCATTTTTCAAGAACCACACAAGCGACGAACGATTCTCTGCCTTTTGCTGGTGCTGGCCACGATCGCGCTCTACGGTCCGGTCACGCGAGCTCCGTTTCTCAATTACGACGATGCGATTCACGTGAGTGATAATCCGTACGTTCGTGCCGGGCTTAGCTGGAGCACGTTTGTTTGGGCCTTCAAAACTTCGGAAACTGCCGACTGGCATCCCATGACGTGGTTGTCGCATGCTCTGGACTGCCAGCTTTTCGGGGTGAACGCCGAGGGTCCGCACACGGTCAACGTGCTTTTTCATGCGGCCAACGCGCTGCTTCTGTTTTTAATTCTGGAGAGTGCCACGGCACTGGTTTGGCGCAGCTTCATGGTGGCGGCGCTTTTTGCGCTGCATCCGATCAACGTTGAATCAGTGGCCTGGATCTCCGAACGGAAAGACGTCCTCAGCATGTTCTTCTTTCTGCTCGCGCTGGCGGCGTATGGCTGGTACGCGCGCAGGCCCGGAGTGGGACGATATCTGGCAGTTACATTTGCCTATGCCATGGCTTTGATGAGCAAAGCGCAAGTGATCACGTTTCCGTTTGCATTGCTTTTGCTCGACTACTGGCCGCTGCGACGACTCGCGCCGCCAGTCGAAGAATCGGAGAGCGATGTGACGGTTCGACCGGGCCAGACGTTGTCCTTTTGGAAGTTGGTTGCGGAAAAGGCGCCCTGGTTTGTGCTTTCGGCTGCGAGTGCCCTGATCACGATCAAGGTAGAGGCGGACGCAACGCAATCGAAGCTTCCGTTCTGGATCCATTTGGGCAACGCGGCGATCTCGTACGTTAAGTATCTGGAAAAGGCGTTCTGGCCGGTCAATCTGGCAGTGGTTTACCCGCATCCGGGATTTGCGATCAGCGTTTCCGGGGCTGTGCTCTCCGCTGTGGTCGTTGTCTTGTTCACGATTCTGGCGGTGATCTTCCGGGAGCGACGCCCTTTGTTTGTCGGGTGGTTTTGGTGCCTGGGAACGCTGGTGCCCATGATTGGACTGGTGCAGATCAGCGTTCACGCGATGGCCGACCGGTACGCTTATATCCCGTTGCTGGGGATTTTTGTCATTGTCTGTTGGGGCGGAGCGGAACTAGCCAGAAGGTGGCATGTTCCGACCGCGGTGCAAATGGCGGGTGCGGCTGCGGTTTTGGTGATTTTGGCGTCCGGGCTTCATCGGCAGGTGAGTTTCTGGAGCGACAACTTGACGCTTTGGGCTCACACTCTGGAAATCACGCAGGGGAATTACACGGCTGAAGACAACCTCGCGACGGCGTTAATTGCCATCGGCAGGGTCGAAGAAGCCATGTCGCACTTCCAGCGGGCAATTTCGATGCGGCCCGACGACGTGATGGCCATTCTCAATATTGCGACTTACCAGCAGATGATGGGCAATTATCCGGCAGCGCTCGATGGGTATGCGCGAGTGCTGCGATTCACGAAGGTTCCGTCCATGCTGGTGAACGCGCGGATCAACAGCGGATACGCGCATTACTCGTTGAGACAGGATGAGTGGGCAAAAGAGGATTTCGAGGCAGCGTTGAATCAGCAACCGGGCAACTGGGCGGCGTATCGCGGTCTTGGCCTGGTGGCGCAACGAGGGGGCGATATTGCTCGCGCTGCTCAGGACTACCTCAGGTCGGTTCAACTCCAGCCTTCGCCGGTGGGCTACCTGCTTTTAGCGCAGGCTCTCCACAGTCTTGGGCAGGCGGACGCGGCGCGGGAAGCGGAATCCAAAGCCGCGCAAATCAGTCGAGATCCTAATGACGACATCGCCACCGTGAAGCAGTTGCTGGGGAATTAGCGCCCGATCGCATGGCGGTGCGACGAGGGTGCGGGCTTTTCAGTTTGCGGCACCGCCGCCGTTCCGCCGCGTGTTTCATACCAGATTGATTTCTGCCCGGCTCTGCACTGCGCGTTGCATAGTTGAAACAGTCGTTTCAATTATGTTATCTTGCTTTCCCATGGTTCGAATTGCCGATCGACAGCGACCGGAGGAGTGGCTCGATGCCGGTGTCGCTTACATCGCGAAGGGGGGTGTCGCGGAACTCTCGTTGCGACCGCTGGCGAAGGCCGTCGATTCCAGTCCGCGTGTGCTTCTCTATTATTTTGGCTCGAAAGAAAAACTCGTCGCCAAGGTAATTCAGCGGCTGCGCGACCGGCAGCGAGCGGGTTTCGGCAGAATGCGCGAGGCGCGTTACGAGCAGCCCTCCGATGCTTGTCGCGCGATCTGGAAGCAGATGAGCGCGCCGGAATCGGAGCTGGCATTTAAATTGTCGCTTGAAGTTTATGCCCTGGCGCTGCGGCATCGGAAGCGATTCGCGAATTTTCTGAGTTCTTCGGTGGAGGACTGGCTGGAGTTTCTCGCGGAACCTCTGGAGCGCGAGGGGCATCCAAAAACGGAAGCACGCGCATTCGCCACCATGGTTGTCGCCGGATTTCGCGGCTTTATGCTCGACTACTGCGCCTCGCACGACCGGAAGCGCGTCGATCGCGCGGTGGAGTTGTGGTTGAAGGCCCTCGATTCGATTTCACTACCAGCGGAGAGTTGTCATGTTCTCTAAACGTCACGCCGCGCTCGGGTTCATTTTCGTCACCGTGCTGCTGGATATGCTGTCGTTCGGCGTGGTTGCGCCCCTGCTGCCGAAACTGATTTCCGACTTTCTGAACGGCAATACGGCACGCGCGTCGGAATACATCGGCCTGTTCACGACCACATGGGCGTTCATGCAGTTCATCTTCGCGCCGGTGCTGGGAATGCTCTCCGACCGCTTCGGGCGCCGGCCTGTGGTTCTGGTATCGAACTTCGGACTGGCACTTGACTATTTCGTAATGGCGCTTGCCCCTTCTATTCGCTGGCTTTTTCTTGGACGCGTACTTTCCGGACTCACCTCGGCCAGCAGTCCGACCGCGACCGCTTACATCAGCGTCGGGCCGGCGCCGGCGAAACGGTCCAAAGCGGTTGGTCTGCTGGGGGCGGCTTTCGGCGCGGGGTTCATCCTCGGCCCGGCGGTGGGAGGCTGGCTTGGCCTACACAATCCGCGCCTGCCTTTTTGGGTCGCGGGAGTGGGCAGCCTGCTGAACTTCTGTTACGGCGTGTTTGTTTTGCCGGAGTCGCTGGCACCGGAGAAGAGGCAGTCCAAACTGCAGTGGAAAAACGCCAATCCGGTGGGCGCGCTGCGGTTGCTCCGGTCGCATGCGGAACTGCTTGGCCTCGCGGCGGTGAATTTTCTGGGATACATCGCGCATGAAATTTACGTCACGGTGTATGTGTTGTACGTGATTTACCGGTTTGGGTGGAATTCGCGGATGATTGGGATTTCGCTCGCCATGGTTGGGATCTTTTCCATGGTTTCTTACGCGTTGGTCGGGCCGGTGGTGGCGCGACTTGGAGAACGCCGCACACTTCTGATGGGGTTGGCGTTTGCGTCCGTGGGATTCGCCATGTTCGGCTGGCCATCGTCCGGCGTGTTTCTGGCTGCGATTGTGGTGAACTGTTTCTGGTCGTTTGCGGGGCCTACGTCGCAATCGCTGATGACGCGCCGGGTTTCGCCGTCGGAGCAAGGAGAACTGCAAGGGGCTCTGGCATCGCTGCGCGGCGTTGCCATGCTGATCGGACCGGGACTGTTCTCGCTGACCTTCGCCTACTTCATTGCTCCGGAACATCTGTTACCCGGTGCACCCTGGTATCTGGCGGCGATTCTGATGGTGTTTTCGCTCGCCGTTGCGTGGTCGGTGGCGCGGGACAAGAAAGACGAAAAGCGCGACAAAGATGAAGACGCGGTCGATGGCGGGCTGGCGACGTCGGAAGCGGGGTAGGTTCGAGGGACACCCTGATTTCGTCATTTGGTTTGAGGAGAAAATCTTAACTACGGGGTTCACAGAGTTGCCCGGAGGAACCCACAGACCTTAATCAGAATTCCCCTAGTGGCCGGCATGGGAAACCGAAAGCGCTACGGGGCGCGGGGAATCGATTGTCTCTTCCGTCGGTTGTTATAAGATAACGGCCACGAGGTAAGCGATGATCAACGATTCTGGAGTTCGTTCCGCATCCCGCCGTTCGTTTCTCAGCCTGTCGGCCGCGGCATCGGCCGCGCTGGCACTGCGTATTGTGACGGAACCGATGCTGGCTGGGGCGCGGGTGAAAAACGTCCCGAAAGATGCGATCCGTATTGACCTCAATGAGAACCCGCTGGGCCCATGCGCTTCGGCCCGGGAGGCCGTTGGCGCGATTGCTGCCCAGGGCGGCCGCTATTGCGACTGGCTCACTGACGATCTGGTAAAGGCGCTGGCGGAAATGGAAGGCCTGAAGGCGGAGCAGGTTCGGGTTTATCCCGGATCGAGCGAGCCGCTGCACCACACCGTGGCTGTTTTCGCGTCGTCGCAGCACAGCTACGTAACGGCCGATCCGGGATACGAGGCCGGCATGTTTGCGGCCGAGGCGGTTGGCTCCAAGGTGGTGAAAGTCCCGCTGACGAAAACGCACGCTCACGATGTGAGGGCGATGCTGGCGGCGGGTCCGGATGCGGGCGTGTTCTATATCTGTACGCCCAACAATCCGACGGGAACTTTGACCAGTCATTCCGATATTGAATACCTGGTCGAGAACAAGCCCAAGGGGTCGGTGGTGCTGGTCGATGAAGCCTACATCCATTTTTCCGATGGTGTTTCGGTGATGGATCTGGTGAGGGCGGGCAAGGACGTCATCCTGCTGCGTACCTTCTCAAAACTCTATGGCATGGCGGGGCTGCGCTGCGGGGCTGTCTTTGCCCGGCCCGATCTGATCGAGAAAATCGAAAAGTATGCCGGGTGGAATGCCATGCCGATCACGGCGCTCGTCGCCGCGTCGGTCAGTTTGAAAGAGGCGCGGTTGGTGGCGGAGCGCAAACAGATTAACGCCCGCATCCGGGGAGAAGTTTTTACCTGGCTCGATCGCAACGGGTACTCGTATATTACTTCGGAGTCGAACTGCTTCATGCTCGACACGAAACGCCCGGCGAAAGAAGTGATCGAAGCCATGGCAAAACAGAATGTAGTCGTGGGGCGAGTGTGGCCGGTGATGCCGACCTACACGCGCATCACGGTGGGAACTGCTCCGGAGATGGAGGAGTTTCAGGCGGCTTGGCAGAAGGTGATGACGGGGGCGGTGACGGCGAGCGTGGGGGCGATGCCGACTTCGCGGAAGCGGAATCTGGACGGGTTGGTGGTTCGCGCTTAGGGCGTGGCCGAGTTGCTCTCAGCTGGACAGCCGAGGCGGCTGTCCCCACGTGAACTGGACAGATGAATGCGGCTGTCCCTCGTGAGCTCACATCTATGGATGCCGAAAAGCTCTGGTTCTTCCGCGAAGCATGCGGAGCCTTCTGTAACGCTGTCCCCGCGCGGAGCTAACCGTCTGCTGGCGCGCCACCCTTGGGTCTATCGCTCCGACGTCACTGGAGAAAAAGACATACCACCCGGCGCGCTGGTGCGCGTGCACGATCCGCGGGGGAAATTCCTGGGGACTGCGCTCTATAGTTCGTCGTCGCAGATCGCGATCCGCATGATTTCGCACGGCTCGGTGGCGGATCTGCCAGGGCTGGTTGCCGAGCGCATCCGGGCCGCGATTGCCTACCGTAAAGACCTTGTCGCGAATACCGATGCTTATCGCGTCGTCTTCAGCGAAGCTGATTTTCTCCCCGGACTGATCGTCGATCGCTATAACGACGTTCTCTCGCTGCAGATTCTGACGCAGGCGATGGATGCGGTGCCGGTGCGCGAGGCCATCGTCGAAACGCTGCGCTCGGAACTGCGGCCGGCGGGGATTGTGGAACGCGTCGAGGCGCGGATTCGCGAGTTGGAGCAGTTGCCGGCGCTGCCGTCGGGCTTGCTTTGGGGAGAGAAGAGTTCGACGGAATTCAGAATGAACGGCGTCGGGTTTCGCTACGACGGGCTGGAAGGGCAGAAGACGGGAGCGTTTCTCGATCAGCGGGAAAATTACGCGGCGGCGGCGCAATATGCGCACGGCGAAGCGCTGGACGCTTTCTGCTATCAGGGACCGTTCGCCCTTCATCTGGCGCAGAAGTCTTCGAGTGTTACTGGAGTGGACAGTTCGCGTCCGGCGCTGGAGATGGCGGACAAGAACGCGGAGCTGAATGGCCGCGAGGTGGAGTGGATCGAGGGCAATGCTTTCGACGTTCTGCGGGAGTATGCCGCTGCCGGGAGGCAGTACGACACGGTGGTTCTCGATCCTACGGCGTTTGCCAAGACGAAGCGCGATCTGGAAAAAGCGCTGGGCGGATATAAGGAGCTCAACCTGCGCGCGATAAAGATGCTGCGGACGGGAGGGATTCTGGTGACATGCTAGTGTTCGTTCCATGTGGGGCCGGCGGAGTTCCTGAAAGTGGTGGCGGATGCGGCGCAGGATGCGCACAAATCGCTGCGGGTGGTGGAGAACCGTGGGGCGGCGAAAGACCATCCAGTGTTGCTGAACGTGCCGGAAACAAGCTACATGCAGTGTCTTATATTGCGCGTAAGTGATTGATAAATATAACACATTTCTATACTTGACAATAAGACGCTAAGGTTTTATGATTTCATCATACTGAATACAACTCGGGAGCCTCCGAGAGACTCCCCAAATGAATTTCCCGTAGGAGGATTTTAGTTATGACACTGATTACGCGTTACGACCCGTTCCGCGAGTTTGCCACTCTGCAAGACCGCATGAACCGCCTGCTCAGCAATCCGCGTGGGCCGGAAGGTCAGGACGAAGCTTTGACCACAACGGCGTTTGCGCCTCCGGTGGATGTGTACGAAGACGAGCACGGCGTGACACTCAAAATTGAGGTGCCGGGAATCGACGAGAAGGACATCGACGTCCGGATCGAGAACAACACTCTGACCGTCCACGGCGAGCGCAAGTTCGAGAAAGAAGAGAAAGAAGAGAACTATCGTCGAGTGGAGCGTCAGTACGGCAGTTTCACACGCACCTTCACTCTGCCCAACACGGTTGACCAGGAAAGCGTCCAGGCCAACTATGACAAGGGCGTGCTGAAGATCAAGCTGGCGAAGAAGCAGGAAGCGAAGCCGAAGCAGATCAAGGTGAATGTGGGTTCGGCAACGGGCAGCGAGAAGACGCTGGAAGGCAAGGGGCCGAGCAAGGCGGCGTAAGTTAGTGGTCAGTGGCCAGCCGGATGGAATCCGGCAGTTGTAGACTTGGCGGGAGGCGAGAAACTGCGCCTCCCGCTTCATTTTCAGAAGGAACAGTTTGTCACTCTATGAGCAGCGATGGTCTGTTTCGTTGCCTGGCGCCGCGACAGGAGGTCTTTCGCTGCGGTCAGATGACAATCGAGATGGAGGACTAGAGTCATGGCAATCCGTTGGGACAAGTTTACGGTTAAGGCGCAGGAAGCCGTCCAGCGCGCGAACGAGCTTGCTTCGGAACATGGAAACCCGGAACTCGTCCCGCTGCATTTGCTGGCCGCGCTGGTCGAAGACCGCGAAGGGATTGTTGCGCCGGTGCTCGAAAAAATCGGGATCGGGCCGCATGCGGTGCTCAGCGAGCTTTATAAGGAAATCGAGAAGTTGCCGAAGGTTTCGGGGAGTTCTGGGGCGCAGCAGCCGGCGATGTCGGCGGCGATCAATCAGGTGCTGGAGAAGTCGTTCAAGGAAGCGGACGGGTTCAAGGACGAATACGTTTCGACCGAGCACATGCTGCTGGCGCTGACGGACTTGAAGCGGGATGCGACTCAGGAACTGATGGCGCGGCATGGCGCGACGCACGACGCCATCTTGAAGGCGCTGACGGCGGTGCGGGGATCGCAGCGTATTACCGACCAGAATCCGGAAGCGAAGTACCAGGCGCTGGATCGTTATGCCCGCGATCTGACGGAGCTGGCGCGGCGGGGCAAGCTTGATCCCGTCATTGGACGCAATGAAGAAATTCGCCGGGTGGTGCAGGTGCTATCGCGGCGCACGAAGAATAACCCGGTCCTGATCGGCGAGCCGGGCGTGGGCAAGACGGCCATCGCCGAGGGCCTGGCGCAGCGCATCATCTCGGGCGACGTGCCGGAGGCGCTGAAAAACAAGCGTGTGGTGTCGCTTGATCTGGGAGCCATGCTGGCGGGCGCGAAGTATCGCGGCGAATTTGAGGACCGTCTGAAGGCCGTGCTGAAGGAAATCGAAGACTCGCAGGGGCAGATCATTCTGTTTATCGACGAGTTGCATACGCTGGTGGGGGCGGGAGCCGCGGAAGGCTCGATTGACGCTTCGAACATGTTGAAGCCGGCGTTGGCACGGGGAGAG
>VFSW01014882.1_pt1 | contig 10721 bp, 11 predicted proteins | sample 5358111 | NCBI WGS metagenome assembly VFSW01 (sample SAMN11554181, study PRJNA540505) | mine drainage metagenome | isolation source: sediment from site ElyBrook_90M | place: USA: Ely Copper Mine, Vershire, VT | collected 2017
CCCGGGCGAGCAGTCGGGGGCCTTCGCGGCGCTACAAACCTCGCAGGCGGGGGCGGGGGCGGTCGGGGCGTGGGGGTTCGAGTGACTGGTCAGCGGTCTTGCTTTCCCAGGTCTCAGAATCGAGACCTGGGGCACCCAGTTCTGTGAGGGAGGGCGCGACGTCTTCGAGGACCAGGTCGACGACTTCGGCCTGGCGGATGTGCAGGTCCGGCTGCGCTTCGAGGACTTCGCGCATCTTCACGCGGTAGAGCTGCTTGTCGCACTGGGCGCGGGGGCTCCAGACGGCGGGGCCGCGGGAGGTGTTCAGCAAGCGGAACTGGATGCCGACCGCGTCGGCGACCTCGCCCATGATGCCGCCGAGGGCATCGACCTCGCGCACCAGGTGCCCCTTGGCCACGCCGCCGATGGCCGGATTGCAGCTCATCTGGGCGATCAGGTCCAGGTTCATGGTGATGAGCGCGGCTTTGAGGCCCATGCGCGCAGCTGCCATGGCGGCCTCGCAGCCGGCGTGGCCGGCGCCGACCACGACCACATCGTATTGTTCGGTGAATGCCATCCAGTCAGGGGAAGAAGCCTACAGGTCTATTCTACGGATTCCTGGAATCCGGTGCTGAATCCCGCTCAAATGCGAGGCTCAGGCGGCCTGGAGCTCCAGCAGGATGGCGGCGCCGCGGGGTTCTAGATTGACGGCGGAGGCGCGGCCGTTGTGGTCGCGGAGGATGGTGGCGCAGAGGCTGAGGCCAAGGCCGGCTGTCTCGCCGGTGGCCTGGGCGGGGACGAAGGGGTCAAAGGCGCGGTCGGGATGGAGGAAACCAGGGCCGGAGTGAGCGACGAGGATCTGGACCAGGTTGCCTGCCGCGGTGGCCTCAAGGCGGACTGTCTTGGCGATTTCGGCGCTGGCGGGCTCGGACTGGCTCTCCACGGCTTCCATGGCGAACTGCAGGCAGTGGAGCACGGCCTGGCGCAACTGCTGTGCATGGCACAGGACGCGGGGCAGGCCGGGGGCGATGGCGAGCCGGAACTCAATGGAGCGGCGGAGGAACTCCGACCGGTGGAGCTCCTCCATGTCGGTGAGCATCTCGGCGACGGAGACGGCGGTGAACTGGCCGCTCTGGGGCCGCGAGATGCGGGTGAGGCTCTCCAGGGTAGCCCGCATGCGACGGGCCTCGGTGAGGATGGCCTCGATGCCCTTGCGCTCGTGGGGCTCCAGGGCCGAGGTTTCTTCCAGCAGAGAGGCATAGCCCAGGATGACGGTGAGCGGATTGTTCAACTGCTGAGTGACATTGGCGGCCAGTTGTCCGAGGCCGGCGAACTTCTCAGAGTCGATGAGCTTTTCGAGCATCATTGTCTGGCTGCGGGTGGCCTGGAGGCGAGCGGCGAGCATTTCGATGGGGAGAAGATCGTCGGCGCGGACCGGCTCTTCCTGGGCGGTGAATTGGTTGCCGGGCACCGTGCGCTGGGGCGCATTGCGCATGGCGCCCAGCAACAGAACGCCTTCGGTGACGGCGCGGCCGGTCATGGGAACGGCGAGCACGGATGTGAAACGGAGGCGCTTGAGGTCGTCGCCGGGGCGCAACCAGGGATTGAGGTCGAGTGCCAGGGTGTGGCTCTGCTCGACGGCGGCGGGGGCGGAACCGGGCGCGAGGAAACTCTCGACGGGGATGCGGGCGGCCAGGTCATCGAGCGCGGTGACGATGGCCGGGTCAAGGCCGGCAGCCCCGGCCAGGCGATAGCGCCCCGCGGACTGAAGAAGCAGGGCGGCCTGGGCAAAGCGGCTATGGTCAGTGACGGTGCGGCAGATTTCGCCGGCCTGGCGATCGAAGTCCTCCACGCGGCGGCGGGAGAGGATGAGGTTGGTATAGGCCTCGAGCTCCTGCCGGGCCCGGCGTTCGCGCTGTTGGCCTGCTTGGTTGATGCTCAACTGGTCTTCCAGCGCCAGCAGGATCATGCCCATGGCGGCGACGACCTTGGCCAGCACGATGGCGCGGGTGAGGGCAAGGTCGAAGACCGGCGCGTTGGTGACGGCCGGATGCAACAACACCACGCGAGCCGACCAGACCAGGAAGCCGATGACGCTGAGGATCATTCCCAAGGACAGGCGGCGGAAGACGTAGATGAGCAGGCAGGCCATCAGAACGTGGTTAAGGCACTCGACCAAAGTGAGCGGGAGGCCGGGTCCAACGGTGTAGTAGATCCAGAGGCCGACGATACCGCCGACGATGCAGAAGCCGAGACCCATCCAGGTGGGCAGGCTGCCCTTGGCAATGCCCCAGAAGAGGCCGACGATGACGGAAAGAATGCCCAGAGCTGGAAATACAAAGTAGAGCGGTCCCGAGGGTGTTACGCCGCGCAGAACCCCGTAGTAGAGGACCGAATAGATGACCAGCGGAATGGTAAAGGGGATGACATAGAGGACGCTGAACCGGCCTACACGAAAGCCAAGTGGAGAGAGCGAAGCGAGAAACAGGGCTGAGCTGATCTGGATGGAGGTCTGGCCGGCTGCCGCCATCCAGGGATGAACGGAAGCCTGGAATTCCCAGGTGCCGAGCCGGTAAAGCAGAACCCTGCGGAAGATGGCGAAGAGGAAGCCGAGAAACCATAGCAGGGTGCGGGTGTCGCGGAAGCGGAGATAGAGATAGCCAAACGCAGGCAGCAGCAGCGTGGTGAGGATAAGAGCGGGGGCCTGGTAGTAGTCTGGCATCGAGGCGGTCATTCTCCTTCATTCCACCTGGCCTTCAGGGCCTTTGGTTTGGCTCGCAAGGGTCGTCAACCACCTATACCGCGCACGACAGGTAACCCGACGCCCTTTGCTCTATTGCAGGGTGCAAGTAGAACACGGCAACGCGCCTAGATTCCAGAGTATTGTCAGAGCTGTTGCATGGAGGCAGTGATCGCTGACCACGGGTTCGCGAACTCTTTGATTCTGGGGCCACCCCGAGGCAGCGTCCATGCGTCTAATGTTGTAGCCGGGGGCAAGGTATTGTGACAGACCTCCGTCGCCAAGGGTATCAGCAAGAGCGCGAAAGGAGAAGCAAAACGGTGCGAAACGGTTGGTGGATGGCGATGGGGTTGGCTGCCGGGCTGGCAGCGGCAGCGGGAGCGCAGAGCAAGGACAGCTTTACGCCCATGGCGCTGGACTCTGGGTTCGGCCGGATGGATATTTCCGCTCCGGCGATTCCGCCCGAGCAGATCATCAAGCAGTTCGCCGCCAAGGAGAGCGAGTTCCAGCAGGCGCTGAACCACTATACCTATCGCCGCACCGCCAAGGTCGAGACCGTCGACGACGACAACAAGGTGGACGGGCAGTACTACGAGGTGGACGACGTGATCTTCGACCCCAATGGGGCGCGCACCGAGAAGGTGGTGTTTGCACCGCAGAACACGCTGACCCGGGTGATGATGTCGCCCTCCGATTTGCAGGACATTCAGCGCGGGTATCCGTTTGTGCTGACCGCCGAGGACATCGGGCAGTACGACGTGAAGTACGTGGGCCGGCAGCAGGTGGACGAGATAGATTGCTACGTGTTCGACGTGAGCCCCAAGGTGATTGAGAAGAAGAAGCGCTATCTGCTGGGGCGCATCTGGGTGGACACGACGGACCTGCAGATTGTGGTGACCAACGGGCGCATGGTTCCCGACGACACGCGCAAGGGGAGCGAGGACCTGCATCCGCCGTTCATGACGTGGAGGCAGCAGGTGGACGGGCACTACTGGTTCCCGGTCTACACCAAGGGCGAGGGCGTTTTGCACTTTGCCGGCGGCAGCGGATACATGGCGCAGGACGTGCACATCCGCGACACCATCAAGTACGGCGACTACAAGCGGTTCGGCTCGACAAGCAAGATCATCTACGAGGGCAAGGAGATTCCGACGCCGGACAAGCAGCCGGATGCCAAGCCGCAGCATTAGTGGTTAGTGGTCGGTTGTCAGTGGCCAGCTCTCAGCTTGAGACGTGCGGGGCCGGCAGATTGTTGCCTGGCGCGCGCGGTTGTAACTTTGCCTTGGGTTCTTAAAAGCGCAGCGAGAGGCAGCTCAGGCCGCCGTCCATCTTTTGGAACTCTGACATATCCAGAATCAGCGGGTCGAAGCCGCGCGAGCGGAGTTCCGCCGTCAGCGCGGGAAAGCCCTCCGCCGCCAGCACCCGGTCGTTCACGCGGACGCAGTTGGCCCCGTAGCTTTCGTCCTCCGAAACGCGGATGAGATCGAAGTTGCGAAATTGCTCGTTGCCCGCCATCTCTTCCATCACGACCAGCGTGTTGTCGCCGATGGAGGCGATTCCGCTCTTCAGGTGCAGGATCGTCGTCATGGGACGCACGTCGATGGTGGATGCGGTGTAGCCGAGGGAGGCAAGGTGAGCCGCCAACTGCCGGGCGCCTTCCTCGTTGGTGCGGTGCGAGAGGCCGATGAAGAAGTGGTCTTCCGCCTCGCAGATGTCGCCGCCGTCTACGGTTCCGGGAGCTTCCACGATGAGTGGCTGAAGGAAAAACTTGAGGACAACGGGCCGGATAGCCTCGACCTCGCCTTGGCGGCTGACCGCGCCGGGACGGGTGAGGATGGCGCCGCGCGGAGTGAGAATGGCGGCGTCTTCGACGAAAGTCGAGTCGGGGAAACCGAGGTCGGCGTCGAGGGTGGTGAGAGCGAGGCCGCATTGAGAAAGTGCCTGGCAGTAGAGCCGGTGTTGCTCAAGGACGAGATCGAGTTGGGGAGCTCCGAAATCGGCCGTGGTGAGGCCGGCGTCGAAGTTGCTGCCCGGAATGCGAACGATGGCGTTGGTGAACAAGATTCAGGGTCCTCTGAGGCCATGATTGCACAGGGCGGCTAATGCCTGGATTTTCCGGATCGCAAATCGGCAGGCCAGTGCCTTCTTATGATTCTGGTGGACAGCTATTCCCGCGCGTCAAGTAGTTTGACTTCGTTCACTTGATAGTTTGGATCTTAATCGTCGCCGCGCGACTAAAGGTAGCAAACCATGGGCGTTCGCGATTCTTGAATTCGCGTAGGATACGAGCCTTGAGGTTGATGATGGCGACAACCCACTCATCTTGATCCTCGGCGCTGTTGTGAGCCGTAGCTAAAATCGCAACGTCAGATTTACGGATTTCCTCACGGTGCATGTTCTTCATCTCATGGTCGCGTGACACGAGCATCCAGCCATTCCTATTGCAGAAGTTAATGACCTCCGAATCTGACACGTTTCTGAGGGGGTGGCCGTCTGTATCTCTAAACCATTCGGGAAACCTTTGGACAGTAAATCCTGCCGTTCTGAGCCGGGTAGCGACCGATTCAGCCGAAAAACCTTCGTCGAGAAACAAGACGCATTCCTCACGCCGCTTTTTGACGTACGCCAATGTGTATTAGCGCCTTTTCCACGACTGCAGGGTCGAGACCGTAGTCGTTCGCAATCTGTTCAATCGTTCCCCCGGCACGCTTGCTTCCCAATAGGGTATTGACCGGTATGCGCGTACCGACAACAACCAACCGCCCTGACATGATGTTTGGATTCATAGAGACGGGGCGGCTACCGTGATCTGTTGATGCAAATCGCCACGGATAGATGAATTCGCCGGGCTCTATCCGCTCGGCGAACATATCTACCACCTCTGCAAACGCTTGCTGACCGGGATTCTGACCAAGGGAAGTGATTGTGCGCGGGTTCCCCCCACGCGCCGGTTTGTCATAAACCAGATCTTTCAGGCATTCCTTCACGGCGTCGGCCCGATGGAGAGGGTGCTGAGATCGAAACATTTTGCGAGCGTTTCGCATTGACTTCCTCAGGAATTGCAAGGAGAACTGGAACCTCTCGCGCAACAAATAAACACGGTAGGCCTCTTCTATATCTCGATAAGAAAGAAGGTGGATACTCCCACATGTGGAGGAAGCCCTTAAGATTGGCTCATCCCCCTCATACCACGAAAACATTGTCCTGGACGGGATTGCCAAGAACTCGGAGGCCTCTGGAATCGTGTAGGTTGGCACAGTTCGGAGGTCTTGTCCGGGTCTACGACTTGGCTTGTTTTTTAGCATCTCATCTCCAGGATTGTAGATGCAGCAATTGGAAGACCGAACCATGATACATCTCTTCCATCATAGCGGTACACCGAAGGTAGAGAAGGAATAAGTGCGGCATGAGCGCCAACTTCGGCAGCGGTTAACCCACGCAAATCCGAAGTTTTTTAGTTTACAACAGGAGAGCGAAGAGAAGATGCGCCTCCCATATTGCAGCCGAATCCGCGACCTCCCTTGTATTCCTAGTTGTTTAGTTAAAGTCCACTAACCCCTAATAGAACAAATACTTCCGCCACCGGTCATCCCCCCGGCCCAGCATGCGCATGATCTGGCGGCTGGTGTGCAGCGAGAAGGGGCGCGGGTCGCGCAAGAGGATCATGTCGTTGATCTCCTGGAGCATGCGGTTACCCTTGCGGCGGTTGCAGGCGTGGCAGCAGGCGACCAGGTTCTCCCAGGTGGAGTTGCCGCCGCGGGAACGGGGTACGACGTGGTCGAGGGTGAGTTCGCCGGAGGGCAGCACCACGCCGCAGTACTGGCAGGTGTTGCGGTCGCGCAGCAGGATATTCTTGCGCGAGAGGGCGCGGGTCTGGTGGGGGATGCGGCGGTATTCAAGCAGGCGAATGACCGAGGGCATGGCGATGCGGCTGCGCTGGGCGTGGAGCATAAGGCCGTGCTCCTCCTCGGTGCGGGCGATGCCCTTGAGCACCAGCACCAGGGCGCGGCGCGCGCCGCAGATGTTGATGGGCTCATAGGAGGCATTGAGCACCAGCACCGGCATCTGCAGCATGTGCATCGGCTGCACGGCGGCCGCGTCGCCGGCAAAGGCGGCGGCCCTGGCGATGGACTTCTGCTTGCGTGCATGAATCATTGCTTTTCCCAGCGACATCCGTTATCCCCCGTCAAAAAGGTGGTTGGCCGTGCGATGAAAAGTTGATTGCGTGCTCGAGTTCCCGGGTGAAGGTATGCGTGGAGAGGCCGGGATCTTCGGGCTTCTCCGCGGGTGTGTGGCGATGACCTGAAATACGGCGGGCCCGGGCCAGCGTGGCGACCCAGACGGAGGCGGCTCCGGCGCGAACCATCGTGAGTGCGGCCGCGCGGGCGGTTGCGCCGGTGGTGAAGATGTCGTCGATGAGCAGGATGTGCTTCATGCGCACGGCGTCGGGATCGGATACGGTAAAGGCGCCGCGGAGGTTCAGGCGGCGGCCGCGCGAGGTGAGTCCGGCCTGGCTGGCCGTGGCGCGCAGGCGCATGAGGGTGCGGGGAGCCAAAGTGAGCCGCCAATCGGGATGGGATTTGCGCAGGACCTCAAGCGCGTAGCCGGCCAGCGAGCGGGCCTGGTTGAAGCCGCGGTCGGCGAGCCTCGACCGGTGCAACGGCACGGGGACGACCAGCATTTCCGCAGGGGCTTCAGCGGCCAGCCGCGCGATGGCCTGGGCCAGCATCTGGCCGAGGGGGCGGGCGACGGGGCGGAGCCGGTCGAACTTGAGGGCGTGGATGGCGGCCTTCATGCGGCCCTGGTAGATGCCGTAGGAGACGGCGCGGACAAAGGGCGGCGGGGCCAGGCGGCAAAAACGGCAGAGAGAAGCGCTTGCGGAGCCAGCGGCGGTGGCGGGCATGTCGAGAGTGTCGCCGCAGCGGGCGCAGGCATCGCCGGGCTGAAGGGGAAACTCAGTCCAGCAGGCAGCACAAATTGGCGCGAGGGAAAGCTGCGGCAGCGGGGAGCCGCAGAGGGTACAGGGGGCAGGAAGGAGGGCGCAACTGAGAGCGTCCATGGGACTTCGGAGCACACGGGCCACAGCGCGCCAACGGGAAGTCTCCGATGGCGGAACGTCGAACGTCAGTGAACCGGAGTCCCTGCGGAAGACGCACCTCGCTTATGGGTGACGCCGAACGATTTAAAGACGCGTACACGCCACCTTGCCGTCAGTATACCCGGATGGGGTGAAGGGTTCCAGCGTATTTCGTGAATTGCAGGACAAACACGGCAAACAGCGCTGTTCGCCCAGACATGGCTGTCCAAAGTGATGTGAGTGCCTGGAACGGGTGGAGGGAAAAGCGCGTTGCCGCTACCGGCCCGCTTTTGCCCCGGAATAGACCAGGACGGCGCCTCCAGCGATGGCTATGACGCCGAGGATGGGAGAGATTGGCACCGAATGGTGTTGTGTTGTGTCGATTTGAATCGGGCCTAGATCAACGGCCTTCTTCCGGCTCGTATAGGAGAATCCTCCATAGATAAGAGCCGCCACACCCGCGATGATCAAGAGTATTCCAGCGATCTTCATCACCAATGTTCCTTTTCTGTTCAACCGCAGGCCAAGGCTTTATGATGCAGTTCCAGCCTTCAACGAGAGTCGCCTCGGACCTGCAGGTTGAGCGGGTTATAGGAGGTTTTGGTTGTGCGCGAGCCGGGCTTAACGATTCTCGTGTTGCAATTCTTCGTCCGCCTGGTTTCGTGCATGGGCCTTGTCGCTGGCGTCGCGGGCGCCATCCTTCAGCTTACCCACGGCCGTCTCAACTTTGCCCTTGACCTGTTGGACGGCTCCGCCGACCTGTGTTTCGGTGTCGCCGGTCAAGTTTCCGATATGACGCCGGGTGCTTCCTACCGCCTGGTCGATTGCGCCGTTCACTCTTTGCTTGTCCATCGTTTCACACTCCTGACTCCAAGTTATTCACGGAGGTCCCCACGCGGCTGTATCGAAAGGACCATAAGTCATCTTCGGGGGGACCTCCGATTTAGCCGGTGGATGGCGTTTGGAAAGAGCGCGGCTTTATCCGCGGCAGGCTAAGGTGGCTTTTGCAGGGCACGGCCTCAGCCGCGCCGGCCGCCGCACCTCAATTTGCCGGGCATTACAGGCTGCGGAAAACTCCTGGATTCTGTTCGTATCGGCAAAAGCGGGTCGCAAGGGCGAAAGCTCTCATTGACATTACGGCACTTACGCCACGAGCAAACTCGTGCCGTGATAAGAGACAATTCGCGCGAGCCCCATTTCATCTACTGTGGGTCGGCAACGACGGTGGATGACTGTTACAAATCCTTCGAGAGTCACGGTCCGAACAAGTTTTTCCCGCAACCTGTTTCGCGCCTCCTCGAAGGAATGCACTTCGGAAGCGATAGCCCCACCTGGGGAGTTGACCGGGCCTTGCCTAAGGCTTCGCCGGGCCCGTTGACTCGCGAATCACCAGCGTCGGCTCCACGGTAATCTCCTCCGGCGGATTGGCTGTTCCATGGATGCGGTTCAGCAGGCTCTGTGTGGCAATCCTGCCAATCTCCTCCAGCGGCTGATTGATGGTCGTCAAACGCGGCTGGGTATATGCCGCGGCCTTGATGTCGTCGAAGCCGATCACTGAAACATCCGCCGGCACGCGCAGATTGAAGTCCTGCAGTGCGCGTATCGACCCGATAGCGGCAATATCGTTGAAGCTCACCAGCGCTGTAAACGGAAGCTTGGTTGACAACAACTGCTGGATTACCGGGTAACCCAGTTCCGGCGAAGACATATCCCGGTCGAGGCTGACGGCAAGTTCAGGCTTGATCTCGATACCCAGTCTCCGGGCAACTGTCACCAGTGCATTCCAGCGCTCGCTGGAATCGGAGCTGAACGGCTGCCCGAGCATGAACGCAATCTTGCGGTGCCCCAGCGAGTACAGGTGGTTCAGTGTAAGCTCCGCGGCGCGAAGATGATCCAGCACCACGTTGGTTACGCCCTCGATGGCTTTATGTCCCGCCACAGCGACCACCGGAACAGGGATGGAGTGTTGCAGCAGCGTGTCCACGGCAATGATGCCCTGCGCGCCACGCCCGATGAACATGCGCGTATAGTCTTCGACCAGGTGATTCTGGTGCCTGTGATGCGCGGTGAAATAGAAATATCCGGCCTTGATTAACTGATCGCCGATCCCGCTCATTACCTGGGTATGATAGCCGTCGCCCAGTTCCGGCACCAGGATTCCGATGGTCTGGGTCCGCTGGTTCCGCAGCGAGCGCGCCAGCAGGCTCGGCTGGTACTTCATCTCCTTGGCGGCGGCCTTGATCCGGTCGCGCGTCGTCTGTGGAATGGAACGTCCTGGAACGTCGTTCAGAACAACCGAAACTGTCGCGGGGTTAAGCCCAAGATGGGCCGCCAGCTGCTTCAGGCTCACTGTCTTGTAGATTGTGGACTTCTCGGTCTCCTTCGCGTCCTTATCGGTCCCGGGATCGGTCATGGAGTCTTCTCGCTTGCCGCTGTCTTCTCGCATGCAATGAATTTCACTACTTATTCTATCTTCAAACCACCCGGATTTCGGCCCGGATGCAAGAAACTTAGTTATCTTTCCCTTTTGCCGCCAGGCCTTTGCGCCAACCAGTGCAGGTTAGCCCGCGCAAAACTATCGGATGCCTCCATTTGGTTATAATGAAGTGAATGCGGGCGAGCCGTTCATAACATTCTTTGGCAACATTCAGGCTCTGGAAAGCACGGTTCAGCCGCATGTTTCCCATAACTCGACATCAGATGCGCCCTGCCAGGATGAAGCGACCCGGAATCGAGCAACTCGCCCATGCTGACCCGGCATTTGCCCCGGTCGCTCCTGTCTCTCGGTCAGGCAGGCAAGCCCGCTTGTCGCTTACCGCGATCCACCTCGCTCTGTGCATCGCATGGATGATCGCAATGCCGTTCGCAAGCGCGCAGGCCGGCGCCGCCGCGCAGGCGACGGCAAAGGATCGGCCAGCCCACCAC
>VFSW01014883.1_pt1 | contig 10721 bp, 4 predicted proteins | sample 5358111 | NCBI WGS metagenome assembly VFSW01 (sample SAMN11554181, study PRJNA540505) | mine drainage metagenome | isolation source: sediment from site ElyBrook_90M | place: USA: Ely Copper Mine, Vershire, VT | collected 2017
GGGGGGGTCGTCTTCCACGGGAGCGAGTAAATGTACGGCAACATGCGGTAGCGCAAGCGGTCGAAGTTCACCAGAATCGCTTGCGCGTCCGGGCCGTAGGACCACAGCTCATTTTCATCCGGATGGCGCGTGCCGTGGACACGCAGAATGGGATTGAACGTGCCGTACTGGAACCAGCGAACGAAAAGCTCGCGGAAGGCGGGATCGGCGGGGCTGCCGAGGACAAACCCACCGATGTCGGTCGTCCAATAGGGAATGCCGGAAAGCGCGAAGTTCAAGCCTGCAGGAATTTGCCGGCGGAAGCTGAACCAATCGGAGTTGATATCGCCCGACCACGCGGTGACCGCATTTCGTTGCGATCCCGCAAAGGCGGAGCGAGACAGGATAAAGACGCGCTTCTTGTCGGATGCGCTGCGTTGTCCCCGATAGACGGCCTGCGTGTCGAGCAGCGGATAAACGTTGACGTAACGGTTCCCGCTGCCGGCGGCGAGTTTGTGGTTCAGCAGGATGTTTTCTTCCTGGCCTTCTGTTTCGGGCTCGGTCGTGTCCATCCACCAGGCGTCCGCGCCGATGCTGAACAGGCTCTTATTCACCAGATCCCAGTAATAGTTGCGCGCCTCAGGGTTGGTTGCGTCGTACACCGCCATCGCATTGGCATGGTACGGAGGCTTGGCATATTTGAACTTGTCGACGAACCAGCCTTTGCTTTCCATGTAGTCGTAGTTCGTCGAACCCGGCTCGAAAAACGGCCAGATGGAAATCATCAGATGAAAGTGCTCGTCGTGCAGTGGGTCGATCATGGCTTTCGGATCGGGATAGTTCTTGTTGAAGACGAACTCGCCTTTGCGGTTCCACCAGAACCAGTCCTGCACGATGTCATCGACCGGAATGTGCAGGTCACGATATTTCCTGGCAACGCCAAGAATTTCGTCTTGCGACTTGTAGCGGTTTTTGCATTGCCAGAATCCGTAAGCCCACTTCCCGAACATGGGTGCTTGTCCGGTCAGTTCGCGATAGCCCGCAATGATCTTGTCGAACTCTGGCCCGTACAGGAAGTAGTAGTCGATTACGTCCGCAACTTCGGAGCTGATATAGAGATAATTCGCGAAGCGATTATTGAAGCGGCTTCGCGAAGTATTGTTCCAGAAGATGCCATATCCCTTACTCGAAAGCATCAGGGGCACAGCGATGTTGCTGTTGTCCTGCGAGATGTCGACCGACTCGCCGCGGTAATTCCAGACGCCTGCCTGGTGCTGTCCTAAACCGTAGAGCCCTTCGTGCGAGCCGTAGATACTGATGAAGGATTCAGCGCGGTAGGTATCTTCGCCATTCACTTTCTCGGCAGTCATCTTGCGCGAGGCTTCCTGTACAAGCGGACCACCGTTGGCTTCGGCGTAGGCGATCGCTCCGTCCTTGCGCGTAACCGTGATCTTCAGCAGGGAGGTGGCTAGAGTAATGGCGTCGTCGTTGGATTGCATGGTCCACTTCGTGGGCGTCCAGCTCTCTTTGATGACGACGTAATCGGTGCGCTTCGGAAACGACGCCGTGGGTGAATAGAGGACGTGGACGATCGAGTCGGAGCACACTTGCAGCCTCAAGGCGCCGGTGCCCATGGTGAAGACCGCGCCGTCCGATTCCTGCTGTACTTTCTTGACAGGATTCATGGCGGTCCACTGCGCAAGAGCAACGGTAGCGGGAAGCAGGCACAGCCAAACTCCCAAAGCAAATAAAACGCGAGAGTGCAGTGTTCTATCTTTCATGAGGCTGTCATCTCCATCCGCCCGATTCGGCGCATGTGCTACTGCAGCACTTATTGGCTGACAACTTCAAGCGGAACACTCGACGTTTCCGCAGAACTCGGTCCCACCATGACATCGAATGTTCCCGGCTCGACCACTTCATTCATGTTGACATCGATCAGCGACAAATCCTCGGGAGCCAGCATGAAGTCGACTGTGACCTTTTGCCCCGGTTCCAGGCTCACGCGCTTAAACCCACGTAATTGCTTCACCGGGCGGGTGCGAGAGGCCACTCGCTGATGAATATAAAGTTGAGCCACCTCGTCCCCAGCGCGATTGCCAGTGTTCGTAATGTCGACGGAAACCTTCGCGGTGCCCCCTGTCCGAATAGTTTTCGGCTCAACCCGCACGTTCTCGAAGCGGAATTGCGTGTAGCTCAGGCCGAATCCAAAGGGATAGATTGGCTCGCGGCCATCGAATAAATAACTGCGGTTGCGTGAGGGTTTGTGGTCGTAATAATCGGGAAGCTGGCCAACAGATCGCGGAAAGCTGATCGGAAGTTTCCCGCCGGGATTCACGTCCCCGAACAGAACGTTTGCCGCGGCCGTTCCCCCCTGCTCACCGAGATACCACCCTTCCAGAATCGCGGGAACATGCTCTTTCTCGTAGGTGATCGATAACGGCCGGCCATTGATCAGGAAGATAACGGTGGGTGTACCGGTTTCAACGATCGCCTTGACCAGAGCCTCTTGCGAACCCAGCAGGTCCAAAGAATCCCTGTCGCCGAGGTGCTGCTCCGACCAGGCTTCGCGATTGGTGCTCTCGTTTTCTCCAACCACTACGATCGCAACATCAGACTCTCGAGCGGTGGCGACTGCGGCACGGATGCCCTCGGCATCTGCCTTGGGATCGGGCTGCTCAACTTTGTTCTCGTACCACGCTGCCCAGCCTTGTTTTCCCGTGGTGATCATGCAGCCTTCGGCGTAGAGCACCTTCACGTTCTGTGGAACGCGCTTGCGTATCCCGTCGAGGATGCTGATTTGATTGCCCGGCCCCGGGTCGCGGCTGTATCCACCCAGGTGGACATCGGCAGCATTGGGTCCGATCACGGCAATTGTCTTCAGCTTCTGCAGATAAAGCGGCAGAAGATTCTTGTCATTCTTCAGCAGCACAATCGACTTCTGCGCTATTTTCAACGCCAGTTGCTGGTGCTCCGGGCTATTGGTGATCTTCTGTGCGTAGTCAGGATCGACATATGGGTTCTCGAACAATCCGAGCCGGAACTTCGCCTCCAGCACGCGCTTCACCGCCTGATCCAGTTCCGCCTCGGGGACCTTGCCTTCGCGCACCTGGTCCGCCAGAGTGGCGTACACCGAACCATCCGACAGATCGAAGTCCACGCCTGCCGCCAAGGCTTTGCGCGCTGCATCGGCAAAATCAGATGCTACGTGATGCGTTTCCACGAGCATCTGCAGACCGCCTCCGTCGGAGGTCACGTATCCCTGGAAACCCCATTCTTGGCGCAGAACCCGGTCCAGTAGCCATCGGTTAATGTGCGACGGGAAACCGTCGATTTCGTTATAAGAGGCCATCACGCTTCCGACGTGGGCCTCTTTCACAGCGGCCTCAAAGGGAACGAGAAACGTTTCGCGCAACTCTCGTTCCGAGAAATTAGCGGGAGCAGTGTTTGTGCCGCTTTCCGGCTGGCCGTGCGCCGCAAAATGCTTCGCTGTCGCCAGCACATGATGCCGGTCGATCATCCAGTTCGTGCCCTGCAGTCCGTCGATCGCCGCTACTCCCATCCGGGATACCAGATACGGATCCTCGCCGTAGGTTTCTTCTGTCCTTCCCCAGCGCGGATCGCGCGAAAGGTCCAGCACCGGAGTAAAAGCCTGGTTCACTCCCGACGATGCCATCTCGTCCGCAGCGGCGGTGAACGCCTGCTGCACCAGATCCGGATCCCACGTGCTGGCCAGCCCTAGTACCTGCGGGAAACTTGTGCTGCCGTATGCCATGAAGCCGTGCAGGGCCTCGCCCTGGAAAATGGCAGGAATGCCCAGCCGCATTTTTTCCATCAGGTAGTGTTGTACCTTGTTGCGTGCGGCCGCCGCATCATGCGGACTCACCTGCGCATTCTCGCGGAAGAGCTTGCCCAATTCTGCAAAGATCTCTTTTGCCTCCGTATCAGAAAAGGACTGCATGCGCCGCCGGCCGCCCGCTAACTGATCCACCTTCTCCTCCATGGGCATTCGCTTTACCAGATCAGCGGCGCGTTGCTCCGCGGGAAGACTTGCATCTTTGTAGGCCGGCCGGGCTTCCTGCGCAAACGAACCCAGAAGCATCGAAGCTAACAGAGCGCAAACAGAAAGCGTTGGACGATAACGCATGGAGCCTCTCCTAAGCATATTGTGGACAATTACTGTGCCCTTAGAAAATCGATATCGCGAAGGATAGCACGGAGGCGAACAGTACGAGGCGAACCAACGCTTCTCGGCTGCCGGTCATCCCAGTGCTTCAGAGCCTCAGGCGCGTGTGCGGCACTGCATGGTGCTGGATTTCGTATCAGAACGCCGTATTGTGCAACCTGAAGTTTGTCGTTTCGTACCTAAAAGCCTTGAACCTAAGGAATCAGGATTAGAATTCCAAGGCAATGAGAGCCGGAACCTATCGTGCAGTCCTCCGGGCGTATGCAATCTCAATCGGGATGTGGTGTGGGATTTCCCTTCTCACCGGCTGGCAATATCGAATTTTCGATCGGGAACTGAACATACATTCGTCGCTGCTGGATATGCTGCTGCTTGCCGGTTCGCGAGGTTTTGCTTTTGCCATGCTCACTCCTCCTATCTTCTACTTTGCTCGCCGGTCGACGAGCGAGGTGAGGAATCGAGCACGCTATGTGCTGCTTTATACCGTTGGCGTAATTCCTTTCATGCTCTTGTACGCGTGCATTCGTTGGGCCGTGCTTCCGCCATGGGACGGCGCCCTGCAGCAGTATGTTCCGCGCTCTCAGCACGGGCCGCTCGAACTGATTCACACGGGGTTCGCGGATCAGATCACGATATACATCGCGATTGTTGTTGCCGCGCACGCCTATCAGTATTTCGAGAAGGTTCGTAAGCAAGACTTGGAACGGTATGAATTTCAGCGGGCACTGGCCGCCAGCGAGCTTCAGGCGCTGAAGATGCAATTGCATCCCCACTTCCTGTTCAACACGCTGCACGGGATCTCGACTCTGATTGATACGGACCAAGTCACCGCGAAGGCGATGGTAGTCAAGCTCTCAACTTTGCTTCGCCGTACTCTCGAGCACAACGGTTCTGACCTGATTCCGTTGAGCGAAGAATTGAAATTCATCCGCGAATACCTGGATATAGAAAACATGCGCCTCGGTGCGCGCCTCCTGGTGGGTTGGTCCATCGATCCCAGCACGCAGCAGACTTTCGTGCCCCAGTTGATCCTGCAGCCACTGGTGGAAAACGCGATTCGCCATGGAATCGCGTGTTCGCGGGATGGTGGTTGGCTTGAAGTTACATCTCGAAAACGCGGACCGTCTCTGGAACTTTGCATTCGCAATAGCGTTGGGAACAAGCGAACGGCTGGCATCGGCGTGGGTCTAAAGAATACAGAAGCGCGGCTGCGGAATCTGTATTCGGATGAGGCCAGCTTTTCGTTCGTTGAGAATGAAGACTGTACGGCGACTGCGACCGTCATGCTGCCCGCATTGGCCTTCGGTATGGAGAGGCTGGCAGCACCATCAGCAACGGACGAAAACGCGACGGAGGAGGAGAACCATGCGCGTATTGGTCGTGGATGACGAACCTCTGGCGCAAACGGCGCTGGCGAACATCTTGACTGCAAGAAATGATGTCGAACATTTCGATGCCGCCGGCGACGCCTTCGAAGCCATGGAGAAACTGGGGAAGAAGTCTTACGATGTCGTCCTGCTCGACATCAATATGCCGGAGATGTCGGGCACTGAAATGGTAGATCAGCTTCGGCAGCGAGGCACTCCACTACCCAGCGTGGTTTTTGTTACCGCACATGACAAACACGCGATCGCAGCCTTTGAGAGACACGCGGTCGATTACGTGTTGAAACCATTTTCCAGCGAACGGATTGGGGAAGCTCTTGGCCGCGCATCCCGGATGGCCGAGCGCGAGCGAGCGGCGAAACTGATTGAAATCCTGCCACAACTAAAAAGACTGTCCCGGCCGCAATATTCGAAGATTGCGATTAAAGCGAAAGGCCGAATCCTGTTTATCAACCCGGCAGATATCGTGGCTGTGCAGGCGGAAGGTAACTATGTTCTGTTACAGCGCGACTCGGGTTCGTACCTGCTGCGCGAATCGATCTCGGAGATGGCGGACAAGCTCAAGGCCTACGGGTTTATCCGCATCCATCGATCTGTGCTTGTGAATAGTGCGTTTGTCGAGGAGATCAAGCCGTATCCTACAGGGGAATACGGTCTGCGCGCGAAGGGCGGGAAAGAATACACAGTGACGCGGACCTACAAGAAGAATCTGAAATCGCTGGCGGAATTCTGGATCGGTACGGACACGTTCCTGCCCGATTGACGCACTGTGCGCGGACCACCAAGGAAGTCTCAGGGAGCATCCGCGAGTTGGCAGTTGTTGCCGTAGGTGAAGGAGTGCAGCGTTAGCCCTTCGCCGTCCGGCTGGAGCGCTACAAGATGTGCACCGAATGTGGGACTTCGCAGCAGGTAGTACATGCGCGCGTCGGTGACGTCAACGTAGGCCCCTTTGGCGTCAAACTTCACGTCGGCGCCGGCACTTTCTTTCGGTAGCGGACCTCCATTCTGAAAGAGGTTGACACGCACCTGTTTTGCGTGGACAAGACTAAGGACGGCGTAGAGCGATCTCGCGTGGTAGCGCACTTCGGCAGAGGCACCTTGATTTACTGAGGTCATGCCATCGCGGTCGACGCGCCAGCGGCCCCCCAGCATCACTCCACCATCCGGCGGGGAATGCGGAGGCAGGAAATCGGCGACATCTCCGATCTTGTGCCCGGCCATGTCGTCGATGGCGCTCCGGCCGTACAACTCGCCGACAAATGTCTCCTGGGTAGGGACCCCGCATTCCGGCTTGAATGCATTGTCGTCGTCGTCGAGGGCAATCTTCGTCACTTCTGGATGCACGGTGGCCAACAATTCGCGAAGCTTCGTCTCCATCTCGCGATTATTGCTCTCGCCGAACACACTCATGACGATGTTGCCTTGCGGGTCGATCAGGAAACGGTCCGGCCAGCCCTGAGCGGCGTAAGCCTTCCATGTCGTGCCGTTCTGATCGGCAACTACCGCCCAGGGCAGACGGAAGCGCTGGGCTGCCGCCCGCACATTGTTCACGTCGAATCCAATGTTGAATTCGCCGTAATGTACGCCAATCACGTCAAATCCAAGCGAATGATACTTTCCGTACCAGCGTTTGATAACGCCGAAGTCACGGATGCAGTTGATGCAGGTGTACTCCCAGAAGTCGACGAGGGTGACGTGGCCGCGATAATCCTTGATGTGGTGGGAAACGGGCGCGCCCTGATCTAGCCAGACATCGCCCTCCCCGAAATCCGGCGCCCGGTAAACTGTTTGATCCACCTGCCCGAGCGCCGGAATCGCAATCGAAAGCGACAAAACCAAGAACAGGGTTGCGAGAATTAGTGGCCATTTGCTCATAGGGTATTGCCTAGAAATTCATCTTCACTGTCAATTGGATCAGCCGCGGAGAGGCGTCTCCACCGAGGAACGATCCCAGGATGCTGGTCGGCGTGTTTACAGTATCCAGCACTTTGCCGAAATTGCTGCTCGCGATATCGTTCACCGGTCCCTGGAAATTCGGGTGGTTAAACAGGTTGAAGAATTGAACTCCCAATCCAATCTTCGCCGTCTCCCAGCGCGGGATTTGCGTGTACTTCATGACCGTCATATCGGTATCGAAGTAACGTGGTCCATAGAACTGGTTGCGGCGCTGATTCTCGGTTCCCGAGATCAACTGCGACGCTGCGCCAGTCGCGATATCGGGGAACAAAGAGGATGGGAGGCACGGCCCCGATGACACGCTGCTGGGACTGCTGCAGACCGGCGTCGATGCGGGCCCGGCATAATTGGCAAAGACTGCAGCGCCGTATCCATTGCCGCTCAACGCGCCCGACGCGTCCCCATTGACAACCGTATAGGGCAGGCCGCTGCGAGCGAACAGCGTTCCGGAGAGTTGCCATCCCTTCAGGAAAAGTGTTGGCCCTTTTGGAAGTTCATACACGTAATTCACGCTCACGTAATGACGGGTATCGTAGTCGGCATTGCCGTAGTTGTATTGCCGGATATTGTTGTCGTTGATTGGATTCAGCAGACTGCCCACGCGGCCGATTCCCGAATTACTGGAGAAAAAGCCATTGAAGCCTCCGTTCGAGACCTCATCCAGGGCGTGGCTCCAGGTGTAGTTCACCTGAAACTGGAGTCCTCCACGGAACCGATGCTGCGCCGTGAATGACAGACCGTTGTAGTTGGACACTGCCGCGGTTTTGATCTGGGTAACCGTTCCAAACCGTGGGTCCGGCTGGATTGCCGGCATGCCAATAAAGCCATTCGGGCAGTAACCGGCGCCTGCGTACGGCGGCGCGGCTGGACAGAACGAGTTCATGTTATTGAAGAAGGCAGTCTCGTGAATACCGTGATTGCCGACGTAGTTGATGCTCACCGAAGTGTCATTGCCGATTGCCTGCTGCACTTCGAAGTTCCATTCCTGATAAGTGGGAGCCTTAATTGGGCCTACCGTGGTGAATCCCGGTGGAGCGAAAACCGCGCCCGCCGCGGTTGCGGCGGCTGAAATCTGGGTCAGAGTCTGCCCACTACTAAATCCATTGGCCAATGCGCTGTTGGAAATGGCAGCAGTGTTAAATATGTTGCCCGGCGCTGCAAGAAGGCCGCCGGCCGCAACCTGGGTCGGAGCGAGATTCCCGGCGATGTTGAACGGAAAAGCGTTGACCAAGGGAGTATTGCTCGACAGACTGTCGGCGACCTGCCCTGGAAATGTGTCCATGAAAATTCCTATTCCGCCCCGGAGGACTGTGTTCTTCAACCCAGGCGGGATCCAGGAGAAACCAAATCGAGGTTGCCAGGAGACGTTCGTAAACGAGGGCATCGCCTGCCCCAGTCCGGTGACAATCGCCTGGTTGTATGGAGTGTTGACGTCGTGACTGAGGCTATTGAACGGGGTGGCGAAACGGGCAAAGCAATTTGTCCCGCACAGTGGATTGGAATTGTGGTCCGCGCGCAAAGCCAGCGTCAGTTTGAGGTTTGACATGGGCTTCCACTCGTCCTGCACATACCATCCGAGTTGATACAGCTTGATGGGTTGCTCTGTCGCGGTAGCGAAATTCTGGTTTAGGAGCGTTGCGCCACCTCCGGTCGCTCCCGTGCCGAATCCTCCGTAGTAGAAATCGTCGAGCGTGAGGGGCAGAGCCAGACCGCTGAGGAAGAGACCGTAATCGTGATCGCTCACCATGTTACGGTGGAAGTACAGCCCCAGCTTCAGAGTATGTTGGCTGTTGAGACTGTAGGAAAAGTCATCGACCGCCTGGTAACCGGTAACGTTGCGTCCTTGCGGCCAGACAAAATCGTCGCCGCCCAGCGGAGTCAGTGCGCCGTCATTGATCAACACGGTCGTGGGAAAAGCGGCCAGCGAACTCGCCAGATTGGGAGTGGAGAATATCGCGCTGTAGTACTGGTCCGAAACTACGAGGTTGTTTGCGGCCTTCACACCAAGCGCGCGGTTCCAGCTGATCTGCCCCTGATACTCCGGTTGGGTACTCACTGCGTTAAAGACCGGATTGATCTGGTCGGTGAAGGTGGCCTGCACGCCCTTGTCTTCCTGTAGGCGCACGAACACTTTGTCATTGTTCGTGACGTTGAAATCGAAGCGGCCAGAGGTCAGGTATTCGTGAGTAAAGTTGGGCGCCGTGCCCCGCCACGACTGCGCGCAGGGCAAGCCGGCAGCGCCGCCATAGCTGAGTTTGGTTTTCGCATCGGTGTACGCACCGCCATCACAGCCGCTCGGATCGCTCGAGGTTGGAACACCCGGCACCGCGCGCGAGATGCCCAGCGCGTTGTTGTACAACGAAAACATCTGGTTATAAAAGGGCACGGACTGCGCCAGGCCGATCGCGTTCAGGTTATCGATGGTCGCGGTTTCGAAGCTCTGCGTGGGGGTGATGACTTGCGCGCTCGTCGGCAAGATGACTCGCAAGCCTTCGTAGTTCCAGAAGAAGAATGCCTTGTCCTTCTTGAGCGGCCCTCCAAAGGAAGCCGCGTATTGGTTGGCATTGACAAAGGGACGAGGAGCGCCATTTCCAACGTTGAAGAAGTTGTTGGCGTCCATTGCGCGGCCATCCCACCAGTAGTTGGTGTTGCCGTGCCAATTGTTGGATCCGGATTTCGTGATGTAGTTCACATTGGCACCGGCGAACCCGCCATACTGGCCGGAGTAGCCGTTGGTCACAACCGTTGCTTCCTGCACTTCGTTGTTTCCGAGGAGCAGGTTGGTAGCGCCCGAATTGTTCACGTTCAAGAATGGATCGTTGTCATACATTCCGTTTAGTGTGAACAAATTTGAGGTTGCGGAGACGCCAAAGCTGGAGAAGTTGCCCATGCCCATGCCGGTGTTCATGACCGATCCGGCGGCTGTCTGCGCGACAAAGCTCAAGTCGTTACCCGGGTTAGGCACTTCAGAAATTTCTCGGGCATTAAACGTCGTCGAAATCTCGGAACTTTCCGCCTGCAGCAGAGGAGCTTCGCCCGAGACCTCAACCGTCGTGCCTTGGGCTCCTACTTCCAGTTTGGCGTTGACGATGGCGTTCTGGCCGACGCTCACAGTCGTCGTTGCACTCGAAGTCTTGAACCCGGGAGCAGAAATCGTGACGGTGTACGTGCCTGGTTCCACCAGCGGAAACTGGTAGAAGCCCTGCGCATTCGTA
>VFSW01014884.1_pt1 | contig 10720 bp, 10 predicted proteins | sample 5358111 | NCBI WGS metagenome assembly VFSW01 (sample SAMN11554181, study PRJNA540505) | mine drainage metagenome | isolation source: sediment from site ElyBrook_90M | place: USA: Ely Copper Mine, Vershire, VT | collected 2017
GACAGCTTGTATGGTCAAGCCAACAGAACGTTGAACTTAGCGCCGATGAGAAGCGGCGGCAAGCGTCGAAGGGACGAAGGAGCAGGGGGGGCAACAGCCCCCGCCGCGGGGTCAGGCGCGCGCGTTTTCCAGGAAACGCTGGGCGTCGAGCGCCGCCATGCAGCCGGTGCCAGCGCTGGTGATTGCCTGGCGGTAGACGTGGTCCTGGACGTCGCCGGCCGCGAAAACGCCGGGGACGCTGGTTGCGGTGGCCATGCCTTCGGATCCACCGTTGGTGAGGATGTAGCCGTCCTTCATGCGCAGCTTGCCTTCGAAGATGGCCGTGTTCGGCTGATGACCGATGGCAATGAAGCAGCCGCCGAGGGCAAGGTCGGCGGTATCGCCGCTGCGCGTATCCCGCACGCGAACACCCGTGACACCGCTGGCGTCGCCGAGGACCTCGTCGAGTTCGCTCCACAGACGCAGTTCAACCTTGCCTTCAGCCACGCGCTGCATCAGCCGATCGACCAGAATCGGCTCGGCGCGGAACTTGTCGCGACGATGGATCAGGGTGACCTTGGAGGCGATCGCGCTCAAATAGAGGGCCTCCTCGACCGCGGTGTTGCCTCCGCCGACCACGCATACCGGCTGGTTGCGGTAGAAGAAGCCGTCGCAGGTCGCGCAACCGGAAACCCCCTTGCCCATGAACTCCTGTTCGCTTGGCAGGCCGAGGTACTTCGCCGACGCGCCGGTGGCAATGATCAGGGCATCGCAGGTGTAGTCACCGGCGTCGCCTTTCAGCGTGTAGGGCTTGCGGTCAAATTCCACCGTATGGATGTGGTCGAACACGATCTCGGTGTCGAAGCGGCGCGCGTGCGCTTCGAAGCGTGCCATCAGGTCCGGACCGAGGACACCGTCGACGTCCGCCGGCCAGTTGTCCACCTCGGTCGTGGTCATCAGCTGCCCGCCTTGCGCCATCCCGGTGATGAGGAGGGGCTTGAGGTTGGCGCGCGCCGCGTAAACCGCGGCAGAGTATCCGGCGGGGCCTGAGCCGAGAATCAGGACATTGGCGTGCTTGGTGGTCATGGCTTGGATCGGAAAGTTCGTAGGCTTGCCGGATTCTAGGACCGCGCGTGGCGCCGCGCCCGCACCGCGTCGCGGCGGGGCGCGGGTCGTGCGCTAGCATGTCAGGCATCCCGGGGGACCACGAACATGGCGACGATCTCGAATATCGATCTCGTGCGAAGGGTGCCGATGTTCTCGGTGCTGACCGACGCGCAGGCGACGACGCTGTCGCAATCCATCGTGAAGCGTCGTTTCAAACGTGGAGAGTGCCTGCTGGAGCAGGGTGGGCGGTCGAATGCGCTGTTCATCCTCCTGTCCGGACGTGCGCGCGTGGTTTCGGTGGACGCGCGCGGACGTGAAGTGATTCTCGCCCTGTTGCATCCGGGTGATCACCTCGGCGAGATGAGCCTGATCGACGGCGAACCCCATTCGGCGTCGGTGTATGCCGAGGTGCAGACCGATGTCTTGATGCTGGGGCGAGTAGCATTCCTGCAAAGCCTGCCCGAAAATTCCAGCATGTCTTTTTCGATCATGCGGGGATTGGTCAAGCGCCTTCGGCGCGCGGACAGTGCGATCGAGTCGCTGGCGTTGATGGATGTCTATGGCCGGGTGGCGCGCGCGCTGCTCGAAATCAGCGAGGACGAGTCCGGGGAGCGACTGATTCGCGGCCGCCCTTCGCGTCAGGACCTCGCCAAGATGGTCGGCGCTTCGCGCGAGATGGTCAGCCGGGTCATGAAAGATTTCGAGCAGCAGGGGCTGGTGATCGAGCGCGACGATGGCACGGTGATCGTCCGCGACCATATTTCGGCGGTGATGTGATGTTCTGTCGCTGCATCGCTCGCGTCTAGCGCTTGTCGTGCGCCCGTTTCGACCTTTTGTCCTGAGCCCTTGATTTCTCTTTTCGAACGATTCAGATCGGGTGGCGGCGCCGCGAGGCGCAGCACCCCGCGCCGGCCGCGCCGAGGGCGACTGGCGGGTGAAGTCCGCCTTGTTGCCGGCGCGATCGCCTGGGTGCTGCTGCTCCTGGCAATGCTGAGCTATCACCGCGGCGATCCCTCCTGGTCCACATCCGGCCAAGGCGTGCAGACGACGGCCAATCTTGTCGGCGCGCTGGGCGCATGGGCGTCCGACATCCTTTATTTCCTGTTCGGGTTCTCGGCGCTGTGGCTGCTTCCGATGAGCCTGCTCGTGCTGGCACGCGCGTGGCGCCGGGCGCACGGGTTGGCCCCTGACGACAGCGATGCCGGAATGCTTTCGCGCATCGGTACCCTGCTCGGACTGGCGCTGCTTCCGTTGTCGAGCGCAGCGCTCGAGGCGACGCGTCTGTGGCATCTGGCGAAACACCTGCCCGGGCCGGCCGGGGGGGTGGTAGGGAGCTGGCTGGGGCTGCTCGCGCAACAAGCCCTGGGCTTTACCGGGAGCGCGCTCGTTCTGCTGGCCGTCTTTCTGATGGCCTTGTCCTGGATTGCGCACCTGAGCTGGGCCGACTGTGCCGAGCGCGTTGGCGGCGCGCTGGAGGACGGATGGCGGGCACTGGCGGCGCGCCGCGCCCGCACCCTCGATCAGGCGCGTGACCGGCAGGCGGGCATGCAGGCGATGCAGGAGCGCGAGGCGGATGTCGGGGTCGAGCTGGCGCGGGAAGCCGGCGACGTATTCGCACCGGTGTACATCGAGCCACCTGTGGTGCAGGTTCCGCAGTCGGCACGGGTCGAACGCGAGCGCCAGCAGCCCTTGTTCCGTGACATGCAGAACGGGGCTTTGCCGACGCTGGATTTGCTCGACCAGGTTGCAGCCCAGAAGGATCCCATCGGCGCCGAGACGCTCGAATTTACTTCGCGGTTGATCGAAAAAAAGCTGAAGGATTTTGGTGTGTCGGTGCGTGTGGTGGCAGCGTCGCCAGGGCCGGTCATCACCCGTTACGAGGTCGAGCCCGAGCCCGGAATCAAAGGCTCCCAGGTCGTCGCGCTGTCGCGCGACCTGGCGCGGGCGCTGTCGTTGGTGAGTATTCGCGTGGTCGAGACCATCCCCGGGAAGAACACGATGGCGCTGGAGCTTCCGAACGCCAAGCGCCAGACCATCGGGCTCTCGGAGATACTCGGCTCGCAGGTCTACCACGATGCCCAGTCGATGCTCACCATGGGTCTGGGCAAGGACATCATCGGCAATCCAGTCGTCGCGGATCTGGGGCGCATGCCCCACCTGCTCGTCGCTGGCACGACCGGTTCGGGAAAGTCGGTCGGCATCAACGCGATGATCCTGAGTCTGCTCTACAAGGCAGAGGCGCGTCATGTCCGCATGATCATGATCGACCCGAAGATGCTGGAGCTCAGTGTCTATGAGGGTGTTCCGCACCTGCTCGCTCCCGTCGTCACCGACATGAAGCAGGCAGCCCATGCGTTGAACTGGTGCGTGGCTGAGATGGAGCGCCGCTACAAGGTCCTGAGCAAACTTGGTGTACGCAATCTTGCCAGCTACAACACCCGTATCGCCGAGGCAGCCGCGCGTGGCGAGCATGTGCCGAATCCGCTGTCGCTGACGCCGGAAAGTCCGGAGCCTCTCCAGCACATGCCCTACATCGTCGTCGTCATCGACGAGCTCGCCGACCTGATGATGGTCGTGGGCAAGAAAATTGAGGAGCTCATCGCACGGCTGGCGCAGAAAGCCAGAGCCGCGGGCATCCACCTCATTCTGGCGACCCAGCGTCCAAGCGTCGACGTGATCACCGGGCTGATCAAGGCCAACATTCCCACCCGCATGGCGTTCCAGGTTTCGAGCAAGATCGATTCCCGCACCATTCTCGACCAGATGGGCGCTGAGAGCCTGCTGGGCATGGGCGATATGCTGTACCTGCCACCCGGGTCGGGGTCGCCGCAGCGCGTGCATGGGGCTTTCGTCAGCGACGCGGAGGTGCATCGTGTGGTCGAGCAGCTCAAGTCACAGGGCGAGCCCGATTACGTGCCTGGACTGCTTGAACCCGAAGGCGGGTCCGATGGCGATCTTTCCGGAGGCTTCGAAGGACCGGCGGACGCCGAGGCCGACCCGCTTTACGACCAGGCGGTACAAATCGTCCTGCAGAACCGAAAAGCGTCGATTTCGCTGGTACAGCGCCATTTGCGCATCGGATACAACCGGTCCGCGCGGCTTCTCGACCAGATGGAGAAGGCCGGACTGGTCTCCCCGCTGGCGAGCAACGGCAACCGCGACATCCTGGTGCCGGCGCGCCCCGAGTCCTGACCGCCGCGGCGCAGGCACCTCCACGTTTTGATACTCGAGGAACCGTCTTGAAGATTTCACGTCGCCGCTTTGCGGCATTGCTGCTCGCCGCTGTTGCGGTCTCGCCGGTCGAGGCCGCGCCCGCTGCCGCCGATGCCGGCGTCGCTCTGCTGCATCGCTGGCTGGGTGATACCCGCGGCGGTCGCGCCTCGTTCACGCAGTCAGTGGTCGACGCCAAGGGCCATGCAGGTCCGCCCGCGGCGGGGAACTTCGAATTCGAGCGGCCAGGGCGCTTTCGCTGGGCCTATACCCGCCCCTACGCACAAGACATCGTTAGTGACGGGTCCACCATCTGGACTTTCGACAAGGACCTGGACCAGGTCACGATCAGTCATCAGTCCAGCGTGTTGCGCGGCACCCCGGCGTCCTTGCTCGCGGGCGCCGATGTCGACCGTTTGTTCGTCCTCACTGCCATGCCCGATGCGGACGGCCTGCATTGGGTGCAGGCTGTGCCGCGGGCCCAGGACAACGCTTTCGCCTGGGTACGGATCGGCCTGTCCGAGGGGGCTGATGGGCCTGTGCTCGCGCGCATGCAGTTGCGTGACGCGTTCCGCAGAACAACGACCATCGTCTTTGCACAGACCGTTCGGAACCCGCGTTTCGCGCCAGGGTATTTTCATTTCGACGTCCCCAAGGGGGCATCGGTGATCGATCAGCCCTGAGGCAGCACCACAGGCTTGACACATCGACCATGGATGCCACCGGGCGCTGGCACGATTGCGCTGGCGTGGTGGACCGACGCGCGCTTCGCAGCGTTGGCGGTGGCGATTTTCGCGCGACCAGATCGTTCCACGGAGGCAAGCCATGCCTGACCTGTTTGCACAAGAGCCTGCCGCACCACTCGCCGAAGCGCTTCGCCCCAGGACCCTGGACGAAGTGATTGGACAGTCGCACCTGCTGGGGGCAGGTAAGCCGCTGAGACTGGCCTTCCAGTCGGGCAAGCCGCATTCCATGATCCTGTGGGGGCCACCCGGTGTCGGCAAAACGACCCTGGCGCGGCTCACGGCCTCCGCCTTCAAGTGCGAGTTCATCGCTTTGTCGGCAGTTCTGTCGGGTGTCAAAGACATCCGGGAAGCAGTGGAACAGGCGAGGCAATACCTTGGTCGGGGCAGGAACACGATCTTGTTTGTCGACGAAATTCACAGATTCAACAAGTCTCAACAAGATGCCCTGCTGCCGCATGTGGAGTCAGGTCTGTTCGCTTTTATTGGCGCGACCACCGAGAACCCTTCATTCGAAGTGAACTCGGCATTGTTGTCACGGGCGCAGGTCTATGTCCTGAAGTCGCTGACGGATGCCGAATTGAAGCTGTTGCTCGAGCGCGCACGCGAAAGAGCCCTCGGTGACCTGGAGTTTGAAGCGAGGGCGGTGGAGACCATCATCGGGTATGCAGACGGTGATGCCAGACGGTTCTTGAACCTGCTCGAACAATGCAAGACGGCTGCCGGTGCCGCGGCTGTCACGAAGATTGATGCCCAATTCCTCCAGAATGCATTGACCTTGAATGGTCGGCGTTTCGACAAGGCAGGGGACAACTTCTACGACCAGATTTCGGCCTTGCACAAGTCGGTTCGGGGCTCACATCCTGATGCTGCCCTTTATTGGCTGACACGAATGCTGGATGGGGGGGCTGATCCTCGCGATCTATCAAGGCGCATTGTGCGTATGGCCTGGGAGGACATTGGCTTGGCGGATCCGAGGGCCATGCAGATCGCCAACGATGCTGCCTTGACCTACGAGCGGTTGGGCAGTCCTGAAGGTGAGTTGGCCCTTGGGCAAGCGGTGGTCTATCTGGCGGTCGCCGCCAAGAGCAATGCGGGTTACAACGCCTTCAACGCTGCCAGAGCTTTCGTGAAGCAGGATCAAAGCCGTGAGGTGCCTGTTCATCTTCGGAATGCTCCCACGAAGCTCATGAAGGAGCTTGGCTTCGGGCATGAATACCGATACGCGCATGACGAACCCAATGCTTACGCTGCGGGCGAAACCTACCTGCCTGACGGCATTGCAGAGCCTGGCTGGTATCAGCCAGTGCCAAGAGGCTTGGAGATCAAGATCGGCGAGAAACTCGCCATGTTGAAGAAGTGGGATGAGGAGGCAGGTCAATCGTGACGGCAATTGGCTCTCTCCAGCGCTGGTGTTGCTCCTCACCGGGGATGCCAAGGTCTCCCTTCCGCCAGCGGCGTGCGGGATCCTCCCGTCGCGGGCGCCAGAACCTGTTGGGTGGCGGCGATTCGTGGCCGATCATGGCTGTGCACCAGTGCCCGCGCACCTTCGCAATGCACCGGCGCACCTGACGCGCCAGCGTGGTGCGCAGACTGAACCAACCCGCGCGCGCCGGCTCGAAGCGAACAGGCGACTGACATGTGTTTGCAGTCAGTTCGCTGTGAATGCCGTTTTGGTGGTTATTATTCGCGGCCAGACGGACAACAACGCAGACAGGGCTCGGCACATGGCTCGTCATGGAGACGCATCTCGATACACCCCGGAACCTGGTTCCGTGCAACATGAGGTCGTCCCGATCCTTTGCGTCGGGTCCGGCATCGACATGTCGCGCCAAACCCTGGCGCGCATGAAACTTGCTTCGAACACGCCACCCGCGACCCACAAGGATCGCGCGGCGTGGATGGCCTGCAAGCCCCTTTACCCATAAGGACCTCCGGGATGGAAACACTCATACAACAGTTGGTCAACGGGCTGGTGCTGGGAAGTATGTATGCACTGGTCGCGCTCGGCTACACGATGGTTTACGGTATCGTCAACCTGATCAATTTTGCGCACGGCGACGTGATGATGATCGGGGCGATGACCGCCTATTCCCTTTTCAAATTATTTGCCTACATTGCCCCCGGCATGCCGGGATGGCTCACTGTCATCGTTACCACAGCCCTGGCCATGGTGGTGTGCGGAACGTTGAACTATTTCATCGAACGCTTCGCCTACCGCCGGTTGCGCAATGCACCGAAGCTGGCTCCGCTGGTCACCGCCATCGGCATGTCCATCCTGCTGGAAACGCTCGCCATGGTCATCTGGGGTCGCGACTACAAGGTCTTCCCCAACCTGCTGCCCAGTCAGATCATCAATATCCACGGTGTGGTGATCACGCCGGTGCAGGTGATGATCCTCATCATCACAACCGTGCTGCTGATCGGGTTGACGTTGCTGATCAACCATACCCGGCTCGGACGGGCCATGCGCGCCACGGCTGAGAATCCGCGGGTCGCGGGGCTCATGGGCGTCAATCCGAACATGGTGATCTCCGCCGCGTTCGTGATCGGCGCGTCACTCGCGGCCATTGCCGGGGTCATGTGGTACGCGAATTTCGCGACCGCGAACTTCTACATGGGCTTCACGCCGGGTCTGAAGGCCTTCACCGCCGCCGTGCTCGGTGGTATCGGCAACCTCAGCGGGGCGATGCTCGGTGGGGTGCTGCTCGGCGTCATCGAAGTTCTGGGAGCCGGTTACATCGGTACCCTGACCGGCGGCATGTTCGGCAGCAACTACCAGGACATCTTTGCATTCATCGTGCTGATCCTCGTGCTGACGCTGCGACCGCAGGGTTTGCTCGGCGAGCGCGTCGCCGATCGCGCCTGAACCGGAGGATCTCATCATGGAAAAGACCAAATCCCGTCTGGCCATCTTCCTGGTCAGCGCCGCCGCGCTGTTGTTGTTTCCGCTCGTGTTGCAGACCGTTGGTGATGCGTGGGTGCGTATCGCGGCGTTCGCGCTTCTTTACACGATGCTGGCTTTGGGCCTGAACATCGTCGTCGGGCTCGCTGGCCTGCTCGATCTGGGTTACATCGCGTTCTACGCGGTGGGCGCGTATATGTTCGCGCTGCTGGCGTCAACACAACTGACGGATAATTTCGACGCTCTAGGCGCAATGTTCCCGCATGGGTTCGACGTTTCGCTGTGGCTGGTGATTCCGCTCGGCGCTGGCCTTGCCGCCTTGTTCGGCATCATGCTGGGCACTCCGGTGCTCAAGCTGCGTGGAGACTATCTGGCGATCGTGACCCTGGGATTCGGAGAAATCATCCGGATCTTCATGAACAACCTTAACGCCCCGGTCAACATCACCAACGGGCCCCAGGGAATTTCGGGAATTCACGGCATCCGACTGTTCGGCTGGCATCTCAACCACAACATCGAGATCGGCTCCTACACCATCAATTCCGTGACCGAGTATTACTGGGCGTTCCTGCTGCTTGCAACCCTGAGCGTGATCGTTTGCTACCGACTGCAGGATTCACGCATCGGGCGCGCCTGGATGGCCATGCGGGAGGATGAAATCGCGGCCAAGGCGATGGGCATCAACACCCGCAACATGAAGTTGCTGGCGTTCTCCATGGGGGCGACGTTCGGCGGTGTGGCGGGGGTCATGTTCGCGGCCTTCCAGGGCTTTGTCTCACCCGAGTCGTTTTCATTGATGGAATCGGTGAACGTGCTTGCCATGGTCGTCATCGGTGGCATGGGTAACATCCCCGGTGTCATCCTCGGGGCGGTGCTGCTGTCGGTGCTGCCTGAGGCGCTGCGCTACCTGGGTTTCATCTCCGACTGGCAGCAGGCGACCTTCGGCCACGTCTACATGGACAGTGGGATTCTTCGCCAGTTGATCTATTCCTTGTCCATGATTCTCGTGATGCTGATACGCCCCAAAGGCTTGTGGCCTGCCCCCGAACACGGCAAGGGTCTGGCGGCGCTTGGTGCTGGCCAGCGCGCCGCGGCGGCAAAGGAGGGCGCATGATGACGGACAACGCACCCGTGACGCTCAAGGTTGCCGGCGCATCCAAGCGTTTCGGCGGCCTGCAGGCGCTCTCTGACGTTCGCATTGAAATCCGGCGGGGCCAGATCTATGGGCTCATTGGCCCCAACGGCGCCGGCAAGACGACATTCTTCAACGTCATCACCGGCATGTACACGCCCGACGGTGGCGAGTTCTCGCTCGAGGGCCGCGGCTATCGCCCACAGGCGGTGCATCAGGTCGCGCGTGAAGGAATTGCGCGGACTTTCCAGAACATCCGGCTGTTTCCCGATATGACGGCGCTGGAAAACGTCATGGTGGGCCGCCACGTCCGCACCGGCAGTGCATTGTTGGGTGCCATTTTCCGCACGCGCAAGTTCAAGGCGGAAGAGCACGCGATCCGTACGGATGCGTACGCGCTGCTGCAATACGTCGGCATCGGGCACTACGCCGATTTTCGCGCCCGCACCCTGTCCTATGGCGATCAGCGCCGGCTGGAAATTGCCCGCGCCCTGGCCACGGACCCGAAGCTGCTGGCACTCGACGAGCCGGCGGCAGGAATGAATGCCACGGAAAAAGTGCAATTGCGCCAGTTGCTCGACCGCATCCGGGGCGATGGCCGCACCATCCTGCTGATCGAGCACGACGTGAAACTGGTGATGGGCCTGTGCGACCGCGTGACCGTGCTTGACTATGGAAAGATCATCGCCGAAGGCGTTCCAGCCGACGTGCAAAAGGATCCAAAAGTGATCGAAGCGTATTTGGGAACAGGGGGGCATTGAGATGACGAGCACGACGCACGGCACCGCCGAAGGTGTGCTCGACTCCCCCTTGGAGTCGGGGCATGCGCAGGGCGCGCAGCAGCGGGAGGCATTGCTGCAGGTCAAGGGACTGAAAGTCGCATATGGCGGCATCCAGGCCGTCAAGGGTATCGATTTCGAGGTGCGCAAGGGCGAGCTGGTTTCGCTCATCGGTGCCAACGGAGCTGGCAAGACCACAACGCTGAAGGCGTTGACCGGGATGCAGCCTGCGACGGGCGGAAGCATCAGCTACGCGGGCAAGGAAATCCAGGGTCGGGGTTCGTTCGAGTTGGTACGGCGCGGGCTCGCGATGGTCCCGGAGGGGCGCGGGATCTTCACCCGCATGACCATTGTTGAAAACCTGCTGATGGGTGCGTATATCCGTGCTGACAAGCAGGGTATCCTCGACGACATCGATCGCGTGTTTCACACGTTTCCTCGCCTGAAGGAGCGGCGTGATCAACTTGCCGGCACGATGTCGGGTGGCGAGCAGCAAATGCTTGCAATGGGGCGTGCGCTGATGTGCCAGCCCAAGCTGCTGCTGCTGGACGAACCTTCAATGGGCCTGTCCCCGATCATGGTCGACAAGATCTTCGAGGTTGTCGCCGACATTTCCAGTCAGGGTGTGACGGTGCTGCTGGTCGAGCAGAACGCCAAGCGGGCCCTGCAGCTTGCCCAGCGCGGGTATGTCATGGATTCCGGATCCATCACCATGACTGGCTCCGCCGAAGAACTTCTGAACGACCCTCGGGTCAGAGCCGCCTACCTCGGTGAGTGAAGCAGGCACGGGCCGCGCGACGCACACCGTGCGCAGCGCGGCCCGCTCTGCACCCTCATGTGGCTGGGGTGAAAGCGTCCGAAAAGA
>VFSW01014885.1_pt1 | contig 10720 bp, 6 predicted proteins | sample 5358111 | NCBI WGS metagenome assembly VFSW01 (sample SAMN11554181, study PRJNA540505) | mine drainage metagenome | isolation source: sediment from site ElyBrook_90M | place: USA: Ely Copper Mine, Vershire, VT | collected 2017
CCGCCGCCTGCCGCCGCGCCGAGCCGCTGTGCGTGCAGGCGCTGCTGGCCGAGGCCACGCCGACGCAAGAGCAGAGCACGGCGACCGAGGCCCTGGCGCGCCGGCTGATCGCCGCGCTGCGCGCCAAGGGCACGCGCGGGGCGGTGCCGGGGCTGATCCGCGAATACGACCTGTCGAGCCAGGAAGGCGTCGCGCTGATGTGCCTGGCCGAGGCGCTGCTGCGCATCCCCGATCCGGCCACCCGCGATGCGCTGATCCGCGACAAGATCGCCGGCGGCGACTGGCAGTCCCATCTCGGCCATTCCCCCTCGCCTTTCGTCAATGCCGCCACCTGGGGGCTGCTGGTCACCGGCAGGCTGGTCGCCGCCAGCAGCGAGGGCGGCCTGGCCAGCGCCGTGACCAGGCTGATCGCCCGCGGCGGCGAGCCGCTGATCCGCCGCGGGGTGGACATGGCGATGCGGCTGATGGGCGAGCAGTTCGTCACCGGCCAGACCATCGAGGAGGCGCTGGCCAACAGCCGCGCCCGCGCCGCGCGCGGCTTCCGCTATTCCTACGACATGCTGGGCGAGGCGGCGGCGACCGCGGCCGATGCCGGGCGCTACCAGGACGCCTACCGCCAGGCGATCGGGGCGATCGGGCGGGAAGCCGCCGGGCGCGGCTTCCGCGAGGGCCCCGGCATCTCCATCAAGCTGTCCGCCCTGCATCCGCGCTACAGCCGCCCGCAGCGCGGGCGGGTGATGGCGGAATTGCTGCCGCGGCTGCAGGCGCTGGCGGTGCAGGCGCGGGGCCAGGGGATCGGCCTGAACATCGATGCCGAGGAAGCCGACCGGCTGGAGCTGTCGCTCGATCTGCTGGCGGCGCTGTGCCACGACCCCGCGCTGTCCGGCTGGGATGGTCTGGGCTTCGTCGTGCAGGCCTATCAGAAGCGCGCGCCCTTCGTGCTGGACGCGGTGATCGACCTCGCCCGGGCGAGCGGCCGGCGGCTGATGGTCCGGCTGGTCAAGGGCGCCTACTGGGACAGCGAGATCAAGCGCGCGCAGGTGGACGGGCTGGAGGATTTCCCGGTGTTCACCCGCAAGCCCCATACCGACCTGTCCTACCTGGCCTGCGCGCGCCGGCTGCTGGGGGCGCCGGATGCGGTGTTTCCGCAATTCGCCACCCACAACGCCCACACCCTGGCGGCGATCTGCACCCTGGCGGGGCCGGCGTTCCGGCCGGAGGACTACGAGTTCCAGTGCCTGCACGGCATGGGCGAGGATCTGTACGACGAGGTCGTGGGTCCGTCCGGGCTCGACCGGCCCTGCCGCATCTACGCCCCGGTCGGCACGCATGAGACGCTGCTCGCCTATCTGGTGCGCCGGCTGCTGGAGAACGGCGCCAACAGCTCCTTCGTCAACCGCATCGCCGATCCCTCGGTGCCGGTCGAGACGCTGGTGGCGGACCCGGCGCGCCAGATCCGCGCCGTCGGCGCCGTGGAGGGGTGCCTGGGGGCGCCGCATCCGGCGCTGGCGCTGCCGCCCGGGCTGTTCGGGGCGGAGCGGCGGAATTCGCTGGGCTTCGACCTCGCCGACGAGGCCGCGCTGGCCGGGCTCGCGGCGTGCCGGCGCCGGGAGGCGGCGCGGCGGTTTCTGGCGGCCCCGATGCTGGCGGCCCCGATGCCGGCGACGGGGCGCGGAGCGACCGCTGCCGGCGCTGGCACATCGGGGATCAGCCCCGTCGGTACCGGCATCCCGGTTGCCGGCACTCCCGACACCGGCGCCCCTGCCGCCGGCACCCCGGATGCCGGCACTCCGGATGCCAACGCCCCGGACACTGGCACCCCGGATGCCGGCATCCCTGATGCCAACGCCCCGGACACCGGCACCCCGGACACTGGCACCCCGGACACCGGCGCCCCTGCCGCCGGCGTCACGGATGCCGGCACCCCGGATGCCAACGCCCCGGACACCTGCACCCCGGACACTGGCGCCCCGGACACTGGCGCCCCAGACACTGGCGCCCCAGACACCGGCACTCCTGCCGCCGGCCCCCCGGCTGCCGGCGACCACGCGACCGGCGCCCTCGCCGGTGCCGCCGCGGGGGAGGACGTTCGCAACCCCGCCAACCGCGGCGACATCGTGGGAACGGTGATCGCGGCCAGCCCGGCGCAGATCGACCAGGCGCTGGCCGATGCCGTGCTGGCAGCACCGTCCTGGGCCGCGACCGCGCCCGAAGCGCGCGCCGCCTGCCTGCGCCGCACCGCCGATCTGCTGCAGGCCCGGCGCCTGCCCCTGTTCGCTCTGCTGGCGCGCGAGGCCGGCAAAACCAGCGCCGCCGCCATCGCCGAACTGCGCGAGGCGGTGGATTTCCTGCGCTACTACGCCGCCCGGATCGAGGCCGGCTTCGCCAACGCAACCCATCTGCCGCTGGGTCCGGTGGTCTGCATCAGCCCGTGGAACTTCCCGCTGGCGATCTTCACCGGCCAGATCGCCGCGGCCCTGGCCGCGGGCAATCCCGCGCTCGCCAAGCCGGCCGAGGAAACCCCGCTGATCGCCGCACAGGCGGTCGCGATCCTGCACGAGGCCGGGGTGCCGCGCGCCTGCCTGCAGCTGCTGCCCGGCGCCGGGGAGACCGGGGCCCGGCTGGTCGCCAATCCGCGCTGCCAGGGGGTGAGGTTCACCGGCTCGACCGAGGTGGCGCGGCTGATCCAGCGATCGCTGGCCCGCCGCCTGTCCGCCACCGGCCGGCCGGTGCCGCTGATCGCCGAGACCGGCGGGCAGAACGCGCTGGTGGTGGATTCCTCGGCGCTGGCCGAGCAGGTGGTGGCCGATGTGCTGGTCTCGGCCTTCGACAGCGCCGGCCAGCGCTGTTCGGCGCTGCGCCTGCTCTGCGTGCAGGACGATGTCGCCGACCACATCCTCACCCTGCTGAAGGGCGCGCTGGCCGAATTGCGGATCGGCGATCCCGCCCTGCTCGAGACCGATATCGGCCCGCTGATCTCCGCCGAGGCGTGCCGGACGGTGCAGGCCCATCTCGCGCGGATGCGCGCGGCCGGCCACGATGTGCATCAGGGGACGCTGCCGGCCGGCTGCGCGGCGGGCAGTTTCGTGGCCCCCGCGATCATCGAGATCGACGATGTCGCGGCGCTGGGGCGGGAGGTGTTCGGCCCGGTCCTGCACGTGCTGCGCTACCGGCGCGCGCGGCTCGACCAGATGATGGAAGCGATCGGCGCCACCGGCTACGCCCTGACCTTCGGCGTGCACAGCCGCATCGAGGAGACCATCGCCCGCACCCTCGCTTTGGCCGAAGCGGGCAATCTCTATGTCAACCGCAACCTGATCGGCGCGGTGGTCGGGGTGCAGCCATTCGGCGGCCACGGCCTGTCCGGCACCGGGCCCAAGGCGGGCGGGCCCCTGTCGCTGCACCGGCTGCTCGCCGCCGCCCCGCCGCCGCGATGGACGGATGCGCCCTCCGGCCTGCCCGCGCCGGCGGCGCGGATCTGGCGGGACTGGCTGATCCGGCAGGGCTGGCTGGCGGCCGCCCAGGACTGCGCCGCCTGCATCGCCGCCTCGCCCGCCGGCGTCGCGATCGATCTGCCGGGGCCGGTCGGCGAGCGCAACCAGTATCTGATCGGCCCGCGCGGGGCGGTGCTGTGCCACGCCTCCGACACGCAGGCGGCACTGGCGCAGATCTCGGCCGCCCTGGCGACCGGCAATTCGGTGCTGCTGGACGGCGCCGCGGCGGCGCTGGCGCGGGACCTGCCCGAGGCGCTGGGCGGCTGGATCCGCCCCGCCGGGCCGGAGGATGTGGACCGGGCGGCGTTCGACATCGCCCTGTGCGAGAGCGACGGGCCGGGGCTGCTGCGTCTGGCCGGGCGCCTCGCGGCGCGGGAGGGACCGATCGTGACGCTGCTGGCCGCCAGCCCGGAGGCCGCGCCGGGCCGTCGCTACCGGCTGGAATCGCTGCTGCGCGAGCGCTCGATCAGCACCAACACGACGGCGGCCGGGGGGAATGCGCAGCTGATGACGCTGGGCTGAACGGGCGGACCTGGCAGGCCAGGGCCGAAGGGGGGCTGTCGGCATGGCCCACCGGGACCACCAGCAGCGTCGCGCCACTTGCAACCGTTCGGCCGCGCGCCCCGGAGGGACCGGCTGGTCCCGATCTGCCGTCCCCCGATCTGCCGTCCGCGGAGGGACCGGCTGGTCCCGATCCGCCGTCCGCGGCGGGACCGGCTGGTCCCGATCCGCCGTCCGCGGCGGGACCGGCGCATCGCGATCCGCCGCTCGGCCCCGCTCGTCCCTGGCCGGTCCCGACCTGCCGCGGCGGCAGCCTCCCCGCCTCGACTCATGCCGGCCCCCCGCGCCGGCCCTATCCCCGCTGCTTGACCAGCGGCGGCACGAATTGCGGTTCGGTGTCCCAGGGAAACAGGATCCAGGTATCCTGCGAGACCTCGGTGACGAAGCTGTCCACCACGTCCTTGCCCGCCGGCTTGGCATAGACGCAGGCGAAATGCGCCCGCGGCAGCAGGGCGCGCACCACCCGCGCGGTGCTGCCGCTGTCCACCAGGTCATCGACGATCAGGAAGCCGGTCCCATCGCCGGCGGCGCTCGGCGCCTTGGTCACCACCGGGTGGCCGCGCTGCTCCTCGTCATAGCTGACGACGGAGACGCTCTCGACCAGCCGGCAATCGATCTCCCGCGCCACGATCGCGGCGGGGATCAATCCGCCGCGGGTGATGGCGACGATGCCGCGATAGGGCCCGCGATCCATCAGCCGCCAGGCCAGGGCGCGGGCGTCGCGATGCAGCTGGTCCCAGGTGACGGTGTAGTAATGCTCCGCCATCAGAACAGCCGCCCGCCCGGGGGCACCGCGAAATCCGGCCGGATCAGCACCACCGCGCCGTCCGCGTCCGGCATGCCCAGGGTCAGGACCTCGCTGTCGAACGGGCCGATCCGGCGTGGCGGGAAATTCACCACCGCGCAGACCTGCCGGCCGATCAGCTGATCGGGCCGGTAGTGCACGGTGATCTGCGCCGAGGATTGCCGGATGCCCAGTTCCGGTCCGAAATCGATCCACAGCCGGTAGGCGGGCTTGCGCGCCTGCGGAAAGGGCTGGGCATCGACGATGGTGCCGACACGGATATCCAGACGCTCGAAATCCTCGATCCCGACCGGTTCGGCCATGCCGGGGGTCTTACAGTCCCTGCAGGCGGCGGAAGGCGAAGCTCGTGCGGCACTCTCCGCTGACCACCGTCGCGGCCAGATGCCCGTCGATCAGCGTGCCGTCCAGCGTCGCGCCGTTGCGCTCGGCGTGCAGCTTGCCGTCCTTGGCGATGACGACGATGAAGATCGTGGCCGGGGTATAGGCATAGACCAGCGTGCCGTCGCCGATCGTGAGGATGCCGGATGCGCTGTTCGGGCAGACCGGCCCGGCGCCGGCGGTCAGTTGCACATCGCCCTTGTACGCCCCGTCGAAGGGCAGGCCCGGGCTGGTCGGCCCGCGCGGAGGATCCCACACCACGAAATTCTCCCGGCCGGTACAGCTCGTCAGCAGGCCCAGAGCGAGGGCGAACGGCAGGGTCTTGCGCACGACGGCTCTCCTGGCGGGAACGCCACTGATCTGACCGAAATCGCCGCCGATAAGCAAGCCCCGGGGCAGGCCCTCGCCCGGTCGGGTCTCGGCCCCCGCGGGGCGGGGCCCGGCCCTGGCGTGCGGCCGCGTGGCGATGCCCCCGGCCATCACCGCCGCCGCGCCGCGCCGAACCTTCGTTCCAGCACCTGGCCGGTCAGCGACAGCGCCAGGCAGGCGATGAAGAACACCAGGGCGGCGAAGACATAGCCCTCCCGCGCGAGGCCGAGCCAGGCCTGGTCCTTCAGCGACTGGTTGACCACGCCCATCAGCTCGGCCAGGCCGACGATGGAGACCAGGGTGGTGTCCTTGAACAGATCGACGACGATATTGATGATGCCGGGGATCGACACCCGCAGCGCCTGCGGCAGCACCACCAGCAGCTGCGCCTTGGCGTGGTGCATGCCCAGCGCCATCGCCGCCTCGGCCTGGCCCTGCGGCACCGATTGCAGGCCGCCGCGAACCACCTCGGCCAGATAGGCGCTCTCGAACAGGCTCAGCACCACGATCGCGCGGACCAGGGTGCCGACATTCATGCCGTCGGGCAGGAACATCGGCAGCATCACCAGCCCCATGAACAGCACGCCGAGCAGCGGCACGCCGCGCCAGATCTCGATGAAGCCGGTGCTGCCCCAGCGCAGGATCGGCAGGGTCGAGCGCCGGCCGAAGGCCAGCAGCACGCCGAGCGGCAGCGCGAAGACCAGCACCGCGAAGGACAGCGCGACATTCAGCATCAGCCCGCCCCAGTCGCCGACGCCGACCGGGGCGAGGCCGAAGACCCCGCCCAGCAGCAGCACGAGGCCCAGCACCGGCACCCCGAGCAGCAGCAGCAGCATCCAGACGCCCTGGCGGTGGCGGGCGAACAGCGTGGGCACCGCGACGGCGAGCAGCAGCGCCAGCGCCAGATCCACCCGCCAGCGCTCGGCCGGCGGGAAATGCCCGTAGAAGAACAGCGGCAAGCGCGCCCGGATGAACGCCCAGCAGGCCCCGTCGGGGCTGCAGGCCTTGCGGCTCAGCCCGTCCCAGGTGGCATCCAGCAGCGCCCAGTGCAGGAACGGTGGCAGCACCAGGGCGAACAGGCCCAGCATCGCCAGTGTCAGCGCCGCGCGGGTCCAGCTGCCGAACAGCCCGGCCAGCAGGGCGCGCGCCCTTGCGGTGCCCATCTCAGCGCCCCTGCTGCATCAGCCGGCGGTTCCAGGCATTCATCAGCGCCGAGGTCGGCAGGTTGATCGCCAGGAACAGCGCCATGATCAGCGCCATCACCTCGACCGCGCGGCCGGACTGGTTCAGCACCGTGCGGCCGAAGATCTGCAGCACGTCGGGGTAGCCGATCGCGGCCCCCAGCGTGGTGGACTTGATGATGTTCAGATACTGGCTGGTGAGCGGGGGCACCAGCAGGCGCAGCGCCTGGGGCAGGATCACCAGCGACATGGTCCGCCCGCGCGAGAGGCCGATGCTGTAGGCGGCCTCGGTCTGGCCGTGGGGAATGGCCAGGATGGCGGCGCGGATGCTCTCGGAGATGAAGGCCGAGGTATAGACCGAAATACCCAGCCACAGCGCGATCAGCTCCGGCGGCAGCCGCATCCCGCCGGTGAAGTTGAAGCCCTGCAGCCGCGGCACATCCCACTCCGCCAGGGCCAGGCCGGCCGCCAGCCAGACGAGCAGCAGCCCCGGCGCCAGCCACGCGCCGGCCGGCCGCTCCGCCCGCCTGGCCATCCGGCCCAGCACCGAAAGCAGGACCAGCACGGCGCCGCCCAGCCACATCAGCCCGGGCAGCGCCGGCGTCGGGATCAGCAGGCCACGGACATTGAGGAAGAACCCGACCCCCAGCACCAGGCTCTGCCGCGGCGGCGGCAGCGCCGCCAGGAACACGTAGTAGACGAAGATGATCTGCAGCAGCTGGGGGGTGTTGCGCACCAGCTCGACGATCCCGCGCGCGGTGCCGCCGGCCAGCGGATTGCCCGACAGGCGCATCAGCGCCAGCAGCAGACCGAGCGCGGAGGCGAGCGCGATCGACATCACCGCCGCCAGCAGCGAGTTCACCGCGCAGACCACCAGCGCCCAGCCGTAGCTGTCGGTCAGCTGCCAGCCCAGCAGGTGGAACGGGATGTCGAAGCCGGCGGGATGGGACAGGAAGTCGAAGCCGAAGGTGATGTTGCGGCTCGCCATGTTCTGCGCCGCGTTGCGGGCGAGCAGCAGAACCAGCGCGGCGGCGGCGGCCACCACGCCCAGTTGCCAGAGCGCGGCCGCCGCAGCGCCGCGTGCCCGGGGGGCCGGCGGCGCTGCGGTCATGCCCATCGGATCAGCGGAACGGCAGCGGGTAGTGCAGGCCGCCATGGGTGTAGAGATTGTTCAGCCCGCGCGGCAGACCGAGCCCCTTGGGGCCGAAATACGCGTCGTACAGCTCGCCGTAATTGCCGACGGCCTTGATCGCCCGCAGCGCCCAGTCGTCGTCCAGCCCCATCAGCTTGCCGAAGCCGCCTTCCACGCCCAGCAGCCGGCGGATGAAGGGATCGTTGCTGGTCTTCATCTGGTCCGCATTGGCGCGGGTCACGCCGAACTCCTCGGCGGATTTCAGCGCGGTATCGACCCAGAACAGGATCTTCGCCCACTGGTCGTCGCCGCTGCGGGCATGGATGCCGAGCGGCTCCTTGCTGATCAGCTCGGGCAGGATCACCCAGTCCTCGGGCGTCTTCACGGTCGAGCGCAGTGCCGCGACGCTGCCGCTGTCGTCGGTGTAGCCGTCGCAGCGTCCCGCCTCCATCGCCGCGATCGCCTCCTCGGTCTTCTCGAACAGCAGCGTGCCGATCTTGGTGCCGTGGCTGCGGGCGTAATCGGCGATGTTGAGCTCGAGCGTGGCGCCGGTGGTGAGGCAGATGGTCGCCCCGTTCAGCTCGGAGAGGGATTTGACCCCGAGGCTCTTGCGCACCATGAAGGCCTGGCCGGCGTAGAAATTCACCGCGATCTCGGCGAGGCCGAGCTGGACGTTGCGGGTGAAGGTGAGCGTGCTGTCGCGGATCAGCACGTCGATCTCGCCCGATTGCAGCACCGTGAAGCGGCTGGGCGTGGTGGTGCCGACGAAGCGGACCTTTTCCGGATCGCCGAGCACGGCGGCGGCGATGGCGCGGCAATAGCCGACATCGAAGCCCTGCCACCGGCCGGTGCTGTCCTGGAAGGCGAAGCCGGGAATGCCGGAATCGACACCGCAGACGAGCTGGCCGCGCTTCCTGATGGCCTCCACCGTGGGGCCTGGCCAGGTGGCCCCCTGGGCGTGCGCCTCGCTGCCCAGGGTGAGCATCCCCGCCGTGCCCATCCCGACCGGCAGGACCCAGGTGGGGAGCGTCATCGCCCCAGCCAGACAGGCTGCCGCCAGGCCGCCGGCGGCGCGTTTCAGCCGCGCTGCGATCGCTGTCATGATGTTGGTCTCCTGTTCCCCTCCGACGTGCCGCGCCGGACCCCGGTCAGGCTGGCCGAAGCATGCACAAGACGCAATACGGGACTGCGGGACCGTTCGGTGAAGATGTGGACGGGGCGATGCCCATGTATTGGACGGGCTGTACTGGACGGGCGGGCCCGGCGACCACCGGTGCCTGGCCGCGTCCTGGAAGGGGCATGGGGCGCGCAGTCCGCCGGCCTTGCTTTGGCACCGCCCCATCGAAACGCCACGGTGTTCCCAACCCCTCCGCTGCGGTAGAACCGCTGCCCCGGGTGCCTGAAGCGCGGCGCCGAGAGATCAAGGAAGTTTCGCATGTATCCCGATACGCAGCTGTTCATCGATGGCGTCTGGGGCCCGGCGGAAGACGGCCGGCGCATCGCCGTGCTGAACCCCGCGACCGGCGAGCAGATCGGCGAGGTCGCCCATGCCGGCCGCGCCGATCTCGACCGGGCGCTGGCGGCCGCCGAGCGCGGCTTCGCGACCTGGCGGCGCGTCTCGGCCTTCGAGCGGTCGAAGATCATGCGCAAGGCGGCCGATCTGCTGCGCGGCCGGGTCGATGCCATCGCCCCGGTGCTGACCATGGAGCAGGGCAAGCCCCTGGCCGAGGCGCGGATGGAGGTGCTGGCGGCGGCCGATGTGATCGACTGGTTCGCCGAGGAAGCCCGCCGCGCCTATGGCCGGGTGATCCCCGCCCGCGCCGAGGGCATCACCCAGCTGGTGATCAAGGAACCGGTGGGGCCGGTCGCGGCGTTCTCGCCGTGGAACTTTCCGATCAACCAGGCGATGCGCAAGATCTCGGGGGCGCTTGCCGCCGGCTGCTCGATCATCGTCAAGGGACCCGAGGAGACCCCGGCGGCCTGCGCCGAACTGGTGCGCGCCTTCGCCGATGCCGGGCTGCCCGCCGGCGTGGTCAGTCTGGTGTTCGGCGTGCCGGCGGAGGTCTCGGCCTATCTCGTGCCGCATCCGGTGATCCGGAAGATCTCGTTCACCGGCTCGACCGCGGTCGGCAAGCATCTCGCCGCGCTGGCCGGCACCCACATGAAGCGCGCCACGATGGAGCTTGGCGGCCACGCGCCGGCGATCGTGTTCGACGACGCCGATCTCGACGTGGCGGCGAAGATCCTCACCGCCAGCAAGTTCCGCAATGCCGGCCAGGTCTGCGTCTCGCCGACCCGCTTCCTGGTGCAGCAGAACGCCTATGAGGGTTTCGTCGATCGTTTCGTCACCGCCGCCCGCGCCCTGAAGGTGGGCGACGGGATGGAAGCCGCCACGACCATGGGACCGCTCGCGCATGAGCGGCGGGTGGCGGCGATGGAAGGCTTCGTGACCGATGCCGTGCAGAAGGGCGCGACCCTGCGGACCGGCGGCAAGCGGATCGGCAACAAGGGGTATTTCTTCGAGCCGACGGTGCTGACCGACGTGCCGGCGGACGCACGCGTGATGCATGAGGAGCCGTTCGGCCCGCTGGCGCTGATCGCCCCGTTCCGGGATTTCGACGAGGTGGTGACGGAGGCGAACCGGCTGCCCTATGGCCTGGCCGCCTATGCCTATACGCGCTCGGCGAAGACCGCCCAGGCGATCGCGGCTTCGGTCGAGACCGGCATGATGTCGATCAACCACCATGGCCTGGCGCTGCCCGAGGTGCCGTTCGGCGGCATGAAGGATTCCGGCTATGGC
>VFSW01014886.1_pt1 | contig 10720 bp, 11 predicted proteins | sample 5358111 | NCBI WGS metagenome assembly VFSW01 (sample SAMN11554181, study PRJNA540505) | mine drainage metagenome | isolation source: sediment from site ElyBrook_90M | place: USA: Ely Copper Mine, Vershire, VT | collected 2017
CCTTATTGCAGTCGTATACCCTCGTTGAACCACTGCCTCCCCTCCCGTTACCGTGGACGCTTGTACTGTTGTGGTAATTGTTTGGCCCTTTTTTAACGCCGCCGCTAATCCGGTAAGTGCAAAAGATACAGTGTCACACGTTAAACCCGATGAACTGAACCACGTAAGATTTGCGGCGTTGCCCGTAAGCGTAAACGCGCCGACCGATCCGGCAACTTTGCGACCGTAAATTAAACCTACTTTATACGGGTTTATCGGCGCGCCCGATGCCGCTATGTTAAACGCCCCTGTTGATGCCGTTATCGGATAATTAATACTATTAATTATCTGCACGGTCATCGCGATGCACGTCACAACATGATTTGTTCCCGCGCATAAATAGTTAAGCTCATCAGTTGCCGCTGCCGTATAGCTGTTCGTACTGTCTGTGATCCATGTACCGCTCGATCCAGTTGTCGCGACGGTCAAAGTCTGACTATTGCCGTTTGCACGCAATGTAATTGACGATGTTGTTCCCTTCGTTTTGATATATGCAGATAGCAGCGACATAGTAACCGCGCTTGCTGCGGTCACTAAGGATTTCGATTGTGCGTTCGCTTCCGTTGCTGTTGTTGCAAGGAAACCACCGATAGATAATTTGGTATTTGTAAGTGCAACGCCTGCGCCTGATGCGACAATAAGATGAAACACGCCATTACTACTTTGTACCTCGAATATTATTTGTCGGATCGTACACGCTACAGTTGACGCTCCTGTGACAACCTTAACTGAAATCTTATCACCGTTGTTGACGTTGATAGTATTTGACGTGTCCTCGTATGTCGCCGCGCCGCCCGCATTGATGCTGATATTTGGAGCCGTGCCCGATCCTGTCGCGCCGTTCACACTGACAGCGATAGCGTTCGTCGAAGTGTTCGCCGATACACGCACATATAGTTTGCGAATGACAACGCTCGATATGCCTGATGGCAATTTGACTAACCATTCCGCCTCCGCTTGTGTTGTGATCTTCGTTGCCGCGCCGTTGACACTTAGGTAAGATGTTTCACTCGATGTTGAGTACGCAAGACCATCTGTTCCACACGCCGATAGTCTGTTCACTGTATCTGACGTTGCCGCCCATAAGCACCCAACATAAGCAAGTGATAAATTTGCATTACCACTGCCACCACCTGTAACGATATATTCATACGCCGACCCGCTACTTATTGTTGTTGTGTTCGACGCGTCCTCATATTCTCCGTTTGTTGTTGTAAACGTAATCGACTGAGTTTGCGCCGATCCCGCAGCACCTATGCTAACGGTCATAAAATTAGAACTGGTGCGGTTTCCAGCTACTTTGTACGCGGTGAGATTTGATATAACGCCCGATGTGCGAAATGTAGTCTCCGCGCTTGCAAGTGTCGTAGTGGGTAAATAGCGACCCGACGCAAGTGGTACATAGTTCGTACTGCCTGACGCAACAGTCACGCCGCCCGCGTTGCTTGCTATTAGTCGTACAGCACTCATTTGAACCTCACTTTATCGACCGGATGCTTTACGTCAATATCATTTTTGATTTTGTTTTTCTTTTGCACTGATATAGGTAAGTCAACCTCCATCACGCCGTCGCCTGCAATAGCGCACGCCGAGCTTATTTCGCCCTCGCTTAATTTCGGCAACTCATTTTTAACCGCCGCAATTACATCGTTATGCAATTCTCCCTCTTCGCATATCCGGTTATGAATTTGATTATGCAGCCCGCCGAGCAATGCGTGGCGCGGACATACATTCTCCATTTTGACAAGCACAGATCTCCCGTTTGCATCCACGCCGTCAAACAAAAAAACACAGCCGCATAGTTGAGGTCTTAGTCTTGTCATGTTGCTAATAACAAAAGAGCGAGCAAGTTTAGCACCGCTCGCTCTTTGCATTGTGGTTGTACTCAGTGTTAGGTAATAGTCAGCACGCCGTTAGTTGCGTCAAAGTCAATAGTAAACGTGTCCGTATCCGCAAGCGTTACGCCCGATCCTTTGTCGTAATACCCGATCAGCTCTTTGTTTGTTGCCGTGTCGTTGTACAATACGACGTAACGAAATGTGGCAACACTACCACCGCTCGCTGTTAGCACCAAGTCGGTAATGGTCAACTTGTACGTACCTGACGTTTGCGCCGATCCCGTGACCGTAAGCGTTCGCGCCGACAAATTGGTATACGAGATCTCGGTAATGTCTGTGAGCACGGCGTTCGTTGCTGACGGAGCCGAGTTAGTTAGCGCAACTTTCAGCGTGTCACTGCCTAAGTTGTGAACTTTCTCTGCCAACGCCTCAACAAATGAGTTGAATTTATTAAATGTTGCCATGAGTTTTTTTTAGTTAGTTGGATTTGGAGCGGCGCAAATTTAGAATCAGCAAAAGACTAACCCGCGCCGCCCCGCCTCCGAAATGTTATACCACCAAGTATTGCGCCAAATTCATTCCAGCCGCGTTGAGCGGTTGCTCGTCGCCGCAAGTAAGAATTGCCAACACACTGACATAGCCGCCAGCCGCACCGTCGCCAAATGTGCATGCAAGGTCGAGCCAACGTTTGCGCCCGCTCATGTTTACAAAGATCGCGTACAGTTTATTGTCGTCAGTTGCGGCGGGTAATGTTGTCGCCGTTCCTGTCGGATCTGCTGACGTTCCAAATATCGCGCCCGTCACGTCAGCATAGGAGCCGTCGGTGTCAGACTCTTGCAACTTCAATGCAGTGAGCGCAATGTCGGTTGCACCAAGTGAAACGATTATAGCGACATGGCTATATCCGAGTGTATCAATTGCCGTTGTTGCCGCCGATGCGTTGTCAATAATTGCAGCCGGAGGCGTGACGTTAATATACTTTGCCTGTTGTAGTGCGTTCATTTTTTCTCCTTATGATGTCATTGAAACAAGGGCGGCAATAGCACCGCGAGTACGTGACGCTGCCGACGCATAAAAATTACCAACACTATGCACCACGTAGTCGAATCGCTCCGTTGCAAGCACCTGAGCCGTGCGCGTTAAGAAATTAGTTTCCGATTGCGTGTTTGTTGCGATCTCTAATCCCTGACGATCACACCAGCATGATCCCAAATTCAAATCACCAAACAATGCAATAACTTGTGAGTCCGCATCGGCGAATGGCATTGAGTTGACATACTGAATCGGGTAGCCCAAAAATTTCGCGGGCACTCCCTCAACAGGATTAGGGATTGCGTTGCCACTAAGCGCGTACATAAGCCGCTCCATTGTTGCTGCTGCTGCTGCGTCGTGAATGAACCAAACGGGTTTAATGTTTGGAAAACGCGCAATCTTGTTTTTTGTGTCGATGAAATTTTGCAACGTCACCTCCGCAAAAGTGTTGCCAGCCGCAACGACCGCTCCGGCAAGTTTAGCAACATCCGCGTCGGTAGTCCACGTGCCGCCGCCCGCCTCCAGTACTTGTTGAAATTTGGCTGCAATACCAATGATGCCGCCGTAAGTCGACGTGCCGTCACCCACGAACGCGCAAGCGTCCTCGCCTATTGCGATTGCCAGTGCGATTTCCTCCGTAATTGTATCACCGATATTGACTGCCGCGTCGGCATCAAGAATAAGCGAGTACTTTGTGAGCACGCCCGCAATTTTCGGAGTCATCGTAATTGGTAGCCATGCCGCATCGGTGCTTGTCGGTGTACCCATTTCGGAAATGAAATACATTGTGTTGCCGCTCACTCTTTTAAACATGACATGAGTTGCCGACGTGGTCTTTATCACACGAGCGTACTTGCGTATAATGCCGTACTCTTGCACGAGCCGAATGATTGCGGTTTCAATTTCCGGCAACACAAACAAACCCGCACCGCCCTCGATGTTCGATTGCAGCGTTTTGAATTTGATGCCGTTATTTTCGCACCATGCTTTTGCCTCGTCATTATTGCCGAGCGCCGCCTGATAAAATCGTCCGGCTTTGTATGCCATTTCGTTGTTTTCAAAAACACGCGACTTGCCCGCTCGCCCCGTCTCAATACTGCCATCTTTGTTTTGCAACGTACCGGACGGGATTCGATGTTGCGGCGTTCCGAGTGTCTTGATTCTCAGATCGTTGTCGGCTTTGATTTTCATTGCCGTTTCAATCTTTGACTTCTTTTTTTCCAGTTCGTTTATTGACTTGACAAGCGCGTCGGCTTCGTTGAGTGCTTTATCAACCGCCGCCTCGTGTGCTTTGATCGCGGCGTCGTCGGCTCCCTCTTTGACCGTTGCCTCCGCAGCCGCGAGCAATTGGTCAAGTTTCGCGCTCATTTCGATAAGTTGCGCATTAATTGTTTCTAAATCCATTTCAGTTTACTCCCATTCGTTGTTGTATAATTCGCAGACGTTTGATGCGATATGCAGAGTCATGCCCCGCGGTCCGCAACGCGCCTGACTTTTGAGGCGTTGCACTTTCAATCATTGCTTGCAAATCTTTGCAGGCGCTTACCATTGTGTCGAGTGCTGTTTGCATCCGAGTAATGTTTGACGTTGAAAATGTGCGCCCCTCTTTTTTCCGCATATCTTCGCGCGCCTTGCTACGTGATATAAACCGCGACACATCAGTAACCATCAGGTCGCAATCATTGTCAAAGCTCATTGAAGATTTTGCAGAGATCAACGCCGTCTCGCGATTCGCACCTCGCAACACTGTTGACCATTCAACTAACTCCAGTTCAATTAATTCATTCACACCGTCCGGCGTGTATTTCGATTTCGTTTCGATATAACCGATTGAAAATTCGTCGACGTATCCGTTTTTCACATTGCTAAATTCTTCGCGTCCGATTTGTGTGTCGAGGTTGTATTGTGCCTTCACATACAAACCTCCCAAATGCTTTATCGAATCGGGGAGCAGGGGATCGTTTGGTGCAAGCTCTTTTGCGGCGAGTGTTTTGGCAACGATCTTTTTTGGATCGTGCGCGGCGACGCCCTTAGGCAGTTTTCCAGCAAGTGAATTTTTGAACGCGCCGTATAAAATTCGGTCGCCGTACTCGTCAACATTATTGAACACTGCGACAATCGCCTCAACGATTCCGTCGTCTGTGCTGCTGATTATGTGTTGAGAGCCGGATTTGTAATTCATAAAAAAGCGCAACCGCTATTAATAGTGATTGCGCCTTTTCGCAATTAATGGGGATCAATTGTCGCGCGAACTTAACGAACTATTTTTTTTCCGCGCAATTTTTTTTTCCTTTGCCTCTGCTTTCAGCACTTCAATTGCCTCCAAGAGCAAGCCCGCATTTTCGCAGCAACGAACTGCCATGTGCGCCTGCGATCTGATTTTTGCGACCTGCTCCCAATTGTATTTTTTTTCTTCGCTCATAAATTGCCCGCTCGTGTTGGTGTTGCTACGCATCTGCAATTGCACACTTGACTCGCGCCCGCCGCCGGATCGCCTGCATATCTGACCTGTGTACCCGCTAAATTCCACGTACCATTTTTTGATTCGGGTTGTCTGTTAAGCGCGGCGTGCTCCGGTCGCACGTCGCCATCAGTGCGCGTAATCCATACACGGACTATTTTTTGTTTTGGGTTAGGTTGTTTTTCATTGAGTTTGTCGAATGTTGTTTTTTGCGTCGCGCCTGTTGTTGACGTTGCAGTCGTTCTGCCGATCATTTCGGCGCGCGACGTTTTGATAACCTCGAATTTTGTTTTGATAAGGTCGCCCAACTCTTTGCCGGACGTGTTCGCGTTGCTGCTAATCAACAAACGCAATTCATCGCGTATTGTGCCAACGCTTTCGGCAATCATGTCGCTTGACTCTTTTGCAGCTAATTTCAACACGCCGTCGAAATCGCCCGCAAACTCTGACAGAGGTACGCCAACGTCCGTAAGTGATAAGTGCAGAACCTCGCGAATGAGCGCCTCGCGCGCGGCGTTAGTGCCGTCAATAAATTTTTGTTTCCACGCATCAACATCAAACGCGGCTTTGATAAGTATTGCGCCGAGCTTATAGCGCGAGGTAATTGTCCCCTCCAGCTCTGCGGCGACATCAGCAAACGCCGCCGCAATTTTGGCTTCGTGCTTTTTTACGACGCCCTGATATTTTTTCAATTGCAACTCGTGATCTTCTTTTGTCAACCACGCGAGCGACGGATCGTCTATTGCGTCACTCTTTTTTTTTTGTTCCAACTCTTCGTATTCTTTTAAGCCCTGTATTGGTGCGGCTCCCATTGGGTTGACTTCAAACGAAAAACGGTCGCCCGTGTCAATTGCAGATTGCCCAAGCACCACGCGCGCCTCGTTCTGAGTAAGTATCCCCTTCTCGTACGCTGCAATCGATTGGTACAAAATATCCTTTGGAGGCGATTGCAACGCCTGTACGTTGGACAAATCAAATTCAATGTCGATGCCTGCAAACTCAGAGCCGAACGCAAGCTCCAACGTTTCCTCCCACGCATTCCAAATCGGTACGCGCGTCAAGATTGTGAATTGCTTAAATGCCTCCTCCATGTTGGAGTACGTTGACGATTGCAGTCCGGCGTAAGTCATTGCCACAAGCGGATGCACGCGAAACGCCTGACAGATACTTACCTCTGCCTTGCTAATAATGTTATCGGCTTGCAACTCTTTTAAGTCAAACGATACGCGACTATATGTTGCGCCGTCTGACAGCACAGCGAGCCGTCCGCGATTCGCACCGCCGACACGTTCGGCAAACATATTGCGTATATTTTCGGTCGTTGCATCGTTGATTGCAGCGCCCTGCGGATACGACAACACGCCGCGCGGTATGGCGTCATTTTTCAACATTGAAAATACCATCCGCTCCATTTCTGAATAAATGTCCGCAGACCGCGCGGCGGCAAGTATCGGACTCATTCCTTTGTGCGGATTAAGCGGGTCAATAATGTGTGACATGAAATGCGCAACGTCACTCGCGGGTATGAATGTGCGCCGCCCGTCTACATTGTGCTCGTAATGGTCGACCCATTCGTACTGCGACGGCACGGGTTTGATTTGCCCATCATGGTATGGATATAGCTGCACGACCGCGCCCGCCGCGTTGCGAACTTTCACCACGTAGCAATTACCGCCGATAGCGATATAGCTTGCAACAAAGCTCCAAAGCCGCGCGCCACTCATTGAAGGGTTTGGCTTTTGCAGCAAACGGAATAACGGGTGATTGTCGTTGCGCTCACCGTTCACAAGCACCGTGCAGGGCGGCTCGTTGAGCGTCATTGTATACGCGGCGATGCAACCCTGTATTGCTGCGTTTTGGTAGAAACCCTCTTTGACGATTTGCTGAAATGTCTGATTTGTGTTGAATGTTGCATCCACTCCGAACGTAGACTGGAAACGGCTCTGCGGCAAGGGGAGTGCTTTTGTTTTCCCTAACTCGTAACCAAAGGGGAGTCGCATATCAGTTTGTTTTATACCATGAATGCAAACGACGTTTGCTCATGTGATGTGATTGAATGTACGAGTGCATCCACCGTATCGTCATGTTTTGAGTTTGGGAATGACAATAGTTCGTCCTCGAACTCGCGGGGCAAATGTGTTGAATGATAAATATATCCATGCTCATATTTTCCCTCGACCGGAATAAACCGCGTCACTTTGTCTTTACTCGGATATACCGCTTTGATCGGCAACGTCGTTGTGCGCACAAGCTCTTGAATCATTGCCGCCTGATATTGCGTTGCCTCGATGCTTATTACTGTCGGCTTCCATTTCGCAGCAATACTCTTTATTGTTTCAAGTACCGAGTTAAACGTTGTTTTCATTCTCAGAACATCGCAAACATAGTAATAATTTCCTGACTTCGCGGTAACAACCATCGCAGTGAAGTCCGCCTCGCTCTTCGTGCTGATTGCTAAGTCCACGCCGACCGCATAAACACTATGCTCCGGCGGCTCTGCATATTTGAGCCATTCGCGCCGGATGCGATTGCCTTGCAACGTAACAAACTCCGCGAGAAATTCCTGAGCAAATACCACCGACGGCAACTCTAATCGCGCCGCCTCAATTTCTGCGGCGTCAATATGGCGATTACGCGCAGTCGGCATTTGGTGGCTTATCCAGTTTTCATCGGCTTTATAGAATAGCTCTTTGAAATAATTATCGCCCTTTGGCGTACTGAGAAAATACGCATCGCCTTTGTAGTCAGCAAGCGTGGCGCGGATTACCTCCGTCCACGCGGCACGCAGATTGACCGCGTGCGCGGCTTCGTCGTTGATCGCCCTGTGATATTTGTTTCCTCTTATTCCGTCGTATCGATGCAGCCCTGCAAAATCACAGCGCCCGCCTCCAACAAATTCAAACACGCCATCGCTGACGTGCGCGGCGGTTATTATCGGATTGAAAAATCTTTGCGCCTCGTCCCAACGCTTTGAATAGTCCTCCGCCGTCGGACACGTATACAACGCGCGATGACCTTTACATACTGACTCGGCGACAAGCAGCCACGCGAGCAAGGTCTTACCAAAACGGCGACCGCAACAAATTACGTTGAATCTGTTGCGGCGTCTGAGAATAGTGTTTTGTCCGGCGTGCGGCTTAATGCGGACACGTTGTTTCATATTGCTCCACGACCTCCAGTTGCCCGTCGTTCAAATCTTGTTTGACCTTATCGGGCAAATCTGCATAGCTGAACCATTTCCACCACGTACCGCAATATCCGCAATACGCTCCGATGTGCTGTCCGGCTCTGTGCTTTTTTATTTTGAATGTAACCTCAAAAGAAGTTTGGCAGTTTATACAAACGTGCTCCATTGCCGATTCCTGTAATTATTTGATTTTCTCATCCTTTGGCGGCGGCTCTGTGCCTTGTGTTGCGGGCGTGTCATCGTATCCCTCGCTGTCATCAATGTGCAATTCTATTTCGTCAAACTGTTGAATTTTCTGCTCGACATGAGTAACCGCCTTACCATACGCAGAGTCCAGCATTGAGTTGATTGCTTGTGTATCGCCCTCAATTATTGCCTTGCGCGCTTGTTGTATTAATGCCGCAAGCTCAATGTTTACGCGCGCTCCGCGCTTGCGAAGTCTCGGCAATTTTTTTAGCTCTGACTCCGTTAGCACTTCACTGAGTATCATGTCCAGCACTTGCTTCGTTACCGTCTTGCGATGTACGGAGCCAGCGTTCGCGCCGTGCCTGTTGATGCGCGCCGGATCGTTTTGGAATTGTGTATCTGATTTTGGCATCCTGCTTATTCCTGCTTTATTGCAAACTTAGCAACCAATCACATACGCTTGCAAACGTTGACGGTCGAACGACAACAGCATAGCCGCCCGACTTGCGAATAAGTGCCGCCGTGTGCTCTTGCAACACAGACACAGCGCCGCGCTCTGCCTTGCACTCAATGGCAACAAACTTGCCGTGCATGCAACACAATATGTCTGGCGTTCCCGCCCTGTTTGCCAAAACGATTTTGACCGCATAATATTTATGCGCTTTAAGCCACGTCAACATCTTTGATTGCAATTGTTGTTCTGTCACAAGGTTGCTCCATTGTGTTTTGAAAATCCCGCTTGAAATAGTTTAGTGTATAATTTTTTTTGTGCTTGACGGCATCCATGATCTTGTGCTCAATTCCGTCCTCCGCAAATATCCAGTATACCTCCGCGCGCGTAGTCCGCTCCAGTGCTGACGAGCGCGCCCGCGCCTGCCAGTATTGCACGGCACTGAAATTGATGTTAAAAAAAACAATTGCGTCGGCGGTTGCAAGGTTGACGCCCATTGATGCCGATTGAATTTGAGCAATGAACCAAAGGTCGCCGCGTGCGTTGAACTCTTCGGATGAATCGGTTGCGTTGGCAAATGTCTTGCGCAGCATATTGCCCTCCGCTTGAAATTGATATAGTACTGCGATCTTCATTCCGGCAAACCGCTTGCGTATGTACTCCGCTTTTGACGCATCAATGATAAGCCCGTCGCCGTCATCTGTGATGACCGTACCCGAATAAAGTTGATGCACTTTTGTTTGCAACTTCGTTGCGGTTTCTGCCAAAATCTCGTGCTCGCGGTATGTTGTCACACGATGACGCAACAGGTCGTGAATGATGTTGAGCGTCGCGGGCTGCATTGGTACTGTCAGTATTGTTTCATTGATTTCATGATTCTCAAATCCCGCCTCCTGTTGTGAATATGTTATCATGTATTTGCTAATGACGGCGAGCACCAAGTCTTTTTTTGCGCGTGAATAATCTTTTACCATAAACCCGTTCAGCCGTCGCTCGAATACGTTCACGTAATTGCGCGCCCATTGGTAGAAGTTTTCCTCGCTAAACGGCGAGGCGTCACTTATCCAAAATTGGTGAAACGCTTGTGAGTATGACTCCGGCGTCGGCGTACCTGACAAGAGTATCACAGGTTTGCCCTTGCAAATTCTTTTTAGCAGCACCGTTCGTTGCGACGGCTTAGGGAATGCAGCAATGGAATGCGCCTCGTCAACGACAATGATGTCGTAAGCCGCCGCGTCTACATATTTGAGTTGTTCGTAATTGGTTACATTAAGCGCAAAGTCGTAGCCCGCCGCCGCATAATCTTTTTTGATTGATGCGATTGCTCTTTTCTTTGTCACAAACAAACAGGAACGCGCCCCTACGCGACGCGCGGTGTCAAGTGCGATTAAAGTCTTGCCGACGCGCATTTCGGGCGCGTAGTAAACGATTTTGAGCGATTGCAGCACGTCAGTGCCGCGCCGCGCAATGTAATTTTGGTATGTTCGGAGCATGATTTGTTGTTTGATCGTGAAAATTCCATGTTC
>VFSW01014887.1_pt1 | contig 10720 bp, 19 predicted proteins | sample 5358111 | NCBI WGS metagenome assembly VFSW01 (sample SAMN11554181, study PRJNA540505) | mine drainage metagenome | isolation source: sediment from site ElyBrook_90M | place: USA: Ely Copper Mine, Vershire, VT | collected 2017
CACGCCCCGCACGGTGCAGCGCCGGAGACCGCAACGATCCAGCACCGCGCCAGCGGGGCACCACCCGCCCTAAGTCTCTGCTCGCGCTCCCGCGCGGAAAGGACGATCATGGCCAAGTTCACCGGCTTCACCTACGCCGAACGCGACTACCTGCGCCGGCAGCCGCTGGGGTGCCTGGCAACCGTCGATGCCTCCGGGCCGCCCCAGGCCAACCCGGTCGGGTACTTCCTGCCGCCGCAAGCCAGAGCCCGGCGCGGGCAGCGCCGCTGCGGCGTAGCGCAGCCGCCTTGATCATCCGCAAGCGGACCGGGCACTATGACTCCGCCTTCACCCAGCGGACCCTACATCCACGCGAAGACCGAGGATCTGGAGCGGGGCCCGTACTGCCATCGCCCGGATTCACAAGATCACTTAGCGATTGTGAGAGCCCTGTGAGAAATCCGACCTTCCGACCTGCCGGCCAGGCGGTCTCTCACGTCCCTAGAAAAGGGACCCTAACCTGCGGAGAGACGTGGCGCGCTCGGAGGGACTCGAACCTCCAACCTTCTGATCCGTAGGCAGGTTCACCGCATCTGGCACGTCCGGCTGAGTCCCAGCCGGCCCAGATCCTCGCAGGCCAGGGCACCGAAAGCGTCCGCCATCGGCGCTTGCGTCCAGGGCAGTCCGGCAACGTCCGTGACGGCCCTGTAACAACAGCCCGCCGCTGCCGAGCATGCGGCGCGGCGGGTCCCAGACGACGAGGAGGCCGAGCACCATGAGCAGGATGGCCAACATTGTCCTGCCCGTCGACCCATGCCCGCAGGTTTCCGGCGCCGCTGGCGGCGGCCGGGGTCGATACCGGCGAGTATGACGACCGGATCATCTCCTGGCTGGCCGGCTGGGAGCCGGAGACCGTCGCGGTCATCGCCGGGCTGATCGGCCGGGCGTACGAGGCTGGCCGGGAAGCTGCCGCTGAACCCGCTGGCGGTGCCAGGTGACCGTGCGATCCGTGCCACGACCGCGCTCGTGGTCGACGCCGTGGCAGGCTTCGCCGCCGTCGTCTCGTATTCGCATATCTACGATCTCGGGGTGGCTCACGGCCAGGCCGGGACCGCCGCCAGGCTGCTCCCGCTGTCGGTCGATCTCCTGATCGTGGCGGCCTCGCTGGTCATGCTCCACGAGGCCCGCGCCGGCCGCCGCGCTCCGGCGCTGTCCCGTCTGATGCTGTGGCTCGGCATCGGCGCGACCGTCGGCGCCAACATCGCGTTCGGCGCCCGGTTCGGGCCGCTGGGAATGGTGATCTCAGCCTGGCCTGCGGTCGCTTTCGTCGGGGCCGCCGAACTCGGGATCGGGCTGGCCCGTCGGGCACGGCCAGGCCCCGGATCACGCATGGCAAGTCCGGATTCCGTGGCGGTGGCGCCCGGCCTGGTCAAGGTCCCCGCTGACGCCCAGAGCGCGGCGCTGGCCGCACTGGCCGCCTCGGTCGCCGCCGGGAACCCGATCAGCGGCCGGCAGCTCGAAAAGCGCTTCGGGCTGACCCGCGCCCAGGCGACCAAGGTGCGCCAGGCGGTGCTCGCCGGGGCGAACGGGCACGATCCGGCGTAGCGGGGCGACCGGGCGCCCCGCTGGCCACGGCTGGCGGGGCGCTTCAGCGCCATAGAGTTGCTGTCATCTGGCTTAGGCCAGCAGCCCTGCGGGGCTTTAGCTGCCTGGAGGTGCAGCGATGAGAATCCTGATGTGCGGCACTGGAGGTGCCGGCCAGAAGAACTTCGAGCAGACGGTCCGCAACCCGGTGGACCTACAGCAGTACGCAGACACCCTGACGTTCACGCAGCGCCAGCTCCTGGAGGCGAAGCATGGCCGGTTCGCCAGGGTGTGGGGCCTTCCCGCTCATAAGCACATAACCGACGAACTGGAGCCCGGCGACCAGGTGTGGTTCCACCACAGCAACTACGTCAACGATGTGGCGCAGGTCGAGACCGTGTTCCGCAATCTTGGTTTCGACGAGGCGCTATGGGACGCCAGGGACTTTGACTCCTCAGGGTTCATCTTCACGGTGACCGAGCCGCAGGCAGCCCGCATCAGCAAGGCCAATATCAATGAGCTGCTCAAGTACAGCGAGAAGTACAACTGGGTCGGCAACCGCCTGCTCGGTGAAGAGGACAGCACGCTGCGCGCCAGCGCTGTCCACCTGACGATCTCGGGCTAGCCGCCCAGGAGCGCCCAGCCAGCTACGGCTGGCGGGGCGCGGTCACGTCCGGGGCCGGTCCGCCTCGGGCGTGACGTAGGTGCCCCGGCCGATGATTGTCATGATCAGGCCGCGTTCACGCAGCAGCGCCGTAGCGCGGCGGATCGTGTCGTAGGCCACCCCGTAATCGGCGGCCATGTCCCGCTCGGCGGGCAGCCGCGCCGGGTGCCAGGTCCCCCGACTTGATACGGCCGGTGATGTGATCGGCGACTTGGACGTAGAGGAGCTTCGGCGCACGGCCTGACCCCACCGGAGGCCGGGTTCATTGGGAGCAGGACGCAGACGGTGGAAGCCGGCCTGCCGGAGATGCAGGGACAGCAAGGCTTCTACCTGCTGATCGCCAGTGAACTCCAGTCAGCAAGGATGCTCACGGCCAGTCTGACGGGTTCAGTCTCGGGTACATCGCTGATGGACCGGCTCACTACCGACTTCGGCAGGCAATTCGTGACGTTCATCAGCCCTCGGGCGGAGTAACGCACGGGCGGTGGCTGCTAGTTCGCCAGCCCGGCGTGCCCCACGTTGTCCTGGCCGTCCGTGAACGCCTGCAGGTTGCCCGCCCCGATCGCGGCCCCTGCCGTGGTGGCCGTGCCGAACTCGATCACCAGCCGCCGGACGCTTCAGACACCGGTCAGACTGTCGTTGCGTCCGCCGCTCCGAGGGATGCTGCAATCGCGGCGAACTGGTCCAGGGCCGCCTGCAGGTCTTCGGCTATCTCGGCGGCGATCAGCTCTGCGGCTGAACTCATTCGGTGGCCGGGGTCCTCCAGCGACTCGGCGCGGAGCCAGAAGATGACGATGGCGAGGCGAGATCCAGCCGCAAGCCGGGGCCGGGAGGTAGCTGGACGGTACAAGAAGGACGGGCACTCCGTGATCCCGGTAGACCTGGTCCTGGACCTGCTGGAGCCGGATGGCGGGTGGCGGAAAGGGGTCAGCCTCCGGACCCGGCGGCCGACCCGATCACCGGCTGCCTCCCGGTGACAGCACAGGACCCGCGCGCGTAGGCGCGGCCCGAGGTCTCCTCCCGGTGCCCTGGCCGCAGTTGCCTGATACCGTGCCGGGCGGTGTACTCGGCGCTGCCGGGGACATGCTCGGCCATCCACTCCTGGCTGCCCGGACCTGAATCCGGCGCTCCGGGGGCGGTGCTCCGGGATCGGATGGCCCTGGCGCGGTCCCTGGCCAGGGCCGCCTGGTGCCTGTTCCTCGCGGCCGGGCTGACCTTACGGTGCAGCCTGGCGGTGTTCCTCCCGATGCTCGCGGCTACCAGCCATAACACGCCGAACCCGAGCACCAGCACCACTGGAGTCACTATCCGGGCCATGATCATTTCTTTGCCTTCCTCGTGTTCCTGTCCAGCAACTCCTCCCCAATGGCCAGCGCCACCGAGGCGGCCCGGCGCGGCCCGAGGGCTCCTCCCGGTGCCCTGACCGCAGTCCCCCGGAGGCTAAGTCAGGGAGAACGGTCCTTTTCCTTCCGGAGACCCCTCAGGAGGGCTATCCCGAATACAGCGGGAATTCCGGTCAGGTACCAGGGGCTGATGAATATCCAGGAGCCCAGGAGCACCCCGGCCGCCCAGGTCTCGGCCAGGCTCCATCTGATCTTCATGACGCCCCGATCCTGAGGTGGTAGGCCGTGGCCGGGCCGAGGTACCAGTTCCCGACCCGGTCCGCCGGGAACGGGACGAGCATCATGTGCGGCTCGCAGCCCTCCGGGTAGAGCGGGGACACCCGGCCATCGTGCCTGCTGCCGTTCCAGTACGCCGCGCCACCGCACCCGGCGATGGCGAGCGCGCCAGTGGCGGCGAGCTTGATTGCGTACCTCATCGTGATCGTCTCTACTTGCGAGCCGCCTGAAGGCCAGCCTCCGCAGCACCCGGTCAGCTGACCGGCTAGGCCGACTGATCCCGGTGCCTGCCGTCAACCTACATCAGAAGTAAAAAACTAGCAATATATTTCTAGAAAATATGGCGGGATGCCTGAAGGGTGACGAGCTGGAGTTTCCTGACCAACCATGCCCGGATGCTGCTGTGCATCGCCCGCGACCCGGGCATGCGGCTGCGCGATCTCCCCGCCAGCCTGGGCATCACCGAACGCAGCGCCCTTGGCATCGTCACCGACCTGGCCACAGCTGGCTAATGGGTTTCCTTCCCTGATGCCTGCTGATGCCTGCTGATGCCTGGTGTGCTCGTGCGGCACGGCGGCACTCACGGCCGCACCAGCCAGCCCAGCCGGCCACATCGGCGGGCCACGGCCGCCGCCGAGGCGAAGGCGGGCGACCGCTCGAAGCTGCGCCGCCGTCCGGCGCCGAGGGGACAGGGCTAGAACCCGCTCAGCGCCTGAGCCTCGCGCAGCGCGGCCCGATGTCACCGGGCCTGCCCGTGACCCGTCGGCTCAGTCCGGGCTCAGGCTCGCCCGTAGCTGGCGGGCGATCTCCTGCGCCGCCGCGCCGGGCGTCTTCCGGCAGGTCGTGGTAGCCCTCCGGGACCTTGACGAACGCGCGGGCCGGCCGGTCCCGGCAGTGATCACATTCGTAGTCGCGGAGATCGTTGCAGATCTGCCCGAGGCTCCGCCGGGCACCGTAGGTCTCCCGCATTACCTTCTGGGCCGCACGGCTCGAGAGGCCGCCACGGTGAACGAGGTTGTGGGCCAGCCACCGCAGCCGGTTGCGCTCGGCCTTCGGCAGCGGCATCCGCGGCGGGTACACGCTCGGGCCGCTTTTCAAGTCCGTGTGACAAGAATGTGGCAAAACCGGCCCTGCTGATCTTCTCAGGGGCCGTCCAACTGAAGAGCGCAAGACCCTGATCTGCGAGGTTGTTTGCTTTGCGCGCTCGGAGGGACTCGAACCCCCAACCTTCTGATCCGTAGTCAGATGCTCTATCCGTTGAGCTACGAGCGCTGGGTCGAACCCACGCTAGTGTACGGCAACTGAACCGCGTATGCCCCGGCCTGACAGTGGGCCAGCGCCATAGCGAACTTGAAATGCGCGCACGGTCGCGGCACGGCCCGCGCCGCAGCGGCGCACGCGCACCTCTCGCCGGGCGGCCGGTGAGGACACCTGGGCGCGGATCGTCGAGCGGCTCGCTGACCGATGGGGAACTTTGAGCTCAACAGGGCCATGCTGATCGTGCAGGCGGAACTGCACCCGCTGTTCGTCAGGTTCATCGGCTACGCCATTGCTCCGCGAGCGTGGCCTGATCGTGACAGTCGTTGGCCGGGGGACATACATCGCAGACTGCGCCTCCTAATTTACGCATAGGCGCTCCAGTCCGACGCGGGCTGTCTACCGCCGAGGCGCTGTGTGATCCGCGCTGACCACAAGATCAGCTAGATCCGGGCCATGTCCACGAAACGGCTGTAGTGGCCCTGGAAGGCGACCGTGACCGTCGTCGTCGGCCCGTTGCGGTGCTTGGCCACGATGAAGTCAGCCTCGCCTGCCCGGGGCGACTCCCGCTCATAGGCATCCTCTCTGTGCAAGAGGATCACGACGTCTGAGTCCTGCTCTATACTGCCCGATTCGCGTAGATCCGAGAGCATTGGGCGTTTATCTTGTCTTTGTTCCGGGCCGCGGTTGAGCTGGGCTACTGCGATCACCGGGACGTTGAGCTCCTTGGCGAGCAGCTTGAGCGACCGGGACAGCTCGGAGACTTCCTGCTGCCGGTTCTCGACCCGCTTGGGCGAGGACATCAGCTGCAGGTAGTCGATGATCACCAGGCGCAGGTCGTGCTGTTGCTTGAGCCGACGGCACTTGGCGCGGATCTCCATCATCGACATGTTCGGCGAGTCGTCGATAAACAGCGGCGCGTGCGCGACCTCGCTCATCCGCCGGGCCAGCCGGGTCCAGTCCTCGTCACTCATCTGGCCGGTCCGCATGTTGTGCAGCGAGACCCTGGCCTCGGCCGAGAGCAGTCGCATGGTGATCTCGTTCCGGCTCATCTCCAGGCTGAAGATCACCGACGCCAGCCCGTGCTTGATCGACGCCGCCCTGGCAAGATCGAGCGCAAGGGTCGAATTGTGTGTCGGGATCATCTGCCTGCTAGCGAGGAACAGCCCATCCTCGGCATCGACCTGAACACAGCGGACTGGCACCGACGGGATGTGCCGGACAGCGGTGATGTACCGCCACCGATTCCGCTGCGGATCATGCCGCAGCCGCTCCTTGTGAGTGAGGTGCTTGCGGGACAGGCGAAAGACTCTGTCCGACGTCGTGAACGTCAGTATGTAGCAGGTCGACGAGGCTTCGGTCCGGCCCCTGACTCGCTTCTTGGCCATCGAACAGCGATATCCCAGGCCGTTCACCAACTCCCGAAGGTCCTCGGCCAGGACGCTGTTCGTGACCGCGACTTGCACCGAGCCCGTGCGCACCACCGTGCCGCCAGTGTCAAGGATCCCTGCCAGGAGGTCGCGCCTCTGGGACTCAGAGGCTCGCAGATACGCAGTCGGGATGCGCTTGTCCCCGAGCACTCCGAGCGACCTAAGCTCCGCTTGAACGGTGCCGTGCTCCGTCCCGCACACCACGCACGGCCGGAGCGGAACCTCGGTGGCCTCACTGGGAAATGAGAGGCGGTATAGGTAGGGACTATCTTCCGGTGCCACTTCCAGACCAGAGGCTTCGATGTGCATGATCAGCTCTAGCTCGACGGTGGTAAGCCGAGCGCCTGCCGAATGACCGTCACCTAGCCAGCAGCCCAACGCGTACGGCGGAATTGGCAAATCGGCTTCCGGTAGCTGCAGCGCACCGGTCAGGGCGACCGCGTGGTTCGGCCGCCTATCGGCGGTCGGGCACATTACGGTGGCCGCGATCTGCTCAGTCGTCACGACCTCCGGCCGCATGGGCCGGGCGAACTCGCGGCGATAGCCACGTTCCTGAGCGTCATACCGGCGGGCCGCACGCGTCCAAGTGAGCCATTGGTGCTGCCCGTCGGCCACGATCACCGACCCATCCGAGAACTCGACGTCGTAGCAGGGCCGCCCCTCCATGACGTCCGTCGCCGCCACAATCGTGACCGGGCGCCCATCCGCCCCGATCAGCCGGTCCCCGACGGCAACCTCACCCATGGTCGTCCAGCCGTCCGGCGTCGGCAGCGGAACGTTAAGAGCCAGCGCCTTGCCCAATGCCGGCCTGGCGGCGATCACGATCATCTGGCCGGCGTGCAGGCCGTTGGTCAGCGCGTCGAGGTCGGCGAAGCCGGTCGGGACGCCAGTCAGCGTGCCGCCGCGGCTGCCGATCGACTCGATCTCGACCAGGGCGCCCGGCATGATCTCCGACAGTGGCAGGAAGTCGTCGGAGACCCGGCGCTCGGTCACCCCGTAGACCTCGGCCTGGGCCCGGTCCACCAGCTCGTCGGCATCGCCATCGCCCGCGTAGCCAAGCTGAACGATCCGGGTGCCGACCTCGACCAGTCGCCGCAGGATCGCGCGCTCCCGGACGATCCGCGCGTAGTACCCGGCGTTGGCGGCGGTCGGCACCGACGCGATCAGCGTGTGCAGATAGGGCGCGCCTCCGATCTTGGCGATGTCGCCGCGTTTGGTCAGCTCGGCGGCAACGGTGACGGCGTCGGCCCGCGCGCCCCCGCCCTAGAGCTACAAGATAGTGTAGTGGAAGCAAGTGTGGGCGGGCCGGGAATTATCCGAGGGGCGGATCACCTCTAGCACGTCAGAGATCGCGTCTTTCGACAGCAGCATCCCGCCGAGCACGCACTGCTCGGCGGCGATGTCGTGCGGCGGAGTGCGTTCGAAGTCCGACCTGGCCGGCAGCTCGGTGACGCTCACCAGCACCCCCCCTTCGCACATCCTTCGAACACAGTTCTATCGAACGGCTCCGACAGTCTCGCGCCAGTCGCTTGATGCGTCCAACCGCCCTGTGCACAGCGCTGTGGACAGGCTGTGTAGACACGCCGGGCAAGCTGTGCGCTACCTGGGGATTGCCCTGTGCATAATTGCACTAATAGCCCGCAGACATGCCTCTGACCTGGACGAACTTCATTCACCGGCTGTGGGGAAAAGAAACTTCCGTGCCCTGGAAAAGGGTCGCGTTCACCGTAAGTTATCCACACCAGAACCGCGCGCCGATGCCGCGCCGGATCGTTACCGCAAGCGCGACAACAGGTCAGGCGAACTGCCCGATTCGCCTGCGCCGTGGCGCCGCGCCGCGTATGGTTCGATTATGTGTTCGAACCCGGCGCGGCGTATCGCGGACATTGAGCAGGCCATCGACGAGCTGGCCGCGCTCGCGATCGCGGCGTACGCTTCAGCCGGTGACCGGACGGCCGCGGCGGCGGACGACGAGCAGGTCGTGACCCGGCTGGCGCAGCTCTGGGAGCTGCTAGCCGACCTTGACCCCGAGGTCGCCAGGCGGATGCCGATCTATCAGGCATCGCGCCTGGCAGCCCCTGCCCCGGAGAGCTAGGCCCCGAGTACCTCGATCTCCAGCGTCGTGCTGACCTCGTGGTGCAGCCTGACCGCGACCTTGTGCTAACCGACGGTCTTGATCGGGTTGCCCACCTCGATCTTCCGCCGGTCCAGGTCCGGACCGCCGGCCTGCTTGACGGCGGCGGCGATGTCGGCGGTGGACACCGAGCCGAACAGCCGTCCGCCGGAGCCGGCCCTCGTTCGCAGCATGATCCGCAGCTCGGCGAGCTGGCCGGCGGCGGCCTTCGCGTCCTCGGCGCTGCGAATCTCCCGCGCCAGCCGGCCACGCTTGATCAGATCGATCTGCTTCTCGGCTCCCCTGGTCCAGCGCATCGCCAGCCCGCGCGGCACTAGGTAGTTCCGGCCGTAGCCACTAGCCACCTCGACCACGTCACCGGGCGCGCCCAGGCCGGATACCTCCTGGGTGAGGATGAGCTTCATCGGCGTACCGCTCATCTGTTCCTGCCTCCCCGGCCTCAGCGAGCCGTGCTCGTGTAAGGCAGCAGGGCCATCTCGCGGGCGTTCTTGATCGCCGTCGCGACATCGCGCTGGTGCCTGGTGCAGTTACCGGAAACCCGCCGCGCCCTGATCTTTCCCCGGTCGGAGATGAATTTGCGCAGCGTTCCGGTGTCCTTGTAATCCACCCGCGTGACCTTTTCCTGACAGAAAAGGCAGACCTTCTTCTTCGGCTTGCGGATTGGTGGCTTGGCCATCGTGGTGCTCCTTCGCAGAGCCCCGCCCGCGGCGGGGATGGTCGCTTTCGGCTAAGACTATTTTTCAGTTGAAAATGGGTTCTGGCGTGCTGACCGCCGCTGCCCGGCTGTCTGCCGTTCCGGCTAGAACGGCGGCTCGTCGGTAAAGCCGCTATCGGCTGGCTCCGAGGCCCACGGGTCATCGTTGCGGGCACCGCCGCCCCCGCCGCCGAAACCACCCTGACCGCCCTGACCGCCCCCGCCGCCAGTGGCGCGGCTGGACCGGACGACCTTGGCCGAGGCGTTCCGCAGCGAGGGCCCGACCTCGTCGACCTCGATCTCGTAGACGGTGCGCTTCTCGCCTTCCTTGGTCTCGTACGACCGCTGCCGCAGCCGCCCGGAGACGATCACCCGCATGCCCCGCTGCAGGCTCTCGGCCACGTTCTCGGCCGCCTGCCGCCAGACCGTGCAGGACAGGAAGAGCGCGTCGCCGTCCTTCCACTCGTTGGTGTTCTTGTCCAGGAACCGGGGGGTCGACGCCACCCGGAAGTTGGCGACCGCCTGGCCGGTCGGGGTGAAGCGAAGCTGCGGATCATCGACGAGGTTGCCGATGAGGGTGATATTGGTGTCGCCTGCTGCCATCGATGCTCCCGGTGCGCCTGTCGTTTTTCTAAAGGCCGCGGCCGGCTAGTGCTGATCCGGCCGGATGACCTTGGTGCGCATGACCGCCTCGTTGAGATTCAGCTGGCGGTCGAGTTCCTTGACGGTGTCCGGCTCGGCCGTCAGGTCGACGACCGTGTAGATGCCCTCGGACTTCTTGTCGATCTCGTAGGCCAGGCGGCGCCGGCCCCAGACATCGACCTTGTCCACGGTGCCTCCGGCGGTGGTGACGACCGTTAGGAACTGGTCAAGTGACGGCTGGACGGTGCGCTCTTCGAGCGCTGGATCGAGGATGATCATCATCTCGTAACGGCGCATGGTGATTACGCTGCCTCCTTCGGACTCAGCGGTCACGGTCTTTCCGTGACAGGAGGATCCGCGGCCGCGCTAAGCGGTCCACAGGCGAGCAAGCCTACCAGCCAATACCGACGGCGACGGCCGGTCGTTAGGAGCTGCTAGGCGCTGGGTGCGGGACGCGAAGGCAGGTGACTAGCGGGCGGCGTCGATGATCGCCTCGATGCGCCCGGTCGCCCCGGCGGCGGCGATCCGGTCCGCAATGCCTGCCGGGACCGAGCCGAGGATCTGGCCGTAGTGCTCCCTGATGCGCTCGGCTCGGTCGTCTTGGCCCTCGCCGGTCACGACCGCACCCTGGCCATCGAGGCGCGTACGGCATCGAGCGCACCGTCGGGGAAAACGACGGCCCCGCCCCTCGCCTGGGCAGCGAGTGCGGCCTCGGCC
>VFSW01014888.1_pt1 | contig 10720 bp, 9 predicted proteins | sample 5358111 | NCBI WGS metagenome assembly VFSW01 (sample SAMN11554181, study PRJNA540505) | mine drainage metagenome | isolation source: sediment from site ElyBrook_90M | place: USA: Ely Copper Mine, Vershire, VT | collected 2017
GGCACCGACCGCCACCGCCTCGTGCCCGGCGGCCAGGTGGGTGGTCCCCTTGACCAGTCCGGCCAGGAACGCGTCGTGCGCCGCCTTCTCGGTCCGCCGGATCAGCGCCATCTGCTCGTAGAGTTCGAGCAGCCGGTCCGCGCTGATCTCGATCCCGCTCTCGCTTATCACCGTCACTTGACGTCACCTCCAGCTGGATCCGGCTCACCCGGCAGCTTCTCGCCCCGCCCGGCGGCCGTATTCAGGTGCGACTGGCTCTCCCGCAGCGTGTCAAGCTCCCCGCCCGCGGTCCAGTACTTGCGCCCGGCGACCAGCAGCTCCTCGGCCGGGAACTTGGTGATCACCTCGCATCCGTCGGCGGTCACGACGACCTCTTCCTCGATCCGCGCGGCCGACCACCCATCGGCGGCCGGCCAGTAGGTCTCCAGCGCGAAGACCATGCCCTCCTGCAGCACCTCGGGCTGGTCGAGCGAGACCAGCCGGGAGAAGATCGGCTTCTCCCAGATCGAGAGCCCGACCCCGTGCCCGTACTGCAGCGCGAAAGCCGCCATCTCGTCCGGGAACCCGAACTCGGTCGCCCGAGGCCACAGCGATACCACGTCGCCGGTCGTCGTCCCCGGCTTGACCAGGGCGATCGCCGCGTCCATGTACTCCCGGCAGCGGATGTAGGCATCCCGCTGCGCCCGCGACGCGCTGCCGACCGCGAATGTCCGGTAATAGCAGGTCCGGTAACCCATGTGGCTGTGCAGGATGTCGAAGAACGCCGGGTCCCCCGGCCGGATCAGCCGGTCCGAGTAGACGTGCGGGTGCGGCGAGCAGCGCTCGCCGGAGATCGCGTTGACCCCCTCGACGTACTCGCTGCCGAGGTCGTAGAGGACCTTGCTGACCAGGCCGACGCACTCGTTCTCGCGCACCCCCGGCCGCAGGAACTCATACAGCGACGTATAGGCGGCGTCCACCATCGAGCAGGCCTGGGATAGCAGCGAGATCTCGTCCTTCGTCTTGATCCGCCGCGCCTCCAGGAAGATCTGCTGCCCGTCGACCGCGGTGATCCCCTCGGCCGCGAGCGCGGCCAGGATCGGCATCTCGGCCACGTCGATCCCGACCGGCGCGTCGGCCAGCCCGTGCTCGCGGAGCACGGTCGCGACCTCCTTCGCCACTCCCTGCGGGATCCCCGCGTCCGGGTGGAACGCGCCGCGCAGCGTCGAGATCCCGGCCCGCGCCCCGGTCCGCGCCGCCCCGGCCGGCGTCGGTGGGTCCCCGGTGTGATCCAGCCACGGGTTGTAGATCTGGTGATGCCGAGCCGCCGAGCCGAAGTCCCAGACGATCGGCTCCCCGCCGCGCGGCAGCAGGGCGAACCTGATCAGCTTGTCCATCGCCCAGGTACCGATGTGAGTGGCCGTCATGTACCTGGTGTTCGCCATGTCGAAGCTCAGCAGCGCGCCCAGCTCGGACGCCTCCAGCTGCGCCTTCAGCCGCGCCAGCCGGTCGGTCCGGAGCCGGCCGATGTCAACCCGCTGCTCCCAGTCGACCGCGTTCGCGCCGTAGGTATGAATCGCCATCGCCCCTGCCTCAATCTCGTCCCGTAGCCGCGGTCACGCCGAACTCACCTTTTCAGTTCAAAATCTTGAGGATTTAAAGTTGTCGTCCGGGGGTGCTGGCCGGCCTCCGCCGGCCCTGATGGCCGCTCAGCCCCATCCTCCGCCAGGCCGAGCAGCGCGGCGGCGGTCTCGCCGAGGATCTGCTCCTCTTCTTGCGGCGCCAGGCCGAGATCGCGGACCTCGGCGACGGTCGCCGGGCTGCCCATGTCGAAGGGGCGATCCGACCCGAGCACCCCCCGGCCGGGGCCGGCGTAGGCGACCAGGCCGGCCAGCAGCGCCCGGTCGTGGACCAGCGCGTCGTACCAGAACGCCCGCAGCGTGGTATCCGGCCCCTTGGCGCTGCGGCTCGCCGCCTCGGGCCGGACCGCGAACGACCGGCGGAGCCGGCCACGCAGGGCGTGCAGTCCGCCGCCGCCGTGGGCGAGCACGATCTTCAGGCCGGGATAACGCTCCAGGACGCCGGTGGCGGCCAGGTGGGCGGCGGTGATCGCGGTCTCCAGCGGGTTGCCGACCGCGTTCTGGAGGTAGTGGTCGTTGAGCGCGGGGATGCCCAGGCCGCGGGTGGTCGGGTGGACGAAGATCACCGCTCCGGTCTCCTGGGCGGCCTCCCAGAGCGGCGTGTAGCGGTCGTCACCGAGGTAGGCGCCGTTGGCGCTGGCCGGGATCTCGATCCCGCGCAGGCCAGGCAGCCGGAGCAGCCGGGCCAGTTCGGCGGCGGCGGCCTCCGGGTAGCCGATCGGAACCGCGCCGAGCGCGCTGATCCGGTCCGGGCGGGCGACGGCGATCCGCGAGAGCGCCTCGTTCTGCACCCGGCAGACGTCCAGCGCCTCCCCCAGGGAGACGGTCCCGGCCTCGGACGGGATCAGCATGATCCATGGCGAGAGCACCAGGTGGTCGATGCCCTCGGCGGCGGCCTGCGCCAGCATGACCGCCGGATCGGTGAATTCCCCGACGATCGAGCGCAGCACGTTACCCCGGAAGCCGACCAGCTGCCGGCCGTCCGACCGGGTGACCTCCGGGCGCCAGCGCTCCGGTACCGCTGCCGTGGTCATCTCCTCGGCGATGACGTGGCAATGGCAGTCGATGATCAACTGCCGTTCCCGCCAGCCTCAGCCGGATCTCTGGTTACCGTGCCGCCAAGGTAGAGCGCGCCGATCTCGGGGTGCTCCAGCACCTCCCGCCCGGTCCCCGCGAGCCTGACCTGGCCGCTCTCCATCACCACGCCGTGGCTGGACAGCCGCAGGCCGGCCCTCGCGTTCTGCTCGACCAGAAGGATGGTCTTGCCCGCCGCGTTCATCATGCGGACGGCGTCGAACACCGACTTCATCACCTTCGGCGCCAGGCCGACCGACGGCTCGTCGAGGATCACCAGCGCAGGGTCGAGCATCAGGCACCGGGCGAATTCCACCAGCCGCTGCTGCCCGCCGGACAGGCTGCCGGCCCGCTTGGCGGCCCAGCCTGCGACCTCGGGGAACATCTCCTCGACCGCGGCCAGCCGCTGGGCTACGACCTGCCGGTCGCCGGTCGTGTAGGCGCCGAGCTCGATGTTCTCGCGGACCGTCATGTCGCGGAAGAGGCTGTGGTTCTGCGGGACGTGAGCGATGCCCAGGTCGAGGACCTGGCGCGGATTACGCCCGACCAGCGACGTGCCCCGGAAGGCGATGCTGCCCTCGCGGGGCTTGAGCAGGCCGCTGATCGTGGCGAGCATCGTGGACTTGCCGCATCCGTTGGGCCCGACCACGCAGGTGATGCCGCCCTCGGCCACAGTGAAGCTCACGCCGCGCAGTACGTCACCGCCGCCATAACCGGCGAACACGCCCTCGACCGCCAGGGCCGGCGCGGCAGAGGTGGCGGTCGCGGACTGGCCGGAGCCGGCCGGCGCGTCAGCTGGCAGCGTCATCGTCGTCCTCCGCCACGCCTAGGTACGCGTCGAGTACCCGGGGATCCTCGCGGATGATCACCGGCGGCCCGGTGGCGATCACGGTGCCGTAGTCGAGCACGGTCACCTGGCCGCACAGATCCATGACGAACTCCATGTTGTGCTCCACGATCAGGAACGTCGTTCCCAACGCGTTCAGGTCCCTGATCCGGTCCGCGATCAGGTGAATCAGGGACGGATTCACCCCGCCGGCCGGCTCATCGAGCAGGACGATCTTCGGGCTCGCGACCAGGACGTATGCCAGTTCGAGCAGCTTGCGCTGACCGTAGGAGAGATTCTCCGCCGGGGTCTGCGCGTAGTGCGCGATGCCGACGAAGCCGAGCAGTTCCAGCGCGTTGCGCCGGTCCGCCGCCCCGCCAGCCCGGGCCAGCGGGTTGCGCACCTTGTGCTCGCCGGAGTGCTGCGCCGCGATCAGCATGTTCTCCAGCACCGTCAGCCTGGGGAAGATCCGGGTCAGCTGGAACGTCCGGCCGATGCCCGCCGCGAAGACCTTCTGCGGCTTGAATCCGGTGAGCGCGCTATCGCGCAGGTACACCTGGCCCGCGTCGGGCCGCTCGTACCCGGTGATCACGTTGAACAGCGTCGTCTTACCCGACCCGTTCGGGCCGATCAGGCCGGTGATACTGCCCTGCTCGACCGTGAGCGTGCAGCCGTCCAGCGCCTGGACGCCGCCGTACGCCTTCGAGATCCCCTCGGCGCGAAGCAGCGCGGTCACCGGGACACCTCCCTGTGCTTGCCAGCCGCCTTCCGGCTGGCGGCCTGGTCCTGCTCGGCGGCCGCGGGATCGGCCTCGAAGACGGACGTCCGCTTCGCCCGCCACGACTTGTACCTGCTGCTGATCGTAGGCAGCAGGCCACGGGGCAACAGCAGGACCACGGCGAGAAAGACCGACCCGAAGATCACCTGGGCCGCCCAGGTGCTGGAGAACGTGCTGGTCAGGTACTGGTTGGCCGGACCGACGATCAGCGACCCGACGACCGGGCCCGCCACCGTTCCCAGGCCGCCGAGGAAGGCCATCAGCGCCCACATCAGGTCCAGGTTCGGATCGAACCCGGTGTTGGGCTGGACCTGCGCGATGAAGAAGAACCACAGCGCTCCGGCGACGCCGGTCAGCGTGGCCGAGATCACCAGGGCGGTCAGCTTGACCGGGGTGGCCCGGACCCCGAGACCCCGGGCCCGGTCCTCGTCGTCCCGGATGGCCCGCAACTGCAGGCCGAACCGGGAGCCCCGGACCATCCAGGCCAGCCCGACGGTGACTATCGCTACGACCAGGGCCACGTAGTAGAAGCGGGTATCGAAGGTAACCGGGTTCCAGAGCAGGTACGGCGCGTTGAGCCCGATGGTGCCGTGGGTGAACCAGAAGTTGTACGCCATCAGCTGGAAGATGAAGAAGATCGCGATCGTGATCACGACGAACGTATGCCGCCGCACCCGCAGCGCCACCAGCCCGAACGGCACCGCGATCAGCCCGGCGATCAGCCCGGCCGGGATCAGCAGCAGCAGTTCGCCGCCGCCGGTGACGTTGAAGTCCTGGGCGATCAGGCCCGCCCCGTAGGCCCCGCTGCCGAAGAAGACGGCGTGACCCAGCGAGATATAGCCGGAGTAGCCGGAGAAGAGGTTCCACGCTGAGGCCGCCGTCGTCGCGATCAGCGTGTCGAACGCGATCGTGGCGACCTGCTGGTTCGTGAAGACCAGCGGGAAGACGGCCAGCGCGAGCAGCGCTACGCCGATCGCGGCGCCGCGGTAGACCGGCCCGAGGCCGCTCCGCTCCGGGGCCGCGGCCGGGCGGTCGGCCGCCCGAAGATTGGGAATGGCGGTCACTGCGCGCGCACCGCCTTCTTACCGAACAGGCCCTCAGGGCGCAGGGTCAGCACCAGGACCAGCGCCGCGTAGAAGACCGCCTGTGCCCAGGTCGGCGACCAGATATCCACAATGGCCTCAACGGTCAGCATAAATACGGAGGCGACCAGAGCGCCACCAATGGAGCCCAGACCGCCGAGGATGATCACCGCCAGCAGCCGGGAGATCAGGTCATAGCCGCTATTGGGGTTGAAGCCGCCGGTGGTGCCGAAGAACATCCCGCCCACCGCGGTGGCCGCGACCCCGATGCCGTAGGTCAGCATCGCGACCCGGTTCACGTTGATCCCGACCAGTAGCGCGGCGGTCCGGTCCTGCATGGTCGCCCGGACGCTGCGGCCGAACTTGGTCCGGTACAGCATCACGTAGATGGCGGCGACCAGCAGCACCGCCAGCCCGAAGCCATAGACGCCGACCCAGGGCACGTAGAAGCCGGCCATCCGGAAACCGGTATTCACGTACGAGGCGTTGAGCTGCACGAAGTTGGGCCCGAAGATCTTGTACAGGACACCTTCCAAGATGATCGCCACCGAGTAGCTCGCCAGCAGCGACATCGAGGTCCGGTCTCGGCCCTTGAGCGGCCGGATGAAGGCTCGCTCAAGCGCGATGCCGAGCACGAACATCACCGGGATCGTGATCAGCAACCCGACGAACAGGTCGAGGTGCAGGTGCACGGAGAGCACGTAGCTGAGGTAGGCGGCCAGCACCACCATCACGCCCTGCGCGATGTTGATGATGTCCAGCACCCCGAAGATCAGCGTCAGTCCCACGGCCATCAGCGCGTACACGCCTCCGTCCAGGATGCCGTTGATCACGGCGTGCAGCAGTGTTCCTGCCATTTACCCATCTCCGCTTCGTGTTGCCCCGTGCACCTGCTCCCCCTTACTGATCGCTAACTGATCGCTCAGCCGGTCCAGGCCGGCTTGGGCGCCAGGATCTTTACGGACGCCGGGTCGGCGGCCGGCAGCACCTGGACGAACTTGCTGCCCTGCCACTGGAAGATGTAGGTCGACGCCGAGTTGTTGTGACCCAGGGCGTCGAACATCACCGGACCCTGAATGGTCTGGAACGTATGACCGGCGTGCAGGTAGGCCATGATCTTCGCTTGGTTCGTACCGCCGGTCGCGGTGATGGCCGCCTGGGCGACCAGGCCGACGGAGTATGCCTCGGCCACGTCCGAGCTGACACCGGACGGCGCGCCGCCGTACTGGGCGACATACTCGGTGATCATCTTCTGGCTCAGCGGGTTAGTCGAGCCCGGGTACCAGCCGTTGGGCACCAGCATGCCGTTGGCGTTGCCCGCACCGACCACGCTGGTGAAAGCCGTGCCCTGGTCCGGTCCGGCCGCCGCGATGAAGTACTTCGGCGTGTAGTGCTGCTGGATGAAGGCCTTGATGAAGGCGCTGACGGTCGGCACGTCGGTGGAGCCGAGGACCACGATGTCCGGCTTGGCAGCCGCCACGTTGTCGGCCGCCGGGGTGTAGGAGGCAACCTCAGCCGGGAAGATGTTCGAATAGACGGTCTTGATGCCCGCCTTCACCAGCATGGTCTGGACGGTCTGGACGGGCGGGTCGGCGAACGGGTCCTGGGCCATCGGGTACGCCGCCGTCTTCGGCCGCTGGCTGGCTGGCAGCGACGCGATGTAGTTGGCGAACGGCACCATCTCGCTCGCGACCGGCAGCGAGACGTCGAAGACGTTGTGCGCCGACTCGTTCGACGGGGTGGTAAAGACCGACGGCGCGCCGCCGGCCCCCTCGATGAACGCGAACCCGTTACGCGCCGCCACCGCCGAAGCGGGGGTGGTAAGCAACGATGAGAACGGTCCGAACGTCATGTCGACGTGGTCGGTCGAGATCAGCGTGGTGTAGTTGGCGACGACCTGGGTCGGGCTGCTGGCATCGTTCAGGATGTCGAGCTTGACCTGGCGCCCAAGGAGGCCGCCGGCGGCGTTCACATCCTTGGCCCAGAGCTCGTAGCCCTGCTTGAACGCGGTGCCGTCAGCGGAGAAGTCGCCGGTGAGCGACAGAGAAGTCCCGATCAGGATCGGGGGCTTCGTTGCGGTGCCGCTTGAGCTGCTGCTACTAGAGCTGCTCGAGCAGGCCGCGAGCAAGGTAGCCGCCGCTGCTGCTGCGGCCGCCGCGGACCAGTACCGGGCTCGGTGATTATTCATCCCGGCCCTCCTTCCAGTTCAGGGGATAAAACCCAGTCATTCGGGGTATTAAACCCGATCAACCGCCGACGGGATCAAGCCCATCAGAAATCTCCGCTTGCTCGCTGGTCAGCTCCAGGCCAGCAGACCTGGCTTGGAGGATCAGCAGGGTCGCGAAGTCGTCTTCGCCGAATCCGTAGCCGACCAGGCTCTGCACCAGTTGGTGCACGGTGGCGGCAACCGGCATCGGCACCTCGTGCGCCCTGGCGGCGGCCAGGCCGAGGTCGAAATCCTTGCGAAGCAGCGACGATGTGAACGTCGCGTGAAAATCCAGGTTGACCATCGCCGGCGTCTTGTACCGGGAGAAGGTCGAGCCCATCACGCTGTTGTTCAGGCAGGAGAGAAGCGCCTGCCGTTTGACGCCGCTCCTCTCGGCCAGCACGGTAACCTCCGCCAGCGACTGGGTCACCACGCCGAGGAACAAGTTGTGGCAGAGCTTCACCGTCCGGGCCAGCTCGCCCTCGCCCACGTAGGTGGCGCCGGCGCCGAGCAGATCGAGGTACGGGCTGACCCGCTCGAACGCCGCTACGTCGCCGGAGACCGCGAAGGTCAGCCGGCCCACCGCCGCGACCTTCGGGTTGCCCATTACCGGGGCCGCCAGGAACGCCACGCCGCGCGCGGCCAGGGCCTCTCGGACCCGCTGCGACGCCTCGGCCGAGACCGTCGAGCAGTCGATCACGATGGCGGGGACCCGGTCCCCGGAGATCAGGCCGCCCGGCCCGGTGGTCGCGTCGAGCAGATCCTGCGAGGACCCGACCGAGACGAAGACGATGTCGGCAGTGGCGAGCCCGGCAGCGGTGTCGGAGATCTTGGCTCCGGCGGCGGCTAGCGGCTCGGCCTTGGCCCGGGTCCGGTTGTAGACGGTTACGTCGTGGCCGGCCGCTAGCAGCCGGCGGATCAGGGAGATCCCCATCCGGCCAGTGCCGAGCCAGCCGAGCTTCGGCTGGCCCGAGGCCCGCCGCTCCGCGACCTGATCGGTCATCTCACATCCCGGTTCGTCTATGTTCCGCAGGGCGTGACCACGGGTCGGCCCGGCTGGCACGAGGCTACAATCGTTTGCGGCAGGAGCTTGGCCGTTTCCCCGTTAGCTTGTCAAGATATTCACCAGAAAGATGCCGACTCGGGATCTAAGCCGCCCGCCTGCGGGGTTCATTTGAACCCAGATGTCTTCCCCGGCCCTGCAATCGTGTGCAATGCTGAGCGCTATGTCAGACGAGCGGGTGAGCACCGCCATCAGCCACTTGGCGCCACGATTCATCGCCAACGGCGTGGACTCCAACGACTTCGCGAGGGTCACCGCCGGGATCCAGACCTGGGACGCCTGGTGCTACCAATGGTGCCAGGCCGCCGCGGCGCACGAGAACCTCGGCCACGAGGCTCTCAGCGCCGGTCACAAGATGTCGGCCGGGACGCACCTGGCCCGGGCGTCGGTCTATTACCACTTCGCGAAGTTCCTCTTCGTAGATGACCTCGACCAGATGGCGAGCGCCCACCTGCGGGCGGTGCGCTGCCTGACCGAGGCACTGCCCTTCCTCGACCCGCCGGGCGAGCGGATCGAGATCGCTTTCGAGGGATCGGTGATCGCGGGGGTACTCCGCCGTCCCCCGGGGCCAGGTCCGCACCCGATCGTGATCTTGATTCCAGGCCTGGACTCGACCAAGGAGGAGTTCCGGCCTACCGAGGACCTCTTCCTGCAACGGGGGCTAGCGACGATCTCCGTGGACGGGCCAGGCCAGGGCGAGGCGGAGTACGACCTGCCGATCCGCGGCGACTGGGAGGTGCCGGGAGACGCGATACTCACCGCGGTGGAGGCGCTGCCGGGGATCGACCCGGATCGGATCGGAATCTGGGGAGTCAGCCTCGGCGGCTACTACGCGCCTCGGATCGCCGCCAGCGGCGATCCGAGGGTCAAGGCGACGATCGCGCTGTGCGGTCCGTACCGCTTCGGCGACGGATGGGACCAGCTGCCAGAGCTGACCCGGACGGCGTTCCGGGTCCGGTCCCGCTCGGCGGACACCGAGCAGGCACGGCGCCGGGCTAACGAACTCAGCCTGGAGGGCCTGGCCGGCAAGATCCGCGCACCGATGCTGGTCGTGGCCGGCAAGAAGGACCGGCTCATCCCGTACACCGATGCCGAGCGCCTGGTCGCCGAGGCCGGCGAGGCGGCCGAACTGCTCCTGCTTGAGGAAGGTAACCATGGCTGCGCGAACCTTCCCTACCTGCATCGGTACTACAGCGCGGATTGGATGGCCCGCCAGCTGACTGGCGCGGCTAGCTGACCCCGGCGGCCGGCCGGCGAGCCACGGCGTCCACGCGGGGCGGCGCCGTGGATCCCCGGACAATCAGCTCCGGTGCCAGGTAGAGGATCTTGACCGGGCTGTCAAGCGATCCGATCCGTTCCAGCAGCAGCTGGCCGGCCTCCGCCCCTACCTGGTAGTGCTGGAAACTAACCGTGGTCAGCGGTGGCCGCAGCCGGTCGATGAACGGCATGTTGTTGAAGCCGACGATCGAGATATGGTCCGGGCAGCTCAGCCCGGCGGCTTCCAGCGCGCCGTAGCAGCCGACCGCGAGCATGTCGTTGCCGGCCGCCACCGCGGTGCAGCCGTCGGGCGATTCCAGCAGTTCCCGCAAGCACCGGTCGCCCTCCTCGACCGAGTACGAGTTCGCGAACCGCACCAGATCGAGCTCGGCCGGCAGGCCCGCCGATCGCATCGCGGCGAGATAGCCGCGGTAGCGGCTGAATCCGGTCGAGACGTCCTGCGGGCCGGCGATATGGGCGATCCTGCGGTGACCTAGCGCGGCCAGGTGCGCGACCGCCATCGCGATCCCGCGCTCGTTGTCGACCGAGACCGAGGGGAACGTGTACTCCCCGGCCAGCCGGTTTATCAGGACGACCGGCAGGTCGGCACGGGACGCCTCGGCCAGCACGTCGTCTCCGGTCGTCGCGGTGGCGATCACGAAGCCGTCCACGTGCCGGGAGCGCATCTGCTCGAAGACCAGCCGCTCGCGATCGGGATCGGAGTCGGTGTTGCCGATCAGCACCACGTACCCGTCCTGGGCCAGCCTGTCCTCAAGTCCGCGCACGATCGGCGGGAACAGCGGGTTGTTCAGATA
>VFSW01014889.1_pt1 | contig 10720 bp, 14 predicted proteins | sample 5358111 | NCBI WGS metagenome assembly VFSW01 (sample SAMN11554181, study PRJNA540505) | mine drainage metagenome | isolation source: sediment from site ElyBrook_90M | place: USA: Ely Copper Mine, Vershire, VT | collected 2017
CGCGGGCAGTGAGTAGCGCGCAAATGGGCCGATCTCAGGGCGGAACTCTCGGATGTTGAAAGCGATATTCTTTGACGTGGCGGGAACGCTCATCCTCACCCGCGAACGAATCGGACTGAGCTACGCGCGGCTCGCGCAAAAGTACGGGCTCGAGGCCGACGACAAGGCGGTCGGCGCCTCCTTCCGGCGCGCCTTCAATGCGGCACCCGGACTCGCCTTCGGACCCGGCCACGACGCGCGCGAATTGCGGCGGCTCGAGCGCGAATGGTGGCGGCGCGTGGTCGTCGATACCTTTGCAGACTTCGGCCAGTTTCGCGATTTCGACGGCTATTTTGCAGCGCTTTTCGATTTTCTCGCCGACCCCGCGAATTGGAAGGCCGACGCGGAAGCGATGCAACTCCTGGTTCGGCTCAAGGAGCGCGGCCACACGCTCGGCGTGATCTCGAACTTCGACTACCGCGTTTACGGAATTCTCGAGGGTCTTGGCCTTGGTCAATATTTCGACTCGGTGACGATTTCGTCTGAGGTCGGATGGGCGAAACCGGCGCCCGAGATCTTTCACGCAGCTCTCGGACGACATGCGATTCAGCCGGGCGAGGCACTTCACGTCGGCGATTCCGAAGATACGGACCTGGCCGGTGCGCAAGCGGCCGGGATTGCCGCGGTGTTGCTCGACCGCAAGGCGCCCGACCGCTGCTCCATTTCAGGCCGCAGCGCTCGCGTGACCGTTCTCGGCGCGGTACTCGATGCGGTCGATCAAATGACCTTCACTTGACCGCGCGCGGCAGTTTATCCTTAACTGACCGCGTTTTTTGGAAACGGCTCCGGGCACTGAATCCAGGGAACCGGGTTGAAAATCTATGCATCGAGTGACCGTAGTTCGCCATTTGGCGCTCACCTGCGCGATCATAATCGCGATGATCGCTGCGGGCATGACAATCGCGTCGGCGCAAAGCCTGAGCGAACTGAATCGGAAGATCGATGCGCTGGAGCCGCAGGTCGCCGAGGGCGTCAGCAATCCCGAGGTCGCGAGTGAGGCGATTACCGAACTCGATGCGGCCGAGGCCGAATTCGCGCGGGTCGCCGAAGGCGCGCGGATCAACAGCACATTGATGAGCACCTACGACCGGTTGGAGTCGATGCTCAACCGGATGTACACGACCTACCTGAAGAAGAAGGACGCCTGCATCGTGACGGTCGATGCGGGCGGCACCTGCGATTACACTCAGCCGGAGCAATTGGCGCTGCGGGCGCTCTACCCGCTCTCGTGGCTGCGCTTCGAGGGCGCTTCGCTGTATGCCAACGAACCGGCCACCGCGCGCCGCTTGCTCAATCAGGCGATCGACGGCTTCACCGACAGCTCGTTGCTGATTCTCTCACCCGAGTTGATTCGTGAGAATCTGATCGGACGGGCATATGCGGAGCGCGAGCTGGGCAAATATGATCAGGCGGAATACGCGCACGCGGTCGCCGATTTCAAACGCATCATCGATGCCGGTCCCGACACGCGGCAATATCGTCCGGCGCAGCAGGGACTTGCGATGACTTACGCCGCGATGGGCAAGACTCAACAGGCGCAGGGGATGACCTCGAAGCTCGCCGAAAATGCGAGCGGGGCGCAGAAGGAAGGCCTTGAGATGTTGCGCCTGCGCGAGATGTTCCGGCAGGAGGAAGCAGCGAGCGATCCGGCGAAGCGCGCCGATCTGCATCACGATATTATCGAGTTCGCCCGATCTCGCGAGGACGACAAAAATGGGTGGGCGATTGTGGTCGCAACCGCGGGCGACAACGTTCAGGATCCGGTCGCGGAGTTCGGCGGAACCACGGACGGCTTCGAGAACTGGCTCGGCGCCAATGTCGCCTACTACAAACATCAGATGCTGCCGGCCGCGAATCTCTACTGGGCGGCGGCGCGCAGCGGCAAATATCCCAAGGCCTACAAGTATGCTGCCGACCTTTTCTACGTGGGCGGCCGCGTCGATATGGTCGAGAAGGTCGCGCAAGATATCGCGGGCCGACCGTCGAATCCCGACGCGCAATGGGCCGACTACATACTCTTCAAGATCCCGCGCCTCCAATGGGAGCGCACCGGATTGCGCAGCACGGATCTGCGGGACAAGTGGGTCGGCGCCGCGCAGAACTACCTCAAGAATTTTCCGGACGGCCACTACGCGTATGAGCCGCGCTTCCGGCTGGGCGAGCTGTATCAGCATCAGGGGCAATACGTTCAAGCGGCGAAGGAGTACGAGCAGGTCCACGGCAATTCCGACTACGATTTCACCGCGCGTTTCAACGCCGCCGAATGTTACTACCGCGCATTGGCGGCCGCCGGCGGAGTCAAAATCGATAACGCCAACAGCTTGACGCCCGCCGCCGATTCGTCGATCGCGCCGGCTGCGCAAACCAACGCGCCGGATCTCGAGGCGCTGCGCCAAAAGACGATTGCTGCACTGATCGCGGCAATCAATCTCGAGCCCAACGCCGAACGGGCGGCGCCGGCCGCGCAGCACAAGGCGCTTCACGATAGCCGCGGGCGCGCGATCTTCATGCTGGCGACCCTGCTCGAGCATCAGCCGAAGGTTGACTATCGCGAGGTCGCGTCGATCCTCGACGGCTACGAGTCGCAGTATCCGGCGATGAAGGCGAAGTTCAACCAGACTTACGAATGGCGGGTAGAGGCGTTGGATCAGATCGGGCAATATCCGCAACTCCAGCGCGAAGCACAGGCGCTGGTCGCGCATGACGCGGTGAACCCGGCCCAGAACGACTATATCAAAGAGATTGGCCTCGACTTCTGGCAGAACGCGCAGGCGCGGCAAGCCGTCGGCGATCATAAGGGGTATGTGGAGAATGCGCGGCTGACCGCGATCACTTATGAGTACTTCGCGCGGATGGTGAGTGCAGGGAAAATCCCCGCGAAGAACCTGACCGGCACGCTCTCGATTCTGGGGCAGGCCTATCTCGCGATGGACGAAGTTGACAAGGCGCAGGCGACCTTCAGCCAGGTGGCGGCGGCCGACGCCGCATCGCCGGACGCCAACGCCGGCCTCGCGCGAATCGCCCAATTGAAAAAGGACTACAAGGACGCGATCGACTTGTGGAGCCGGGTGGAATCGCTCGCGGCGGAATCTGATCCGTTGTTCTATGAAGCGAAGTACAGCATGGCGGAAATCCTCGCTCGTCAGGGTAACCTCGCGAGTGCGTGCAACAAGCTGACCGTCACGCGCAGCGAACATCCGAGCCTGGGTTCGCCCGGGATGAAGGCGCAATGGGGCGAGTTGCAGCACAAGCTCTGCGAGAACCATTCGGAAGGTTGAGATGCTGAAGAAGATTCATCATGTAGGCGTGGTGGTGCCGAATCTCGAACAGGCGATGAGCCTGTGGCGCGACCTGCTCGGGCTGCGCTTGACCAAGAGCCAGACGGTGCAGGATCAAGGCGTGAAGGCGGCCTTGCTGCAGGTCGGCGAGAGCGAGATCGAACTGCTCGAACCGCTCAGTCCCGACAACGGCGTGGGCAAGTTCCTCGCGAGACGGGGTGGCGGACTCCATCATGTGTGTTTCGAGACCGAGGATGTCGAGCGCGAACTGGACGGCGCGAAGGCCAAGGGTATCCAGTTGATCGATCAGAAGGCGCGCCCGGGATTGGCCGGCATGATCTGCTTTCTCCATCCAAAGGCGACGCGCGGCGTGCTGGTGGAATATGCCCAGCCATTTGCCGATGAGAGCCACGGCCATCAGGGGTAAAAGGTTCGTTCTAGAGGGATGGCTTTGCACATCGCGCAGAGCGAGCACCAGAAACTTCGTGCTTGTGAGCCATACAAAGAAGCTCGTAAGGCGTTGACTCTCGCAGCGACCAGAGCCGAAGTCAGTGCCGGCGCGTCCTGCTCTTGCGCGGCAAAATGGGCTCGCCACGTGTCAAGCAGATACTGCAGCACTGCGCGAATCCGGATTCGGACCGTTACGCGGTTTCAAGCACGAGGTGCGGTGCGTCCGCTTCTGTTTCGTGTGGTGCGAAGGCCTCAGCGAGCCATGCATCGAGAGCATCTCGGCCCTGCACGCAGCGGTTTCAAGGATTTTCGGATTTACGATCTCCGTCACACGTTCGCGAGCCGGCTGATCGACGAAGGCGTGCGCCGTCGCCGGAAATCGGCGCGCTACTCTGGCACACGCAATCGGCGACGACGTTCCGGTACGCGCACCTCTCGCTCGACGCCCAAGAGCGCACGCTCGCGCGGCCGGCTTCGCCTCGCCCCGAGCCGGTCGGGTTGATCAGGCGATGGATTGACGATGTCGCTACCTGTTAGGTTTGCCTGATGCAGAAAGAAAATTGGACCGCGATTGCCAGTGCGGAGGCCGTTCAGTTAGAGGACGCAGATCGCATCCTACTCGATAGGATTCAGGAACGCCTCGCATTGAATGACGAGGAATTTCTACAGTTTTTGATCGTGATCGGCAAGGTTTCAGCGGGTAGCAAGGGCTTAAAGCAAATGCGCCTAAAAGTTCAAAGTTTAGAGCAATGAACCCGCGCCACGCCGTCGGGCTTGCGCTTGTGGGCTGGTATCTGATGACGCCGCCGATCCAAGGTGGAGATTTCAATGAGAACGCACCCATATCTAGGTGGAAAATAGCGGGCAGTTACGATACCGCGGCAAAGTGCCACGATTTCCTGCTGAAGGTATGGGAGAAGACAAAAAAGAATATTCCGTCAAGCGGACCACCGACCAATTCAACGGAACGATTTGCCGTAGGGGTGGAGCTTGCTGCCTGCATCGCCACTGACGATCCGCGCCTCAAGGGAAACTAAGGCCGGTTTGGCGGGACTCTTAAGTACGTTCAGAAGGCGCGCGCCGCACGTCACGGTTTGGCCGCTCTAGCGAAAGATGTCCCTCGACTTCCTTAATTGCCGCGCTGGTGGCCTCAATCAGATGCCTCAAATTTACCGTCGGCCAAGCGCGAGCAGCGGCGATGCGGAAGTCTTCGTCCTTTACAGCAAACCACGACCTCCCGACAGCGACGCGGCTTATTAGGCTTGAGTATTTTGTCAGCGCAATCTCAATCTGTGGCCGTTCCTCGTCCATAGTACGCCTCCATTTTGCGCGGGATTGCACTTTGTCGAAAAATGTATCACTCGCGAGATGCCGAGGATATGGTCACGTCGATAAACTGTTAGAGGCGGTCCAATAGAAATGCCGGTCGCCGGGCTCGTACAATCGATCCAAAGGATATGGCCCACCTTGCCGCCACCGGCGAGGATCGCAATCTTGCTACTTATTGGTTCGGTCGCGTTAAAATGGGCCTACGACGATTTATGGAAGAAGCCAAGACGGCTTGTTGGCGGAATCGCGTGGCTCAGTATAGGCGTTCTGCTTATAGTACTCACGGTAGGTGCGGCAATTGCGACCAAATAAACCCCCAAATAAATAGTCAGTTGGTCGCGCCGGGAATTGAGCCCATGCTCGCCCGACATTAGGCGAGCACCGCCGCCGGCCCGCATGATGAAGCCACCGGTGCCGTTGATGGTGGCGCCGATCAGGTGGTCACCCGGTTTCTTCTCGACCGGGATTGGCTCGCCGGTAACCATCGATTCGTCAACCGAGCTGGTGCCCTCAGCGACGACGCCATCGACGGGGACTTTCTCGCCCGGCCGCACGCGTAACCGATCGCCCGGGGCGACGCGATCGAGCGCGATGTCTGCTTCGCGGCCGTCGGGCCGGATCACGCGCGCGTTCTTTGGCGCCAATCCCAGAAGCGCTCTGATAGCGCTGCTGGTATTGCTTCGAGCCCGAAGCTCCAGGACCTGGCCGAGCAGCACCAGCGCGGTGATCGCGGCCGCCGCCTCGAAGTAAACCGGTACGGAACCATCGGTGCCGCGGAACGAACCGGGGAATAAATTGGGGAAGACGGCGGCAACCAGGCTGTAACCGTACGCGACACCAACACCCATCCCGATCAGGGTGAACATGTTGAGGCTGCGGTTGACGATCGATTGCCAGGCGCGAACGAACAGCGGCCAGCCCGCCCACAGCATGGCCGGAGTCGCGAATGCCAATTCAACCCACGTTCGACACGACGCGGGCATCACGCGTTGAAGCGGGTGGCCGGGGATCATGTCCGACATTTCAATAAAAATCAGCGGCAGCGTGAGCGCGGTACATATCCAAAAACGCCGCGTCATATCGGTGAGTTCCGGGGAGGCCTCATCGCCGGCGCTTATGACGCGTGGCTCCAGGGTCATTCCGCAGATTGGACAATCGCCCGGCCCGGAACGGACGATCTGCGGATGCATTGGACAGACGTATTCGGTTTTCGAGAACGGCCCTTTTGGCGCGACAGATTCAAGCGCCATGCCGCATTTCGGACACGACCCCGGATGGTCCCGCCGAATCTCGGGATGCATAGGGCAGGTACATGAAGAAGCACCCGCCTCGATTAAGACGATGGCGCTGCCTTTCATCGCCGCATCTTCGGCGCCGCGCGAGCTACAAAGTTGTCAGGATCGTCTTTGAATTTGTCGAGACAGCGGATACTACAGAAATGGTACGTCGCGCCCTTGTATTCAGAAGAGCCGGCGCTCTTCGCCGGATCGACCGGCATCCCGCATATTGGATCGACAGCTTTGCCACTCATGGGAGGCACTGCTTTACCAGCAACGGCAGTCTGGGCATTCACGCACGTGCGACCAATCAGCTTAATCGTCATCGCGTCCAGAGGGGCTTCTGTATGTGACTCGAATTCCCACCGCTCATCGCCATCGCGCCTACTCCTTGCAGAAGGTCATAAGGAAGGCGACAAGGTCGTGAATCTCGCCGTCCTCGAAGCCCGAGCTCCACGCCGGCATGTCTTTGCTGCGACCCGTGGCGGCTACGCCGGTCTTGATCACGTTGAACATCATATCGTCGGACATCTTGCTCATCATGGCACAATCCGAGAAATGGGCAGGGTGGGTAGCAAGTGTCGTCCCGGCAGGACCATCGCCCTTACCGCCGCCGCCATGACAGTTCGCGCAAAATGTATCATAGTTTTGCTTACCGGCAGCTATGTCGCCCGCGCGCGCAGGCGCAAACACGCATCCGATGATTGCGGCCGCACCAACAATCGCGATAAATCGATTCACGTCGCCTTCCTTTTCAATAACGCACGGCCCTGAGCCGATTCAACGCTCCTTGAGATATTTCAAGGCCGATCAGCGTTCAAATGCAGCCAATCAGCCTGATGCCGCTTCCTTCATGATCTTAACAATGGTGTCTTCCACTTCCTGCGCTACTTGTTCAAGTTGCGGCGCACTGAACATCGCCAGAAGAGTGGTTGGCTTCAAAGTAGCCAGAATGGTTTTGCCGCCCTCCTCGTAGATGGAGATCCGACATGGCAGTGCGGTCGAGACGCTCATGTTTTGCTCGAGAACCTTCTTCGCTTGTTGCGGCTGACAGACCTCGAAGATCAGACATTCATGGGCGAACTCCACGCCCTTCTTCGCCATGGTCTCTGTGAGGTTGTGAACCTGCATGACGCCAAAGTGATTGGCCTGCACGGCAGACTGCAAGGCAACCGCAGCTTCACTCACGGGTTTGTCAGTGGATAATTTGATCAGCATAGGTGTCCTTTCATGAGTAATGGTTCACTTCACAGGGGTCGTGAACAAACGATTATTTCTTGGAGAGGTTGCTAATCACGACGACCAGCAGGACCACCAGGAGCACGCCGATTACCGTCCAAATCCACATCCCTCCGCCCATCCATCAGTTTGGTTCATCATAAGTTCGGTTTCGTTGCGCTGCGACCAGCCCACACTGACCAATCGAGACCGTGAGCGAAGGCGGCATTGTCATTTGGAGTAGCCGCCATAGGGCCGCAGCAACCGTTCGCGGCGGTGGGCATCGTGGCGCTCAACAGTTATTTCCGTTTTTTCTGGACATCCTCAATTTAAGCTGGATTTTGCTCCATGATCCGCCCTATCCGACATCAGAACAACCGTGACCCGTGTTTCGAGTGGCATTTGCGTGCTCCAAAGAACTCACTATTCAAGGGTCGCTCGGGAGAACCGAGGTAATCAGAAATGCGGCGTCCCCAGCATTCCTCGTTTCCCTGTCGCGCGATAGGCGACGACCGAAAAGCGGCTTATTGATTGACGTATTCCTGAGATACTCTCCGATCGATTTCCAGGGTAGCGGCTGGCGAGAGCCTCGGAGACGGCAGAGGTACACAACAACGCCACGAGCATAGGAGTAGATCAGCACCGCGTGACCTCCGATACTGGCAGACGCTGCAACACCGCATTTCGTACACTGGCGCGCGACGCTAATAGTGGGCTAGGGTCCTGCGGAATATCGGCGGATCACGGGATTCGATTTGTGGTCGGATATGCCACCCAGCCAGGACTACCTTGAACAAGGCAGCCTTTTGCACCATCGCCGTCCGTCGCATAGCGGACGATCGTGTTCTCGACGATGGCTTTAGATGACCAGTATTTGGAGGAACTACGATTCCGCGTGCCGGACCGCTCCTATTAGGTTCAGGCGTGGTCTTCTAGTTCGGTCGGAGCGCGTCTCTTAGGGACCGGCGAAAACTTGATCAATCGATCCGGTTTGGCTTTGCGCAGGGCGGCAGATGCCGCCCTGCGCATCGTGGGTTATTGTCCGGTTCGTGCCCCCACCTATTTGGCCATTTTGCGGTGTCCGGCAGCGAGATCCTTGTCTTGGTCGGCGGTGCGCTGATAGAACTTCGCCAGCTCATCGCAGTGAGGCCCCATGTCAGTCTGTTTCCAATGGAACTTCACGTAGTTGTGGTGCACTGCGTGGTGGAGCTTCGCCTTCGCCTCGTTGTCCGCAGCCTCTTTATCGTAGTAAGCGGCGATTGCCTCATGATCAGCGGGCGTCTTTGCGTTCGCTACCGCCTGGTCCAAATTGTCGTCTGTGACGACCGTTTCCTGAGCACCTGCTCGAAAAGTGGGCAGGGTGGCGGCAGCGAGCAATATTAACCCCGCTGCGAGCAACACGGTCACTCGCTTCATTTTCTCCTCCTCTTCCTTTTCGCACCCGTCACGAATTTGCGCGGGGCTTTTCGGTTAAGCTAGTTTCATGCCAATGCCAATACCAGTTTTCCTCCTCTAGTTCGCCATGCCCGGTACTCGTCTCATCATCTCCTCGTGGCTTTTCATCATCTCTTCATGGCTGCGCGCCTGATCGGACGTTTCTCGCTCGATTTTCTTACGCTCGTCCGGAGTGAGAGCAGCGAGATGGCGCACCCACATAACCAGCTTCCATATCTCCTCCGGGCGGTGACGTTCACCGAACGCCGGCATCGCCGAAAGGGCTACGCCATTCGCGATGACGAAGTAAATTTCGGCGTCCGACAATTGCTGAGTGTCGCCGGTCAGCCGAGGAACCCGCGGATAGAACTCTGCCTCAATCCGGTTTTTCCCGCTGCCGTCGATGCCATGGCACACGGAACAATGCTCGTCGTAGTCCTCGCGGCCGCTTATCAAGTTGTCCGGGGTCAGAGTGAGCGGATTCCTTTGATCCGGACGGTGAATGGCGATCCAGCGTTTTCGCACGGTACTCGCGATGCGATTCTCCAGGGTGCTCGGCTTGACGGCGGCGCTCCAGTTCATCCGCGGCATCAGCAGGAAGATCGTCGATAGCGTGATTGTCACAAGTGCCATCAGGGCGAACATGATGTACGCTAAAGGCCGCATAATCTGCGTGCCCCGTGCCTAGCGCCAGACACGGATTCCGAAGATGAAGCGTACATCGTGGACGATCCCGCCTTCACCGCGAGTGAAGTCCGCCGTTTCACCGAACTTGCCGGCGTACGCTACACCTATGTAAGGCGCGAATTTGCGACTGATTTCGTAACGCAGCCGCAAACCGGTATCGAGCTCTGAAAGCCCCGAACCGATGCCGCGACCTGGATCGCTTTTGTTGTAAAAGTTCAACTCGAACTGAGGCTGCAATATCAGGCGATTCGTCAACAAGATGTCGTACGATCCATTCACCCGACCCGCGACGCGGCCCCCGTCGCTGAAGTAGAAAGTGGGCTGGAATTCGAAAAACTCAGGGGCCAATCCCTCAATTCCAATCGCTCCCCAAGTCCGCCCCGGATTCGAATCCAAGTCGTAACGAACTCCGGCCTGTACGTCGAAGTATCTGAGATGCGGTATCGGGCGATCGTAGAGCGCCTCGGTAATTCCGTCGCCAGCTTTGCCGTTCTCAACGAATCCTTCGGATTGCAAATACAGCTTGTTCATATCGGTTCCGACCCAAGCCTCTCCGTCCCAGCGCAACTCGTTCTCGGGGCCGTTGCTGCGGCCTTCGAACTGGGTGAACAGTGCGTGCCAGAAGATCCGATCCTCACCCATCGATGACGGTTCTTCTTTCGGATAGGTCGGAGCAGCCTCGGGCGACGGAATCACCGACGACCCCGGTTGGGCATATGGCGCCTGCCCGGAAGTGTTCGGAGCATTCCGCGCGATCGATTGAGCGTTTGCTCTCACCGATCCAAGGCTTACGAGCAAAATGGCGACTCCAAATATGTTCGTGAACGCGGCGATCCGCTTCATAGCCGAGCCCGGAGTGCCGCTCGATTTTCTCGCGGTGAAGTCGTGGGCGCTCATGACACGATCACCGTTAAGAACATTCCACTCTCCATGTGGAAGAACAGGTTACAATGAAATGCCCAGTGCCCAGGCGTGTCGTCGCTGACCAGAAACCTAAGTCGTTCGGCT
>VFSW01014890.1_pt1 | contig 10720 bp, 8 predicted proteins | sample 5358111 | NCBI WGS metagenome assembly VFSW01 (sample SAMN11554181, study PRJNA540505) | mine drainage metagenome | isolation source: sediment from site ElyBrook_90M | place: USA: Ely Copper Mine, Vershire, VT | collected 2017
ATCTTGGGGAGTGATGAATCAGGCTGCGATGTCCATATTGATCGCCGGCAGGCGCTGCGAGATGGTGGCTATGGCTTCCTCGGGCATGTCGTAATCTTCCAGCTGGCCGGTGTTGTAGGCATTGTAGGCTGAGAGGTCGAAGTGGCCGTGTCCGGAGAGGTTGAACACGATGACTCGCTTCTCGCCGCGGGCTTTGGCATCCAGCGCCTCGTCGATTGCCACCCGGATGGCGTGGGCTGATTCGGGGGCGGGTAAAATGGCCTCAGTGTGGGCAAACTGGACCGCGGCGTCGAACACCGCTTTCTGTTTTACCGCCACAGCGCTGATCAGCCCGGCGTCGTACAGGGCGCAAAGGGTGGGGGCCATGCCGTGATAGCGCAGACCGCCGGCGTGGATGGGTGAGGGGATGAAATCGTGCCCCAGGGTGTGCATCTTGACAATGGGCGCCACCTGGGCCGTGTCGCCGTAATCGAAGGCGTAAATTCCGCGCGTCAGCGAGGGCGCGGCAGTCGGCTCGACCGCCACAAGGCGGGTTCGCTGCCCGTTCTTGAGGTTCTCGCGCAGGAAGGGGAAGGCGATGCCCGAGAAGTTCGAGCCGCCGCCCACGCAGCCGATGACCACGTCCGGGTATTCGTCTGCCATTTCCATCTGCTTGAGCGTCTCCTCGCCGATTACGCTCTGGTGCAGCAGTACGTGGTTGAGCACCGATCCCAGACTGTACTTTTTGGTACCGTTGGAGGTTGCCGCCACTTCGACCGCCTCGGAGATGGCAATCCCCAGCGAGCCCGGGCTGTCCGGATCCTGCGCCAGGATGGCCTGCCCGGCGTGCGTGCGGTTGGTTGGACTGGCGAATACCTCGGCCCCGTACGTCTCCATCAGGAAGCGGCGGTAGGGTTTCTGATTGTATGAGATCTTAACCATGTACACTTCGAGGGCCATATTGAAGAATTTGCAGGCCATTGCCAACGCCGAGCCCCATTGCCCGGCCCCGGTTTCGGTGGTCAGGGCGCGCGTTCCAGAAATGCGGTTGAAGAAGGCCTGTGGCACGGCTGTATTGAGCTTGTGACTGCCCGCCGGGGACACGCCTTCATATTTGTAGTAGATGTGCGCCGGGGTTCCCAGCGCCATCTCAAGCCGGCGCGCCCGGATCAGCGGGGTGGGGCGGTACAGCTTGTAGATGTCGCGCACCGGGTCGGGGATTTCGATGTAGCGCTCGGTGCTGATTTCCTGCATGATCAGCTCCATTGGAAACAGCGCCGATAAAAATTCGGGTGTCACTGGTTCCTTGGTGCCGGGATGAAGCACCGGCGACGGCGCCACTGGGCTGTCGGCGTTGATGTTGTACCAAAAACGAGGGACATCATTTTCACTGAGAATAAATCGGGTCTGGTCTGACATGGCTGCTCTCCTTTTCTGAAATTTGATCTGGTTTTTTGAATCACTTTTTTATTCAATCGCTTAAAACATAACGCGTTCGTCCTGCTGGAGGACGAACGCGTGCATGTCCGTGGTGCCACCTCGGTTAGGCTGCTCGTTAATAAAAAAATTCCCCGGTGATGCACCAGGGATTCAGTAGCCAGCCTCACTCATTTGGGTACGGCGGGGACCCGCGTATACCCTTTGCCTTGATAACGGTGGCTTCTCCGGCGCGGGCTACTGGCCTTTGGGGCGTTCACCCTGCAACTCTGAGGTCCATTCGGCGCTGCTGTGCGGGCAGGTTCTCATCCTTCCCTGCTTTCTGTACCGTCCTGACGGCGCTTACTCGTCCTCTTCAACGTCTTTTGTATATTATGGTTTAGATTATAGCGAGTAAATCGGAGTTGTCAAGTGGGATTTTGATGGGCGCTGTATAACAAAAACCCTTCCTTTCTCCTGATTGGCTGAACATTTACAAATATTCGTACCTTTAATTTGTTAGTAAAATTTCGAGTTTCATATATAATGTGTAATAAGGGTTTGGTTAGTCAGGTGTTATTTCATGGTTTGATATACGCGATAAGCGCACAAAACAAACCACATAAACATCTTTGACAGAGGAGAAGTTCAAGGCACGCAGAGGAAAAGTACCTGGTCTCCGAATCAGGGACTCATTAGTGGGAAAAAGTATTCCGTTTATCTTCTGGGAGGGGAAAATGGACGACAATCAAACACCAATACAACCGGGCGCTGAAAGTACCCCGGAGCCGATCAAATCGACTCCGATCGAACATAACCAGCCGCAAGATCTGGAGCAGGTTGGTATGAGGATCGAACCCACCATCGAGCCGCAAGCCCGTAAATCGCGCCCCAAATGGCCTTTCATAGTAGGCGCGTTGGTCCTTGTGTTGATTATTTTGGGCGTCGGCGCCTATTTTGTCATAAATTCGATGGGCGACACTGGTTTTGCCAACGGCAACACGCTTGCCGGTCAGGGGAACTATGCCGCCGCCATTCCCGAATATGACAAAGCCATTCAATTCAAGCCGGGCTTTGCCGAAGCCTATTTGCAGCGCGCCACAGCCAAAGCTGCCACCAGTGATACAGCGGGGGCTGTGGCCGATTATGATAGGGCCATCAGCATTAACCCCAATCTTGCCGATGCGTATTTCGGCCGGGGCAAGATTTCCCTCACCAAAGGCGTATATGATAAGGCGGTTTCCGACTTGAGCCAGGCCATTCAGATCAAGCAGCTGATGGCAGTGGCCTACCATACCCGCGGGGACGCCTACACCGGCTCCAACAAGACGGATCTGGCAGTCGCCGATTATTCGAAGACCATCGAGCTCCAGCCGGATCACACCGAGTCCTTTTATGACCGCGGCCTGGCTTATGTCGGGACTGGAAAAGCTGACAAGGCCATAGCCGATTTCAGCCAGGCGATCAGCTTGAAACCAGACCTGATTGACGCTGTGCTCCAGCGTGGCCGGCTCTACTTTCAGCAGGGCAACTTTGACAAAGTGATTGCTGACATGGGCCAGGTGATCACCAGCAAGCCGGACCTGGCCGAAGCTTACAGTCTGCGCGGTCTGGCGTACCTTGAAACGAAGAATTACGACCAGGCGCTGACCGACCTGACCTCTGCCATCCAAAAGAATTCGCAGGATGCCGCTGCGATCTATGGACGCGGCCAGGTTTATTTTGCCAAAGCCGATTACGCCAATGCCATCACCGACCTGGGCAAGGTCATCAGCCTCAAACCGGATAATGCGGATGCCCTGGTCATGCGCGCGGACAGTTACGTCAAACAGGCGGATTACACCAGTGCCATCGCTGACCTGGATAAGGCCATCCAGCTTAAACCGGATGCTGCCGACCTGTACCAGAAACGCGCTGAGGCTTTCATTCAGACCAAAGACACGGCTAAGGCGCTTGCCGATTACACCAAATCCATTGAGTTGAAACCGGATGTGGCAGAGCCATATCTCAGCCGCGGCGGCATGTACATGCAGAGGAAAGATTACGACGCCGCGATTGCCGATTATAGCAAAGTGATCAGCTTGCAGCCTGGCTCCCTGGCAGCGTACATCGGGCGCGGGACAGCCTACCTGGCCAAAAACAGCCTGGTGCTTGCCAGGCAAGACGCCCAAAAAGCATATGACCTGGATCCAAAATCGGCCGATGCATTGGTGCTGCGCGGCAGTTTCTTTCTCCAGAACAAGCAGTACTCCGAAGCCGCCGCCGATTTCAATGCGGCAATTATCATCAACGATAAAATCGCCTTGGCCTACCTGGGTAAGGGGACCGCTTCATCGTACCTGGACAATACCGATCCTTACTTTATCGATCAGACCATCCAGACTTTGACCACAGCCATCACGCTTGACCCGACCCTGACCCGGGCTTACCTGGAACGCGGCAAGGCCTATTTGGACAAATTGGATTTCACCAAATCCCTCGCCGACCTGACCAAGGCTCTGGGGCTCGATCCCACCCTGACAGATGCCTATCTGCCGCTTGGTAAAACTTACGTTTATACTGACGCGTACGATAAAGCCATTTCCGCCCTGGATAAAGCCATTCAAGCTGATTCGACCAGCGCCGTGGCCTACCGCGAGCGCGGCATTGCTTACTACTACAAGAAGAATAATGCCAGTGCTCTCGCCGACTTTAATAAGGCCATTGAGCTGGATGCGAAGGATAAGCTGGCTTACGTCTACCGCGGCAGAATCGCCATGCGCGAAAAGAAATACGACCAGGCCATTACCGAATTCGACCTGGCTATCAAGCAGGATCCTACCTATGCTCTGGCCTATGACGAGCGCGGCTGGGCGTACGACCGCAAGAAGAATTACACGGCTGCATTGAAAGATCTGGATAAGGCTATCAGTCTCAGTCCAAACTTTGCTATGGCATACGCCGATCGCGGTTGGGCTTATGCCGATTGGGGCAATGTGGCCACGGCGCAGAAGGATTTTGACAAGGCTATCGAGCTGAACCCAAAGAATGCCAGGGCCTATGTTGGCCGCGGCTATTGTTTTGGCAGCCTATGGAATTTCCAGGCCGCCGGTGAAGATTTCGATAAAGCTATCGCGATTGATCCAAATTACGCCGAAGCCTATTATTGGCGGGCGATTGTTTACATCATCAAGGGCAACGAGGCCCAGGCCATCCCCGATTTTCGCAAGGTGCTGGATTTGACAGATGATCCGGACATGCGCAAGGATGCCCAGGATTGGCTTGCCGTCCTGTAGCGTTTACCATTCGCAACGATGCGTAGTGCTTGAGGCTGTCCATTTCTTATTGGAGAGCCTTAAGTTTTTTTTGTGATAAATTTCGCGATCGACTATATAATACATTTATCCAGGATTACTGAACCGGATATTTCTTACAGGTTCCCATAAACAAAAAGGAGCCGATATGCGCCTGCCCCGATTTTCTTCATTTGCTATCATGATGTTGGTGGTATCCATAGCTTTCCTGGCCTCTGCACCCATCCAGCCAGTTAAAGCTGACCTTCCGCCGGGTGCAAAAGGCGGTCTCATTTTACACACTGTCCCTCCGCATACCGTTTGCGTGGGCGACACGTTTACGGTGGAAGGCGGCACATTTGTCACCCTGCCCGAGGTCCCTGGAGCCGACCCCAACGACCCCCTGGCAGGGATGTCGGTTATCCAGGTTACCCCCAGTGCGGTCCTCGGAACGGTCACGCCCGATAACATTGTCGGCATCGGCGAGGATATGTTTTTCTCTTTTTCGTATACCGCCAAATCCGCCGGGGAGGAAACCATCCGCGCCACCCTGAACGAGGGTATGGCATTTGACCAGCTGAAATTCAAGGTGGAGAATAGCTGCGCTTACGATGCCTTCCTGGTCTCCGTCCTCGATTTCACCGCTGACGTGGGTGATTTTACGATGCACACCCTGACCAACATGGCAGGCACCGGCACGATGAAACGGGTGCGCAGCACTTCGGATGCTTTGCAGGGTGACGGGACCTGGCACCTGGAAGAGAATATGCTCAACTCACCGCCGGAATGTGTCCAGTGGTATATGCCCCCATTGATTTTGAGCGGCCCCTTTGAACTGGACGCGGAGTTGTTTCCAGAGGATGAGACAGTGAACGTCATCCTGGCATTCAAGCCCCGCACCGGCCCGCCCGTGTACCACGGCAAAAGCATCTGTGTGGATGTCGATGGCAACCAGGGCGAGGGTTGGGGGATTATTCCATCCGGCGGCAATGAGTCGCTGGCGGCTAAAATCAAGGCTGATTTCCCCATCGGGGGCGGCAGCCAGCCGGTTGAGATGACCGGCGCCGGTATGCAGATCGTCCAATCCCAAGGATCGCTGGAATACACCGCTACCCTGACAATCATCCCAAAGTGAGGCAGCCATGAAATGCTTGCGCCCATCTTCGCATTGCCGGTTTTTGCTCTCAGCCTTGTGGATGGTCGGTGTGGTTTTGACGGCCTGCCAGCCTGCCGGTTCAACACCTGCTGCAACCTCCGTCCCGGGCAGCCCGGCAACCCAGAGCCCGACCCAGGGGCTGACTCAGGCAGCTCCAACATCGCCGGCTTCTGCGGCCACCTGGAGCCTGCTTCAGCCCGGGGTTGGCCTGGCAGCTTACACCGGCTATCACCAGAGCTACAGCAGCTCCATGAAAGGCACCTATCAGGGCAAGCCGTACACTTCCCTTGCCTCCATTGAACGCAGCGTTCGCGGCCAGGATGAAACCAGCCTGGTCAATTCAACCGTGACCGGCCAGAAACCATTCTATTTGCAGTCCACCAGCCTGGGCGGGCAGATCTACGTCCAGCAGAAGGCCGGTCTGGCCTGTCGCGCCCAGGATCAGGCGGACCAGGCGCAGGAGGACCTCAACCCGGTCAATAAGCTGCCGTCGGTCTCAGGCGGTTCCAATGTGGGCAGCGAGCCGCTCAACGGCCTGACTGCCAACCATTACCATTTCGATGCCGGTGTAGTCCGCAGCCAGGCCGGGAAGAATGGCACGGCGGATGGGGATGTATGGGTGGCAAATGAAACCGGTGCTGTCCTCAAATACCAGCTCACGGTCGAAATCAAGGACGGCGATTTCATCGGGACACGCTCCTGGACATACGAGCTCAAGGAAGTCAATAAAGGCACGCCGGTTGCTTTACCTGCCGGCTGCCTGCCGCTGTTGGCGAGCCTGCCTGTTCTGCCCGGCGCGGCCAATGTGGTGAGCATTCCCGGTTTCATCAGCTATTCGGCCGGCTCGACCATCGCGGATGCGGTCACCTTCTTTGGCGACCAGCTTCCATCCCAGGGTTGGTACGCCCTGCCTGGTGATGCACCTCATACTGCCTCAGCCCAGCTCAAATTTGGACGTGAGATGGACGACGGCAGCGGACAGATGCTCGCCATCCAGCTTGCCTCCCAGGGCCAGGGCATCCAGGTGGTGATCCAGATCGTGATCACTCACAAGCCTATCAAAGCGGGCACCCCGCAAACGCCCGGGTTAACCCCGTCTGCGCCTGAATCTACCCGGGAGCCAACCGAACCGGATGAGACCGCCGAGCCAGGCTCTTCGGCGACACTGCCGGAGGATTTGCCGGTCTACCCCGGGGCACAGGTGCTGCTGTAGAATTCGGAGATGCTGATGTGCCAGGTTTCCGCGCCGCTCGATAAGGTGGCGCAGTATTACGCGGACCAGATGACCGCCGCCGGTTGGACACCCGGGGATAAAACCTCCCTGGCTGGTGTGGTTACCCAGCCGTGGCAGAAAGGCGACGTCACCGTAATGGTCGTCCTGACGTTCCAGAACAACCTGACGCAGATTATCATCAGCCCGCAATAATGCTCTGTAATTTGTATCTTCTCGTAAAATAGGGGGTAGGAGGTGTTTTTTGTGCAGGCTTTGCCCGCACAAAAAACACCCAGCCCTCTTGATTGAGAAGCCTCGATCAAAATGGATTGCATAAATTCACATTACAGTCCGCAAACCCTATACAAATAGCCGCATACGTGGGCGAAAAAGCTTATACTGGGGATATGAAAGTATTTATCTCCATCAAATATCACGAAGATTCCGCCAACCGCGAGCGGATCGACACGCTATGCAACCTCGCTCGCCGGCACGGCATGGAACCGGGTTGCATGCCGGCACAGATCAGCCAGGCGGGGCTTTCTTCTCCTGATGCACAGGAGTTGATGCGCCGGACCTTCCTTGAACTGCGTGTTTCGAAACTGGTGATTGTCGATATTACCGAAAAGGGGGTAGGGGTTGGCATTGAGGCCGGATACGCCCGGGCCCGCGGCATTCCGATTGCCACCATTGCCGAAACCGGATCGGAAATTTCTGAAACACTGGCGGGAATCTCGGATCGGGTCTTTTATTACGAAAATTGGAATGCGCTGGATAAATTTATGGGGCAGCTGGAAAAAGAATTCGTGCCCTCCAGCCTGTAGTTCTCACTCAAACTCGAAGATATTTCGCTTCCACATCCTGCCAGGTCTCGCCTGGGGCTTCGCGCAGGCAGCTTCCCAGCAAAGGGGTTGCCGTGCGAATTTCTGCCGCGATGCGGTGAGCGGCGCGGCGGATGGAGAAATGGGCGTTGGGTGCACTGCGCAGTGCAACCAGGTGGTCGGCGCTGCGCAGATTGAGGGTGAACAGCATGCGCCGGTTGAAGGCGTTTGGAACCACGTAAGAGGCAACTTCTGGGTTGAAGGCGTACAATTTCTCGTATGTTTCGGCAGCCTGATCCATCGCCTTACGGAAGGTACTTTCCATTCCGGCCTCGAGCAGGGTGCGTGGGGTGGCATAACCCAGGCGGGTAGTGAGGGGCTGGGCGGTGAGGGTCATCATGCGGTGGCGCTTGAACTCGAAATATGCGCCCTGGTCCATCACCATCTCGAAAGTGTAATGGGCGTGCTCCAGCTCGCGCAGAGGAATGTCAAATTTTTCGGCGCTGCCCAGCAAGGTCTGCGCCAGGTGCTGGCGCTCGGTGGGGGACATGCGGCATACGCTGTCAAAATACTGCGCATAGCCACTGCTACCGAAGCGGAACAGGGCTGCTGCCAGAATCCGCGCTTCGACCTGCGCATCGCAGGCAATCAGCCGGCACCAATCCGTGGTTCGCTCAGATGTTTCCATCCCGGCAGCTTTATCCTGCAGGGTCGAGCGGGCATTTTCCAGGTAGGGCACAGCATTGGCGTACTTGATCAATGTGGGCACTTCAGCCAGGGCCACACCCTTGATGTCGCTGCCAAGCTGGCGTACTTCCTCCAGCGGGTGTGAAAGCATCTTCTGGATGGCATGCTCCAGGGCGCGGGCGTTGACGGTCATGCCCACGTTAGCCAGCGACGCCGCCGGCAGGAAGAAGCGGCACACATCGATGTAATCCGAGTGGATGCGCGCTTCATAGGCACGTTCGCTTTCGCCGGGCTTTTGGGCGATTTTTGCGGCGATCACGTTGCGCACCTGGGGCAGGGCGGTATGGTAGGCGTCAAACAGCATCTGGCAGGTTTGCAGGTACAGGGGAAGCAGCAGGTGGTCGTTCAGCTCTGTTGGGATGAAAAAATCGTTCGGGCCCCATTTCTGGTAGCGGGTTGATTTTTCGGTGTAAGAGGCCAGCCGGTTTGATTCGAGGGTTTCTACTGCCAGGCGCGAGAGATTCTCGACTGCGATGTGCAGCACCGCATGTTCCGCCACGGAGGAGTGCCCGTAACCGACCACCCATTTCTCGTGGAATTCGGCGCTTTTCTCATCGGTCAGCTCGGCGGCAATTTCACGAAAAGACTGCGGAGAGCGCGAGGTTTTGGCGAACGCCACCGCGATCACTTCCGGTTTCAAGCACTGGGGGTCCAGCAGGTACACCTGTCGCTCAAGAGCCATCGTCAAGGATCTCCTTTGCCTGCATGATATCGGCCTGAATCTGATCGATGAGCGCCTGAATGGATGGAAAACGCTGTTCGGGGCGTAAGAATTTCACAAAATCCAATCGAAGGTTCATTCCATACAGGTCCTGCTTGAAATCCAGCACGTGGGTTTCAACCCGCGGGACGGGTGCCAGGTTTTCGAAGGTGGGACGCAAGCCCACGTTGGTGACGGATGGATAGTTCACCCCGTTTACCCGGACAAAGGTGGCATAAACCCCGTTAGTAGGGAGCAGCCGTTCGTGCCAGATATCCAGGTTGGCAGTTGGGATGCCGATGGTGCGGCCGCGGCCGTCCCCGGGTACCACGCTGCCCTGCACGCTATACCAACGCCCCAGGTAGGCCGCAGCCAGGGCCATGCTGCCCTGGCCCACCAGCTCGCGGATGCGGCTGGAGGAGACCATCTCGCCGTTCACGGTCAGGGGTGGCTGCGCTTCGATGGCGTAATGATATTTCAATCCCAGATTTTTCAGCTTTTCATAGTTGCCCTCGCGACCGCGGCCCAGGGCGAAATCGTGCCCAACCAGCAGCTGCTTCAAACCGAGGTGTTCCGACAGCAGCCCCATAAATTGATCGGCGCTGAAAGAGGCCAGTTCTTTATCGAATCGCAGGGTAATTGTCAGGTCCACGCCCAGGCCGGCCAGAATCTCGGCTCGTTCCTCAGGCGTGGAAAGGTAAAAAGGGCTGCCGTCGCCGCGCAGCACTTTGGACGGGTGTGGGAAAAATGTGATGGCTGCTGCCTGGAGTCCCTGGCTGTGGGCGCCATCCACCAGGCGCCTGATGATGGCCTGGTGACCCAGGTGAACGCCATCAAAAGAGCCAATGGTCACCCACGACCCCTCCAGGAGGACTCCATCCAGGCTGCGAAGATGCTGCATGCGGCGGCTAGGAGAAGAAGACTTTTTTCGGCTGCCATTCACCGGCTGCGTCGTCAAACTCCAGCAGCGCAACCAGCTCACCCTGTTCACTGATTCCACGGGCCAGTTTGCCCTTACTGGAATCGCCCGGAACGCGGTGCCCGTGGCGTACGGCTTCCATCTGGTCGGACGTCAATTCCACCGACGGCCAGTCGGAAAGTGCTTCGGCGGCGGGGATGACCAGCTGGTACCAGGTGCCATTTTCAAAGTGTTCGCGCAGCTTGCGTAGCGGCACGGCGTCGCGCAGGGTGAAACGCCCGCGCTTGGTACGCCGCAGTCCACCCAGGTGAGCACCGCAGCCCAGGGATTCACCTAAATCATGCGCCAGTGAGCGCACGTAGGTTCCGGATGAGCAGTAGACGTCGATCACGGCTTCAGGCGGCGCCCATTCGAGCAATTCCAGGTTGTAGACCTGGATGATACGCGGCGACAGGTCAACTTCTTCACCTTCGCGCGCCATCTCGTAGGCCTTGCGA
>VFSW01014891.1_pt1 | contig 10719 bp, 7 predicted proteins | sample 5358111 | NCBI WGS metagenome assembly VFSW01 (sample SAMN11554181, study PRJNA540505) | mine drainage metagenome | isolation source: sediment from site ElyBrook_90M | place: USA: Ely Copper Mine, Vershire, VT | collected 2017
TGCGCTCGGCGACCAGAATCTGGGCGACGCGCAACTCTACCTTGGCGAAGTCGTCAATTGAGATGAATTGCGGTGAGGCTGTCTGCGGCTCCGCCGCGGGTGCAGGCGATGAAGGTGCGGCCTGAGGCACTGCTGCTGACGCCTCAGCAGGTGGAAGTGCTGACGCGGCGGGAGCGGGCGTGGTCGCGGATTCCGTTGCGGGCGTGGGCTTGGTCTCTTCCATCGGTTTCTTCTCTGCCTTCTTCTTCGATTCGGGCACATGCGGTGCGGCGGGCTGGGCGTGCGGCGGGGTTGGGCCGCCGGCGGCTTCGATCACGGACTTGTTGTTCTGTTCTTCAATCTCGACCATGCGGTCGACGGCGTCCTTTTCCGCGCGGGGAAAGAGCGGCGCGGGGTCGCCGAATTTGGTTCCGGCCTTCAATCCGCCCCACGCGAGATGAGTGAGAAAGGACTGTTTTGCCGCGTCCTGTATCTCGCCCTGTCCAAGCTGCCGCCAGACTTTTGCGGCGGCATCGGGCAGGACGGGATAGACGAGCGCGGTGATGATGCGGATGGCTTCTGCCGCCGTGGCGAGCACGCGGGCCTGATGCGCGATATGGTCGGCGTCTGAGCGGTCGGCGGGCTTTTTCCAGGGAGCGTTGGCGGTGAGGTAGCCGTCGGTCTCCGCAACAAGAGCCCACAAAGTCTTTAGGGCGTCGGAAAAGTTGAGATCGTCAAAGGCCGGGCCGAATTCGGCAAGCGCTCGCTGGGCGCTTGCGCGCAAAGCGGTTTCGGCTTGAGTCTCCGCGCCCGTCTCCGGCACCACCCCGCCGAAGTACTTATGCACCATGTTGACCACGCGGCTGACCAGGTTGCCGTAGCCATTGGCCAGGTCGCCGTTGTAGCGCTGGACAAGCGCATCGAAAGAAAAGTTGCCGTCCTGGCCGAAGGGAATCTCACGCAGCAGGAAGTAGCGCAGAGCGTCGGCTCCCAGCACCTCCTTAACGGTTTCGGCGCGCACGATGTTGCCGCGCGACTTGGACATCTTGCCCTGGTCAAAGAGCAGCCAGCCGTTGGCGCGTACTGAGCGCGGCGGCTCCACGCCTGCGGCCATCAGGAACGCCGGCCAGTACACGCAATGGAAGCGGCTGATCTCCTTGCCGATGAGGTGCATATTGGCCGGCCAGAACTTGGCAAAGCGCGCCTGGTCGACCGGATCGTCCGAGCCGTAACCGAGGGCCGTGATGTAGTTGGCCAGCGCGTCGAGCCACACATAAATCACGTGCTTCTCGTCGCCGGGTACGGGGATGCCCCAGGAAAAACTGGTGCGGCTGACGGACAGGTCCTTGAGCCCGCCGCGCACAAACGAGATGACCTCGCGGAGTGTCGACTCCGGCCCCATGAAGTCAGGATTGGCCTCGTAGAACTCCAGCAGCCTGCGCTCAAAGGCGGAGAGCTTGAAGAAATAATTCTCTTCGCTCACCGTCTCGGTGATGCGGCCGCAGTCGGGGCAGGGCGTACCGGGAGGGCCGTCCACATAGAGCTCGTCCGACACGCAGTATTGGCCGGTGTACGAGCCTTTGTAGATGTAGCCGTTGTCGCGCAGGGTGGCGAACAGGTGCTGCACGCCGCGCTTGTGGCGCTCTTCGGTAGTGCGGATGAAGTCGTCGTAGGTGAGGCCGAGCTGGTCCCACAGGCCGCGGAACTCGCCCGCAATGGCGGCGGCGAACTCCTGCGGCGTGCGCCCGGCCAGCTTGGCGGAGCGCTCGATCTTCTGGCCGTGTTCGTCGGTGCCGGTCAGGAACCAGGTGTCAATGCCCAGCGCCCGCTTGCGTCGCGCAATGGCGTCGCACACGATGGTGGAATAAGCGTGGCCCAGGTGCGGGCGCGCATTCACGTAGTAGATGGGCGTGGTGAGATAAAAGCGGGCTGGGCTGGATGGGTTAGTCATGGATGGGATGCAGCCTTCCATTCCCGCCCAGGATGCAAGCTTTAGGTAAGAAGGCAATCTTCACTTCATTTTACGGTATCAGCTTCGAATCGAATCAAACAAAGTCCGCCCCACCACGGGTGGTAGAATCGCCCTTGAAAATCAAGTATTTCTGAGGCGTTCTGACGTGTATCTGGAACTGAAGAAGCGGCTTGAGGCGCATCTCCGCGGTGTGCTGCAAGCCAGGTACGAGCTGCTGCTTGAGACGATTCCGGTGGAGACCCCGCCGGAACTGCAGTTTGGCGAGCTGGCGACGCCGGTGGCCTTTGAACTGGCGCGCAAGCTGCGCAAGGCGCCGAAGATCATCGCGCAGGAGATTGTCGCGGCTCTGGGCCATCTCGATGGCTTTACTTCCTTTGAGGTCGCAGGTGCAGGGTATATCAATGCGCGGCTGGATCGGGACGCGGGCGTGCGCATGGTCGTCAAAGGTGAGAGCCAGGCGACAACCGTGAGCGGGTTGCATTCGCTGGTGGAACATACCAGCATCAATCCCAACAAGGCCGCGCATATCGGCCATCTGCGCAATGCGATTCTGGGCGACACGTTTGTGCGCCTGCTGCGCGCCGCCGGGCAAAAGGTGGATGTGCAGAACTACATCGACAACACCGGCGTGCAGGTGGCGGATGTGGTGGTGGGCTTTTTGCATCTTGAGGGTAAGTCACTCGCGGATGTGCGCGTGCTGCTCGAGGATCTAAAGCGCAAGGGTGAGCGCATCGATTACTACTGCTGGGACCTGTATGCGAAGACCTCGCAGTGGTACACCAGCGGGACAGATGCGGAGAATGAAGCGCGCAAGAAGCTCCGCTATTCCACGCTGCACCAGATTGAGCACGGCGGGAATGAGACGGCAGAGATAGCCGAACTAGTTTCAACCGCGGTGCTGCGCCGCCACCTGGAGACCATGCTGCGCCTCGGCATCGAATACGACTTTCTGCCGCGCGAGAGCGAGATTCTGCACCTGGACTTCTGGGCTTTGGCGTTTGAGCAGTTGAAGCAGACCGGCGTGCTGTACTTCGAGAAAGAGGGCAAGAACAAGGGCTGCTGGGTGATGACCCGGCCCGGTTCCTCTGCGCAATTGGACCAAAACGAGGACGGCCCGAAGGGCACGGATGAAGATGCCAAAGTGATTGTGCGGTCCAATGGCACCGTGACCTATGTGGGCAAGGACATCGCCTATCACCTGTGGAAGTTTGGTTTGCTGGGCAAGGATTTTGGATACAAGCCATTTTTCACATACCCCGGCCACACCTGCTGGATTTCAACCATTGGCGGCGAGTCTGTCCATCCGCACTTTGGCGGGGCGCAGGCGATTTATAACGTCATCGATTCGCGCCAGAGCGATCCGCAGGCCAACGTGATTCAGGCGCTGCGCGGCATGGGCCACACGGAGCAGGCCGACCGCTACACGCACTTCAGCTATGAGATGGTGGCGCTGACGCCGCGCTGCGCCGTTGAGCTGGGCTATGAGGTCTCGCAAGAAGATTTGAGTCGGCCCTACATTGAAGTCAGCGGGCGCAAGGGCTTTGGCGTTAAGGCAGATGACCTGATCGACAAACTGATCGCCGCAACGCGCGCGGAAGTGGATGCGCGCCAGACGAGTCGCGACGAAGCCGAGCGCCAGAGGATTGCCGAGCAGATTGCCATTGGCGCGCTGCGCTACTTCATGCTGAAGTTCACCCGCAATTCGGTGATCGCTTTCGACTTCAAGGATGCGCTGAGCTTCGAGGGCGAGACCGGCCCCTACATTCAATATGCCGTGGTGCGCGCACGCAACATCTTCCGCAAGGCAGGACTCACGCCAGATGCGGTGCTGGCGGAGTTTGCCGGGGTGGATGCGGGAATCTATCTCACTGGCGATGCGTCTGAAGACATCTGGGCGCTGTGGCTGCGTGCGGGGCGGCGCGCGCTGGTGCTGGAGCAGTGCATTGCGACATCCGAGCCTGCGTATCTGGCCAAGCACGCCTTCCAGTTGGCCCAGGAGTTCAACAACTTCTACCACAAGCACCACATCCTTACCGAAGAGGAACCGGCGCGGAAGGCATTTCTGCTGGCCACGGCCGCCGTGGCGCTGCGCGAGCTCGTCACCGTGCTGGCATGGCTGGGCATCGAGAGCCCTGAGGCGATGTAGGGTGCGATGTGGAGCGCGCAAAAAATCGGGATGACGGCAGCGCCGCCATCCCAATTTGCCTTCTGACTGGGATCAGAAGCTCCGCACCCACTCCAGAATGGAGCGTACAGCCACGCCGCTGGGGCCTTTGGCGATATAGGGCTTGGAGTCCTCAACCCAGGCCATGCCGGCGATGTCGAGGTGGATCCACGGGGTATCTTCCGCAAAGACGCGGAGGAACTCAGCCGCGGTGATCGCTCCGCCCCAGCGCCCGCCAGTGTTTTTGATGTCGCCGATCTCGGATTTGATCATCTCGGCGTATTCGTCGCTGACGGGCAGGCGCCAGAACTTTTCGCCGGAGGTGGCGAGGGCGGCGTTGAACTTTTCATAGGTAGCGTCGTCGTTGGAGAAGGCGCCTGCATTGATCATGCCCAGCGCGACAACACAGGCTCCGGTAAGGGTGGCTGCATCGATCAGGTGCGTGGCGCCAAGCTGCTTTGCGTAGCTGAGGCCGTCGGCCAATACCAGGCGGCCTTCTGCGTCAGTGTTGATGATCTCGATGGTCTTGCCGGACATGGCGGTCTGAACATCGCCGGGCTTCTGAGCCTTGCCATCGGGCATGTTTTCAGCCGCGCAGACAATGCCGATGACGCGCACCCTGGGCTTGAGCAGAGCGATGGCGCGCATGGCGCCGATCATGGCTGCGCCGCCGGCCATGTCGTACTTCATCTTCTCCATGTTGTCGGCGGGCTTTATGGAGATGCCGCCGGTGTCGAAGGTGATGCCCTTGCCGACGAGGCCCAACACGGGGCCATCCGTGACGCCCTTCGGCTCATAGCGCAGAACGATCAGCGCGGGCGGCTCCTCGGAACCCTGCGATACGCTCCAGAAGGCCCCCATCTTGAGCTCATGCAGTTTTTCAGTGGAGTGGACCTCCCACCCGAGGCCGACCTCCTGCGCCATCAGTGCGGCGCGCTGCCCCAAGACCGTAGGGGTTAGCTTGTTGCCCGGCTCATTCACCAACGCGCGGGCAAAGTTCTGACTCTCGCCGATGATAACTCCTTCAGCGAAAGCTGCCTTGATGGCGGCCTGGTCGGCAGCGACGGCTGCGGCAACGGTGAACGACTGCACGCTTTGGTCTTTGCGGTCGGTGCGATAGGTATCGGGATCGAAGTCGCCGACGAAGGCGCCCTCGACGGCGGCGCGGGCAACCTGTCCAACCGGAAGAAGATCGGATTCGGGCAGGGCAACCGTCAGCTCGCGAATGCCGCGGGGCTTGGTAAAGCGGACAGCGGTTCCGGCGGCGTTGCGCACACTATGCGTTGTGGCCTTGGCCTGTTTGCCGAGGCCCACAATGAGGAGTCGCTTGGCGGCCAGACCTGCGGGAGCATGGAGCAGAAGTGTCTCGTTGGCGCCGGCCTTGTATTCTCCACTGGCAAGCACATCAGCGGCTGCGGCTTTAACTGCTTTATCGGCGGTCAACAGTACCGGTGAGGGCTTAGCGTCCGGGCCTTTCGCGGTTTGAGTGTCTGCGGCAAAGACGGCCAGCAGTTCGGTCTCTATTTCGGCAAGTCCCTGAAAAGATAGTTGCGTATGCATCATTTCCTCGCTGCGGTTGGGTGTAGGAACAGGCGGCTAGCGCCCCATGCGGTGTTTGCTGGCGTTGACGGCGGCGCGCGCCTCGCGGTCGGCTTCGTGGCGGCGCTCGGTCTCCCGTTTGTCCCAGTCCTGCTTGCCCTTGGCCACGGCCAGTTCGCACTTGACGCGGCCGTTGCGGAAGTAAAGCCGGGTGGGGATGAGCGTGTGGCCCTTGATCTGCGTCTTGGATTGTAGCCGCCGAACCTCTTCCTGATGCAATAAGAGCTTGCGTGTTCGGGTTTCGTCGTGATTCGCTATGTTTCCGTGGGAGTAAGGGCCAATATGCAGATTGAGCAGAAAAGCCTCGCCGTCTTTGATGAGGCCATAGGAGTCCTTGAGATTGGCTTTGCCCTCGCGGATCGATTTGACCTCGGTCCCGCGCAGGGCGACTCCGGCTTCGACCTTCTCCAAAAGAAAGTAGTTGTGACTCGCGGCGCGGTTCTGGGCGGCGTCCCGTTCACCGGAGGCGACCGGGTCACGCGGAAGCGCCTTTTTTGCAGGGCCGGGGCGGTCGGGTTGTACGATAACGTGGCTGGTTTGGCGAGCCATGGAGGCGCATCCTTGAGTCTTCATCCTAGCATTGGCGCGAAAGCCAGCCCGTGCGGCAGTGAGGCTTTGCTAAAATGAGGCATTGTTGGTTGGGAAGCACCACCAATAGATATCGGGTCAAGGATCGCGTCCTGGGCGGCCAAGGCAGCCCGCAGGAGTCCGGCGCCGAGCAGGGGCCGGCAAAGACGCATGGGAGTACGATGAAGCGCCGCGCTGCCTCTCAAGCCACCCGTCAGCCGCTTTTCTGGATTGCATGGATCTCCGTTCTAGCCGCATTTGGCCTGGGCTGCGTCCCTCTGCGCGCGGATTCGGCGAACGCTTTCTATAAACAGGGACAGAACGCAGAGGCGCGCGAGGACTTTGACGCGGCCTACATGAGCTATCAACACGCCTACGCGCTGGCGCCCAAGGAACTGCGCTACCGCACGGCGCTGTACCGGGTTCGGCTTTCGGCTTCTACCCTGCATGTGACCAAAGCGCGCAAGCTGCTGGCGGCGGGAGATGAGCAAGGGGCCCTGGTGGAACTGTTGCGGGCTGCCGAAATCGATCCCGGCAACGAGGCGGCACAGCAGGAGATCGCGCGCATCCGCGCGCTGCATGGTCAAGCGACCGTGCAGGACCAGTCCGGGCTGCCGCTGACTCCAGGCGAGGAGTCCGGAATTGACTCGATGGCCTCACCCACCGAGCTGAAGCCGATGTCGAATGAGCCTCTGACCCTGCATATGGTGGAGGATTCCAAGGTCGTTTATCAGGCCGTGGGCAAGGCGGCCGGAGTCAACGTGCTCTTTGACCCGGACTACGTTGGTAAGCGCATCCAGGTGGACCTGAACAACGTATCGCTGCTGGACGCGCTGCGCATTGTGGGAACGCTCTCTGGCACCTTCTGGCGCCCGGTTACCTCCAACACGATTTTTGTGGCGCAAAACTCCCGCGCCAAGCGGACGGAGATGGAAGAGCAGGCGGTGCAAACCTTCTATCTTACAAACGCCTGGCAGCAGAATGACCTGAACGACGTGCAGACGGCGCTGCGCAATGTGTTGCCGAATGCCAAGGTGTACGGGGTAGCCAGTCAGAATGCGATTGTGATGCGGGGCACGCCCGACGAGCTTTTGCTGGCACAGAAGCTGATCAACGATTTGGACAAGGCCCGCCCCGAAGTGGTGGTAGACATTGCCGTGCTGGAAGTCGCTAAGAACTGGGAACAAAATCTTGGCATCGCCTGGCCTCAGAGTGTGGGCGTTACGCTGCAGACTTCCTCCACGACCAACACGTCCTCGACCACATCAACCACCACCACTGGGGTCACTGGGACCACGCCTGGCACGCCGACGGTATATGACCTGGCGCACCTGAAGGCCTCGGATTTTGCGGTGACGATCGGCTCTGCGACTGCCAACATGTTGCTGACCGACTCGAACACCAAGATCCTGCAGAACCCGCGCATACGCTGCACAGACGCGCAGAAGGCCACGATGAAGATCGGGTCGCGTATTCCAATTGCGACCGGATCGTTCCAGTCCGGCGTAGGCGTGGCCGCTGCGGCCATCAGCCCGATGGCTGAGACGCAGTTCCAGTACATTGATGTCGGCGTGAACATCGAGATGACGCCGACGGTGCATTATGACCACGACGTCACGCTGAAGATGAAGATCGAGGTCAGCTCGGAGAGCGGCCAGACGACGATTGAAGGCGTAACTGAGCCCATCATTGCGCAGAAGACAAGTGAGCAGACGATCCGGCTGCGCGAGGGAGAAGCAAGCATCCTGGGCGGCATTCTGGACCAGCAGGACCAGGAAAACTGGACGGGCATACCCGGCCTGAGTTCAATCCCAATCCTGAAATATCTGTTTGGTTCAAAGGACCACACCAAGACGGACGATGAGATCGTCTTCCTGCTGGTCCCGCACATCGTGCGGTCGCAAAACCTGACTGCGATGAACCTGCGTTCGATCGATACGGGGGCGGGACAGACGATTGAGCTGCGGCATGTATCCGCCACCAATATGGGCTCCTTGCAGCCGGCAACAATGACGGTTGCGCCGTCTTCCATGGCGGCACAAGCGATGACGGGCACTGTTCCTGGGAATACTGCGCAGGCTGCGGCGCCGGCCGCGCTGGCGCAGCTACGCGACGCAGCAGGCGGTACAACGCCGAACGTTCCGCCGGAGAATGCGCAGCGCACTCCTCCGCCCCAGGAACAGCTTCGATTTTCGCTGGTTCCGCCACCAATGCCGGTGGCGGGCGGCGCCACGTTCAGCGTTCCGCTTGTGATCTCAGGGGCCGCCAACATTGCCTCTGTACCCCTGCAAATTCAATATGACCCGGCAAAGCTGTCGCTGGTGAACGTGGACAATGGAGATTTTCTGGGCCGCGATGGACAGGCTGTCGCTCTGGTTCACCGCGACGACGGGCCGGGTACGATTACGGTCAACGCGTCGCGCCCTCCAGGAGCACCCGGGATCAACGGGGCCGGCGTTGTGTGCTTACTTACCTTCCAGGCCAAGGCTGCGGGAAGTACGTCGATCACCATTACGAGGCCCGGGGCCATGAACAGCGCGCAACAGCCGGTGCAGGCGATGGGCGCGCAGACAAACATCGTGGTGAAGTAGAGTGCGGTTGCCATGAGTGTGCCAAGGCCAATCAAGCGGCGCAGGGAGCTCGGCCTCACGCTGGTTGAGCTGATTGTGACGGTTGCCATTCTGGGCATTCTGGCGGCCGCGGCTGTGCCGGTGACCATCTTCAAGGTGAAGCGGGAAAAGGAGCGTGAGCTTCGCCGTGACCTGTGGGAGATGCGCGACGCCATCGACCACTATAAGGATGCCGCCGACAAGGGCGCTTTCCAGACCAAGGTGGACAGCCAGAACTATCCACCCGACCTGGAGACACTGGTGAATGGCGTGGATGTCCAGGGCAAGAAGGTTAAGTTCCTGCGGCGCATTCCGGTCGATCCGATGACAGGCACTGCCCAGTGGGGACTGCACTCCATGCAGGACGACCCGCAGTCGGATTCCTACGGTGGGCAAAGCGTTTTTGACGTGTACTCCAAGTCCACGGGCACCGCCCTGGACGGCACCAAGTATTCTGACTGGTAGAGGCTGCATGCGCGGAAATCGCAAACAGGACGCGGGCTTTACGCTGATGGAACTGATGATTGTGATGGCCATCATCAGTGTGCTGGCCACGCTCGCCGTGCCCAGTTTTATCGGCGCCATCAAGTCGGCCAGGGAAGCCGTGCTGAGAGAAGACCTGCATGTGATGCGCGCCGCCATCGATTCCTATACGATGGATAAGCAAAAGGCGCCGCAAACACTGGACGACTTGATCCAGGACGGGTACCTGCGGAGCATCCCCGAAGATCCGATGACCAAGAGCGCCGATACCTGGGTGACAGACACCAGCGATGCGCTCCACTCGCTGGACCAGACGGAGCCGGGCATCGACGATGTACACTCCGGTTCGCAGGAGACAGGCTCGGACGGGCAGCCTTATTCAGCCTGGTAGGCGTGGAGGCCGATCATGGAGCTACGAATATATCGCGCATTCCTGTTACCTGTGTGGACGGCGGCGATCTGCATCTCAGCGTTCGCACAATCCGCCAGGACAATTACGATCCGGTTACTGGACGGAAAGACAGGAGAGCCGCTGACTCCGTCGAATATCATGGTCCGCCTCGACCACAAAGAGGCCGTCAACAGCGATTGGGTGCGGCAGAAGGACGATGGGACAGCAGAAGTGACGCTGCCTGGTGATGCTTCAGTAGTTGCTGTGCATGCCACATATGACAACTCGATGGAGTTCTATATCAACTGTGATGTTGGGAGGCAGAAGGATACTGCCAGCGAACGGTGGTACCCAGTCTCTGAGATCCTGACGACGGGTATCGTGGCGCCTAACGAGTGTTCGAGCCACTGGAATGGGAACAAACTTAGGATGGAAGCGAAGCCCGGCGAGTTTGTTGTTTTCCTGAGACGCAGGAACTGGCGCGAGCAGGATTAAGGCGCTGTGCCCATACTGCGGCCGGAACCCCGGAGAGAATCACACTTGGCGTTTGCTCCTCAATCCATTGCTGCGCTCGACTTTATCCTGCAAGTGGAGCAGGCCTACGCCTTTCTGATGCGCGGAGCGAACGTCAGTCACGACTCTGCAGCAGGCCGGCAGCATGGCGTTGGCGGAAAGCTGCTCTATGCGGGGGAACTCGACCAGAAAGGCCGGGTGCTGGTCGTTGCCGGCAACATCGCCGGAGCGGCATCGCTAGCCGCAACTGCTGATGCCGAACTGCAAAAGCAGGCAATTCGCGACGGGGTGGTGGACTTCCTGGTGACATCGCTCGATGAGGCTTTGCGCATTCTTAAGAATGAGATTCGCAAGGGTGCGACGGTGGCAGTGTGCGTTGGCGCTGCTCCTGAAGCTGTCGAGCGCGAGATGAGCGAACGCGGCGTGATGCCGGATTTGCAGC
>VFSW01014892.1_pt1 | contig 10719 bp, 12 predicted proteins | sample 5358111 | NCBI WGS metagenome assembly VFSW01 (sample SAMN11554181, study PRJNA540505) | mine drainage metagenome | isolation source: sediment from site ElyBrook_90M | place: USA: Ely Copper Mine, Vershire, VT | collected 2017
TGGGTTCGGGCTTGAAAGAGAGGAAAAACGAAGGGGCGGGCTTGAGTTCTGGCGCCTAGTCTGAACCCGCGCCGCCCGCAATCTCCAGCAGACCGATGTGCACGCCAAGAATAGCTCCGATGTGCGCGCCCGCAACAATCGCTGCCCCGCCTGCGAGAGCCATCATTCCGAACCTAACCTTCTCATCGAGGGTCATTGTGCCCACTACGGCAGAGGCTGCGATTTATAGGTTTTACATGAAGGGTGGCCGTGATATTTAGGCAAATACTGACATTTGGCCTATTGGCGGTAATGACCCTTGTTCTGCAGAAGACCTCACGATGATTTTCGAGGTTTTACATAACGAATTGCGAGAAACCGCGAAGGGACCATTATAACAAATTGTCTCCATCTCCAAAGCCGTTGAGTCTTCTGCGAGAACCAACTCACAAGAACGACGAAAGAACTCTGAATTGCCCCTACTGCAGCTCCATCCTTGAAGATTCTGTTTGCCCCAGCTGCGGACGCATCTGCGAAAGGTGCGGGCGCCCTTACCACGAGGCCGCGTGCCCCGAGTGCTACACCTCGACCGCCTGGCTCGCCGGTGAATCGCAGCATGGCGAAGTCGCTCCCGCAACATTCCAGAAGATCGTCCGCTCTCCCTCAGAAGGCTCTGTCTCCAGGCGGGAGAGCGAGATGCTCAGGGGGACCTTCATCGACAGGCAGGCGAAGACGATCCACGACAGAGTCACAAGCGCCTGCTCCATGATGAACCTCTCCGCCTTGGTCAGGAGCCGGCTGCAGGAGAGAGCCGAGCGTACGGCAACCCGTTTGGTTCGGAAGTGGGAGCTCGCTCCCGAGCAAGCCGTGAGGTTTGCCGTCCTGCTGGAGGCGAGGGCCTTTGGGAAGCAGCTCTCCGAAATACAATCGCTGCTCGCCTCGGCGGGCTTCAACATGAAGCTCGACTCCATCTTCCTTGACATCGCCGCCAGGAGCGTCAAGGACGTCAAGCTCTTCATAAACTCGGAACAGAGGACTTTCAGGGTCCTGTGCCAGCCCGACGCGAAGGCGGTCTCCATGGTGCATGCTCTCGCCCTTGCTGGATACCATGCCGTCCAACTCAAGGTCCAGATGAGCTTGAAGGATTCCCTGGAGTGCGGTGGAAAGCTGGAGATGGAAATCGAGGGCGGATACTTTGTCGACCGCGGAATCAGCCGAACAAAGTCGGTCCAGCTCTCCGGCGACTCGAGGTGCTTCTCGCTTTTCAAGACGGCGAAGCGGGTTACCGTTGACGGCGGCGTAGCGATGTCTTCGCTCAACGTCGACGCGTTCATCCGCTCCATCCTCCCGTCGAAGAGGCTTCCGGCGTCGAGCTCGCTCATGAGACAGTTCGGGTACTTGGACAGGTTCGAGCGGCGGTTCACCGAGTCCCTGAGGCAGATGCTCGTCGACTCCAATGGGCGGTCGCCGAACACCCTGGCGGTGGAAACCATGTACGCGACCGACGCCGAACTCTTCGCAGGCCTCAGCCCGTTCGCACGAGCGGAGCTGCGCTCCGCGACCGCGAGGCTGCCACTTGAGCGCAAGGACCAGAAATACACAGGGTCGAGGGGTCTGCTCATCCCCAGCGAAGTCGACGGCGCGTTCAGGTAGTGGGTGGTGGAGATGTCAAAGCGAATACTGGAGACCGATGAGGCGACCGGATTCAAGTACTACACGGCACAGATCCCGACCGAGAAGGTGAAGCCCTACCCGGGCCTCCCCCTCAGGTTCGACATGGACCTCGACGGGATGATCGAGTCTATCCACAAGAACGGCCAGGAGATTCCCGCGAGCGCGGTCGAGGGCCCGGACGACACCGTCTACCTGTACGACGGCCGGAGGAGATACCACGCAGTCCTCGCTTGCGCCAAGAAATGGGGGGCGCCCAGAACTATCTGGGCGAAGGTCTACGAACAGCTCCCCGACGAGGCCATGCTCGTCAAGGCCCTGGTCACGAACGAGTCCGGCAGAAACGAGAGGAAGGACCTCTCCCTCCTGGAGGAGGTCGACTTCTTCGACTTCGTCGTCAAGAAGGTCGGGAAGACCCAGGCTGCTGAGATAGGAATAAGGGGCGGGAAGCAACCGGACTACATGAGGCGCCTGCTCGAAGTCAGCCTCTGGATCACTCCCATGCTGAAGAAGCTCCACGAAATCGAGACGAAGAGCGGCTTCCGGTTCCGACTGGCACACCTGGAGAGCCTTGCGATTCAGAGCGGGGACCCCCGCACCTTCTACTCCGTAGCGGCCATAGCGGCGGAGAGGGGGCTCAACCCGTCAGAGGTCGAGGTGAACGGGCTGGATGAGCAGCTGCGCTATTTCGTGAAGTGGTTCTACGACGCCTTCCCGGAGTTCAAGCAGGCGAGCGGCGACCGGCTTCACGCTGAACCCGAGGAGGGAGTCGTGGAGAGCGTCGCGGGGAGCCTCTCCGCGATGACGGCGCGTGGGGCCGACGGCCCACCCGGGGCTCGCGAGGGGACTGCGAAGGACGGTTCGAAAGAGGCCGCTCCGTCGAGAGTCCTGCACGTGGAAGCTGACGTCTACTTTGGCGAATGCCCGAACTGCGAGTTCAGGAATCCCTTCAAGTTCGATTGGAAGGACGGGCAGGTCACGTTCATCTCGATCAAGGAGGACGGCCAGCCGGCGAAGAAGACCGTGGTGCCCAACTCCATCTACGAGGCAGAGCACGCCTGCACCAAGTGCGGCGAGGCGTTCACGATCCTCATTCAGCCCGAAGGGAAGAGCGCACTCAGGATAGACTGCGTTCGCAAGGCCCAGCTGCCGGAACCCGGCAACTCGGTTTCAAGCAGCGTACTCTGCTACGACCCGAAGTACGCACGCGCCGGAAGGGAACAGGACGGCTGGCTGGTCGTGACCGCCGACAGGAAGGTGCGATTGGTGGATGGAAGGCCAGTCACCTAGCGGCAGAAATGAGCGAGAGCGCCACCACGGAGACTCCAGGACCGCGGCTGCCGTACTGATTCTTCTTCTCAAGGGCTCGCTGTTCTCCCGGAAGGACATGCAGAAGGCAGGGTTCACCCGAACCTCAGCGTCCCGAACCCTGAGGCGGCTGAGGGAGCAGGGGATGATTTTTCGGACATCCGACGGGCTGTACAAGTTCGGCGAGAACGCGTACCGCACCCTGCGCCAGGCGGCGCCCGAGGCGGTCGGCGGCTGCGAGGTCGAAGGCATCGCTTCGTTCTCCGTGGAGCTCTATGGGATGTCCAGTTGGAACGACGCCCGGATCAGGAAGTTCCTCGCCGCGTTCACGAAATCGGTGGTCACGCTAGCGGAGGCCCAGAGGCCAAGTGCGGATGCTGGGCCCGCCTGACTCGAAATTTGTTGTTGTCAGCGTCGAAGAAACTTGGCTCGGTCTGAAATAGCAACGTTAATTTAATCTCATGATGGTGTTTTACTGAGCAAATGGAGCTCCAACTTACGGTCAATGACAACTTTTTCGCCGAGCTCACCCAGAGGTTATGGAAGAACTCCTCCGACGTGGTTCGAGAGCTGGTGCAGAACGCCTATGACGCAGATGCTTCAAAAGTCATAGTCACGTTCCTCCCCAACGGCCTCACGGTCGAGGACGACGGTGGGATGGACCCTGAAAGGCTCAGGAGCTTCCTGCAGGTGGGAGGGACGCACGAGCAGGTGGAGTTCACCGCTCGAGGGAGGAGGGTGGTCGGGAAATACAGAGTGGGCCGCCTTTCGGCACTCGGAGCGTTCAGCAGGATGATGGTACGGACAAGGCTCGACGACTACCATGTGTCCTTCGAGTTCTCCGTCGAGGACCTCCACAGGCTCGCGCAGGGGACGGTCAACATAGACGACAGAGGGAGAGCCCCGCTCAAGCGCAACGGCACGGAGATCTCGCTCGTCGAGCAGACGGCCGAGACCAAGTTCGACGAGGTCATGAAGGCGCTCGTGCAGCAGCCGATCCTGCGCACGCCCGGGTTCGAGGTCTATGTCAGGCGTGCCAGCGAATTCGAGGAGTGGAACCTTGAGTGCGCCGAGCGCGTCCTGCCCAGGGACATCCCGGGTATCAAGCTCGAGGTCAACATCGATGGACCCCTGGCGATAACAGGGCTTGTGACGATCGCTGCAGACAGCGCCTTGCCCCTCTCCGAAGAGGACAGGGGAATCGGAATCGTGACGTCCTCCCATCTGGTAGAGCGGTCCCTCTTCGGCTACGAGAACTCGCCCTACCGGTTCGACCGTGTCACCGGCTATGTCGATTGCAATCAGCTCAAGACGACCTTCGGCGCCAAGGACCGGGTCGTCGAGGATCAGACTTACAGGATCTTCCACGAGCAGATGCGCCAATTCCTGTCTCGGAAGGTTGTCCCAGCCCTGAAGGACGCCGAGCTGCGGCACATCGGAAAGCTGGAGGTCAAGACGCTCCGTCACGTCGACAGAATCCTCGGCGAGGCCCTGGTCAAAGTGGCTAGCGATATGCTCCCCAGGGAGCCCCTGCCGCCGGAGGCCATGAAGGCCCTTGCGCCGACCGTCATCAAGAGGACGAAGGAGAGCACCGTCCTTCTCATCCCGCAGGGAGCTACCGGAGCATCGCCGCTGCCGGGCTCGGGGGCCGACAAGGAAGTCGTGGTCAGCGAGGTTGGAGGCGCTCAAGAGATCCTCAAGCGGAGCGAGAATGCGAGGCCGGACGGGGAGCGACGCGTGGGTCACTACCTGCACGACGTCGGGATAGCGGTCTTCATATACGAAGACAAGAACGATTCGAGGCCATCCTACAACGACCCCAGTTTCGTCATACAGGGAGTTCGGGTGAAGGCCGTCTTCGTCAACAAGCTGCACCCGAGCTACGCGAGGTGCGAGCGGACTGGCGGATTGGTCAACCACCTGGTGACGTTGATCGCTCACGAGCTCGTGGCAATCAGCGACCAGAATAACGTGGCTGCCGTACAGCTGATTAACAAGATCTACGGGACAGCGCTGGCATAGGGCATACGACCCAGTTTCATCGCGGGGCGTCTTGCGCTTTCTTGATTGCGTCGACGAAAATGGTTTTGCGGCTCTGATCGCGTCCTTCGGTGAGGAAAAACTCGACCTCGTTTGACCCGACTTCGCTCAGGAATTGATCCAGCGAAATCCGCGTCGAGATGTGCTCACCTTCCTCTGATTGCGGGTCCGGTTCATACTTCATGACTCCGGTGTCGCTCATGAACCAGCCGCGCTCACTGGGCGACACACCTGAAATGCAAATGTGCAAGCCGGTGTCTGCCTGGTCTGCGAGGATGACCGCCAAGATAAGGTCACAGGTAGACTTGTTGAGTTTCAATTCTATGCCGCTCCCGACTTGTACTGGCCCTTCTCTCGCTCGGCAGCGAGAACCCCGACGCTCCTCCTCATTTCTTGAATCAGTGTTCTCCCGGTGATTCCGCTGTTCTGCGGTCTCTGGTGTGGACACTCCGGAATCCTTCCGCAACCGTCTTGTGTCAGCCCAAGCTGGGACGCTTCTAACGAGACTGCGTAGCTCGCGGCGATGCATTCCTCGAATCTGCGGAACGAGCCGTGGAGTTCCACACTGTCAGTCGGTGCGAGGCCTGCGCCGCAATTACTACACGCGTACACACCATCGTCGGGCACGAGGGAACATCTGCTCAGGCAATACTTGCAGTAAGCCATTGAAATGGTCTCAACTCAAGAGTACTGGCCTTGTTAATAACAGACGACGCCAGTGCGATGAAACGGTTGAGGCTGCCCGCTATTTGGGCGGGTACTGCAGGCTGGCGACAGACTCCAATCTCTACGCCAGGAGGCTCGACTTCATCTCCCACGTGAAGGACGAGCTCGTCAGGAAGGGGCTTCCGAACTCCACAGAGCCACAAAACACCCCAAAAGGGAAGGGTCGAACCTCCCTTATCACCGTCTCGAACAAGAACCCCTAAGTGATTCTGAAAGCTGGGCATGAGGCCTTCTTTTCTCAGTAGAGGTTTTCTCTGTGAGGACAAACACGGCTCCATCGATGGACTCGACGAGCGAAGGCGCTCTCTGCCGGACCTTTTGATTTCTCCTCCATCCAAGACTTCGAGAATGTTGTGAGCCGCCCGAATGAGCAGCTTGACGTAGAACGTAGCATCATACTTTTTCCCCTCCTGCAGCACCTCTTGAGGAACCTCCTCCTCCTGGTCCAATCTCCTTGATTTTCCCTGCCCGCCTGGAGAACCACCACTTCTTCTCTTGAGAGTAGAAGACTTCGCCACCTTCCAACCGGTTCGTGTTCTCGGGCATGGAGAGCAGCGGGCGACTGCTCACCTTGAGCGCAGGTGCTTGGCCAGCGATGAACTCGATTAGCATCCAGTACATGCCATGACACTTCGGACAGGTGATTCCATATTGCAATTCTTGCTCTCTTAGCTCCTCCCTTTCGATTACACCATCGGCCTTCAGATGCACTTGGTGAACAGCCGGGTGCGCAGATAGCCTCAACGTCCCTTCCCAGTGGCATCTTGGACAGATGGTAGGATAGGTCTCAGGCCTTTCGGCCTTACCCCGTTTAGGATCATTCATCAAAGAATCACATCCGAGGATCCTATATTTCAATCGGAAGTCCGTCCGGGTGCTGTTAACTCTACGGCAGTTTAGATGAAATCTGAACTCGAAAATGAGGTCAGGGGCCGATAAGTTAACAATTCCCTCAAGTCTGCCGTTGGGGAGAGTCCAGGACGCTCCCGCTGGCGTGCTCGGTGTTAAGACTCCAGGGACTTTGATGTGGAAATGGAAAGTGCAATAATCGCAACTGTTGAAGAAGCGTCGACACCGGACACACCGACGCTCCAATGCTCCAGGTGCTTCACGAGTTGCAGGGTGGACCAGGTGGTGGAGATGACCACGGACGCAGACAAGTGCCAGTCCCTCTGGGATGCCACCTCGATAGATGATAGCTCCGGGGAGGAAGCAGTCGTGGCGTTCGTGGTGTTAAGAGAATCAGATGTTTAGTTGAAGGCTGCGGGTTGCAAGAATCAGCAAAGTCCCGAAAGCATTGACACCGTTAACGCCCAATTCGAATATCTTCGTTTCTCTTGTATGTGAATCTCCGTCTCGGCACTAGCCGATCCGCTTGTAATTTCCGCCGCTCGGCGACCAGATGTTCCCCTCGCGCTCCATCGTGCCAAGGAGACGCTTCGCCTCGTCCTCGCTTATCGAGAGGGACTTTTGCAACTCCTGCAGCAGCGCCTCGGTCTTCACCGACCCGGAAGGCGATTCCCTCTCGAGCCTCTTGAAGACGTCGAGCCCCCGGCTCAAGCTCGATATCTTGCTCGAGGACTTCCCCATCAGCACCCCGAAGTCTCCCCTGGTCTTGGACGCCGTGTCGACGAGGACCGTGTTCATCATCTCCTCCATCAACCGCATGGCCGCCTCCGCGTCCTCGACCAGGACGTCGTCGCGGAGGAGGAGCCTGGCCCTTGCGGTGGCGAGCCGGATGAGGGACTCCAAGGTGCGAGGGGTCGCAGGTATCTGGTTCTCGCTTGCCCTCTTCCTAAGCCTGAGGTAGTACTCCTCGAAATTCTCCCTCGCCCCCGCAGTTATCTTCGGCGATAAGCGCTTCGAGAACGCGATGTACTTCTTGAGCAGCGGGAGGTCGACCGGAGGGTCTTCCTTGAACTTGCCCGTCGCCCTGAGGTCCAGGATGTGCCTGGCCAGCTTGAGGTCATCGTCGGGGGAGACGAGGTCCCGCATGACGTAAATCAAATCGAAACGAGTAAGCAGTGGAGGCGGAAGTGAGACGTTCTCGAGGAAGTCCTTGTACGGGTCGTAGATTCCCAGGATCGGGTTGGCGGCCGCGAAGATCGCGGTCCTCGCGTTCAGCGTGGCGTGGAACCCTCCCTTGGCTATCGTCACCGTCTGCTGTTCCATCATCTCGTGGAGCGCGCTCCTGTCCTCGGCGCGCAGGTGCTCGAACTCGTCGATGCTCGCGATCCCCTGGTCCGCGAGTACGACGACCCCCGCTTCGAGGGACATCACGTTGTTCTTGTCCTTGACCACGGCGGCCGACAGGCCCGCTGCGGTCGACATCTTCCCTGAAGCGTACATCCCCCGGGGAGAAACCTGTGCCGCGAACCTGAGCATCTGCGACTTGGCGATGCCCGGGTCACCGACCAGGAGGATGTTGATGTTTCCGCGCACCTGCGTCTCGTCCGGGTACTTTATCATCGGTGAGCCGACAAGGAGCAGAAGCATCGCCTCCTTCTGGACCTGGAGCCCGATTATCGAGGGGGCGATGGACTTGATCAGGCGGAGGTACGCGTCTGGGAGCGCCGCTATCTGCTTGATCTTCTGCACCTCCTCCTCGGAGATCTCCATCTGCTCGGGACCCTTCCCGATGATCTCGACGTGGTTGCAGTTGATCTGGATCTTGAAGGTCCCCCTTCCGACGGAGGGATTGTACTCGGGTATGCTCTCCGGTATTCCCGTCAGGACGACCCTGTCACCGGGCCGCACCTTGTTGATCTGGTCATGGCTCGTGAGCACGTCAAAAGCTTGCGGGATTTCGCCCGGAGGAAGCTCCTCAGGGAGCTCCTGGATCTTCAGGATCTGTATGTCGACGTACTTCGTCTTGACGCGGTCGAGCTCGAAGGCCCTCATCTCGTCGCAGCCCTCGCACTTCTCCGGGCGCCTGACCCTGGTTGGGTCTTCCTGCAGGACGTGGGTGTCGTGCCCATTGCTGCAGGTGAAGACGGCGTCGGTGGGTTGAAGCCGAATCTCAGAGGCCCGCAGGATGATTCCTGAGACGGTAATCAGCCGGTTAAGCACAGACTCCCTGACTTCTCTGAGCGGGACCTGGTCCATCGCCCCCTTGAAGCGGATGTGGAGCCCGTCCCGCTGGCGGACGGAGCTCACGTATTCGGCGTTTATCGAGCCAAGGGCATCGTATGCGCCCCTCTGGAATTCTGGGAGGAGGTCCTTGGGCGCGAGGAGGAGGCTAGCCGCCAAGTTGGAGTCGAACCGCGTCAGATGCTCGTAGTCTATGATTAGAGAGCGGCCGCCTTCCGCCGCCAGGTTGCCGAGCGCCGTCCTGTAGACGTAGTCGCCGTCGAGCTGGAAGGTAGTCAGAAACTCTGATACTCTAGCGGCTACGCTAATCTGAAGCGGCGCTGACAATTATAGAAGTAAAGCATTCGTTGTATTCAGATTTAACACCCTTGAGTTGACCGAAGTTTTACCTTGGACACATCCCATGTCCCCATTGTTTATCTAACACGCATCTGCTCTAGGCGCTGATTATTGTTAAATAGCAAATGAACGCATGTAAGGTGCGTGGCTGGAATTATTACGACAAGAACGTTAACAGTTCTTGTCGCGGCCATCGACGGAAGAAGACGAACTGTCCGAGGTTTAACGAACTTTCCTAAAGTGCCCAAAGATGATGTTGTGCCGGCTACAAACCCGGATCAGCCCAACCCGTCTCCAACCCCACTGAGTTCCGCTCGCATATCTCCTGCAGGAGAGAGAGAGTATAGAGTAACTCCACTCCAAGGGACTTCCTTCGGTAAACGTTTACCCACGGACAGTTCTAGTTTACTCAAGAGCATATTCGGCACTTCTGGTTTACTGACGGACACTTCCAAGCACTTTTCGTTTAGCCACGGACACTTCTGGCAGATTCAGTTTACTCAAAGACACTTTCTGGAGGGGGAAAACTAGTGGGAAAGAAGGCTGTACAAATCAAGAACATGGACGAGGACGTCTGGCACAAGTTCCTGCTCTACATCAAGAGGAAGAGAGGCACGATCAAGGGCTACGTGCCTATCGAAGCCGCGAAGGCACTTGAGGCCTACATCGCTGCTGACCCGGCGCCGCAACATCAATCTGAGGCGAGTTTACTGACGGACAGATCTTTGCCGTCGCGCCAGCGCATCGACGTGCAGAAGCGGATGGAGTCAATCAGGCTCTACATCGCCAAACAGTTCGAGGGGGCCACGCAGCCGGAATGGATCAGGGTCTCAGACACGATTCTGACGGCTTTCCTTTCCCAGGCCCTTGCAAGGGACCCAAGGACCCGGAGGCGGTACTCCCAGCGTCTGATCGACCTCGGCATCGTAAAGATAGACCAGGAAGACATCAACTTCCTCTACATCCGGAGAGACTGGCTGTACCCGAAGCTCAAGCAGCAGCAAGAAGTTCGTCAGTAGCCACTGTGATATCCTACCCGCTACGTTTCGGCGACCTGTCTTCCTCGAATGCCGCGACCAGGCGCTTCTTGCTGATGTAGCACCAGTCGATCTTCCTGGTCTTCCCCTGGTATCCGGCGTAGTGGGCGAAGTACGGGTAGACGTACCTCTTGTGGACCCTGTTGTAGACTGCCCTCCAGTGAGGTCCGGAGCCTTTCTTCCCGCACACAGGGCACTTGTCGAGCCTCAGCTTCCGAAGGTCAGCGTTCTTGGAAGGTCTTGCCCTTCTCGGCACGGCCCCATGTTAGATAAACAAACGAAGATAAAGCATCTGCTCTGCTTGCGTTTGCATGTAGGCCGATTCAAACCTCACATCGTATTGCGATTTAGTGGTGCTTATACACGACAGGCGAAACGAGCGCAATATCGTTGCCCAGCAGGATCAGGGACGGGGCGATCGTTCCAAGAGAGTATCAGACGAAGATGGCATCCTCTGCCCTGAAGTCCAACACTCTCGTGGTCCTCCCCACGGGTCTCGGGAAGACGATAGTCGCCCTCCTTGTCTCCG
>VFSW01014893.1_pt1 | contig 10719 bp, 10 predicted proteins | sample 5358111 | NCBI WGS metagenome assembly VFSW01 (sample SAMN11554181, study PRJNA540505) | mine drainage metagenome | isolation source: sediment from site ElyBrook_90M | place: USA: Ely Copper Mine, Vershire, VT | collected 2017
ACCTGCGGCAATACCACCCCAAACCACCGCTGGAATCGCAGCAAGAGGCATTAGAGTTTACTCCGGTACAGCGTCCAGTTCATTTTTTCGCAGCCCATGGCTTCGCACGCTCGCCCAATCTTTTCAGTGCTGGCGACGATAAACAATTCGCGGCCCTTAACGTCCGCCTTGCTCCCAAGCCAGTCGCGCATCATGTGCCAAATGCGCCGCAGGTTCGCATGAGGATCGCGAGACCAGAGCCCCTCAGCAAAGATTGCATTCTGGAGAATCTGGAACGCGACTACGCCGCCGTTTTCGTCGAACTCGGTAAATACAACTCCTGCGCCCTCGCTCGGCAACTGGCTGCCGAGTTCTCGCATGATTGGGCCGATGTGCTTTTCCTGCTCCGCGTAATCGGCTAACACTTCGAATCGATGGCTCATGCCGTTACCACGTTGCTATTGCTACCCGTTTCCAAGTGTCTTGCGCCACGGCAACATAGAAATAACTGGAGTCCAGCGCCACTTGCCCGGGATAACCTGGAGATGCAGCCGTAAGCGGCGCATCGACCAGCGTAATTGTCAGCAGGGCCGGAACTTGCTGGAGCCATTGCATCCAAGCACGGCTAAAGAACACTTTTCCTTCCGCGTCAACCGAGTTCTTGGGATTGGGATTCGATGCTAATTGGGCTACGCTCATGCGCCCTTCCGAAGTTGCGAGGAAAGCCGCTCGGTCACGCCGTAAGCGGGATCAGCGTCAACATAGCCTTCAATGATTCGCCAAGGAATCGGGTCGGTGACTGAAATCTGGTAGTACCGTCGCCGCGACTCGCCAAGTAGCCACGCAATAGCTCTAGCTGAATACTCGCCAGCCTGCCCGCAGTCTAGAAACTGCTCTGGCGACAAGGTGCGCCCATCGTCGCACCACTGCAAAATCAGTTGCGGGGCGCGCACGCCGGTTGCGGGATCGATCACGGAAATAACAGCGCTGGAGCTGACTGTGATCCCGGTCGAATAGCCGCTTGTGCTGGTGAGCATCGGGAAGCTAGTCGCGGCGCTCAATTCAAAGACAACTTGCGAAGCCGTGATAACCCCTGTATTACCGATCACCAGTTGGTAGGTTTTCGTCCCTGACGTGCTATCGGTAATCAGCACGGCATCGGCGGGACCAGCACCAGCAGCGACGGTAGTAATCGAGCCGCCAGCATCGCCAATGGTGCACGTCCAGAAAGTCCCGTTGGGCGATTTCAGGCAAAACGAGCTTGGTCCAGCGCCGAAGCTCGGCCCAGCAGTGAGCGGTGGAATCGGGCCCAGCCCGGTCTCCAGGTCAATTTCGACTGAATTGTGCCGCATGCGGTGATTTTCCAGCGAAATATACCCTGAGCGGCGGACTCTGCGAATTGGGTTGCCGAAATCGTCAAGATAAGAAAGGTTCATATCGTAGACGACGGGGGAATTCCAATCTCCAACTAAGTGCTTTCCAAAGCAAAATGCATGACACTGGCTGCGATGCGCCGTGAACACTCCATTCGTAGAATCCCAAAAGCCGACCTCTGCCCACTGTCCGGTTGCCACATCGTAGCGCCAGCTCTTGTCAGCAGTGGGAAAGTAGATGTGCCAGAAGGTGTGGCCTTGGTACTGGAATGAGTAACTGATGTAATCGGCAATCGTGGAGTATTGCGACCACGCATATTCAACAGCGTGATTGCTCACCCTGACAGGCAAATACCCTTGAGCCCGCCATGCGATTCCGTTTCCTCTTTCGTCACCGCCAATCCAAAACACCGTGTTATCGAGCTTAACTGCCTGCTGTCTACCGCCCAGCACAGTCAGCGTGGCTTGAGAATAAAGCCCCTGCTCAATGAATGCGCCCTGAACTGGCTCAAAAGGAAAGTCGGCATTGCCTGAATTGTAATAAGGGATCGTTGCCTTAGCGCCAAACAGCCAGATTTCCCGATGGTCGATAATCATGGATTGCACAATATCGGGATATTGGGAAACGGCAGCAACATCGAGCGGGTCCCAGGAGTTAGCGTCATTCAGGCCGGAAATCTGGAACTCGTTGGAATTGTTCTTCAGGCTGATGAAATATCCATCGCTATACCCAATCATTTTCGAGTTGCTGATGCTGGCGAGCAGCAACACTCCGGTCGCCAGGTTGTATGAGTAGACCGGCCCGGAATAAAGGCCAATAAGCAATTCGATGGAACTGCCAACGATGATGGCCGGAAGAGCTACTCCGCCGTTGCTGACGCCGAAAATGAAATTGTAAGTTCCATCGGAGAATATCTCGATGAATTGGTCACCGACTACCGCAAAGAGTCTTTCGGGATTGTTGGTAGTCAGCTGCGTGGTGCTGTAGATGGCCTTTACCGGGCCAGCAAGATTGATTCCATGATCCGTGACTGTGCAGAACGTGGCAAGCCCCGGCGTCGGATAAAGCACGGCGGCACTCTTGGCACCAGAAGATTCCATATTCTCCTGATACCAGTTCATCGTCATCTCCGAATCTGCATTGGGAGACTGCGATGAATATGAGCTGCCAATCAGATCAAAGCGCGCCATCTACCAGGGCTTTCCCGTAAGAAAATTGAAATCCGTTCTGCCGCTTCCACTTCCGCCCATCCCCGGCTGACGGGTAGAGATTCGCGGAGGCTGGGCATTGTTACCTTCAACTGCTTTTGTCGCTGCTCTGAGGTTTTCCTGAAAGACTTGCGATCCTACCGAAGCGATGTAGACAGGCCCAAATGACGTGGCCAGAGCCTTCGCCAAGGTCAGCACGATGAAATCCCAATACGCCGCTGGCAACACGATTGCCGTAGCCAGTGCGACTGCCTGCGCAATACCTGTCCATGTTTCGAGGCGAACGCTATTTGCCTGTGTCGGTATGGGCCAGAAGTAAAGGTTCCCCAGCGGCGCATCAGGCGAGTAGTAAACGTCAGTCGGAAGCGTTGAGGTCAGCCGCTTAATCTGATTTGCTGCCCACCAGTCGTCGTCCTGAACATTCAGTGGAAGATCAATGTTCGGACTCGAGCTGGTCAGAACCAAGGCAGCCGCTACCAGTTTCACCGGGCGAATCTTCACATTGAAGTTTCCGCCCGGGCCGATGGTGATTGGTTGCGTGTTGAGAACTAGCGCATATTCTGCGAAGTTAACATTGAAGATGGTTCCGCGCTTCGCATTCAGCCGGTCGATGATCCTTTGCAGTTTCTCCAGTCCCCACTGCGCCAATACCCCAGACGGAGTTTGCCCCGCAGCCAGAGCATTGATTTCCATCAGCGCCGACTGAATCAATTGCAGTGGCGTAGCGGAGACGGAATAATCTGTCGAAGTAAACGAGACGGGCATCGACTATTTTCTGGCCGCTGGAATGTCGGCTTCAAACTCTGCCGGAATGTCCGAATTTGGAACTAGGGGCACATGGGACTGAAGCCTCCAGCCCTGTCTCAGCGCTTCATCCAATTCAACTTTGTTGGCCACGACTTTGCAGCGGGCTTCTTTGCTCTTGTCTTTTGGGTGAAGATAGATGGCTTTGGGAAAGGCCTGATAGCCAATTTCCCGCGTAGGCGGATTGTTGAAGTCCATGACTTTCAAGCCGCCCATTTTCTCAGTATCAATTTCTCGCTGCATGAACATCCCTCAAATTGAAGTGAAGCGGGGCGTCTCTACCAGCCCGCCCCGTCTTTGGGTTAAGTCGCGACAATGCCCTTGACGCCGTTGGTAGCGGTTCCGCCGCCGACATACGTCTGGGCTTTCGTGGTGGCGTCACCGATTGCGGTACAGCCGGCCAGCATGGAACCCTGATCAAAGACCAGAATCCCGCCGGCCGAAGCCGCCAGAATCATCGCTACGGTGAGAGCGGTAGCTCCGCTGCCGACCGAGTTGATGATGGTGCAGCGCTTCAACAGCACGAAGCGATCCAGGCCGCCGGTTCCGGCGTAGATGATCGCCTGAGCTCCGTCGCCCGAGTCGACCAAGAATGTGCAGTCTTCGAAGATGTTCCGAACGGTGTGATTGGCCAATTCCACGGAGTAATTGGCATTGGTTCGGACTACGGTATCGAGTCCGATGTTGCAATGGCTGAAGTAGTTCTCGCCACCTGTGCCGGTGATCTTGATGTTTCTGGACCCGGTGTCAGCAGAGGCGGTGGTATCGCCCATGCCTTCTACGTCGCAGTTGATGAAAGCGTTTCGGCTTCCGGTAACCGTGAGAGCAATCGCGGCCGCAATGCCGGTCTGAGAGGCGCTGGCCCCATGAAACCAGCTCAGGTTCTGAAACAAGCAGCCCGAGCCGGACACGGTAAAGAAATTCGCCGTGAGGGTGATCCCAGCCGTGGTGGGATTGGCGATACGCGCCCGCTGACTGATCATCGACGGTGCGCAAATGCCGATCATGTGGCATGCGCTCTTGGCCCACGTGAAACTGTTGATGCGAACCGACCCACTGGCTGCGCCGTTGCCGATCACGACCAGCACGTCATTGTTGCCACTGGTCAGCAAGGCATAGCCTTGCGCCAAGGTTGCGACGGCTTGACCCGGAGTCAGTCCGGTGTTTCCGTCGTTGCCGTTCACGGGATCAAGATAAAAAACTTTGCCATTACCAACCGCCAATCCGTTGATGGCAGCCTGAATGGTGAGAGCGCTGGCGTTGTCGATTACCCCTAAATGGGGCAGTCCTAATGGAAAGGTGCTCATGGTTGTGATTGTCCTTGAGGAACGCCCTGGGGGGAGCTCCGATTGATTACGGAGACTCCCGAATCCATTAGGCGTTTGGTGCTTAGTACAACTGGAAGTACGGGCCGATTGCCGTGGTGAAAGTGCTCGGAGCCGTGATGCTGGCCGCGAACGTGCCAAACGTCTGACCTGTCACCTTGGAGTTCAGATAGTTGTCATTGACCGCGGTGATGGTGTGCCGAATGGTGTCAGAGGTTCCGTTGCTCTGAATGCATCCGAAATACCGACCGGGGCCAACCGCATAGAACGGCGTGCTGAAAGCTACGGAGACAAACACTGAGGCAGTTGACCCCATCGTTTGACCGGCAGCCGCTGAATTGGCCAGCAGTTTCCCGCCGGCGTCATAGAGCAGTACTGCCTTCTTTTCCGAGCCTCCCGCCGTGGTTCCCATCAGCACCTTGAGTCCGGTAAGAACCTTGCTGTACGGCAACTTGATTTCGTTGCAATACATCGAGGTCACCGCATCAAAGGCCGTGCCGTTTGATTCCAGCGACGTATACGCAGTGCCAGCAGTGGGAGGGTCGTTAATCGCCCCGCCCGCTACAAAGGTCGTCTGCGTAATCCCGCCGTTTACCCACTGCCCGCCATTGCAGTCTGAAATTATCCCGGTGCGGGCGTTGACGCGCGGCAATGCGACTTCATTGGCTCGCGTGCAAGATCCCGCCGGAACAATAGCGAACTGTGTTGACAGGTAAGCAGGAACCACAAAGACAAACGCGCTTGAGGCGTGCGTGCTCGCGGCAGTTCCACCAGCGCCGCGCACGACTGAAAGCGTTGTCCCATTGACGGCCCGAACGTCCATCAGTTCCCGGTCCACAAAAATATATGTGGCCTTGGTCGCGTCAGACGTTGATGGCGCATTGATGTTGGTTGCCGAGGTCACAACCGCCGTGGTGCTGGAACTGGAGGTGATGGCCGCCGACAAAGTGGTATTGGTGAGGATGGTCTGCCCGAAAGCGGAGCCCGCCATGAACAGAACCGCCGAAAGCAACAGATTGGTGATTTTGTTTTTCATGGTAGTTATGCTCCCGCAATGGCGACGGCGCCATTGTCCTGGTAGAAGTTGCCGAAGCCGATGCACATATCCCAGCGATTTGTCATTTTCGACTCGCGCTGGTCCCATGCCCGAACAAAGCGCATGGACATGCCGGTTTCGTCATCGGTGGATTGTTCGCCGCGCTCCACCGCCTTGGGAACTTCAAACTTCCCGCCAGCGATAGCAAACGCATATTCGGATAGCAACAGGGAAACGATGCCAGCCTTCCCGCTGGGCGCCGTGGTTCCTGGCCAGAAGGTCAAGGCTGCAGCATCGGCAGCCAGTGCGTCTACGTTCTGGTACTGCGATCCAGGGCCGTAGATTGCCGGCAGGATGCTGATCGTGTCCGCGCCACCAGTCAGGGTGTAATCCTGCGTCACAGTGAAGTTCATCGCGCCCATAGATCCCGCCCGTCGGGTTCTGGGGTTGACGCCATTCACGTTGGCGATGGAGAATTTGTCACCCTTCTTGATGGTGTCGGCCGCGGTTCCGGTAATGATGAGGCTGGAGCCGGACTGTCCCGCACCAGTAACGCTTGTGGTGTGAGTCGCTGCCGTTCCTGCGGTGTGCTGATAGAGCGAATTGGACTGATACCATTCCGCCCCGGCAGCCGTCCCAACTACGCCTTCCCTGAACATCCGGCTGATCTCGCTGGCCGGATTGAACTGGGTCACGTTCGTCTTGACGTAGCTATAAAGCAGTGAAGGGCTCAAGCAAAGATGCCGTTTACCCTTCGGGCAGGCTTTCTCGAACAAGCGCCGATTCGCTGCCATGAACGGGTCAATGGCAGTGGAGTCGGTTTGCAGCGTCCCCCCTACGTTAGAAGCGTTCTGATAGCCCCACAGCGCAGCGCGGGAATCGACTTCCTGCGCAAGCTGCAAGCCGGCAGGCTGGAGATACTGCTTTTCCAGTTCTTCTTGCGAGCGTTCCATCTTTACCAGTTTTTCGTAGGAATCCCACTCGAAGTGGATACCGAAAATCTGATCAAGGTTGATTGTGGTAGCCAAGCGTGCAATGCCCTGCGGCTGGTAACCAAGGCCATCGGTTACGAGCCACGACTGGGGCTGCTTGACCTGCACGGAAGAGCCGACAGGAAATGTTTTCCCAAATTCGGACTCCCACGATGAATTGAACATGCTGGCGACTTCAAGCGAGTTCTGCAAAAACCACAGAACCCGCAATGAAACCCAGTTGGTATCGAGAAAATTGTTAGCCAAGAAACGATTCTCCGGGCTTTATCGGCCCAGTGCCCGCCGCGTCCATTCAGCCTTGAGGTCAGGTGTCAGACGGTCGCCGGCGGAGCGTGTAGCAGCCATAGCCGAGTCCTCGGTGGACGTAGCTCTACCCCCTACTTCGGAGACAGGCTTAGGTGTCACGCGGGTGATTGTTTGAACAGGAGTCTTCTTTTCCTCTTTGGTTTCCACTTTTTCAGCCGCTTTAGTGTTCTGCTTTTGCAGTTCTTCAAGCACCAGTCCTTCGGTAATAAGCGCCTTCCTCATGGCCATGACAGGATTGGCCCGTGCCGTCTGAATGAAATCCGCCAGTGCGTCCTGATCAGAACCAATCGCGTACAACAGATCGGCCATGACTGGTGATGCTCCGATTACGGCTTTCACTTCGTTAGCAATTGCGGGATCGTCCTTAATGGCTGTAAGGGCCGTGGCAACGATGGTTTCAAAGTCCGTGTATCGTTTCTTGGCTTCGTCAAAACTGGACTGAACTTCCTTGGCTTGAGCTTGGCGTTGCTGGTCAAGCTGGTAGTCCTGAACGGCTTTTTGGGCCTTGAATTCCGATACGTCCTCAAAGTACTTATCCTTTGCCTCGTCATACTTGGCAAAGTCGTAGTTGCCGTCGGCGGTTTTGAAATCCTCGATGCTCGGCTTCTTTGGCGCTTCCAGCGGTTTGGCTTGCTGCTGCGGTACGGGCGACGATTCCGCCTTTGGCGTCTTTTCCTTGGCAGCATCCTCTTTAAGCCGCTTGTTCTCGGCTATGAGTTGCGCAATCCGCTCTTCGGCCTTGGGTTTTCTGTGGCTCTCCTGTTTATCTTTCGCAGTCCCCGGCGCTGCGGCACTTTCAGGCTCGTCGCCTGCGGGTTCATCCGTCTTTTCCGGCGTGTCAGCAGGGGCCGACTCCTGCACTTTCGGCTGAGGTCGTTCTCCCTTGTTCCAAGCCTCTTTCATGGCACTGGTTAGGGTTGCAGTACTGTTTTCGAGTTCAGGTTGTGCGGCTGACGGTTCCGCGACGACTTCTTTTACGTCTGTAGGCATTTTGATTTGTCCTTATTGATTTGCCCGTTACGCTGGGCTGCGAAAAGTCTCAATAGCATTGGCGCGAGCGCCGGTCATGGTTCGTGCTCGCTCGCCTTCTATTTCGTGGCCTTGAGCGCAACCGGCATGCTTGACGATCATTTGCCCCTGATAATCGTGTCCGACGCGGTAAAAGGCCTGCTTCAGTTCGATTGGTTTATTGCACTGGGCGCAGTTGATCATTGGGCTGGCTGCTGTTCTGCAGCCATTTGCTGTTGCGTGAGGGCCTGCTGGCCAGCCTGATCCTGCTGTTCCAAGGCTTGAGCGTGTGATTGCTCGGCCAAGTCTCGCTCGTGCGCCTGCTGATCTTTTTGCATGGCGATGTCGTGCGCGGCGTCGTGCGCTCCTACTTGGAGCTTGGTATTGAGGTCAGCTTCTAAACGCAAGCGCTCGGTTTCGCTCTGTATCTTTGCCGTAACCTCCGCTTTGGCCAGATCGTTTTCCAGTTCCAGTTTCTTGAGAATGATCTGGATATAGCCTTTCATTTCCTCAATTTCTTTCTTGCCTTGGTTTTCGACGACCTTGCCTTCCTTCTCTTTCTGGAGTTCCACAATGGCCTGCTGCATTTGTTGCATCATGCCCTGAGCGTGTGCAATGGCCGCTTGTGCCTGTGGCGGAATGTCGTCCTGATTGGGAGGCATGAGCATCTTGGCAATCTGATCACCGATTGGCCCGAGGTTCTTCATCTTGATGGCCAAGGAAAGAAGTTGCGCCTGCACGGGAGGCGGAATGGGCAGTTTGCCGATGTACTGAATCAGCAGATCGACAAAGGAATTGGCCTGCTCGCGCTGCGACTGGAAACTCGGTCCGGTTGAAATGGTGACGTCATACTCGCCATGATCGGCTACCAGCACGTCGCCGCGAAAGTCCTCTGGCAGCCCAGCCTTTCCATGCTCTTTCGTGGTGATATAGAGCAGCCCGTGCGTGTCATCGGCTTTGCGGATCGGAACATGCCGCGGTTCAGTCAGTGATTTCGATAGCAATTCGTTAATCTGCCAGCCGCAGTTCTGCAATGTCCGGTTGAAGTTGTCCACAAAGTGAAATGTTCCTGTGGATTCCGCCGTTTGAATCTTCTCCAGCGCTACGCCTGATTTCTCATTCTGCCGCTGGGCCGAACTGGGCAGGGGAGCAATGCCGATAGCTGCCTGCGTAGCCCTTCGCCAGCGCTCATAAGCCCCCTCATAAGCAGCAATATCTGGTGCGGCGTCTAGGCGTGTTGGCAGTGGCGGAGGCCCCCACTGCGGATTCCAGTCGTCAGGAATGTCGTTTTCGATGAACGCCAGCGGGGTAGTATTCAGGTCGGACCAAGCATCGCGCTGTGTCTCGAACATGCCCTTAAAGCCCCGAATCGGCACGCGTGGTGCTTGGCCAAATAACTCGGCTTCTTGCGATGCAATATAGGCCAGCATCGTCTGGCAAGCGCGCGCTCGGCGAATCAGGCTCATCACGATCAGTCGCGACTGCCCACCTTCGTTGACGTATATTTCCTCGCCAAAGCAAACCAATATTGGAATGCGCGAGCCAACCCACTCATTGCGCTCCAAGATTTCGACCCCGTTCGTGATGTACTGGACGACTTTCCGCTCGTACACTGTGCGGTCGTTCATCACGTCAAGATTGGGGCGATCCTTTTCGGGGATTTCGTCCTCGTATACGTTGGTCGGGCCCGCGTCGCTTTTGACCTGCATCTTCCTGCGCTTCTTGCGCTCCACTCGCCACGCTTCGGCCACGACTACGTTCTCGCCCTTCAACCAATCGGGAGCCGCGGCTACATCGTCTGCGGTGAAGCTGGTTTTCTGTGCACTGGGGTACTTGCGGGCAAATTCCGACTTGCGTAGGACGTCAATAACAAAGCAGCCTTCCATGTCGCTGCGGTCAGGCTCTTTGGCGTTTGGATCTGGCAGGACGGTAAACGGATTAGGGATGGTGCGAATACGGGGCTCTACGGCAAAACTGGAGGCGTCAACATAGTCCAGATTGAGCCGGAACGCTCCAAATCCGCAGCCCACAACGTTCTCAAACGCTGTGGTATAGGCTGCTTGGGCATTGGAGCGGTATTCCACGCCACGGATGTATCCCGCCCGGTGCTCGGCAAATTCATCCGTGGCTCCTTCGCCTACTGGGTTGACCTGGATTCCGACTTTATTCTGCCGGCGGTTATTGTCGGCTTGCTTGATGTATTGACTGAGTTCGTCTGGGGCGAGGCACGGCTTGTTCAGCGCATCACGCTCGCGGCGATCTTTCGGGGCCCAAGGATCGCCAGAGACAAAGCGCATATCTATCGCCATATCCTCGCGATTCTGCCGCCAGTAATCGAGGTAATAGTGATAGTCGTCGCGGATCGACTTGAGCAGTTCGGCGTCAGAGGCTACTGGGCCTGCGCCCGTAGCTTTGCCGTGCTCGTCGTCCTCGTCCTGATCGGAGGCCGCAGCTATCTCGTTAGGGTCGGGTACTCCACCCTTAATTGGCTGCGCCAGGTATCTGTTCTTTTTTCTGCGGGACATTCTACTTGTAGCGGCTGACTACTTTGCGCTTGGGACGGCGACTGTCGTACTCGTGCTTCTCCACCTTCATATGGCCCATCGCTGGATCGGCGTGCAGTTCGGCCTTCATCTTGGTTTTTTGCTCACCAGAAAGCGGAGAGCCCTTAGACAGCAGGTATTTAG
>VFSW01014894.1_pt1 | contig 10718 bp, 6 predicted proteins | sample 5358111 | NCBI WGS metagenome assembly VFSW01 (sample SAMN11554181, study PRJNA540505) | mine drainage metagenome | isolation source: sediment from site ElyBrook_90M | place: USA: Ely Copper Mine, Vershire, VT | collected 2017
GTCGAGGACAACCCGACGATGCGCGCCCGCGCCGTCCAGCTCGCTGAGCTGCTGGCCAGGGCCGACAGCGGGGCCGGGGCCACGGAGCTTACCGGGCCGCCGTCGGAGGTCGGCCGGCCGCAGCCAGCCGGTGCCGACTCGGCCACGGAGATCGAGATGCTGCTCCGCTGGCTGGTCGACTCCCACTTCACTTTCCTCGGCTATCGCGAGTATGACCTGCTGGCCGATGGCGGCCGGCTAGCACTGCGGGGCGTGCCGGGCACGGGACTTGGCATCCTGCGGCACGACAAGCCCGGCCTGGCCGCGATCGAGGCGCTGCCCCCCGAGGTCGCGGCCGGCGCCAGGGACGCCGCCCACCGGCTGATCCTCACCAAGGCGAACTCGCGCGCCACCGTGCACCGGCCCAGCTATCTCGACTATGTCGGCGTCAAGCGGATATCCGAGACCGGTGAGGTGACCGGCGAGTACCGGTTCCTCGGCTTGTACACCCACGACGCCACCTCGGAGTCCATCACCAGGGTCCCGGTGCTGCGGCGGAAGCTGACCGAGGTGCTGGCCGCGATCGGCGTGCCCGCCGACAGCCATGACGGCCGGGACGTCGCCGAGTTCGTCGAGGACTACCCGCGCGAGGAGCTGTTCCAGACGCCGGTCGAGGCGCTGGCCGAGGTCGCGATCGCGGTGCTGCGCCTGCGGGAACGACTACGGACCAGGTTGTTCCTGCGCAAGGACCCGTACGGCCGCTACGTTTCCTGCCTGGTCTACCTCTCCCGCGACCGGTACAACACCAAGGTCCGGCTCGGCGTGCAGGAGATCTTGCGCCGCGAGCTCAACGGCAGCCAGCTCGACTACCGGGCGGTCGTCGACGAGGGCGCGATCGCGCGCCTGCACATCGTGGTCCGGGCCGAGCGCGGCCAGGCGCTGGCCGACGCCGACGTGGCCGAGTTGGAGCGGCAGATCGCCGCCGTGGTCCGGTCCTGGGACGACGACCTGGCACAGGAGGCGGCCAGGCAGCTCGGCGACGGCCCGGCCAGGGAGCTGCTCGCGGTCGTCGGCGACTCGATCAGCGAGACCTACAAGACCGACGTGCCTGCGCACACCGCGGTCGGCGATCTCGCCAGGGCCGCGGAGATGCTGGCCAGCGGACAGGACATCGCGTTCGAGATGGGGGAGCCGGCCGACTACGTCGGCGGCGTCCCGATCGAGGACGATACCCGCGCTTCGCGGGAGCCTGACGGCGAGCGAAAGCGGGTCTGGCGCCTTACGATCTTCCGGACCGGCGCTCCGATCACGCTGACTGACGTCCTGCCCAGGCTTCAGAACATGGGCATGGAAGTCGTCGACGAGCACCCCTACGAATTCCCCGCCAGACAACCTTTCTGGATATATGACTTTGGTTTGCGGCGGCAGCCGGGGGTGCTGACCGGATCGGCCGGGCCGGCCGCGCCGGCGCAGGTGGAGCTCAGCCAGGTGGCGGGCCAGCTTGAGGGGGCGCTTACCGCCCTGTGGCGGGGCGAGATCGAGAACGACGGCTTCAACACGCTGGTGCTTGAGGCCGGGCTGACCTGGCGCCAGCTGATCGTGCTGCGCGCGTACGCGAAGTACCTGCGGCAGGCGGGCACCACGTTCAGCCAGGACTACATCGCGCGGGTGCTGCGGTCCAACCCGGTGATCGCGCGGCGGCTGATCCAGCTCTTCGAGTCCCGGTTCGACCCCGATCACCCGGCCGGGGAGGCCGAGCGCGACGCCGCGCTGATCGAGGAGATCCAGGGCGAGCTCGACGCTGTGGCCAGCCTGGACGAGGACCGGATCCTCCGGGCCTACCTGAGCCTGATCACCGTCACCCAGCGCACGAACTACTTCCAGGCCCCGGCGGGGTCTGGTCAGGACGCGCCGTACCTGGTATTCAAGCTGGACGCGGCTGCCGTGCCGGACCTGCCCGCGCCGCGGCCGAAGTTCGAGCTGTTCGTCTACTCGCCCCGGTTCGAGGGCGTGCACCTGCGGTTCGCCTCAGTCGCCAGGGGCGGCCTGCGCTGGTCGGACCGGCGCGAGGACTTCCGGACCGAGATCCTCGGGCTGGCGAAGGCGCAGGAGGTCAAGAACTCGGTGATCGTCCCGTCCGGTGCCAAGGGCGGATTCGTCTGCAAGGCGCTGCCCGACCCGGCCGACCGCGAGGCCTACCAGGGCGAGGTGCTCGCCTGCTACCGGATGTTCATCAGCGCGATGCTGGACGTCACCGACAATCTGATCGCCGGGCGGCCGGTGCCGCCGGAGCGGGTGGTCCGGCACGACGGAGACGACCCGTACCTGGTGGTCGCGGCCGATAAGGGCACGGCGACGTTCTCCGACACCGCTAACGAGATCGCGCTGAGCCGGGGCTTCTGGCTCGGCGACGCGTTCGCCTCCGGCGGGTCGGCCGGTTATGACCACAAGAAGATGGGGATCACCGCGCGCGGCGCATGGGAGTCGGTCCGGTTCCACTTCCAGGGCCTGGGCATCGACGTGGATAACGACGAATTCACGGTCGCCGGGGTCGGTGACATGTCCGGGGACGTCTTCGGCAATGGCATGCTGCTGTCCCGGAAGATCAAGCTGGTCGCGGCATTCGACCACCGGCACGTGTTCGTCGACCCGGACCCGGACACCGGCGCCAGCTACGCGGAGCGGCGGCGCCTCTTTGAGCTGGCGAGGTCCTCGTGGGCCGACTATGATCCGGCGCTGATCTCCGACGGCGGCGGGGTCTGGGCCAGGTCGGCCAAGTCGGTCCCGATCTCGGCGCAGGCGCGCACGTCGCTCGGCCTGGACCCCTCGGTGCTCGCGCTGGCCCCGGACCAGCTGATCTCGGCGATCCTGGCCGCCCCGGTGGACCTGCTGTGGAATGGCGGCATCGGGACGTATGTGAAAGCCAGCTTCCAGCCGCACTCCGACGCCGGGGACCGGACCAACGACGGGGTCCGGGTGGACGCCTCGCAGCTGCGGGCGAAGGTGGTCGGCGAGGGCGGCAACCTGGGCCTGACCCAGGAGGCGCGGATCGAGTACGCGCTCGGTGGCGGCCTGGTCAACACCGACTTCATCGACAACTCGGCCGGCGTGGACACCTCCGACCACGAGGTCAACATCAAGATCCTGCTCGATCAGGTGGTCCGCGATGGCGAGCTGACCACCGCCGACCGGGACGTGCTGCTGCAGCAGATGACCGAGGAGGTCGGCGCGCTGGTGCTGGCCCACAACTACCACCAGAACCGGGCGCTGGCCGCGGCCAGGGCGCAGGCCTCGCAGATGCTCCACGTGCACGCCAGGTACATCCGCAAGCTGGAGCGGGAGGGCCTGATCCGGCGGCGGCTCGACGTGCTGCCGGCGGACAAGGACATCGCCGAGCGCCGGTCCGGCTCGACCGGCCTGACCCTGCCGGAGTTCTCGGTGCTGCTCGCGCACACCAAGATCGGCGCCACGCAGGAGGTGCTGGCCTCCGGCCTCCCCGACGATCCCTACCTGGAGCGGGTGCTCGCCGGCTATTTCCCGGAGGCGGTACGGGAGCGGTACTCAGGCCGGCTCGCCTCGCACCGGCTGCACCGTGAGATCGCCACTACGGTGCTGATCAACGACATGGTCGACCGGGCCGGGATCACTTTCGCGTTCCGGCTGAACGAGGAGACCGGGGCGAGCGTGCCGGAGATCACCGCGACCTGGCTGGTGGCGCGGCAGGTCTTCGACATGGCCGGCTTCTGGCAAAGGCTCAAGGAACTCGACGGCCAGGTGGACTCCTCGTCCCAGATCCTCGCGATCCTGGAGGGCCGGAAGCTGACCGAGCGGACGGCGCGCTGGCTGCTGCACAACCGGCGGCCGCCGTTCGACGTCCAGGCGCTGATCGACTTCTTCGCCGGTGGCGTGCTCACGATCGGGACTCACCTGCCGGGGTTGCTGGCCGGCCTGGACCTGGTTAGCTTCGCCGAGCGGCGGGACCTGTTCGCGGGCCGGGACTTCCCGCGGGATCTGGCCGAGCGGATCGCGGCGATGGTGCCTGCCTATTCCGCCTTCGACATCGTGGAGATCGCGACGGCGACCGGGCGGGACCTGGAGGAGACCGCCGAGGTCTACTTCGACCTCGCCGACCGGCTCCAGATAGCGCGGCTGCGAGACCGCATCACGGCGCTGGCCAGGGACGACCGGTGGTCCACGATGGCGCGGGCGGCGCTGCGGGACGACCTGTACGCCGCTCACGCGGCTCTCGCCAGGGATGTGCTTACCGTGACCGAGACCGGCACGCCGGAGCAGCGGCTGGCCGCGTGGACGGCGCGGAACGAGTCCGCTGTGGCGCGGGCCGCGCAGACGCTGATCGAGATCTGGGAGTCCAACGCGTTCACGGTCTCGACGCTGTCGGTAGCGGTCCGGGCGATCCGCACGCTAGTGAGCACTAGCTCATTGCCGGCCTAGCGGCCGGCGCCAGGTCTCGGCCGGCTGTGGCAGGCGGACCTTGGGGAGCCCGCTTGAGCAGCGGAAATCCTGAACTGGGGGCGGTCTGGCGTAGGCTTTCGGGCATGGCCGTGGACCCCGCTACCGAGATCTCGGAACTGCGCAGCAAGCTCGCCAGCATCGAGGCGGTGCTCGATCCTGCCGCGATGCGGAAGGAAGCCGACGAGTTCAGGGAGAGGGCAGCCGACCCGGCGCTGTGGGAGGACCAGGAGAACGCCCAGGCGGTGACGCGGCGGCTGTCGTTCCTGGACGCCGAGCTGGCCCGGCTGGACGTCCTGCACGGCCGGATCGAGGATCTGACCGCGATGTTCGAGCTGGCCGAGAGCGAGAATGACGAGCCAATGCTCAAGGACGCGCAGGCCGAGCTGGCCGCGCTCAAGGGGCAGATCGATTCGCTTGAGATCCGTACGCTGCTGAGCGGCGAGTACGACTCCCGCGAGGCGCTGATGACGATCACCGCCCAGGCCGGCGGGGCGGACGCGGCGGACTGGGCGGAGGGATTGCAGCGGATCTACCTGCGCTGGGCGGAGCGGCACGGCTACCCGACTGAGATCTACGACACCTCCTACGCCGAGGAGGCCGGGCTCAAGTCGACCACGTTCGCGATCAAGGCCCCGTACGCCTACGGGACGCTGCGGGGAGAGCACGGGACGCACCGGATCGTGCGGATCTCCAAGTACGACAACCAGGGGCGCCGGCAGACCGCGTTCGCCGGGGTGGACGTGATCCCGGTGGTCGAGCGGGCCGACCACATCGATATCCCCGAGGATGAGCTGCGGATCGATGTCTACCGGTCCAGCGGCCCCGGCGGGCAGGGCGTGAATACCACCGACTCGGCGGTGCGGATCACCCACCTGCCGACCGGCATCGTGGTCTCCTGCCAGAACGAGCGGAGCCAGATCCAGAACCGGGCCAGCGCGATGGCCGTGCTCCAGGCCAAGCTGCTTGAGCGCAACCGCGAGGAGCAGGCGGCCAAGCTGAGCGAGCTGCGGGGAGAGTCCCGTCGGAGCTGGGGCACGCAGATCCGCAACTACGTGGTCCACCCGTATCAGAACATCAAGGACCTGCGGACCGGTTACGAGACCGGGAACACAGCCGCGGTGATGGACGGCGAGATCGACGATTTTATCGAAGCCGAGATCCGCTGGTTGCGGACCCAGGGCCTGTAGGCCGGGGTCCGCGGCCCCCGGGGACCCCTCGGCCGGCCGGGGCGCCAGGTTGGCGCGGGCGCAGCCGATTAGCGCAGGTGCTGCATCGCGATCAGCAGCGCGAGCGTGAGCATCAGCAGCGCGACCGTATAGGGCACCGTGATGCCGCGAGAGTGGTGATGCACGTGATCGCGGGAGGCCCGGCAAACCGCGCAGCGGCCCTCTGCGACTGGTCCGGCGCACTGGGCGCAGATCAGGTGTTCGCAGCTCATCTCGTCGGCCCTTCCGGACGTGCCGTCCGCCCACTTCGACAATGTTGGACGTTCCAACCTAGTTTCCCCCCTAGACTGGCCCGTGATCAAACCGGATGGTACAAGTCCGGGTTTCCTTAGTCCCGAACGCTACGGCGGGTCAGTGATCCACTTCGAAAACGTCACTAAGACGTACCCGAATCAGAGTCGTCCCGCACTCGAAAACGTCAATCTCGATGTCGAGAAGGGCGAGTTTTGCTTCCTGGTCGGGCCTTCAGGGTCCGGCAAGTCAACGTTCCTGCGGCTGATCCTGCGCGAGGAGCGGCCCACTGATGGCCGGATCTTCGTCGCCGGCCGCGATCTCGCGCGGATCGCTAACTGGAAGGTTCCCCAGTTGCGCCGCCGCATCGGTTGCGTGTTCCAGGATTTCCGGCTGCTGCCGGCCAAGAGCGTCTACCAGAATATCGCGTTCGCGCTTGAGGTAATCGGGAAGCCCCGGCGGTTCATCCGCAAGGTGGTGCCCGAGGTGATCGACCTGGTTGGCCTGGAGGGCAAGGGCGAGCGCATGCCGGACGAGCTCTCCGGCGGCGAGCAGCAGCGGGTGGCCATGGCCCGGGCGTTCGTCAACCGGCCGATGATCTTGCTGGCGGATGAGCCGACCGGCAACATCGACCCGGCCACCTCGATCGGGATCATGAAGGTTCTGGACCGAATCAACCGGACCGGAACTACGGTGGTGATGGCCACCCATGACGCCGCGATCGTCGACTCCATGCGCAAGCGGGTGATCGAGCTTGAGTACGGCAAGGTGGTACGGGACCAGTCACGTGGTGTCTACGGCCAGGCTTACTAGCCGTCTCATGGCCTGACCGCACGGCGGTCAGGCAGCAATCGAGGAATCAGCTAGGGGGTCAGCTGCATGCGCGTGCAGTTCGTGTTCGGCGAGGTGTGGGTTGGCCTGCGCCGCAACCTCACCATGACGGCCGCCCTGGTGGTGGTGGTGGCGATCAGCCTGTCGCTGCTCGGCACCGGCCTGCTCTTCGTCAAGCAGGTGGACCACACCAGATCGCTGTGGCAGAGCCGTCTGGGGATCTCGGTGTACCTCTGCTCGGCGACCAGCCCGGACCCGCAGTGTACGAAGAACGGCCCGGTCACCCAGGCTGAGATCGACCAGATCAAGAGCGCGCTGAGCCAGATGCCGCAGGTGGCCGGGGTCACCTTCCAGAACCAGGATCAGGCCTACCAGCAGGCCAGGCAGCTGTTCGCGAATCAGCCGATGATGCTGAACTTCGTCCAGCCGGGGGATCTGCCCGCGTCCTTTGGGGTGAAGCTGCGGAACGCGGAGACCGACGCGGCGCAGGTGGCCGCCACGATCACGGGAATGCCCGGCGTGGACACGGTAGGCGATGACTCGGCGGTCCTGATCAAGTTCTACAACCTGCTCGACGGCGTCAGGAACGCGGTAATGGTGGTCGCGATAATCCTGATCCTGGCGGCGGTCATGCTGGTAGCGAACACGATCCGGCTGTCCGCCTTCAACCGGCGCCGGGAGACCGCGATCATGCGGCTGGTCGGGGCGTCGAATTTCTACGTGCAGCTGCCGTTGCTGGTCGAGGGCGTGATCGCCGGCCTGTTCGGGTGGATCATCTCGGCGGCCCTGCTGACCGGCGCCCGGTCCGGGCTCGACGGCCTGCAGCAGTACTTTCCGTTCCCGGTTCAGCTGTCCACGCTCGACCTGGTCGAAGTCGTGCTGATCACGATGCTGATCGGCCTGATCCTCTGCGGCACCACCTCGTTCCTGACGCTGCGGCGTTACCTTCGGGTCTGAGGGTTCAGACTTATACCGTGGCAGCGGAGCGGGGCAAGAAGAACGCGGCGGAACGGGGCAGGAAGGTAATCGCCAGCAACCGGCGCGCCAGGCACGACTACTCGATCGAGGACGTTATCGAGGCGGGCCTGGTCCTGACCGGTACCGAGGTCAAGGCCCTGCGGGCGGGCCGGGCCACGCTGACCGACGGGTTCGGGCTGATCACCGACCACGAGGCGTGGCTGCACAACGTGCATATCCCCGAGTACACCCTCGGCACCTGGACCAACCACGAACCGCGCCGGATCCGCAAGCTGCTGCTGAACCGCAAGGAGATCGAAAAGCTGGCGCGGGCGACAGCGGAGGGCGGCCTGACGCTGGTCCCGCTCTCGTTGTATTTCAGGGACGGCCGGGCCAAGGTCGAACTGGCGCGGGCGCGGGGCCGCCGCACCTATGACAAACGGCACGAACTGGCGCGGCGCGACGCGGCACGGGAGGTAGAGCGTGCGCTGCGGCGACGGGGGTAGCACAATGCCGGTTGACGGCGACCATGGGTAGGCGTGGTGCTCACGTCGCACGGCACCGGGTCGGCCAGCGCCGGTCCGCGCCGTCAGCCGCGCCGGCACAGGCGGCGCCAGCACAGGCGGCCTCGCCACAGGCCGCGGCTCCGGGCCTGACCGAGTACGTCGACCCGGCCAGCCCGGCCAGCCAGGCCAGCCCGGCCGGGCCAGCCGGTCCCGGCGCGGGCAACGGCCTGGCCGCGCCGGCGATCCTGCGGGCAGCGCGGAGCCGCCGCGGATCGCCGGGCGGATCGGTGGGCAGTTCGAAGAAGTCGCGCAAGGGCTCCAGGGGAGGACTCATCCGGGCGATTGGACTCGCCTGCGCGGTCGGCGCGATGGTCGGCTTCGGCCTGATCGGTGCCGCGCCGCCGGGCCAGGCGGTGGCGGCGACTGTCAAGGAGTTCCTGCTCGACTGGGCTACCGGCCGCTACCCGCAAGCTGCCGCGCTGACTACCGGCGGGCGGCAGGCAGCGGTCGCCTTGTCCCTGCAATCGGCCTACAGCCAGCTTGGTGCCGCTGACATCCAGCTCAGCATGGGTCCGATCGTGGCGCACGGCACGACGGCGACGGCCCGGTTCAACGCGGCGGTGGATCTGGGCCGCGGCGGCCTGCCCTGGCAGTACCAGGGCGAGTTTCAGCTTCGTAGGATCGGGTCGGCCTGGCGGGTGGACTGGGCTCCGTCGGTGATCGCCCCCGGCCTCCACCCCGGCGACCGCCTGGCGGTGCTGACCACCATGCCGCCGAGGGCGCAACTGCTAGATAGCGCAGGCGGGTCGCTGATCCCGCCCTCACCCGACTACCAGGTCGGGGTCTATCCGGACCAGGTCACCAACCCGACGACAACCGCCACGGCGCTCGGCCAAGTGACCGGATTGTCGTCTGAGGCACTAGAGATTCGCTCCCAGATCCTCGCGGCCCCGTCCCGGGCCTTCCTGGAGCTGATCCGGCTAGAACCAGCCGATTACCAGCGGATGCGGCCGGCGCTGGACCGGATCCAGGGTGTCGTCGTCCACCAAGTGCTGGAAAACGTATTCGGCAGCACTGCGCCGGCGGTCACCGGAACGGTCGGCACGGAGACGGCCCGGGTACTGGTGACCGCCGGGGCGCCGTACCGGCGGGGGATCACGGTCGGGACATCGGGCCTGGAACAGGCGTTCCAGGCCACGCTGGCCGGGACCCCGACCACCGAGGTCGTGATCGAATCCGCTCAGGGGAACCCGCTGCGGGTGCTGCGGAGCTGGCGAGGGACACCGGGCCATCCGGTCCGGACCACCATCGACCCGGCGGTGCAGCAGGCCGCGCAGACCGCGGTGAGCAGCTCCGCGACCGCCTCAGCGATCGTGGCGATCCGGCCCGGCACCGGGCAGATCCTCGCGGTAGCCCAGCACAACGTCACGGGCTCGCCGGTGATTGATCCGCTGGCGGGTCAGTACCTGCCCGGTCAGGCGTTCACGATCGTCTCGGCGGCCGCCCTGCTCGCGGCGAACGTTAGCGTCGCGCAACCGCAGCCGTGTCCGGCCGTGAACCAGGTGCCCGGCGGCCAGACGTTCGTGAACGTACCGTCGCCTCAGGCTGGGCTCGGCCCGAACCCGACCTTCAGGTCCGACTTCACCCACGCCTGCGCCACGGGCTTCGCCAGCCTGATTCTTAATCCGTCCGTGCGCAATCTCAGTACCACCGCACGGCAATTCGGCATCGGGACTCAGTGGACGCTACCGCTGCCGTCCTTCGCCGGCAGCATCAGCCAGGTTTCCAGCGCGACCAGCCCGAGCGCGATCGCCGCTGAGGCGATCGGGACCGGGAACGTCCAGGCGAGTCCGCTGGCCATGGCACTTGCCGCCGGTGTCGTGCAGTCGGGTGCCTGGCACGTGCCATCGCTGGTGAACACGCCGGCGGCGGCCACCACTGCCGCTCAGCGGCCGTTCAGCGACCAGATAATCGCCACGCTCCAGCAGCTGATGCACGCGGCGGCCACAACTGGCGCAGGCCACGCCGCCGGCTCCGGGAGCAGCGCGGTCTTCGGGCAGGTTGGCACCGCGCCGCTGGCCGGCCATCCCCACCTATACACGGTCTGGTTCGTCGGGTACAGCCACAACGTAGCGTTCGCGGTGCTGGTCCTCTCCCCCTCGACCTCGTTCGATCCAGCCGCTCGACTGGCCGGGCAGTTCGCCGCGTCCCTCCACGGCTAAGCGATCGGAATGGTCGGAGGATCGGTCCCAAAATTCTTGTAACTCCGAGCAACCAGTAGGTTACGCATTGGCGTCTATGAAGGTGAGGCTGTGCTGCCGCTTGGGGGGTTGCGGCCCAGCCGAGGTAATGGGATCCGGGTCTCATCTCGGGGGAGGCCCGGTCCGATCTGACCGGCCCCGACCCTGCCGGTCGGGCCCCCGCGGGGGGCGGGGTTGGGGCCCCCACCCCCCCGCCGGGGGGTTTTAGGATTAGGGCCCCGCGGGCCGGCGGGGGGGGTGGGGGGGGATAGGGG
>VFSW01014895.1_pt1 | contig 10718 bp, 5 predicted proteins | sample 5358111 | NCBI WGS metagenome assembly VFSW01 (sample SAMN11554181, study PRJNA540505) | mine drainage metagenome | isolation source: sediment from site ElyBrook_90M | place: USA: Ely Copper Mine, Vershire, VT | collected 2017
AGTGGTTCGCGATGAACGGGATGAACGGGTTTCGCTGATTGCGGTGAGTTGAGCCGGGGTTTGCCTCCGACTGAACGATTTTGAACTTAAAGTGTTGAAGCCCAGATGCCAGCGGAAATCACTTGGAGAATATCGAGGAAGCGCGCGAGCCAAAGGCCATAGGAACGTGGGCTTCTGGTTTGCGGGATGGCAGATTGCCAGGCTGAATTTTTTTTTCTACAATCGGAAACTATAAATGCTAGCAACCAAACTGAGTGGCAAATAAATCAGCGGGCGAGTTGCAATTATGAGCAGAATTCAGCAGCACATAAAACTGCCGCAATACCAGCGCAAGGCAGCAGTCCGCTTGCGCGGCAGATCGTATTCGATTGCAGAAGCCGGCGCATTGGCGATTAAAGAGCACAATCTCGGAAACTTTCAGGTTGCGGTAGAAATTTACGATGTAATTCGCGCCAAGTTTCCGGAATATGCCGAAATCCATATCAACCGGGGTGTTACCTTGCAGGCAATGGCGCGGTATGCCGAGGCCCTGGCAAGTTTTGACCAAGCCGTGGCGCTCAAACCTGGCAATGCCGAAGTCTTTAACAACCGCGGCGCGGTTTTGCAATTGATGAACCGTCATAATGATGCACTGGCAAGCTATGATAAAGCTATCGCGCTCAAACCAGACTATGCCAATGCCCATTACAACCGGGGGTCCGCCTTAAAAGCAATGAAGCGGTATGCCGAGGCCCTGGCGAGCTTTGACCAAGCCATAGCGATCAAACCAGACCATGCCGAAGCCCATAACAATAGAGGCGTTCTGCTTCAAGAAATGAAGCAGTATGACGGTGCGCTGGCAAGCTTCGACAGAACCATCGCGCTTAAACCAGATCATGCCGTTGCTTACAACAATCGGGGCATTATCATGGTGATTAAGGGTGACATGCCAGAGGCCGAGAGGCTGTTTCAAAAGGCGCTTGAACTAAATCCTGGTTTTCCAGACCCGTGGTTCAATTTGGTGAATATTCGCAAGTATCAGAATGTGGATAATGCCGATGTAAAAAGCATTTACGCACTGCTGAACAGGCCCGGCGTCTCGCTAGATGACCAAGAACATCTTTGTTTCGCCCTGGGCAAGATTTTTGATGATTGTGGCCGGTATGATGAAGCGTTCGACCTTTTTCAGCAGGCAAACCAGATCCGCAATACCCACGCAGCTTATGACGCCGCCGGCGTCACGCGAATGACCAATGGCATAATGGAGGTTTTCAGCAAGGATTTTCTGGCCCAGCCGTTCGCGTTTGCGTCGGACAGTCAGTCGCCGTTGTTCATCGTCGGCATGCCCAGATCGGGCACGACTCTACTGGCTAATATCTTGTCCAATCACCGCTCCATTTCCACGGCAGGAGAGCTGTCAACGATTACAGATTTTACTTCAGTCCTGCCCAAATTGCTTGGAAATGGGATACCTTATCCACAGGCGGCAAGGCATATCACCGCCGCCGTGGCGACACGACTGATAAATGAGTATGAGCAGCGCCTCCGACATGACGTTAGTTCGGGTATTAAGCATGTGATTGACAAGAATTCACTCAATTTTAGAAATTTGGGGTTTATCTCGATGTTGTTTCCGCGAGCGCGTGTGATTCATTGCACTCGTCATCCGTTGGCTACGGGACTTTCTAATTACTTTCAACGGTTTCCCATGACTTTAGATTATTCGTTTGATCTGCGAAATATCGGTCATTTTTCGGGAGAATATCTAAGGCTCATGGAGCATTGGCGGAAGGTGCCGCCCCTGAGGATGATTGAAATTAGTTACGAAGACATGATTGCGAACACCGAACAAACGACCCGCACGATGTTGGATTTTCTCGGATTGGAATGGGACGACCGCTGCTTGGCTCCTCACACCAACCCGTGCGCGGTGGAAACCGCCAGTCAATGGCAGGTGCGCCAGCCAATCTACCGGCAGTCTATTGAACGATGGCGGCACTATGAAAAGCATCTTGCTCCATTGAAAGAAACATTGCTGCTTGCCGGACAAATTGCGGATTAAAACGTTAAACTCCACCACCCGCTGCACCAAGGCGAGACAAAACAGGCACTGTTCAAGATACTGACGTAATTCGGTCTGCATAAATTTTCAGTGGCAAGGAATCCGCCCGGCGCTTCAGGGCGTCTCAATCGTGACGCAATCCTGGCTGATGAATTCTTTCGGCTGCTCTACGAAGGCCGGAAGGCCGGGCGGGGTGATGGGCTGGCCGTTCGTTTCTTTTGCCGCGAGTTCCAGATCAATTTCAGGAGGAACCCTCACCTGTCCTGCGGACATCCTCTTGACTTTAAAAAAGCCGGGCGAAAGACAACGGGGCGTAGAAAGAATTGATTTAATCCGCCTGGCTGGCGGAGCGCGGACTGTCGCCAACTTGTTTTATTTTAAGACAAGTGGATTCTTCTTTCACAACTTGGAATTCCGAACGAAGATCCAGTCATGCAAGAAGCTTGTGGAATAACCAACATTTTCCCAACTCATTTAGTAATCGGTGGGACATGCGGGCCGCAGTTAAGAAATTTGAACAGACAATCCGCTTGCCGGCGGGTCTTTTTCAGGGGAACGGGTGCTGGTCACATCGGAAAACCAGTTGGCGGATTTACGTTGATTGAACTACTGGTGGTCATAGCCATCATCGCGATTTTGGCGGCCATGCTGTTGCCGGCGTTGGCTAAGGCCAAAACCAAGGCCCAAGGCACTCAGTGTATGAACAATGGCAGGCAACTCTCCCTTTGCTGGCGACTCTATTCTGACGATTACAACGGCGGCCTGGTTGCGACTTTGGGTCAAAACGGCTCGGCGTTTTACAATCGTCGGCCAGTTTGGATGACCGGTAATTTCCCCACTCCTTATCCGAGCGGGACGGTAATTCAAAGTGAGTGGGACATTAATGTGGATATTATGACTGGTCCCCTGTGGATCTATGGTAAGAATGCTGCAATGTATAAGTGTCCGGCGGATCAATCCACTGTTACCGTTGCTGGGAAGACTTACCCGCGGGTGCGCAGCATTTCCATGAGTCAGGTTTTTTGTTGGGGCGAATGGCTGACGGCTGACAAATGGCGCACCTATGGAAGAATGTCAGACATCGTCATGCCGGTGCAAACCTTTGTCTTTATTGATGAAAACCCGAAATGGCTTAACGATGGAGCTTTCGCCACTGATTGCAATGGGTTTCCCGGAAGCGGCACCAGCGGTGCGGAAATCGTTGATCTGCCGGCGACCTACCACAACCGGGCGGCTGGACTGTCGTTTGCTGATGGGCATACCGAGATGCATAAGTGGCTTGGCAATATTATTTTGAACGCCACCACTGGAGCGTCCGTCTCTCCAGGCACCGGCGATTGGGCGGATTGGTATTATCTGGCTTTGAATACCACGGTCTTGAGATAAAAGTATTTTGGCATGGTCATTTCGTTTGCCATTCATTCAATTTCGGGCGGCTTTTCCCCGGGGAAAACGGGGCAGGGCGGCGGTTGTAATTTTTTAGCGATGGAAGAAATAACGGTGGTTACAAAATTTCTTTGCTGGAACCGGCATTGTGGAAGTTTCAGCAAAGAACGGTAAACATAAACGAAGAACAGCAAGTTTGGCACCAAACAATCAAACCTATCGAACAGAATAACCATGAAAACAAGATTAATCATATCTGGTCTGGCGCTGGCGGTCGCCAGCCTCTCGCAAGCGGCATATACCCCTGTTGCCATTCAAAGCACGAGCTACAATGCCGACGTCATTGTCGAGTCAAACGCAACCCCTCGGCTGACCATCTCGACCACCGCCTCGATTGACGAGGGGACTAACAACTACAATGCGACCTTGTTTGAACTGGGTCGTGATCAGGCCCACCCTGGCAACGGCCTGCCGGTTGCCGGCTCCACTTTTACGGCGTATGACGATGCGAACTACTCTTTTCAGATGGCTCCGAGTTATGCGGCGCCAAACGGCATTCTGATTGACTCCTCTGTCACCAGCGGCGCATTCAAGCCGGTCACTCCTGTGGCTTATACCAAGCTGTCCTTCATCGGGTTGGGCGGCAATGGCGGCGATGGAGTCACGGTAACAACCTATCACCAGGATGGCACCACTGAAACCGGCAGCTTTCATACCTCGGATTGGTTTGGCGGCACGACCGGTATCGCCCTCATCATGGGGGGGCGCATTAATCAGGTTTATAACCTGAACACGGAAACGGACGGCACCAGTGGTGATGGATTGGGAAATCCCCGCGTCTATCACTATGAAGTCACCCTGACCGACACCGCCAGCCCGGTCACCAACATTGTGTTGACCTATAACGGTGGAAACTCTGGGTCGCACAGTGACATCATGGCGGTCAGCGGCGCGGTCACCGGCGGCGGCGGCGCGGTCACACCCATCGCCGTTACCGGATACGATTATGACTTCGTCGTCGAATCGAACGCCCCGATGAGCGGGCGCATTTTGAGTCAGACCATGTCCAATGGAACTAATTTGTGGGCCACGACTCAAACCTTGGACAACACCGCCGACACCGCCAACTCCTGGTATGAGCAGGGTTACAACTTAAACAATGACGCCTCCGGCTCGTTAAACAGCCCCCTTCATAATTTGACCGGCACTGGTTTGCCTCATCCGGGCGGCTTCGTCACCAACGCGACGCTGGATCACGTTTACCAGATGGCACCGGACTATACAGTTAACAACGCGATTTACATCAGTGATGCGGACACGTCCACCAACGACATCATTACCCTGACCACTCCGACCGCCTATTCTGGAATATCTCTCCTGGCCTCTGCCGGCAATGGTCCGGTGTCTGTCAATTATGTGATTACCCACACGGGCGGCATTACGGAAACGGGGGTGCTTACGGTTGCCGACTGGTTTGACAGCGCCAACGCGACTTTCGTCGCCAACGGGCGCGTGGCGGTGGATTCGGCCTTTTTTGCAAACGTCAAATCCGGTTTCCCCATTTTGCATCAGAACGATATCGTCCTGAACGACGCGATTGATCCGGTGGTCAGCATTTATCTGGAGAACACCAATGGTGCCGACCAAGGTTTAAGCAGCGGACGTTTTGCGATCCTCGCGGTCAGCGGTAATGTCGGCGCCCTTCCGCCAAACATTTCGCAGCAGCCCGTATCCGTAAATCAGTATGTTGGATCAAGCATCTCCTTCACCTCGGCGGCGACGGCCAATGCGCCGATCACCTATCAGTGGCAGAAGGGAACCAACGGCGTTTACGTCAATCTCACGGACGGCGGCAACATTTCCGGTTCGACCACCACCAACCTGACCATCAATCCGATTGGATATACGGATCAGGCAAATTATCGTTTGGTCGCCACCGACACGGGCTACTACGCCGACAGCAGCGCAGCGGCACTCGGGGTCTTCTCGACCAATTTGGATGTGACGGAGCCGGGCGATCCCATCACCGGTGTCAACTTCTCTCCGTTCGGTGACGGACAGGTTTCCTATGCCATTGATGATTCCATGGACACCAAGCTCGGTGGAAACATTTCCGGTGGTGTCGTCGGTCTCGTCATCACTCCGAGTGCTGGACTCACCGTCGTCAGCGCCTTGCGGATTTATACCGGTTCTGATTCTACGGGCCGCGATCCGGCATCTTACGAGCTGGAAGGTTCCTTGGATGGTGGACATACTTATACGCTCATTTCGTCCAATTCGATCGCGCTGTCTGACAACCGCAATCCGCTCGTTGCGGGTGAAGCGCCCAATCCGCTCACGCAGGTTGTGACCGAAGTGCGTTTCCCCAACGTCATCGGCTACACGACCTATAAGATATTGTTCCCGACTGAAAAAGGATCCGGCCAGTTGCAGTTTGACGAAATGGAGCTGCTGGGCACGAATGACACTTCCAAGCCTTACTTCAGCCCGCAACCATTTGACCAGAAGGCTTACGCTGGTCCAAGCCTTTCGCCCAACAGTGCCACCTTTACCGCCGTGGCCGTCTTTTACCCCACGCCGACGGTGAGCTGGGTCAAGGGAACCAATGGCGTGTATGTTCCGCTGACGGATGCCGGGAATATTTCCGGCTCGCAGACCACCAGCCTCAGCATTAATCCCACGACCTTTGCTGACTCGGCTGATTATATCGCCGTGGCGAACAGCACGGCCGGATTTGTCACGAGTTCGATTGCCCACCTCTTCATCTATAGCACCAATGTTGACGTGAGCCAGCCGGGCGACACAACCACTGACATTGGCGACATCACCGGAACCCGTTACGGCGCCAATGCAAGTCCGGCCAATGTCATTGACGACACATTCACCGAGTGGGAAAACGGTGGCAGCGGTCCCAGCGCGGGCGCCGGCTTCCCGCCGTTCAACGGCCCGGTGGGCATGACCGTCACGCCTGCGGTTGGGAGCACGGTTCTCGCCGGCCTGCGCGTCTATCCCGGCCAGGATTCGGCGGATAACGACCCAAGCAGCTTCGTGCTGGAAGGCTCGAATGATGGGATCACCTATGTTCCCATTGCGTCGGGACCGCTCGCGTTGCCGGCGGATCGTAATTCAATTGCCCTGGCGGTGGATCCTACTCAATCCGCGGCGCAGGAAATCCTTTTCTCGAACACGCGCAGCTTCACCACCTACCGTTTGACCTTCCCCAATGTGGTGAACTCCAATAACGCCTCGTATTTGGAGGTTGGTGAAGTGGAATTCCTGGGTGTTCCCGGGGTTGGAGTGGCGCAGCCGGTTATTTCCACTCCGAAACTAAGTGGCGGTAATCTGAGCTTCTCCGGATCGGGTGGCACACCCAACGGAACCTACACCGTTCAAACCAATGCCAGTCTGACGTTGCCGAATTGGGGTGCGGCTTCGACTGGGACATTTGACGGCAGTGGCAACTTCTCGGTCAGCCTGCCGGTCAGTTCGAATAATCCACGTCTGTTCTACCGAATCCAGACGCCCTAAATTAAACAAGCATTAACCATATCAGCGAAGGCCGGGCGCGTGTCCGGCCTTCGCCTTTTGCAGCCCGGCATCGCGCAAATACAACTGAATTATGAAAACACGCTCTAAATGTTCGTGGGCGGCGGAGGACCGATGGTTGCGCCAGCGATGTATTTCAGGGGAATTCTGATTGATTTTCGTGTGACCCGGCCCGTATTCGCCAGTTCCAGCATCCGTTGCGCAATGTCGCGGGAGAAAGCTTTTGTGTTCGGCTCGTAGTAGGACAGCGCAGGATATAGCTCCGAATACCAGTTGTCATTCGCCAAGGCAACCAGGGAAACATCCGTCGGAATGCAAATTCCTTTTGACGCCAGCCAGGAAAAACAGGTCAGAACCTGTGTCGAACGGGTGAACACCAGAGCGGTGGGTCGTTCCTTGAGGTTGAAGGCCAGATCAAGTGCACGGGCTACTGACGACGGCGAACGGTCGTCTTTGAACACGACCAATCGTCCGGAGTTGCCCAAGGCTCGCTGCAAACCCCGTTCTTCCGCCACCAAACCGGGACGACGCTCCTCATATTCAAAAATTCCGATGATCCGATGGCCATGGCGGATCAGTTGAATTCCCGCATGAAACGCGGCGGCTTCCCAATCCGCCACCACATACGGCAGGTCCACCCCTGGAAACGGACATTCGTAAAGAAAAGCCGGCAACCCTTGCTGGGCAAACCATCGCTGGATCGGTTCGCTGGTGATATATAATATCCAAGCGGCGGACGGATGCACTTGCACCAGGCGCTCCAGTTGGCGTTCCGGATGTTTGAGATGGAAAATGGCAGGGGAGAGAAACCGCAAACTGCGTCCTTGTTCAGCCAAACCGATCTGCGTGTCTTCCATTTCCAGCAAAGTGACCCGGTGTTCAATGTGGTGTGGAGATAAAAAGGTCACCGGCAACTTGTCCGTGTTTGCGTGGTTTGGCGGCGGCGCGGGCTTGGCCAGCACCCGGCGTTGCAGTCCTTTCGCCGCCGGCTCCACCCAGCCTTCGCTCGCCAGGGTTTTTAACGCGAACCGCAACGTGTCCCGGCCGATGCCTAGGCGCTGCTTTAATTGCAGTTCGCCCGGCAGCATTTCGCTTAATATGCCGGTGCTGATCCATTCTTTCAAAGTGACGACCGTCTCTTGCACCAGACTCGATCTTTTTGGCAGCTTTTCCATTCTTAAATAATTAGCATAACAGCCTTTACCCGTCCACCGGATTGTGACAACCTTCAGACCACCTGTGAAACATACAAGACGCACGTTTATAGGGTCGGCAATCACTATTGCTACGGGAATAGGACTGACAAGACCCTTATCGTTGCTGGCGGATAGCGTTGCCTCAACCGCCAATCTGCAGGCCGGCACGGGAAAGTAAGATCTTGGCGGTGTGCGAAAGGAATCATGACTACACCTTGGACCGATCAAGTCACCCCGGAGAAGGTTTGGCCTGATTACCCAATTCAAACAAGGATCAGCCGCAAGATGTTGTTTCACACCATAGACCAGACGGGCGTGGCGAAATTGATTTCCCCTTTGCAACCTCCACGTTCTTCGCGCAACCGCCATATTTTCCCTCTTGCCGACAAGGCGACTCCTGTTTAGCCAGTTTTCAAGCCGCTCTTGGATTGAAAACGCGGCCTGATTGCGTCTATGCTGTTGTTATGACAAATTTCAAGATGAATTTCCCGTCCCAATTACAGGTGACAGAACAGACCATTGATATTTCCGCGTTTTCCCAATTGCAAAAGGCATATTATTTGGGCCTCTTTTCTGAAATGGTGCAGATCTACCGCGGCAAAAACAAGCCCCGGGTTGTCATCGGGATCGCCGGCCCGACCGGAGCCGGCAAATCGGTGATCGCCGTCTTATTCAAGGAAATTGCGAGACGGGCGGGACTTTCATTCGCCTTGGAGTCCATCACCATAGATGCCTACCATTATCCAAACAGTTATTTGAATTCACATTTTTCCGGCGGCGAGCCGTTGAAAAAGGTAAAAGGATGTTTTGACACTTACGATGTTCAAGCATTGGTCGGCGACCTTAAGGCCTTTTCTTATGGAAAAACCGTCTCGTTCCCAATTTACTCCCGGAAGTTGCACGACCCGGTGAAGGACGGCGTCGTCACAGCGGCCAAGGACACCTTGTTGATCGTCGAAGGGCTGTGGCTTCTCTATGAGAACGCCGGCTGGGAAGCTATCGGCCCGCTATTGGATTATTCCATTTTCATTGATTCAGACAAAGAGCGGACAAAAGAACCCGTCCTAAAGCGGCACATGACTGGGGGAAGGACTTTGGAGGATGCTTCGCGACATTACGAACTGGTGGATGGCAAGAATTCGGACTTAGTCCTCACAACCAAGCATAGAGCCAATAAGATAATCCCGGCTTACTATTCGGTTTGACCAACCTTGTGGAACGATCCTCAGCTATTGGTAAAGCACCGGATCCTTGCGCCAGTCTTTGTCCTTGTCAAAACCATATTCTGTCACGCGCGGGCGGCGTTCGCGCAGGCGCAGCGATTCAATGCCGAGAAAGTAGCCTTGCGAAGCCGGGTTCCGGCCAACACATTCCAGTCGTAGTGTATAAGTGCCCGGTTCCGGCCAGAAGTCCAGCAAATGAAATTCCTCGTTGACGACCTGCGGGCTGTAGCCGTCCATGACGTCGCCCAGCTTGACGCCGTTGAGGAAGACTTGATAACGGCCGAAATCATAGGACTTCGTGAGGTTCAACAGCAGCCGAAGCGGCTCCTTCTTTTTCACCTCGAATGGAATCTCCAGCCACGCGCCATCGGCTTGTTTGGGTTGATAGAGGAGTTGCGGGCCGTCGTAAAAATCGAGCTGCTGCGTGGCCGCTTCGCCGATGCCGTGATGCGATGGATCGGCGAAATCGCGTGCATAAGCGATCACCCTTTCCAGGCTGGGCAGCTTGCGTTCGCGGGCGTCCGGGGCGCGGGCGGTGAAAGTCGGCGTGCCAGTCTGATACCAGAAGGCCACGCTGGCGTAGTCGTCCTCGCGCTCATTCCAGCTCGTGGATTTGTGTTGCGGATTTTCGTCCGGCGAAAGCCAGCCGAAATGTTCCAGCGTCGCTTTGATGCCTTTGTTGAAGACGATAGGATCGTTGAGGTGCCAGCGATAAGCACTCGTGTGGCCGCCCACGATGCCCCATTGGTCGAAATACGGCACGCCGAAGTAAGGTGTGCTGGTCTTCTTCAGTCCCCAGGCGGAAAGAAAATAGTCCTCCGTGCCCGTGCCCCAGATCGAAGCCTTCGCCTCACCATCGAGATAAATCTTCTCGTCACCTTCGCCGAACCATGCCGGACTGCGCGTGCGCACGGCGAGCACCGTGCCGACGTAATGGCCTTTGCCTTTCGTGTCGAGGAGCACATAGTCCTTGCCGTGCTGGCAGGGATACTCCTGCCGGTATTGCGCGTAGAAGTAGGGCGTGTCTTTCGGCAGTTTGTCCAGCTTGATCCAGTCAATGTTGTAATAGAGCAGGCTAAGGGGCTTGGCGCTTTGGTTGACGATCTCGATCCGCGCCGATTTCCGAAACGGCATCCGCCAAAAGCAATTGTAGGAATCACCACCTTCAACCACCACGGGCAAACTAATAACCTCGCTTCGCCGGCCGAAACAACCGGCGAAAAAATCACCCCCTGGTGCTTCACCGCCCGGTCGCGAATTGCCGTCCCCGAACATGCGCAAGAGCAATTCGGGGTGATTTGCGGATCCGTGTTTCGCCCAATCCTG
>VFSW01014896.1_pt1 | contig 10718 bp, 9 predicted proteins | sample 5358111 | NCBI WGS metagenome assembly VFSW01 (sample SAMN11554181, study PRJNA540505) | mine drainage metagenome | isolation source: sediment from site ElyBrook_90M | place: USA: Ely Copper Mine, Vershire, VT | collected 2017
CGGGCGCGCCGCCGCCCGCCGCGGGCAAGACCGCAAGTGCCCTCCCGCTGGTGCACCGTCTGGCGGATCTCGGCACAGCTCCAGCCGCCGGCACGGGCGGGCAGGGAGCATCGGCATGGGACGCGCCCGGCGTTGCTGCCGATATGCCCCTGGCGCAGCGGTTGGTCCAGCGTGCAGAGTCCTCATCCGACGCGCCGCAGCACGAGGCCCTCGGGACGGTGTCGGAAGAGTCCACGAGCACCACCACGACACCAGCGGTTCAGCTCGACGACGCGGAAATCGAACGCATCGCCGAGCGAATCTGGATGACGGTCCGGCGCAAGCTTCGGATCGAGCGCGAACGATCGAAGGGGTTGGTCTGATGAGCACGCTCGACGGGCAGCCCCGGCCCACAGCGGCGGGCGTATCCTACCCTGGAGGAGATTGAGACATGGCTTCTCAGCTGGTTAGAGCCAAGTTCAAGAACCTGAACACGAACGAGGAAATCCCGTGCATGTTCAACCCGCCCAGCTACGAGTTCACGAAGACGAACACGTGGGCTGAGCAGCCGGCCAAGGGCGAGAACACGCCTGCCGCGCCCGAGTTCAACGGCGGTAAGTCGGCAGACCTGACGATGAACCTCTACTTCGACACGCACCTCACCGGTGCCGACGTGCGCACCAGCTACACCGACAAGATCTGGAAGCTGGCGATGGTGGACAAGAACCACGTGGACGCCAAGACCGGGAAAGGCAGCCCCCCGACCTGCGAGTTCAGCTGGGGGCAGTCGTGGTCGTTCAAGGCGGTGGTGGTGAGCGTCACGCAGAAGTTCACGCTGTTTCTGGCGGATGGGACGCCCACGCGCGCGGAGGTGAAGGTCGTGTTGCGGCAAATCGCCGATGCAGATGCCTTTCCCGGCCAAAACCCGACGTCCGGGGGGATCCCCGGGCAGCGCATCCACGTCGTGGAGCAGCGGGAAACCCTCGATATCATCGCCGCGAATGAATACGGCGATTCCGGCTACTGGCGCCACATCGCAGAAGCGAACAACATCGACAACCCTCTTCACCTGAAGCCCGGCACTCGCCTGGCGCTCCCACCGGTTGGCGCATAGCGTGGGAACGCAAGCTGTGCTCACGTCTCAGTTCCAGGTGACCATCGACGGGAGCGATATCCCGCGCAACCTCTGCGCTGCGTTGGAATCGGTCGAAGTCGACTGTGCGATGTTTATGCCCGCGATGTTCGTGATCCGCGTCAGCGACCCACAGTTGGCCTGGGTCGATTACAGCGGATTCGCCATCGGGGCAGCCGTGACCATTACCGCCGTCGACGCCCTTGGGACGAGCCATTCGCTGATCGACGGTGAGATAACATCGCTCGAGCCCGAATACTCCCGTGAAGGTTTCGTCCTCGCCGTCGTGCGCGGCTACGACAAGGCCCACCGGCTTCAGCGCCACCGGGCAACACAGACCTTCCTGCAGCTTTCCGACGCAGACATCGTCCAGCAAGTCGCGCAGGCAGCCGGCCTCTCGGTGACGTGTGACTCGACACCCACCGTCCGCGACTACGAACTCCAGGACAACGAGACCGACTACGACTTCATCCAGCGGCTGGCACGGCGCAACAATTCTGTCCTGATGGTTAGTGGCAGCAAGGCCACTTTCGGCAAGCCGCCGGGCGCCACTGACCCAGCAATCGCATTGAAGTTCGGGTCCGACGTGATTGAATTCCGGCCGCGGCTAACGGCGGCATCGCAATGGGACTCCGCCACGGTCTACGGCTGGGACGTGAAGCAAAAGTCGGCGATCGTCGGTACTGCGTCGTCAGCGGAGGCTGTGAACAGCCTGAAACTCGGCAAGGACGGACACGGCGCCGCCAGCAAGTTTGGTGCCACCGGAGACCTCGGATTCAGCGACGCCGGAGTCAAGGACCAGAGCGAAGCGAACCACGCGGCACAGTCGCTCCTGAATCGCATGCGGAGAGGCGACATCAATGCCGACGGCCTCTGTGTCGGCAACCCTTCCATTCAGGCAGGGCATAAGGTCACATTGTCACAACTGGGCGACCGCTTCAGCGGCACCTACCTCGTGACACGGGCACTCCATCGCTATGACACCGGCGGCGGTTACACCACCGAAATCGAGGTGAGCAACGGCAGCGGCGAGACCGCAGCGGACCTCGTTTCGACGAGTGGCGGCTCCGGAGCACGGTTCCACAGCCTGACCGAGCGCAACGTGGTGGTCGGAATTGTGACCAACCTGGATGACTCTGAAGGTGGCCTCGGCCGCGTCAAGGTCTCGTTCCCATGGATGCCGAAGACAACAAGCGACATCGAGAGCGCATGGGCCCGGCTCGCCTCGCCCATGGCAGGCGGGAGTCGCGGGATGCTGTTTTACCCGGAGGTCAACGACGAAGTGCTGGTCGCATTCGAACAGGGCGACCCAAGGCGTCCCTACATCATTGGCGCGCTCTGGAACGGCTCAGATGCACCACCCGTTGCCCAGAACGTGGCGTTCAAGAACGGGAAGGTCGAGCAACGGATCATCAAGACCAGGGTCGGCCACACGATCCTTCTCGACGACTCCGACAGCGACAAGGGGATCCATGTGATCGATGCCGCCGGGAAGAACAAGATCACCATCGACTCAGTCGGCAACAAGATCATCATCGAAGCCGACACAGAAATGGACATCAAATCGAAGACGGCCGAGGTTGACGGCAGCACGCAGATCACGATCAAGGGTGGGAAGGTCTCCGTCACGGGCTCCAACATCTCTGTGGTAGCCGACGCGCAGCTCGAACTCACAGGCAAGGCCAGCGTCAAGATCTCCGGGAAGATGCTCCAGATCGAGGGGGAGACGCTGACGGCGATCAAGGGGAAACTGCTGACACTGAACTAGGCGGCGGGCGCCGGGCGGCCCACCGATGTGGCAGCGCTGGACGCAGGGCCGGGCTCATGCGTGGCCACAGTAAAAATCCGTTAGACTACCGGGGCGCTATGGCATTCAACGAACTGGTCGGACGTGGTTGGTCGTTCCCGGTGGCACCCGGGGCGCGAGGCAACATCGCGCTTTCGAGTGACTACTTCGACATCGACGAGTCAATCTCGCTCATCCTCGGGACATCGATCGGGGAGCGCGTGATGCGGCCGAACTTTGGTTGCCGCATCCATGAGCTCGTGTTCGACCCGGTGAACGGTGAGACCCTCGGGCTTGCCAAGCGCTACGTGGAAGATGCGCTGGGGTGGTGGGAGCCGCGAATCGACGTACTGGGGATCACGGTCACTGCGGATCTCAGCCAGGCCTCCGTGGGCCGATTGCTCATCGGCATCACCTACCGTATACGTGCCACCAAGGATGAGCGGTCCCTGGTCTATCCCTTCTATCTCATCAGGGAGGAATGACCCGCTCGCCGTCTTCCGCGGCCATCGCCGCCGGCCGTGCCGGCGTGCCTGGCTGCATCATCCGCCCGCCAGGAGACTACGGAGCGCTCGCACATGCCACTACCTGACCCGCAGCTCGACGACCGGCACTTCCAGGACATCGTCAATGAGGCAAAGGAGATGATCCCGCGCTACTGCCCGGAATGGACCGACCACAACGTGTCGGACCCGGGCGTGACGCTCATCGAACTTTTCGCGTGGATGACGGACCTGCTGCTCTATCGGCTGAACCGCGTGCCGGAGAAAAACTACCTCCGCTTCCTGGACCTGCTGGGGATCCAGCGCAAGGAGCCCGTCGCGGCCCGCACAGCGTTGACCTTTGGCCTCTCCGCGCCGCTCCCCGGGCCGCTCACAGTCCCACGCGGCACCGAGGTTTCCACCCTGCCCGCTGCTTCGACGCGACCGATCACCTTCACAACCGACGAAGACCTCGTGATCTGGCCACCGACGCTCTCCTACGCGCTTTCTTCAAGCGATGGCGCAACCTTCACGAATTTTCTGACTCGACTCGATGCGGATGATGAGTATTTCGAAATTTTCCAGCACATCCCGTTGCCCGGGGACGCGCTCTACCTTGGCTTCCCGGAAAACTTGAGTTCGCACCTCATCGCTTTGAACATCGATTGTCGCGTTGAAGGTATCGGTGTGGACCCGAAGGACCCGCCGATCGCGTGGGAAACCTGGTGCGGCGACGTCCGCGGCTGGGTGCGCTGTGCCCTCGAACTCGACGAGACCGGCGGCCTGAACCAGGCCGGGACGGTGCGCCTGCGCCTCCCGGAAGGGATGGAGACGCGCATCCTCATGCGGCACACCGCGCATTGGCTTCGCGTGCGTGTGCTGCAGCCACGCCTGCGGCAGCCCACCTATTCTGCTTCACCGAAGTTGAACACGGTTGCAGTCACCGCTATCGGTGGCTCCGCCGGGGCGACCCACTCCACGGTCATCCCCGGAGAAGTCCTCGGCCGAAGCACAGGCGTCCCCGGCCAGACATTCCAGTTGAGCAACACGCCATTGCTCCCGCGGACACCTGACGAGTACCTCGAAACGCAGAACGAGGATGGCAGCTGGACTCGCTGGACCGAAGTCGCCACGTTCCGGGAATCGGGTCGCGACGACCTCCACTACGCGGTCGACGGCGTGAGCGGCACCGTCACATTCGGACCCACGATCCGGCAGCCCAACGGCGTGGAGCGTTCGTATGGAGCGGTCCCACCAAAAGGTGCCGCCGTGCGGATGTATCGCTACCGGCTGGGCGGTGGATTGGTCGGGAACACCGGCCCGAACACCCTGAATGTCCTGCGATCAGCCATCCCCTACGTGTCCAGCGTGACCAACCGGGAAGCCGCGGCGGGCGGGCTCGATGCCGAGTCGCTGGATTCGGCGAAGGAACGCGCGCCGATGGCGCTCCGCTCGCAGGACCGTGCGGTGACGGTGCAGGACTATGAATTCCTCGCGATGGAGGCCTCACGGAGAGTAGCGCGAGCGCGCTGCATCCAGGTCCGCAACGAACAGGGAGGGAGTGCCGTGCCTCCAGGGACGGTGGAGCTGCTTGTTGTGCCGGTCGTCCCGCCAGACCACCCACGGACCCTGCAAACGCTGCAGCCGGACCCGGATCTCCTCGAAGAGGTCAAAACCTACCTGGACGAACGGCGCATGCTTGGCACACACCTGGCGGTGGACGGGCCGGCCTATGTCGGTGTCACCGTCGAAGCGACCATCGTTGTCTCGCGCCACGCGAGTTCTGAACGCGTCCGGGCGATGACAGCGGAGCGGATCCGCACCTATCTCGACCCGTTGCTGGGGGGCCCCGATGGCACGGGCTGGCCGTTCGGTCGCGACCTCTATCTCTCGGAGATGCAGTCGGTTGTCCAGTCCATCCCCGGCGTGGAATATGCGCAGGATGTGACGCTTTACCAGGTTGATATCCAGACCGGGCAGAGCCGGGCCGCCGGGCAAAAGATCACGCTGGCCGAGGACGTTCTGCTCCTTTCCTATGAGCACGTCGTGAACGTCTCGCCGAGGGATCGTTGACGATGAGCGAGGCTGCCGCCCCGACCGGGGCTCCACCGGATCGCGAGGCTGCCGTCGCGCCGGGAGCACCAGCCGAACCCGCCCGCGAGTCTGCCAGCGCCACTCGCTCGCGCCGCCGCCAGGCGGTCTCCGCACCCGGCGAATCCAGCGAGAGCGAAACGCCGGGGCCAGCAAGTCCCGGGGGCCCCGGTGGGCCAGGTGCGGGGCCAACCGACGGCCGACCGCAGCCGCCGCCGTTTCGCTGGGAGGCGCCGGGCATTCCTGAAGCCGGCAGCAGCTACATGGACTACCTCCCGGGCGTCTATTCCAGCAACCGCTTCCTGGCACGGTTCTTGCTGATCTTCGAGGCCGTCCTCGCCCCCATCGACCGCACCGTGGAGAACATCTCCCATGCGTTCAACCCGGACGTCGCCCCTGCGGCGGTGCTGCCATGGCTGGGTTCCTGGCTCGGGCTCGCCTTCGATGAGGGCTGGCCGGAAGAGCGGCGGCGAGAACTCATCCGTAGCGCGGCCATGCTCTACCACTGGCGTGGCACACGAAAAGGGATGAGCGAATTTATCCGCATCTACACGGGAGTTGTACCGGAGATCGTGGAGCCTTCGCTCGGCCAGCTGGCGAACTCGCGCGACCTCGCATTTCGCTTCACGGTGCGGCTCACGGTCCCGCAAGGCACCGCTATCGACCGGCCGCTCCTGCAGCGGATCATCGATGCGGAAAAGCCGGCGTTCGCCGTCGGGGCACTCGAAGTCATCGAAACGCCCGCCGGTACTGCCTGAGAAGCCTGGGCCGCCTGGCGCCGCTACTGCGACAGCACGAGGAAAACCTCGGCGCCCGGGGCAGTTGATTTTTCTGCGGCCCAGCCGACGAGCCCCTTGCCGTTGTCGACCTTCCACCAGATGTAGTTCCCGGCGGTAACCGAGTCGGAGACGATGGTCACCTTGTCGCCATTGCAGAGCTCACCGAGCTTGTTGCTGTTGGGGCTCGCGGGATTGATAACGTGGTCCGAGCGGACGCGCAGGCAGCTCCCCGCCGGTGAGTTGACAACACTTGCCGTCACGCCATTTCTCAGCCCTGTGGCGGCAGGCGAAGGCGCGACGGTCGCGCTCGATTGTGCGGGTGGCGATGGCTGTGGTGTGGGCTTCGGCGAGGAGTTGGAGCTGCTGGTACAGCCGGGCAATCCGAGGCTCGAACACTGACGGTAGTAGCTGTAGGCGGTGAAGGTCACAAGGCTGAGGGCCGCGAGTGCCGCAACCGGGATGCGCCAGAATCGCAGCGGAGGCTTCACGGAGATCTGCCCGTCGGCAGAAACCTCAGGCACGCCGGGCCGCGATGGCTTCGCAACCACCCGGAACGTTCGTTGCTCGACCTGGCCGAACAGCGAGCGTGTCCGCGGGACGACATGGAGCCGCGTCGCCTCACGTTGCCCGGGCTTGAGCTCGACCGAATCACGATCGAGCTGACAGTCGAGTTTGCCACCGTCGTCGCTCGCCTCCAGCGTGCAACTGAGCGGCGTGTTGCCTTTGTTCTCAGTGATCACCTCATATTCGCCGCCACCCTTCGCTGTCATCGACATGGAGAAGGCATCGAACGGCAGGATTGCGAACGAGCCGAGGACACGGACCTCGCGCCCGTTTTCCGCCGAGACCACGGAGACCGAAAACGGATGATCGCCAGCGCTTGCCTCCGACGTGTGCGGGGGCTGAATCACCACGGTGACTTCGTCGCGGCTGCCTGCCGCCATCGAAAGCTTCGGGCGGCCTATGCGCACCCAGGACTCGGGGACGTCGAGGACGGAGAGCGTGACCTGGTCCACCCAGCTGGCCCGGTTGTGTACCACGACCGTTGCGGTCGTGGCAGCACCGGCGGCAACCGCAGAAGCGGGGGACGTGAGTGCGACACCGATAGTGGCCTGTGTATCACCAGCGGCTGCAGCCGCCGCGGCCGGGCCGGTCCCGGTTGTGGCAGCTTCGGCCTGTGGTGCGATGAAGCGGGCTTCGACATCGCCGAAGCGCAAGGGCTGACCATCCGCGACCACCTGCGCCGAACCCGCGTTGATGCGCTGACTGCCAACGAATGTCCCGTTCGCCGAGCTCAGGTCTTCGACGGAGAGCACGCCCTCGTCCGAAATCCGCAGCTGGGCATGCCGCCGTGAAACGGAGACGTGGTCGATCACCACGCCGTTTCCATCGGAGCGGCCGACCACAACGGCAGCTGTATCAATCGGATATTCGCGTACCTGCCCATCGGGCGTGGTGACGCGCAACGTCCCGTAATCCATTGCACACTCTTCCGGGCGCAGCGTAGCTACGGCCCAACCAGATGGTGGAAGGATACTGGCGTCACGGTTAGGGCACCACAGCCCGACCACGCGGTGCCACGCCGACCACCCTCAGTGCCGCATGTCAGGCTTCGCCGCAGCATCGAGCAGCACCTCGCGGTTGAGCTCGACCACCTCTCCGATCTCCTCAATGACAATGTCCGCACCGGGGTAGTCATGAGCGGCCGGGTCGTGCGCGTAGCTACCCTGGCACACCATGACCGTCGTAATCCGGCTGCCGAAGGCGGCCTTCATCGCGGGATGGATGCGCGGCTTGTCATCGACCATGACATAGTGTTGCGCCGGATAGGCTGCTTCAATTCGGACGCGCTCGGTCTCCTTGTGGACGAAGATGAGGACACGGCCATCAAACATCTGCTCTAAGCCGGCTGCGCGGATCTTGTGCGGCTGGAAGGCGGCATCACCGTCGGAGAGGATCACCGGCAGACCGATTCGGCCAAGATATGCCACTACTGCCGCCGCGTCGTGGTACACGACCTCGTGAAAAGGGAATCCGAAGATGAGGTCGTGGAGGTGCTGCGCGGGCGGGTGGTCCGGGAACTCGGCGCAGAAGCGTTGGATCGTCGCCGGGAAGTCCACGTAGCCTTGCTCGCTACGCACGCGCTCGTAGATGTCCCAGAAGGCGCTGGCGCCGGGCAAGCCAAGGTCGGACTGCAGACGGGCGTCGAGGCGCTCACGCACAAGGTCGTTGTCGAGCAATGTGTTGTCCACATCGACCAGTACCACAAGTTCGGATGCAGTCACAGTGCCTGCCCTTTCAGAGTGGACGCAGCGGCCGGGTCGGCGAGGATGATGATTCGACGAGCGGCGACGCGGGCGGCGGGAATGTCATTCCCACCTATCAGGCCAGCCAAGGCCGCCTGCTTCGAAGCGCCCACGACAAGGAAGATAGCCACGCTCGCCGCATCGATAACCGGCAGGGTGAGCGTCAGGCGGGAGTGGTCCGGCCGTTCGACGCGCAGGACATTCCGGTGGCGCTCATCGAGTGCGGCATCTCCCGGAAAAAGCGACGCCGTGTGCCCATCGGGGCCAAGCCCCAGGAGGATGAGGTCGAATTGGGGGACTCCCGGCCCGAAGACACTGGCCAATTCCCGTTCATAGCCCGCGGCATCGCAGTCTTCGCCACGCATCCGGTGGACGCGTGCCGGGACCTTCGACAGGAAAGCCTCTTCGGCCATGTGAAAGTTGGAGTCCGGGTGCTGTGGCGGCACGCACCGTTCATCGCCGAAGAAGATATCAGTCGACGCCCACGGATAACTGAGGCTCGCGAGCCGCTCGTAGAGCGCCTTCGGAGTGGACCCCCCTGAAAGCGCGACGGTGCGCGGGCGCAGGCTGGTGAAGAGCCGTTCGCCGGCAGCGGCGACGTCGTCGTTGACCAGCAGTTCGCGGACGATTGGGCGGCTCACCGGCGCACCGTGCCCGGCTCGATCCACGTCCTGGGGGCGATCAGCGCATCAGCCTCAGGCGGACCCCACGTACCGGCCGGATAGAGGGCGACCGGCGGCATTGCAGAGAGGATCGGCTCAACCACTTCCCAGGCGCGCTCGACACTGTCAGCTCGCGCGAAGAGCGTCGCATCACCATCCATGGCGTCGTGCAGGAGCCGCTCATAGGCTTCGGCGGGCACGGCCTTGAACGCGGTGTCGTATGAAAACTCCATGGTGACCGGCTCCACATCCAGCTGAGGGCCGGGGACTTTCGCCATGAACTCGAAGCGAATCTGCTCCTGTGGTTGGATCACGATCGTGAGGCGGTTTGGAGGCAGTTGTTCGACAGCCGTCCCGGCGAACATCGGGATGGGCGCTTCGCGAAACGACACGACCACTTCCGTCGCGTGGCGTGGCAATCGCTTGCCTGTGCGCAGGAAGAACGGGACACCGGCCCAGCGCCAGTTGTCGATGTGGAGCCGGACGGCGGCGAACGTCTCCGTCTGCGAATCCGGCGCGACCTCAGGCTCTTCCCGGTACCCCGGGACCGCGGCTCCAGCGACGTTACTGCGCGTGTATTGCCCGCGGACCGTGTCTTCGACAGTGAGCGGTCGCATCGCTCGAAAAAGCTTAATCTTCTCGTCACGCACCGGCTCCGAGCTGATAGAGGACGGCGGCTCCATGGTGAGCAGCGCGAGGACCTGGAAGACGTGGTTCTGAAGGATATCGCGCAGGGCGCCGGTCTCTTCATAAAATGACCCACGGCCTTCGATGCCGATGCTTTCCGCCACCGTGAACTGGACGTGGTCGATGGCATCACGGTTCCAAACCCGTTCGAAGGCGGAGTTGGCGAAGCGAAAGACAAAGATGTTCTGGACCGTTTCCTTGCCCAGGTAGTGGTCGATACGGAAGACCTGCGATTCCGCGAAGACAGCATGAATGGCCTCACCAAGCATCCTGGCGCTTTCGACGTCGCTGCCGAACGGCTTTTCGACCACCAGGCGTGTGCCTTCGGCGAGCCCCGCTGCGCCAAGGCTCTTGATCGTCGCCGGGAAAGCGGATGGCGGGACAGCAAGGTAAATGAGCCGATCAGGCGCCGTGCAGCGGGCTTTCACCCCGGCGAAGCCCTGTTCGCCGGATACGTAGTGCAAGCGGGAAGCGAACTGGGGCCAACGCACTTCGTCGCGCGGAGTGCGCGAGAATTCGCTTATGGCGCGGGCGGCAAGGTCGCGGAACTTCGCGTCATCGGACGCACCGCGGGCGAAGCCGATGATCCGGCCCTCTTCCGGGAGCAGGCCTTCCAGGTAGAGATTATAGAGCGCGGGCAGAAGCTTACGGCGCGCCAGGTCGCCGGTCGCCCCGATGATGACGACATCCTGCGATTCTGGTGGTCCAAACGTCATTCACGCCCCACCGGGTGCTCGTCAGCGTCATCCTGAAGCGGCACCGCTACCCACGGCACGAACGCGGCTTCGTGATCCGCTTGGCCAAGGCTCTCCGC
>VFSW01014897.1_pt1 | contig 10717 bp, 11 predicted proteins | sample 5358111 | NCBI WGS metagenome assembly VFSW01 (sample SAMN11554181, study PRJNA540505) | mine drainage metagenome | isolation source: sediment from site ElyBrook_90M | place: USA: Ely Copper Mine, Vershire, VT | collected 2017
TTCTATTATCCCATCCCCCTTAACTTCTTCTCCACTCAAGACTGAATCGTTACTTGTTTGGGATTTGTTTTGTTGACATGCAGGTGCGTCTTTATTATACTTCGCCCCCGTGAAAGCGACCGTTCTTTTTGAAGCTCGGCGCGCATTTTGGCACAATGACGCTCGATCGACCCTCGATTGCCGAGGCAAACCCTCTCTCGAACATTTGGACATGGACACTCAAGGTTACTGACTTCTTTCTAACGGGCGGGTGCAACCGATGGTGCAAAAGACGAAATGGGCGACGGCCAGGATTGTATTTATGATAGCTGCGTTAGCCAGTGCAGCCTCGGGTAATGTTCTGGGTTATCTCCTGGGTCCTCTTTATTCCTGGTATTTCTTCAATGACCTCAATTTCTTGAAATACCGCCGGTATTTTTTTCCCATGACCGTCTGTGCCTGGAGACTTCTCACAGAATGGCTCGGGAACCCGGCTTACCGCAGCATGTTCGCCATCCCCCTCACGTCTCAGCCTATGGCAGGCCCTAACTTATCACGGGTTCGTGTCCGCGCCGCCTGGCCGGAAAATGACGGCGGCTGCAACGGCTGCATTCAATGCTGCATCCGGCGATCCTGCCCGCTGCTGGACACCGAACGAAATCTGTGCAGAAGCTATGGTTCATTCTTCTGGCGTTATTTCAACTGCGGGCGATATCCCGAAAACGCCGCGCAGATCCGCTATTATGAATGCCCGAAATGGGAAATGACCGATCAGCTTTAGCACCCCGCCTTTTTGCCGTTGATACCCGAACCAGCTCGTGAAAAGGCGGAAGCCCTCTCACCCAATCCTTTCGTTTATCCGCGCCCCGGCATGGCATAACGCGTGATCGGCATGGATCTGACAACTCCCCTTCAAGGGCTTGACAGCAGAGATTAAGCGGCATAAACTACTTGATAAGGAGGATTCTTTATGAAAAAGAAACTCATTCCCTTTGTCGCATTCATAATCCTATCTCTCCCTGCGATCTGCTTCGCGATGCCTCCATATCCCGGTCCCTATGTATCCGGCTTCATCGGCATGTCCGCCCTGACAAACACGGATGCGACATCCACGACATTCGGCCCCGACGCAACAACCTTCAACGACCGCGTAGAGTTCGATCCCGGTATCAACATCGGCGGCGCCGGCGGTTTCGATTTCGGCTTTCTTCGCATGGAAGGGGAACTGTCATACAAGAATGGGGAGATGTCAAATATTACCGAACAAATCAGCGGCACCAGGTTCGCCAATGTGGATGGCAGACTCGGGGCGCTAGCCATGATGTTCAATGCCTTTGTAGATCTGCACAATAACACCCGGGTCACCCCGTACCTTGGCGGCGGTGTCGGTTTTGCCAGCCTGCACCTGAGCGATACCCTTGGAACAGATACAACCACTGGAAATCGGCCGAGATTATACCGGTCGGATGACGACACCGTCTTCGCTTACCAGGCCGGAGCCGGCCTGGAGATCGCCCTCACCCAGATGTTCTCGCTGGATCTGGGCTATCGCTACTTCGGCACTGCAAAGGCCAAGTTCAATAGCCATTCGTCCATGACGACCGAGTTGAAACTTGAAAGTCACAACGCATCGGTAGGGTTCAGACTAAAATTCTAATCTCGCTCCTCCGACAGCGACAGAGCATCCGCTGCCGTAAGGTGGCCGGCGATTCCGAAACCCGCTGCCACTACGCGTAAATCATCCGCTCGTACAGGATCTGCAAATGAATAAACGCCACCCTTGCAGAAAAGACTTGATTTCATAACAAATTTATCGATAGAATAAGTCAATGGATAAAATCACGGATCTATACAATCAATATTGGAATCAGATCATAGCCTGGTACAACGGCTTGGAGCAATTGTACCAGTATGGCGTATTTTTCGTGCTCATCGTCATCGGTTTCTTGATTTTCACATTTGCTATTCTGTCACGACTCACAAAATAGCATCAAGCAATCCTTTCCGTCGTCAGTAAGATATTACCACCCGGCCGCCAAGTCCGAAAACTCGTAAATGAAAAACCAGACCGACATGGAATAATCAAGGTATATGCCGTGAATATAACGCGCGCAGAGATGGCGTGAGACCGTCGGGTGGGGACGCTGACGAAACTGATCATGTCTAACTTCCTTTAACAATTGAGGATTCATTTTTGAATATCCCTTATGGGTTTTTCAGCATTTGGCATGCGCATTGCTAAATTAGTAAAACAGCGATGGAAAAGAGTGGAGACCAACCGATGAACCAGACAAGGGCATTTTAAAATATTGAATCACACAAAAAAGAAGGATGCGGGCCATGATTCAAGTATGTTACAAGAGGAACCGGAGGGGTTTCACGCTGATCGAACTCATGATCGTCATCGCGATCATCGGCATCCTGGCGGCGATCGCTATTCCGCAGTTCGCCGTCTACAAGGCGAAAGGGTTCAACGCCCAGTCCAAATGGGACCTGAAAAATGCCTACACGGCGGCGCAGGCCTTTTTTATCGACAATCCGACAGCCACGTTCGACGCGGCGGCTCTGGCGGGTACTAACTATCGGGCTACGCAGGGCGTATTGCTCACGATTACAGCCGGGACGCCAAGTACACTCACTTTGGTGGCGTCAAACACCAATGCGGGTGCGGCGGCCATCACCTACACCATGAACCCCGCCGGCGTCATTACACCCTAACCTTGGGTACTTTTTTAGCGTCACGGCAGAGATTTAAGTCATCCTCATCCCGGCAGGGCATCGATGATGTATCATTTCTTGGCGGATCTGGTGGTCATAATCCACGGCGGATTCGTCCTGTTCGCAGTACTTGGCGGGTTTCTCGTGCTCAGGCGGCGGGGCTGGGCCTGGCTGCACTTGCCGGCCTTCCTCTGGGCGGGGTTCATCGAACTAACCAGCGGGATCTGCCCGCTCACGCCGCTGGAGAACCGGCTCCGCGCCCTGGGCCGGGAACAAACTTACCAGGGAGATTTCATTGACCGTTATGTGATGCCCCTCCTCTACCCAGGCGAGCTCACCCATGGGCACCAGATCATCCTCGGTAGCTTTGTTCTGGTCCTCAACGCCGCGATCTATGCCGCCCTCTGGCATCGCGCACGACCGCGGGAAAAAATCGGGTAGCACCCCTCGCCGGTAAAAATTGCACGGATCTCAATGCGCTAAAAATGATCCTCGAGGAGCGGGTGAAATTCATGATTCTTTCGACGACCGAATGTATCATCCCGAGGCGTGCTATAAACCGGAGCTCCCCTCACAGGGCGGCAATGATCAAAAGTCCGTTCACGAAATAAAAAATGCGCACGTATTTCCCGTATTTGTCGAGTTCAATCCAATCGTCCGTCGCACTCACAATGCGCCACAGTCTGAGTAAAAGGGGCAGGGTCAAGAGCGTACACCAGGCCAGGGAGGAAAGGTAATTTTCCGCGATCAAAGCGGCGATGCTCGCGTAGATGATCACCCAGAAGACCACGAGCCCCCTCCGGGCGCCTTTCCTCCCCAGACGGACTGCCAGCGTCCGCTTGCCTGCGACCCGGTCGGTATCCATATCGGGCAGGCTCTGATAGTACAGGATCAGGGCCACCATCAGTCCGATAGGGATGGCAACGGGAAAGGCCGCCCAGTCGACCCGGCCCAGCAGCACCCAATTGGCCCCCATGACCATCACCGGGCCCATGTTGATGCCCACGAAGAGTTCGCCCAGGCCGCGGTATCCGTATTTGACGGGCGGGGCCACATAGAAAAGGCTGCTGAAGAAGGCGAAGAGCAAGAGCGGCAGGAGGGCCCAAAGCCTCATTGACCAGGTAATATACAAGCCGATGATCGCCGCCGCACCGTAGAGCAGAACGATGGCTCGAAGCAGCTCCTGCGGGCCTATCCTCCCTTCCTGGAGGACGCGGGATCCGCCGATGGCACCGCCCGCGTCGGTTCCCTGGAGGTAATCGAAAAAATCGTTCGCGATGTTCGTCGCGAAGTGGACCAGAAAGGATCCCACGAGAATCAGGAGAAACGGCGTAAAGCGAAACGCCCCTTGTTTTCCCGCCAGGACCGCTCCGGCCGTCAGGGGAATGAGGGTGGCGATAAAGAACGGCGGGCGACTCGCCTGCACCCAGGCCTCCATTTTTTCACGGTTCACGGGGAAATCCTCGCACGTCGAATATTTGACAATTTTTTATTTTCACCGGAAGAGATGATTTCTAAAATTGCATCCAGAATCTTTTCGGGAAACTGGCTGTGGATATCATGGGATGCTCCCGGAAAGATCCTGATGGCGAGTTCGGGCAGCACCGGGCGGATGTTTTGTCCGGTTTTGACATACGCTTCATCCCTTTCCCCGCAAAAATAGGTGATGGGGAAGCCTAAGCCGGCCAGGCGCCCGGCAAAAGGAGGATGGTTTCCCACACTGAGGATGTCGAGGGCCCGCTGCAGCTCGCTGACGGAATTCCCCAGCTTTTCCTGGATGATCTGCGGCAAATGCTCTGTGCCCTGGAGTGTACAGAACAGGGGAAGCCCGTACCAGCGATCGAGAAATGCCGCAAATGCTTTTGTTGACTGGATACCCGCAAAGAGATTCCGGTCGTGGCGATACCGCGCCTGACGTTGTTCTGGATCATCGATTCCGAAAGAGGCCGATTCAAGGATGAGGCGATCTACCAGCCCGGGCGCCAGGAGCGCCATGTTCTGGGCGATCCGCCCCCCCATAGAATATCCATAAAGACTGAAGCGCCCGATTCCCAAAGCCGCCAGGTCCTCCAGGATGAGGCCCGCCGCATCTTCCATTGACCGGAGCCCCTGCAATCGTTCGCTTTGGCCGAACCGGGAAAGGCCGTGGCCGGGAAGATCGAAGGCGACACAGCGACACGCCTGGGCAAGGGGCGCCATGACGGGCCGCAAAGACCGGCAGTTCCCCATGAAGCCGTGCAGGAAGACAAAAACGCCGTCCTTCCCACGCCCCGCTTCCTCGTAATGCAGGACCGTTCCCGTCATTTGTCCCGTTCCCTTTCGGCCATGGCCGCCGCGAGAGAGGCCAACTCCTTCCGGCTGTATTTGAGCTTCCCGCCTTTGCCCCGCGGGTCGAGCCGGATGATCTTCTTTGGTACCTTGTACGTCGGCAGGCGCGTTTTCAGGTCGGCGATGATTACCGCCTCATCGAAAGAACCGGTGATTTCGACAAACGCCCAGGGCACCATCCCGAATTCCCGGTGGGGCGCCGGCGCCACGATGGCGGTCTCGATCCCGGCCAGGGCCAGCAGGTGATTTTCGATCTCGAACGGATGGATGTTCTCTCCCCCGGAGATGAATGCGCCGTCCCGCCGTCCGAGCACAACGAGGTTTCCCTCCGGATCGATGTATCCGGTATCGGCCGTGGTAAAAAACCGGTTCTCTCGCGGATTGCCGTCCCGGGAATCCTCCAGGGAGCGGCTGAAGAGGGTCCTCCCCCCCAGCCGGATCGTCCCGTCCGCGGTAACCCGGAGTTCCCGGTAAGGAAGGGGCTGCCCGGCGGTAAAATAGGCATGCCTTGCCGCTCCCCGGCGCACCCCGGTGACCTGGGCACACGATTCGGTGGCGCCGTACGTCGGCATGATCGGAAGCCCCAAATCCAGCGCCTTTTCGATCAGCCAGGCAGGGGATGGCGCCCCGCCCAGCAGAATGATCTTTGCCTCCCGGAGGGCGCAAACAGTTTCCGCCGATTCCAGAAAGCGGATGAGTTGGGCCGGAACCAGGGAGACGACCGAGGGCCGATAGGTCCGAACCGCGGGTTCGACGGCTTTCACCGTTTCCGGCAGGATGCAGGCGGCGCCGGCAAGGAGGGTACGGACCCAGATCAGGACGCCGCCGACATGGAAAAGGGGGAGGCTTATGAGCCAGCGGTCCGACGGTTCCAGGCCGATGAATTCATTGGTCCCCAGGGCGCTGTAGACGTAATTCCCCACCGTGTGGACAAGCCCGCGGGGTTTGCCGGTGGAGCCCGACGTGAAGATCACGCTTGCCTCGCGCTTCAGGGGAGCAGCCGGCCAGGGCCGGTCTTTCGCCCCGGCAGGAGGAAGTTTCCGGAGATCCGCGGGGCGAAGCACGGACGCCTTGAGAGATGGCGGGACTTCCCCCGCAGTCACCAAGAAATCAACCGCATCGTTCTCCGGGAGGCTCCCGAGGGGTGCTTTGAAGTCGAGGGGGATATAGAGAAATCCCATGACCCAGGAGGCGAGAAAAAGGTTGAGATGGAGATCACCGTTTTCCCCGTGGAGGGCGACCCGGTCCCTCGGGCGGACGCCCGCTCGTTCCAAGTGGAAAACGACACCCCGGACTCGTTCCAGAACATCGCCGAAGGTCCGGGTACCCGCTCGCGAAATCAGGGCCGCCTGTTCCCGATAGGCAGCAAAGAGATCCTCCAGGTGAAGCGACCGGGTCGAGAGGAAAGAAGGTTTCATCCGTTTTCCTTCCGCAGGCGTCGGTGATCCAGATGCCACCCGTCGGAGACACGCCCCCGTGAAATCAGGAGCATCCCCTCGCGGATTACCGGCGGTTCCGACAGGACGTCGTCGGCAAGGTAATGCAGGGTATCAAGCCCGTGGGCGGTTCCCGGGGGAAGCGCGGCGAGGCGGGCGAAGACACCGAGGATCGCCAGGGTAAGGCCCGTGTTGAAGGCAGAGCTGAGAACCGTTTTGATGCCGGCCCGGTTCGCATCGGCAATGCACCGGGCCATGGCGTGCAAACCCATGAGGAGCCCCGGCTTCAGGATGATGGTCCGCACTGACGGGGAGAGCCGGGAGGGACGCGGGTCCGAACGATCGAGGAGGCCTGTCAGGGATTCGTCCAGCGCCAGCGGCCAGAGCGCCATTTCTTCAGCCGTGGTAAGTTCCCCGTCCCGGAGGGGTTCTTCGACGTATTCCACGGCGAGACTACCCAGCGCCTCCCCGAAGCGGCGGTACGCATCCGCCGAGAGGTTCCGGTTGCCATCCAGACGCAGGACCAATGCGTTTCCCATCCGGGCGGAAAGATCGAGAATCTGCCGGATTTCCTCGTCCACCGGGAGCCGACCGATCTTCACCTTGACCGTTTTCACTCCCGATTCCTGCAGATCCCGAACCTGCCGCGCAATGCCCTCGTCCTCTGAATCGGGGATGAAGAGGCCGCTCACGGGAACCCGGAGCGTCTCCGGAAAGCGGGGAGAGAACCCGGAGGGGCCGGCGCTTCCCCGTTGCAGGCAGAGCCCAAGAAGAGCGCTCTCGATGCCGAAGAGGGTATGGGACGTCCCGGACGGCGAAACGGACAGGAGCCCGAAAAGAGGGACCGTCAAGTCAAACCGGTCATAGCGGAGATCCGCATGGTTCAGAATTCCTGGGAGGGACGATAGCTCCCGGAGGCACTGCTCCGGGGTGGTTTCGTCAAATCCGGGCAAGGGCGCGATTTCTCCGTAGCCGGTCCGCCCGTCGCTGTCGGTCAGGGCCAGGATGAACCCTTCCCGCACCGGAAGGACCTCCCGGCCGACGCTCAGCGGCCGGATGAAAGGCAGCCGGAAGCGATACACGTCGATGCCCGCAATCTGCATTCCAAACCATCAATAATGCCAGGGGAATTTCGTAAAATCCTTCGGCCGCTTTTCCAGAAAGGCGTCCCGCCCCTCTTGCGCTTCCGGGGTTCCATAGGCCAGGCGGGTGGCTTCCCCGGCAAAGAGCTGCTGCCCCACCAGGCCATCGTCGGTCAGGTTGAACCCGAACTTCAGCATCCTCATGGCCGTGGGCGATTTGGCGTTCATTACCGCGGCCCATTCCAGGGCCGTCGCCTCCAAATCCCGGTGGGCAACGACCTTGTTGACCATGCCCATCTCGAAGGCCTCCTGGGCCGTATAGTCGAATCCCAGGAAAAAGATCTCCCGGGCCCGCTTCTGTCCGATCTGCTTGGCCAGGTACGCCGATCCGTAGCCGCTGTCGAAGCTGGCCACATCCGGGTCGGTCTGTTTGAAGACGGCGTGCTCCCGGGAAGCGATGGTGAGATCGCAAACCACATGGAGGCTGTGACCGCCGCCCACGGCCCACCCCGGCACCACGGCCATGACGATCTTGGGCATGAACCGGATCAGGCGCTGCACCTCCAGGATGTGCAGACGGCCGAGGCGGCCCGGCTCGATCCCCTCCGCATCGGTGTACTGATAGCCGTCCCTGCCGCGGATCCGCTGATCGCCCCCGGAGCAAAAGGCCCACCCGCCGTCCTTGGGCGAGGGACCGTTGCCGGTCAGGAGCACGACACCGACATCCGTCGTCATGCGGGCATGGTCCAGGGCAAGGTAGAGCTCGTCCACCGTTTGCGGGCGGAAGGCGTTGCGGACCTCCGGCCGGTTGAAGGCGATGCGCACGGTCCCCTGCTCTTTTGCCCGATGGTAGGTGATATCCTTGAAGTGAAAACCCGGCAACGCCATCCAGCGCTCGGGATCGAAAATTTCCGATCTCATACCTGTTCCCCTTTCCACTCGCTGTATCCGTTATCCATCCAGGCGGACCTGCTGCATTGCGCGACAAATCCGGAGATCTTCCTCCGGGGAGAGGACGACTTCTACGAACGCACTGCACCCTGCCCGCAGGGCCTCGCCATACGCCGCCGCGAGCTCGTCGGCCGCACGGGCCTGAAAATACGGCAGGGAGAACTGCTCCGCCAAGTGGCGGAAATCCATCGCGTGGGGCGTGATCAGGTAAGGGTCGATCATCTCCGGAAAATCGCCGATGGGGAGCCGCTCGAAGATCCGACCGCCTCCGTTGTTGATGACGGCCAGGATGACCGGCGTTTTGCTCTGGCCGAGGAGAAGGAGCGAATTCAGGTCGTGGAGAAAGGAAATGTCGCCGATGACGGCCGTGACCCGCAGCCCCGCGGCCTCTGCAAACCCTACGCTTGTGGCGATATTCCCTTCGATGCCACTCACCCCCCGGTTGGAGATGACACGCATCGGCCGGGGCCATGGGCATCGCGTCGCATCGAAAGCCCTGATGGCCGTGGAATTGCCCAGGAAGAGCCCTTCTCCTTCGGGAATTCCTTCCAGGAAGACCGAAGCGATCCGGGGATAGCTCAAAACGCCGCGCTCTACTCGCTCCGCCACGGCGTGATGCAAGGCTTCCATCCGGTCGAGGAATTTTATCCGGGCCGCCCCATCGGATGACAGGCCCCCCGGGAAGTTCAAGCAACCGATGAAGGCATGAACGGGCGCCTGGACGCGAACGCTCGCCCGGTGCGCCGGATCCCGCAGGCCGCCCCGCGGGCTGACCTGGATGAGCGTTGCCCCGCTTTGCGGCAGGATGGAAGCATAGTACTGTTTGGATACGAGTCCCGTACCGAACTGGAGGATTGTTTCCGGGGCATATGCCGTTACCAGGCGGACGGCCTCAGGATGGTCGAGGCTGAACATCTGGGCGTCCGTCCGGACCCTCCCTTTCAGGGATGAAGCGATGTCGCAGAAAACCGGCCAGTCGAGTCTTTGCAGGAACTCCTCCAGCGCCGGGACATCCTGCGGCGAATCGAGACGGCCGACGACGGCCAGGCCCCGGCCGGTATTTCTTAGCGTCATTGCGATGTCTTCAAGACCGGTCGGAATCACGACAGACGCCGGGTAAACCGTATAGGGCCCTTTTTGTTCGTACAGGCGCCGTGCAGCGGCCGGCAGATCGTCCGGCATAGGACAGCGGTCAGGGACACCAGGGATGAGGGGGTCCCCGAAGGGACAGTTGATATGGACCGGACCCCTGGGCCGGGCGACGAGCGAATCGATCTTGGCCAGGAGCGCCTCCAGGGGGTAATCCATGGAAGGACGGGGGAGAAACAGAGACTCCCGTCCATAATGCCCGAAAAGATCCGGCTGGACGATGGCCTGATTGCCATCGCTCCCCACCAATTCCGGCGGACGGTCGGCGCTCAGGATCACGAGGGGGATTTCTTCCCGGGAGGCTTCGATCACTGCTGGATAATAGTTGGCCGGCGCCGTACCGGAGGTGCAGACCAGGACGCCGGAACGGCCTGTCGCCTTGGCATGGCCGAGGGCCCGGTAGCCGGCGGCCCGTTCATCCACGCAGATCTTTTTTACGGCCCGCCCTTCGTAGGCCAGGGCCGCGATCAGCGGTGCATTGCGGTTGCCGGGAGAGACAAAGAAGGTGTCCAGACCGTTTTTGACGAGTTCGGCCACGATCAGCGACGACCAGAGGAGGTTCAGATTGTCGGTCAGGGGCATGTGAGACATGGGCATTATTCCAAGATGGCGGCGAAGTTGGCCATTTTCTTTTCCGTTTCCTTCCATTCATGGCGGGCGTTCGATCCTCCGACAATACCCGCACCGGCAAAAATATGCAATTCATTCCCGCTGACCAGGGCAGACCGGATGCCGACGGCAAAATCCGCGTTCATCCGGTTCATCCAGCCGATGGGCGCCCCGTACCAACCCCGCCGGAATGGTTCATTCCGCCGGAGATACTCAGGAATTCCACCCGGAGGATACCCGCCCACCGCCGGGGTGGGATGGAAGATACGGGCAATGGACAGGGAAGACCGCTCTCCGGTCACCCGGCCGGTAAAGCGCGTCACGATATGCTGCACGTTTTTGAGTTTTAATATTGCTTCCAAGGCGGCGATCTTCACATCGGTGCAGATCCGATTCATCCCGTTTTCGACAAAGCCGGCCACGAACCGGTGCTCTTCCAGTTCCTTCCGTGAACTGAGGAGTTCC
>VFSW01014898.1_pt1 | contig 10717 bp, 11 predicted proteins | sample 5358111 | NCBI WGS metagenome assembly VFSW01 (sample SAMN11554181, study PRJNA540505) | mine drainage metagenome | isolation source: sediment from site ElyBrook_90M | place: USA: Ely Copper Mine, Vershire, VT | collected 2017
GCCAGCAAGCTCTCGGGCGTGAAACCGGCCACGGCAGTCGGCAACTCGTGCTTGTCCACCACAAAGCGCCATTCGTTCGCACCCATGATGGTGGCAACATGGCCGGGTGCGATAAGCGCTTCAAAGTTGGGTAGGGCAGCTTCCAGCAACAGCGCCACCGCCGGCCAGGTCAGGCGACCCGACAACAGCACCGTCAGATTTTCAGTCAAGTTGCCGCTCGCTTGCGCTTCCACCAGCATGGCCGCCACCGGCGCCATGGTGGTTTCGAAACCGGCGGCAAAAAACACCACTTGCCGTTCCGGCAAGGCTTGCGCCAGCCGCAGCACTTCGGTGGGTGAAGCCACCGGGCGCACATCGGCGCCAGCTGCGCGCGCCTCGGCCAGGGTGCGAAATTCTCCGCTCGCCACATTGGCCGGCACGCGCAGCATATCGCCAAACGCTACCAGCGTGACATGCGCCCGGCTTGCCAGCTGTATGGCCAGGTAAATGTCTTCTTCAGGACACACGCAGACTGGGCAACCGGGTCCCGGAATCAGCTCGACCTGCTCTGGCAAGGCCGAGCGCAGACCCGCCTGCGTGATCGCGCGTTCATGACCGCCGCACACGTTGAGAATGCGTATGCGCCGAGTCAGCGGCAAGGCGTGAATTTTGTCCAGCCAGATTCTGGCACGGTTCTGTTCTGGTGCCTGGCTCATGCCGGTTCCGATGCGCCCAGACACGGACGATAATGCATTTCCGCAGCTTGCACAGTCAGGGTGGCGCGGGATTGCAGTTCCTTGTCCAGCCAAGCCAGCCAGGCCGCAATGCCGTCGGGGCGGCGTGCCGAAACCAGACATACCGGCGCTGGGCTTGCCAGTTCACGCAGGCAGCGTTCGGCGCGCGCCGGATCGAAATCGTCCAACACCGGCAACAAATCCGCCTTGCTCAACAAGACCAGATCGGCGGCGCGAAACATGACTGGATACTTGGCCGGCTTGTCGTCGCCTTCGGTGGCTGACAGCAGCACCACATTGTGATGCTGGCCAAGATCGAAACCTGCCGGACAGACCAGATTCCCCACATTTTCGATGAACAGAATATCCAGCTCTTGCAGCGGCAAGCGCTGCAAAACATCGTGGATCATGTGCGCATCGAGATGGCAGGCCGTACCTGTGGTGATCTGCACGGCAGGCACGCCGTGCGCGCGAATGCGCCGAGCATCGTTCTCGGTTTCCAGATCACCCTCAATCACCGCGATGCGCCACTTGTCTTTCCGTGCGTCAATGGTGGCTTCAAGCAGACTGGTTTTGCCCGAACCGGGCGAAGACATCAGGTTGACCACCCGCACGCCGGCGCTGTTGAAGCGCGCCCGGTTGGCATCGGCCTGGCTGTTGTTGCCAGACAGCAGGCTTTGCAGCACCGTCACGGCTGTCGTGCCGGCGCGGTGGGTTCGCTGCGCCAGATGTCGGTTGCCGGGTGTAATGTTGCAGCCGCAGGTATCACACATCGAAGCCCTCCAGAATTACGCCTTATGTCGCCAGTTCCACACTGGCGAGGATGAGCGCATCGCCACTCACCACGCGGGTATGCCAGCTGTTGCAGCGCCCGCACAGCAGGCGGTTGGGAAGCGCAGGCGTCTGTGCGCCACACAACGCGCAGGCCACGACCAAAGGTACTGCTTCAAACTGCAAGTATGCGCCTTCGGCCACTGTGCCACTGCTGGCAAACGGCCAGGCGTGTTCCAGCAGCGTCTGTTCCACGCCGGAAAGCGCGCCGATCTGCACCACCGCGCGCACGACCGCCCGCGCCTGATGCTGGTCCGCCAAATCCGCCAACTGCCCGACCAGCGCTTGACACACCGCAAGTTCATGCACCGCCGTGCACTGCCTCGGCGGCGAGCATTTCATCGTAAACGACCCAGGCCGACTCGGCATGCTCAGCCGTCATTTTCTGGATCGCATAGCCCACATGCACCATGACAAACTCACCGGCTACAACGGGCTCGTCCTGCAGCAAAAACAGGCTGACCTCACGTTGCACGCCGCGTGCCTCGCAATGCGCGATAAACCCGTCCACCACGAGCACTTGCATGGGAATGGCCAGACACATTTTGACGCCTTTCGGGACAAAGCTTGGGCACAGTATAGGCAGGACACAGGCATTTTACAAATGTCTCTAAAAGGATCTGCTTTGACTTGCCATACAAACATTGGCATGCTAGCCTCATGGTCAAAGCATGGTCGGGCAAGCATTCATCATCATGATAGCAAGCGTCACCGGACAAGGAAATGCGAAAATCCTGATATTGGGCATAGGCAATACGCTGCTGTCCGATGAAGGTGTGGGCGTGCATGCTTTGCACCAACTGCGATGCGAATACGCCGACCAGCCCGACATCTGCTTTCTGGATGGCGGCACGCTGGGATTCACGCTGGCCGCACCCATCGGCGAAACCGATCACTTGATCGTTCTCGACGCCGCCCAGCTCAATGCTCCGCCCGGAACGGTTCGCGTTTTTGTCGACGCCGCCATGGACGAATTTGTCGGCTATGGCAAATCCAATGCGCATGAAATCGGGCTCACCGACCTGCTCAGCATCGCGCACCTGTCAGGCCAACTGCCGCGCCGCCGCGCACTGATCGGCATCCAGCCCGAACATATCGGCCTCGGCGAATTTCCTACCGCAACCATTGCCCGTGCCATGCCACAAATTCACGCGGCAGCGAGGCAGCTGATCGAGGACTGGCAAACATGAGCATCGGACTGTCGAACATCCAGATTCATGTCGTCCCCTCTGAACCGCGTGCCCAACCCGCTTCCGGAAATGCCAGTGCAATTTTGCATGAACTGAGCCAGATGCTGGATGACCTGCTGTCGCAGCAGCAGACCGCCATGATCGATCTGCGTAGCCTGCCTTTGAGTGCGGAAGATTTTGAGCAACTGCATGCGGCGCTCGGTGAAGGTGAAGTGCATGCCCGGCTCGATGCGCTGGGCGAGACGCGCATTTTCGAAACCGCCGTGTCCGGCATCTGGTGGCACATATATTATGACAGCGAGGGCGAAACCCTCACCGAAATGCTGGAAGTGAGCCGCTTTCCAGAAATTCTCAAAAGCCAGCCAGAAGACATGCGGCTGGGTTTGCAAACGCTGCAATCAGCCTTGCACCACCACAGGAACACGCCCGTCGCACCCACCGTAAACACCTAAGCCATAAGGGGATTGCCATGCCCAATACGCTCGAACAAACGCTGCAGCAAAACGGCATCAGTCGACGCGCGTTTCTCAAATTCTGTACGGCAATCACCTCCATCATGGCCTTGCCGCCGAGCATGGCGTCCGCGGTCGCCGCCGCACTGAGTCAGGCCAGACGACAATCGGTGATCTGGCTGTCATTTCAAGAATGTACCGGCTGTACCGAATCGCTGACACGCTCCCACTCGCCCACCCTGGAAGACCTGATTTTCAACAGTCTGTCTCTCGATTACCACCATCCCCTGCAAGCGGCTGCCGGCAGCGCTGCCGAAGCCGCGCGCGAATCGGCCATGAAAGACAATTACGGCAAATACCTGCTGATTGTCGACGGCTCGGTGCCGCTTGGCCATGAGGGCAGCTACTCGACCATCGCCGGCGTCAGCAATCTGGACATGCTCAAGACCGTGGCCGCGGGCGCTGCCGCTGTAGTGGCGGTGGGCACCTGCTCGTCCTTCGGCGGCCTGCCGATGGCACAACCCAATCCCACCGGCGCGGTTCCGGTATCCGACATTGTCACCGACAAGCCGGTGGTGAATGTGCCTGGCTGCCCGCCAATCCCGGTGGCGATTACCGGCATATTGGCGCATTTCCTGACCTTTGGCGCCTTACCCGAAATGGATCACCTCAGGCGCCCGAAAATGTTCTACGGCGAATCCATTCACGACCGCTGTTACCGCCGCCCGTTCTACGACCAGGGCAAATTTGCGCGCACTTTCGACGACGAAGGCGCGCGCAACGGCTGGTGTCTGTATGAACTGGGTTGTAAGGGCCCAACCACCTACAACAGCTGTGCTACCGTCAAATGGAATGGCGGCACCAGTTTCCCGATTGAATCCGGCCATGGCTGCCTGGGCTGCTCCGAACCCAGTTTCTGGGACAAGGGCGGTTTTTACCAGCCGCTGGCCTCCGGCACCTGGAACGACAGCAAAACCTTATTGGCCGCGGCAGGCGCGGGTATTGCCATCGGCGCTGGCGCGGCCGCACTGGCCCGACATCGCCAGCACCACATGGAGGAGAAATAACATGGACTTGCTCGCCTTTGCCCGCGGCCCGGGTTTGCACTGGTCGCTTGTTATCCTGTTTGTCGGCATGGCCTGGCGTTTGACCGGCATCCTGTTGCTACGCCGCAGCACCGATCGTTCTCTGGCGCGCAATCCGGATCCCTGGTTTGGCGCCGTGAAGCTCATCATCACCCGCTCGTGGCCGCGCAAAGAGTTTGCCGCAACAAGCAGCTACCCGACGGCGTTGAGTTACTTGTTTCACTTTGGCCTGCTGATCATCGTATTCGGCCTGCAACAGCACATATTACTCATCCGCTCGCTGACCGGTTATTCCTGGCACAACCTGCCCAGCGGTTTCGTCAACCTCAGCGCCGCCTTGACGGCAGGTGCACTGATTGCCTTGCTGCTGCGCAGGCTCAGCAACCCGGTGCTGCGGCTGCTGTCCAATTTCGACGATTACTTCAGCTGGCTGGTCACTTTTCTGCCCGTCGCCACCGGCATGCTGGCCGTCGCACATTGGGGCGCACGCTACGAAACCCTGCTGACACTGCATATTTTGTCCGCCGAGCTGCTGTTCGTTTGGCTGCCTTTCGGCAAACTCATGCATGCCACGCTGATCTTCATCTCACGCGGCAGTGCGGGCGCATTGCTGACGCGTAAAGGAGCCGCAACATGAGTACAGACACCCTGCACCCGCTCACCACCGAAGGCACGCGTCTGACCGTACAAAACCCCACCTTACGTTACGACAAACAGGGCGAAACTACCGACGGCGTGCGCGCCGAGGCCCCACTGCGCGGGTTCGTGCACGAATTCGGCGCGACTGCCGCGGTCTTTCTCGAATCCTGCATCCACTGCGGGCAATGCGCCGAAGCCTGCCATTACTATGTGCAGACCGGCGACGCCAAATACACGCCGATCCGCAAGCTGGAGCCGTTCAAACAGGCTTACAAGCGCGAAATGAGCCCGTTCGCACTGTTTTACCGCGCCTTTAACCTCAAGCGCAAAGTCACCGCCGCCGAGCTCGAAACCTGGCAGGAACTGATTTACGATTCCTGCACCCTGTGCGGACGCTGCAGCCTGATCTGCCCGATGGGCATCGACATCGCAAGCCTCATCGGCCAAGCGCGCCATGGCATGTTCGAAGCTGGCCTGGTGCCGCACGAACTGTGGGCAGTGGCCGAACGCGCCAAACGCGAAGGCAGTCCGCTCGGCGCCACGCCAAAAATCTTTCAGGAACGCTGCGAATGGTTGGCCGATGAGCATGACGTTGCGATCCATGTCAACCTCGATCGCGCCGATATCCTGGTCAGCATGTCGTCCATCGAAATCATGAAATACCCGGAATCCATCGTCGCCACGGCCAAGGTGCTCAACCACCTGGGCGCCAGCTGGACCTTCCGCACCGATGGTTATGAAGCCACCAATTTCGGCATGCTGTCCGGCAATACCGACTGGCAGAAAGAAGCCAGCCTGAAACTGATCCATGCCGCGATTGCGTGCGGCGCGCATCTCTTGATCCTGCCCGAATGCGGCCACGCCTACGGCGCCCTGCGCTGGCAAGGTGCGAACATGTTCGGCAAGCCACTGCCCTTCGAAGTGTTGCACATTTCCGAATTTTTAAGCCAGCAGGTGCGCAAGGGCGGACTGCGCTTGAAGCCGCTCAACAGCACGGTGACCTTCCACGACCCGTGCCAGGTCAGCCGGCGCGGCGGTGCGACGCAAGCGCCGCGCGACGTGCTGCAAGCGCTGGGCGCAGACCTGCACGAAACCGAGATGCACGGCGACCTCAACTGGTGTTGCGGCGGCGGCGGCGGGGTGGTCACCATTCATCGCGCCGATGCGCTGCGGTATAAAGTATTCCAGCTCAAGATGCGCCAGGTGGACGACACCGGCGCACAGATGCTGGTCAGCAGCTGCTCGAATTGCCGCCAGACTTTCGATGACGGCCAGGCACATTTCCACTGGGACAAAACCATGCTGAGCCTGCTCGAACTGGTCGCCGACAACCTGATCACACCACCCCAAACCGCTGTCATTAAACAAGGAGATGCTGCATGAACACGCGCACCGTTGTCGTCGATCCGGTCACGCGCATTGAAGGACATCTGCGCATCGAGGCGGAAACCAATGAGGCTGGGGAAATCACACGCGCCTCCAGCGCCGGCACCATGGTGCGCGGCATCGAGCTCATCCTGCGCGGGCGCGATCCGCGCGATGCCTGGGCATTCGCGCAGCGCATCTGCGGCGTATGCACGCTGGTTCACGGCATCGCATCGGTGCGTACGGTGGAGAGTGCACTGAATTACGAGATTCCGCCCAATGCCCAGCTGATACGCAATCTCATGATTGCGGCGCAGTTTGTCCACGACCATGTGATGCATTTCTACCATCTGCATGCGCTCGACTGGGTCGACGTGGTATCGGCACTCAAGGCCGATCCCGCAAAAACAGCGGAACTGGCGCAATCCATCAGCAATTATTCCAAGTCGTCGCCCGGCTACTTCGCCGATCAGCAGAAGAAGCTTAAGAACTTCGTGGAATCTGGCCAGCTTGGAATCTTCGCCAACGGCTACTGGGGGCATCCGGGGTACAAGCTGCCTCCTGAGGCGGATCTCATGGCGGTCAGTCACTATCTCGAGGCGCTGGCATGGCAGCGGGAGGTGGTGAAGCTCCATGCCATTTTTGGCGGCAAGAATCCGCATCCGAATTTTCTGGTGGGCGGTGCACCGTGTGCCATCAGTGTGCATCCGGAACACCCGGAGGCCGGAGGCGAGCGCTACAGCAGCGGCGCCGGCGCGGGGGCGACCGCGGTCAATATCGTCGGCCTTGAAATCGTGCAGAATGTCATCCATCAGATGCGCTCGTTCGTGGACCAGGTATATCTTCCCGATACACTCGCCATTGCCGGTTTCTACAAGGACTGGTTCACGCGGGGCGAAGGCGTAGGGAACTTCCTGACCTTTGGAGAGTTTCCGCAGAAAGGCATGAACGATCCCGGGAGTTACCTGATTCCGCCCGCGGCCATCATCGACCGCGACCTGACGAAGCTGCACGCGGTGGATATGGCCGATCCGGCGCAGATCCAGGAATTCGTCGCGCACTCCTGGTATGACTACAGTGTCGGCAAGGATAAGGGCCTGCATCCGTACAAGGGCGAAACTGTCCTTAACTACACCGGACCGAAACCGCCGTACCAGAACCTGGATACCGAACAGAGCTATTCCTGGCTGAAATCTCCACGCTGGCGCGGCAAGCCGATGGAGGTCGGTCCTTTGGCGCGGGTGCTGGTGCTCTACGCCAGCGGTCACGAGCCTACGCGCGAGCTTACGAATTACGCGTTAAAGAAGCTCGATCTGCCAATCCAGGCGCTGTATTCGACGCTGGGACGCACTGCGGCGCGGACACTCGAGTCGAAGATCATCGTCGATGCGATGCAGGGCTGGTACGACAGCCTGATCGCCAACATCAAGAACGGGGATGTGCGGACGTTCAACGACAGGCTGTGGGAGCCTTCGTCTTGGCCGAAGATGGCGCGGGGCGTCGGTTATACCGAGGCGCCGCGCGGCGCGCTCGCACATTGGGTGGTGATCAAGGATGGCAAGATCGACAACTACCAGGCGGTAGTCCCGACCACCTGGAACGCCGGTCCGCGCGACCCGGCCGGCGAGGAAGGACCCTATGAGGCATCGCTGAAGGGTACGCAGCTGTACGATGCCAAGCAGCCGCTGGAAATTCTGCGCACCATCCACAGCTTCGATCCATGCATTGCCTGTGCGGTGCATGTGACCGATCCCGAAGGCGACGAGCTCATTCAGGTGAAAGTGAGGTAGGCGGCCAGACCACGCACACAAGGCACCGCCGGTGGCGGGATCCGGGGGTATTCAACGTCAATGACCCTGCTGCTGCAGACCGAATGCAGGAGGGTTGGCAGACAACCCGGCACCGCGGTCTGCGGCCGGTCTGGGTGACGACCCGGGGCCGTACCTTGCCGGCGGTGCGATTGCCGGGCCCGATGCGACAGCGCTTTGGCGGGCGTGAGGGCTGCGGAGGGGACGATGGCAGAAGAACTGAGAAGGCTGCTCGAAGCGGAAGCGCGCGCCGAGGCTCTGGTCGACGGGGCCAAGCGTGAGTGCGATCGTCTGATCGAGCAGGCGCATGCGGAGGTGCGCGCGGCTGAGCAGCGCGCTGAAGAGCATTTGCCGGAGTTGCGCAGCTCATTTTTCAACAAGGCGGTGGAGCGTGCTGATTTGGCGCTGGCAGAACTGGAGCGCCGCTACCACCAGCGGGGCGAGCTGCTGCGCAGCCTGGCACAGAAACACGGAGACGAAGCGGTCAGCGCAGCGTTTGCGCTGTTCATCGACCCCGACTGGGAGTGATTCATGCGTGCCATCGCGCGGTATGCATACCTGAACGCCCGAGTGTCGGGAATGGCGGCGCGACTGCTTTCCGACCGCGGCGTCGATGAACTCATCGACAAGGCCGATGAGCAGGACGGTGGCCTGCTGCAGGCTGCGGGACTTGCCGGCGGGGAGCCGGAGCATCCGGCCGATACCGGCCTCTCTCTTGAACAGCAACTGATCGCAAGCCTGCTGGCAGATTTCGTGATTCTGGTGCGCGCCCTGAGCGCCGCGCCGCGCCGGTTTTTCATCTACTGGGCATGCCGCTTCGAGCTCAGCAATCTCAAGGCCATAATGCGCGGCAAAATGGCGGGAGAGCCTGCGGCGGAGATCCGGGCGCAGCTGGTCGACATGGGCCCGTATGGGCGGTTGCCGGTCGACGAGCTGCTGGGCACGCAGGACGTGGCCGAACTGCTTCGTCGTCTGGAGCATACGCCATTCGGGGCCATTGCACGCGAAGCGCGGCGTATCTACGAGGAGCGGCGCGAGCTGTTTGCCATGGATGCCGCCGTCGACCGGCGCTACTACGCGGGGCTGAGTGAACATCTGCAGTCGCTGGAGCGCGGTGACCGTCGACAACTCGATACGCTCGTCGGGGACATCATCGATCGGACCAATCTTCTCTGGTTGCTGCGTTACCGATTTTCCTATGGCCTGCCTCCGGCGCAGACCTATTACCTCCTGATACCTGCAGGCGACCGGCTGCGAGCGCCGCTGCTGCAGCGTCTGTCACGGCTGGAAACCATTGAGGAGGTCATAGCGGGACTTCCACAGCCGTTCTCCCGGCCGCTGTCCGGGGTGACCACGGCGGCGGACGCAACGCTGATCCTCGAGCGTGGTGGCTGGCGCAAGGCCGAGACGATTCTGCGCAGTCGTTCCGTCAACCTGGCGCGGGTACTTGCCTATCTCGTGCTGCGCGAGAAACTGCTGCGCCAGTTGCGTGCAGTCATCAAGGGCCGACGCCTCGGACTTGCCCCGGACCTGATCCGGGGGGCGACCGGCTTGATTGCCGCATTCGGACCAGGCTGATGCCCCACGCTCACCGATCCCAGCGCCAGGACGGCTGACCTGTGTTCAGGCCCCTGCCCATGCAACGCATCGCCGTGCGGGTCCTGCGGGAAGATGCGCCGGCCGCCGCGGTCGTGTTGGCGCAGCGCGGCAGTTTCAATCCCGAGGCTGGCGGCTCGCCGGAGCTGCTCCCGGAGCTTCCGGGAAAGCGGTTCGGTGAGTTGTACCGGGCGGCACGCGGACATCTCGACAAGATCCTGGTGCACTGTCCGTTGTCGGCCGATGCACAGGCGCCGCAACGAGATCTTCCCGACGAGACGGAACTTGAAAAAATGGAGGCGTGGCTGCGCACCGTGTGGGTGCAGTGCTCGAATTGCCAGGAAAGCCTGCGCCGTGCCGAGGAGGAGCAGCGCTATGTCGCGCAGCTGATGAAGATGCTGGACAGATTCGCGGCGCTCGATATCGATTTCGGTCTGCTGGCGCGCAGCCGGCGGTTTCTCGACGTGCAGGTCGGCATGGTGCCGTCGGGCAACGCCGGCCGGCTGCGCGAGGCGGTGGCTCTCGCCGGTTACGTGCTGGCGCTACTGCAGGACGCGCAGGGGCTGGCGCATGTCGTTATTGCCGGGCCCAAGGGCCGGGAGTCCGAGGTGGGGGCAGTGCTGCGGTCTGCGGACTGGCAGGCGGCACGCATGCCCGCGGAGTGGCATGACGATCCGCAGGAAGCCAGGCGGCAGCTGCTAAAGCACCAGGACCGGATGATCGCCGAGGCCGACACCCGCTGCCGGCAAGTCGAAGCCATGCAAAGGGAATTCCATGGCAGGCTGGTCGAGGCGACACGTGCGCTCGCAGTCGCGGCGCCCTACGCCGAGCTTGGGCAGGCCTTGCGAGGCCGCGGCGGGTTGACGCAGATTGACGGATGGGCGCCGGTTTCCGCGCTGCCAGGCTTGCAGCGCGCACTCCGGGACAGGCTTGGGCAGCGGTTTGCATTGAGCACGCGCGACCCGCGCCCGGATGAGTTCGCGCGCGTTCCCTCGCTCTTGTATCACCATGCTCTGTTGCGTCCGTTTTCCCTTCTGG
>VFSW01014899.1_pt1 | contig 10716 bp, 15 predicted proteins | sample 5358111 | NCBI WGS metagenome assembly VFSW01 (sample SAMN11554181, study PRJNA540505) | mine drainage metagenome | isolation source: sediment from site ElyBrook_90M | place: USA: Ely Copper Mine, Vershire, VT | collected 2017
TCGCCGTCGGGCTGACGATCTGGCGCCGGTACTACGCCCGGCGCTTCGCGGAGAACGACGCGCCGGGCGGCGCCCCCCGGGTCCGGCAATCACTCCACTACTGATCCTCCGGGATCGGCTGGGGTCCTGGAACGATGCCGGCGATGTCCGGATCGACACCCGGCTCACGCGTCCCCTGCGCGCTGGGCTGCTCGCGCCGTAGCTTCTTTTTCTGCGACTTGTCTCGCTGCTTATCGAGCCGGCGAATAGGCGCTCTAAGGGGGTGACGACAGGCAAAGGGCGGCAGCGAGCAGGCCGCGAGTCCCGTAAGCGTGCGGAATTTGTCGAGCCTTCCGTTGGGGTTGGAAACGCCGTCGTAGGAGTGCGTCGGAAATTTCAGTCTGGTTGCCGTGACGCTGCGTTGCCCACCCCTGTCCCCGGACAGGCGAGCGGGTGTCCCAGGACAGCGGTGAGGCTAAAAAGAAGTGGGCTCGCCCCCCATGAGCGAGAGCCGGCGCGGACCCATCTGGATCGCGCCGGCCCCGTTCTTCCTTCAATGCGCCTGGGCGCCGTACCCGTTCCCGAGCTCGTCGAGAACGCCGCTCGCCTCCGCCTTCGTCAGAAACTGCACGGCGCTCTTGCCGGTTTTCTTCTGCACGAGCGCGTGTAGCTCCTCACGCCCGATGCTCTGACGCCGGCAGGCAGCCTGGATCGCGGCGAGCTGGCGCGCGGTGACGCGGTCGTCGGGCTCTGGGGCACGCGCCGCCGGACGGCCGTTGCCGTTCGCCGAGGAGGCGCCCCCGTACATCTCGAGGGCGACGCCGAGCAGGGACGCGCACTTCTTGAGCGCGTCGCTCGCAGCCGCCTTCAAATCGTCCGCTATTGAGATGGCCCTGCCCTCCTTGTCGAGGGTGATGGCGCTACCCCCGAACGCCATCTTCACGACGCCGTCGGCCGTGAGCTTGCCCAAGACGATGACCTCGTCGGCCTCGACCTTGTGACTCACGACCTCGAAGCTCCACGAATCACACCCCTCATTGAGGCGGGCGATGACAGCGGCGATATCGACGTAGGAGATCGTCTTGCCGTGTTGACCCGGTCTCGTTTTGATGGCCTCCGCCGGGAACGGCCTGCAGAGAGTCTCTCGGTTCATGCGTGTCCTTTCAGTCCTGCTCGGGGAGCAGGATGGTGATGACCGGCGCGGCGTCGTCGCCCGGGCCGCAGATGGCCTTGAGCATGACGAGCGTCGGGTCGATGTGGTCCGTGACGACGTGGAGCTGGAACCGGAGCTCGCTCACGTCGCCCGCCAGTGCCGTGGCGCACCGGAACATCCAGAGGATGTCCCAGAGCCGCCCGCGCTCGTCGTTGCCTGCCTCCTGGGCGGCCGGCGAGAGCGCCACGTACTTCTCCCAGACCTCGCGCGTGAGCGCGGTCGGGTACTTGATGCCGGCCTCCCTGGCCGTCTCGGATACGTCGACGAGCGTGCCGTCGGCGAGGGCCTGGGCCCGGCTGTAGCTCGAGATGACGACGAAGTCCTCGTCGTTCATTGCGTTTACTCCAGGTGAAGGTTTCACGTCGCACCGGCGAGGCGCACGACGCTGGTTTCAGTCAGGTCCCCGGCCCCGAGACGCGTGTATTCGGCCGCCTGGGTACGAAGGGGAGAAGACGCCGGAACGTCGCACTCGATGGCGACGGTCCATAGCCTCACCCCCAGTCTCTGGGCCCCGGCGAGCGCATGGGCCTGCGCGGACTCGTCTCCGTCGACCCCGTCGGTCACGAGAACGATGTCAGCGCCCTTCTGCCCCTTGCGGGCGAGGTTCTTCACCTCCTGGACGGCGACGCCGAGCGCAAGACCGATGGCCGTCCCTCCGCCGAGGAAGTGACGGACCATCTGGAGCATCGCGCCTGCGTCGCCAGGCTTCAGGGGCGTCGTGACCGTGCTCGTCGAGTAGTGGACGACGGAGACGGCGCGCTTGCTCCCCATGGCGACGCGCGAGAGGGCGACGGCTGCAGCCTTGGCCCACTCGTTCCGCGACCCGCGCATGCTGCCCGATTCGTCGAGGGCGATGACGAGCGGCCCTTTGGTCTGCTTCGCGTCTCCCCGGACGGCGTACTGCGCTGCACGCCGTGAGGCGATGCGCTCGAGGACGGCCGTCTCGAGGATCGGCTCGGTCACGAGAACCTGCTCCGAGGGAAGCAGTCTGCCGATGTCGCTGCCCTGCTCGACCGAGTAGACCTCGGTCGGGATGCCGTGCACGCGGCCGGCGCGAGCACCCTGCAGGGCGACGTACATGCGACCAGCCAAACGAGCGACGCGCTCGACGTGGGCCATGTCGCCCTGAGCCAGAGCAACATCCTGCGCGTGGGTCCATGCTGCGCTGAGATCCCAGCCGAAGCTCGTCGCGAGCTCCGCCGTGCTCTCTGCCCTTGCCACGAACTTCGCCCACGTCTCACGCGCCAGCGTACGGAGCTCGAAGGGCGAGGCCGCGGGCGTCGGCACCCTCCAGAACAAGTCGAACGCGTATGCCGCCGCAACGTCGTCGCTCGCGAGCAGCGCAGCGTGCCTGGTGGGCGCCGTATCGGCGACGGCCTCGGCGAAGCTGCCCGGTGGGGTGCGGCCGACGCCGACGATCGCATTCCAGAGGTCTCCCGCTCGGACCGGGTCTTCGGCGGCAGCGACGGCGAGCGCCCGGTGCTCTCGCCTCGCCTGCGCGAAGGCGCTCATAGGGCGTACTTGCGGGCGAGGTCGCCCTTCAAGGCGTCGTGCACCTTCTTGAGCTCTTCGAGCTTCGGCGCGATGCGCGCGTGTGCGCGGCGCGAGACGCCTCCCTGGAGCATCTCCTGCACGCGCTTGCCCGCCTCGGTGATCTCGTCGGCCAGGCGGGGTAAGGCGGCGAGGTACTGGACCGGGTCGGTCGGCCGATGCGCGTACGAGCGCAGCGCTGCGTCCACCAGGTCGACGGCCTGGGCGACGGCGCTCCGATCGACCGTGTCGAGCGCTGCGACGACCCGCGCGCGGTCGTCGGTCTTCTGCCAGAGGCCGTACTTGAGCACGTGCAGGTGGTCGAGCTCGACCTCGGGGCTGTCATCGAGCCACGCTGCGGCTCGAAGAACGCGCGTCAGCGCAATCCAGCGGCGGTCGGAGACCCCCAGGCCATGGGCCTTGAGGTCGTTTCGGACGCGCAACATCTCCTCGACGATGCGCGGAGGCAGGATCACCCTCTCGGCGTGTGCCCGAGCGGCGTCCCACTCCGCCAGGGAGATCTTCGCGGGCGGCTGGAAGACAGGCGCCGAGGCGACGAGCTGCATCCAGGTGGCGTCGGCCTGCACGTACGCGACCACGTCCCGCAGGAGAAAGCGGTCGTAGACGGCGGCGAGGACTTCCTCTTCCGGCAGCTCGTTGGACGCGCCGACGAGCAGGCGCAGGGGGATGGGCTTTCCCTTGTAGAGGCGCTCGTTCATGGCCGAGAGCAGCGTGTTGAGCACGCTGTCCGAGCCCTTGAACACTTCATCCAGGAACGCGCACTCGACGGCGGCAAGGCGCCCCTCGAGGTTTCGCTCCCACTGGTCGTTCTTGAGCGCCGAGAGTTTCACGGGCCCGAAGATCTCGTCCTCGGTCCCGAACTTGGTGACGAGCGCCAGAAACGTCCGTACGTCGTGAAAGCAGGACAGAAACGCGTAGAAGAGCGCGCTCTTGGCCGTGCCGGGCGGGCCGACCAGAAGCGCGTGACAGCCCGAGAGGGCCGCAAGGGTCATGCACTCGATGGCGTCCTCGCGCTCGCGGTAGACGGCCCGAAGGCCATCACGCACGGCGCGAAACCGTGAACGCACGGACGCGATGTCCGTGGATCCGTTTGTCTTCATGGAGGTCTCCCAGGTCAGTCGTTGATGGCGATGGAGAACGACGGAGCGCCGTCGAGCTGCGCTTGGAAGCGCTCCTCGAGCTCGCGCACCTTGTTGGCGATCTTGTCGGCGACGCCGGCGAGAACGCCGCGGTAGAGCTCCGCCTTCGCGCGAAGCTCGCTGCACATCTGCACGCGCCGGGTGAGGGCGTGCTGGCGCATGCCCTCGCTGCCCGCTTTCTCAAGATCCGCGAGAAGGTCGGAAATGTCGGCTTCGAGCGCCCCCTGCGCTGCCGCCTTCGCGACCGCGATGTTTTCGGGCGCGTCGTGCATCTCGATGCGAATCGGCCGCACCCCGAGCTTCTCCAGGCCCGGCGTGAGCTTCGCCCAGGTCTCGCACGTCGCGGGCGGCAGCAGGTAGAAACCCCCGCGGTCGCGGAGCGGCACGCCGGAGAGGGCTTTGGCCGTGCCGACCATCGCCGCCGAGAGGTCCTTCGCAGTGGCTGACCAGGTGATTGGCATGAGCAGCCGTCGTCTCGGCGTGCGCCAGGGCATTCTCGAGGAACGGCAGCCCGTCGGGTGGCAGGGCCACGACCTGCGCACCCGCGACTCGGCACCGCGCGCCGCAGATGTACTCGTCGCCGGCTTCGCCCTCGCGCGTGTTCTGGATGTAGATCCCGACGGCGGCCGACGTGTCCCCCTTCGGTCGTGCGAAGGGGCGGACGAGAAGTCCCGGCGGGCGCTTCACCTCCGCTGCCGCGCGCGACAGCGCGGTGGCGGGATCCATGTCGGGGATGAGGTGCGGCAGGCCCACCGTGAGAAAGAGCGCGCGCGCCGCGACGCGCGTCACGTCGATGCGCTCCGAGTTCCAGGAGATGAGGTCGCCGATGTGGTGACCCCCGGCAGCGGCAAGACGTCGTTGGGATTGTTCGAGAACGGCAGATGCACCCTTCATGGGAGCTCCTTTGAGGATGAGAGTTGGTGACGGCCCCCCCCCGGGGTGGGGGGGGGCCGGGGACTCGCCGCGCCGGGCAGGGCGCCCGCGCGGGGGGGGGTTAAGCCCGCCCGGGGCGCGGAGTACGGGCGGCGGCGGGTAGACCCCCGTTCTTGCGGTAGTGACGGGCCTCGGGGGCCTACTGTTCGCATGCGGCGCTGGGAGCGACCCGCCGGCGACTGCGCCCGCGCCCGTGACGATGCTCAGCCAGCGGCCGGTCGACGCCGGCGTCGTGCAGTTGGAAGCGCGGCGACCCGCCCCTCCTCCACCTGACACAACGCCAGAGCCGCCGGCCACGTGCCCTGCCAAGTGCGCGGGCCGCGTGACGCCCGACCTCGCCGCGTTCGCGCAGACGCGCGGCGCGGGCACTGGGGATTGTTACAACCGTGCGCTTGCCATCGAAGCGCCCAGAGTCATCGCCGGCAAGATGCGTGTCGCGCTTATCTTGAACGAGACGGGCGGCGTGTGCTCCGCGAGCGTCATCCAGAGCGACATGCCGGACTACATGAACAACTGCGTGCTGCAAACGCTCAGCAGGCCGGACTATCCGGCACCCGCGGGCGGCTGCTTTCGGGTGGTCTTTCCCCTGTCATTCGTGCCCTCGGACGGCGGCGCGCCTCCTCCTTGAGTGGCAGCGTCCCGGGCGCCACGGATGGGTCAGCCTGTCAGGCGCGCAGGAACGAGACGAGCCCGAGCTCGAGGATCGAGCAGGTACGCTGCCTGGCGACGATGACGTGGTCGAGAAGGGGCGTCCCGACCGCGTCCGCCCCCTCGCGCACCGCGCGGGTAAATACAACGTCCTCCTCGCTCGGCGTCGGATCGCCGGACGGATGGTTGTGCACGAGGACGAACGCGCTCGCGGCCTCCTTGAGCACCGTGCGCAGCACGTCCCGTACGCCCACGTGAAGGCCGTGGATTCCTCCCGAGGCGACACGACGGGCGGCACGCAGTCCGTTCTGTCCGTCGAGAGCCAGCACCCACAGCTCCTCATGATCCAGCGTCCCCAGCGTGGGACGCGCCCACCTGGCGACGGCGTCGCAATCAGGGAACGAGAGTCCGGCGTCGAGGGCGGCGGCGACGATTGCCCTTCGCCCGAGCTCGATGGCGCAGGCGAGGCGCGTGGCCCGGGCGGGTCCCATCCCTGGTCTCTCGATCAGTTCACCGAGCCCAAGCCGCGCGAGCGCGCCCACGCCGTTGACCGAGCTGAGAAGGGATGCGGCAAAGGCGATGGCCGGTTTGTCCCTGCCGCCGGGGGCGATGACCGCCGCCATGAGCTCCAGGTCGGAGAGTGCGCGAAGACCGTCACGGACTGCCCGGATGTGGATCGACTCGAGGGGCTCGGGCCGCGACAGAACGTTCTCTTCGACGGAATGCTTGTTCAAGGTCGTTCTCGAGGTCGCGCGCGAGCGCAGACCTTCTGGAAGAAGAAGACGGCGGACGCCGTCGGCGTCGTCCGGCCGCTACAAGTAGCCAAGCTCCTGGAGGATGTCCCCGACCCACGCCCCCCCTCGACGTCGCGGGGGCAGCGCTTGAACAACCTTCGGCGCCAGCCGCACGACAAGCACCCGGTCGGCGAGCGACACGGCGACTTCTCGGCGCCTCCAGTTGTAACCCCCTCGACCTCCACGCCATCGGAAGTGAAGTCCCTCCGGATCGACGAAGCCCGCCAGGTCGAGATGCAGCTTGCGCAGAGGCGCCGTGGCAGAAACCAGGTGCCGGGGGATGGCGACGTTGAAGCCGCCCGGCTCGGAGAACGAGACCCACTTCTTCGTCCGGTCGGCGAGTAGCTCCCCAAGAAGCACGTCGACGTCGAGCTCCGCACCGAGCGCGGTCCACCGAGCCGTCACCCCCAACATCTGGGCGGCGGCGACCGACCGCTCGCGTCGTCGTTCGAGGTCTCGTTGTATTTCCACATCATGGCGGCGTGCGAGAAGCTGCCGGACGCGCGGAGCTACCTCCTCGTCATCGAGCAGGCGCGCCGCCTCGAGCTCCGTCGGCGAGACCCCGAAGACCTGGGCGAGGTCCCCAGCATGCTTTGCCAGGTGCTCGCCCAGGTTCGAGGTACGGGGTTCGGGAGCCCGCGCAAGAAGTACAAGCTCCCGAAGAGGGTCACGCCGCGCGTTCGACGTCATCGGTGCGGGGCTCGGGGGTCGAGTCCGGGAGCTCGGGCGGGATCGCAGGCGACTTCTTGGTCAGCATGGCCTTGAGCGCACCGAGGTCGTCTCCACCCTTGGCGCATCTGGCGACTTTTCGTGCCACTGCGAACGGGTTGAGCCGTCTCGGGACGCGGAAATTCAAATGATCGACGCCGAGTGAAAGCAGTAGGCGCCGCTCGGCAAGATTCGATGCACGAAGTGTTCTGCCTTGAATTCGCATGGAGAGTCCTTTCGTTGGATGGAAAGAAGAAGGCGTCCGGAGCCTGCGCGAGGTGCGCGTGCTCGACGGACGCCTTCTCGTTGTGGAACTACAACTCAGCGACGCCGGTAGCCGTCGTCGAAGTCACGCAAGTCGACTTCGCGCGGCGGCCAGAGCGGGATGGCTCCGTCCCGGTGCGGCGGACCGGCGAACGGGTCAGGTCGTGGAGCCGGCGTCCCGTTCGAGGGTGGGGTGCGCGTGCCCACGAAGAGAATGACGTCGCCGGCGTCTACGACGAGAAGACCCGTCAGAATCTGACCATCCGAGCTGCGGATGGTCATCGGCGGGTTGGGCCGGACGGCGTCGGCCATCGTCCTGGCCCACTCGTGCACTCGGCGTGTCGCTCGAGGCGCCGCCCACTCGAGGAGGAAGAGAGCGTCGCCGATGGCGTCGGTCAGCCCTCGGCGGAACCCCACAGGGCCTCGACGACGACGCTGACCAAGGTCCCCGCGACGGCGGCCGCGATGCCCTTGCGGAAGGAGTCGTTGGCGAGGACGCGGGAGAAGAAAGACGGGTTGTTGGGGTCGGACATGTCATGCCTCCAGAAAGAAGAACGCCTCGCACGACGTGATTGCCGGCGAGGCGCCTTCACGAGTCTTATCCCGCGTTTCGCATCGGGATTGCACTCGGGGAGGCAGAGGTCCACAAACGACACGAGCCCATTCGCAGTCCGCGCATGTCGTCAAGTCTCGACCTGGCGGGCGGGGCGGGCCCGAACTCGTCACCAGGTCTTCAGGGCCCCGCCTTCACGCTCATAACCATACTAACCAGTCTCTGGTAAGTCTCACGTAGCGTTTCATTGACGTACGGCGGCAGGCTTCGGCTGATGAGACGCAGAGCGTAAGCCGTAGCGTACGCCTGGTGCTCGGGCTCATACCAGGGAAGAAGCTTTGCGTCCGAGGGGTCTCTCACCAAGCCCTGCGACTGCGCCCGTCCCCGAAATGCCGCCAGCATCTTTTCCAGGGTCGTCCCGGAGACGCGATTCGTTCTGAACAACGCTGTCGCGATTCTGGCCGTTCGCCCACGCTCTCCCTTGGGCGTCGTGATCATCGCGGCAACGATCGCGTCCACCATCATTGGGTCGAGCGAAAGATCGAGGTCGGCGGCCTTGTCCCGTATCAGAGCCCTAAGTTCCGCAGGCGTTTTCCGCTGAGTCTCGTCCAATAGGTTCGCCAGCAGCACGACCATCCGCCCCCGTCGTACAAGCTCCCACTCACGGTCCCTGTACTGGAGCAGAAGGCGGATCACTTTCTCGAGCACCTCGTCGCCCTTGGCGAGCCAGAACACTCTCCCGCCCAAATCTGGGTCGATGTCTTCGGGCGGCACGTCGTCGCGGGGCTTACGGAGCGCTCGTAAGCGCCGGGCCTCGGACCTGGCGAACGGAACCCCGGTGCCGAACCATCGCTCTCTCCTGCGACCGACCGTCGCATCGGGCGATCATCATCTATCCGATGAACGCGCTGGCCAACAGCCAGCTCGAGGAGCTCGACAAGTTCGTCAAGAACGTGCCCGGTGAGAAGCCCGTCACGTTCGCGCGCTACACGGGGCAGGAGGACATCGAGGAGCGGCGGCGCATCTCCGAGAACCCGCCCGACATTCTGCTTACCAACTTCATGATGCTCGAGCTGCTCATGACCCGGCAGGACGAGCTGGATCGCAGGGTCATCGGCAACTGCGCAGGGCTGCGGTTCCTCGTGCTCGACGAGCTCCATACGTATCGAGGTCGCCAGGGCGCCGACGTGGCCCTTCTCGTGCGGCGCGTGCGCGAGCGCCTGTCTCCCGAGAAGCTCCAGTGCATCGGCACCTCGGCCACGATGGCGAGCGAGGGCTCGCTGGAAGATAAGGGGCGCGTCGTCGCCCGCGTGGCCTCGAAGCTTTTCTCGATCGAAATCCCTGAGAGCAACGTCATCGTCGAGACGCTCGAGCGCGTGACCGACTCGGCGCAGAGCGCAACGTCGGTGCGGGGCTCGCTCGGCCCCGCTATCGACGCCGGCCTTGCGTCGACTATCTCGAACGCAGCGCTGCGCGCGCACCCGCTCACGATTTGGGTCGAGACGCGACTCGGCGTGTCCTGGTCCGAGGTGGATCAGCGTTGGGTGCGGGCGCGCCCGCTGACCGTCGAGGAAGCGGCTCGAGCTCTAAGCACGGATGCGGACCGCGACGTGCCTGCCTGCCGCTCGGCGCTTCGCTCGTTACTCCTCGTTTCGAGCGTCCCAGAGCGCGAACGCTCGGGCTCCGCTGAGTCGAGCGCCCGAAGCTTCTTCGCCTTCAAGTTGCATCAGTTCATCTCGGGCGCCGGTCACGCGTACGCAACGCTCGAGCCCCCCGAGCAGCGCACCGTGACCGTCGACGGTCAACAGTTCCTGCCGGGCGCCCCGGACAAACGTCTCTACCCGGTGCACTTTTGCCGCGACTGCGGGCACGAGTACCACCCGGTCCGGCTCGTCACAGTCGGCGGTGACCGGAGCTTCTTCGCCCGCGACATCGACGACGCCGCGCCGGTGCGTGCGGACGAGGACGATGAGAGCGCGCCCGCCAACGCCGACGACGATCCGGACCGAGAAGTCTTCGGCTTCCTCACCCCGCACTCGCGCGACGCCGACTACACCTTCGCCGACCGCGACGACGACTACCCGGAGACCTGGCTCGAGTACGACGCGGCCGGTAATCCCCGCCTCAAGGCTCACTATCGCGGCGCCCGTGCACGTTCGGTGACCGTCGCGCCGGATGGTAAGCTCGGTGCGGGAACCAAAGCTTGGTTTCTGCCCGGCAAGTTCCGGTTCTGTATGCGCTGCGGGGCGACGCAGGGCGGCGCCGCGCGTGACCGCAACCGGCTCGCGTCTTGTGTGGAAGGAGGTCCGACCATCGGCGCCGAGGTACATTGAGGTGACGTTCCCCATCGATGACCCAAGCCTCGCTGTCGCCGGAGCTGACGCCGACGACGCCCGACGAAGTAACCACTACAACGACCACAGTAGTCTCACCAGCCATGGTCCCGGCGAGTTTATGGTCGACGCCGCCGAGAAGACGTACCCAGGTCGCGGCATTCGTCAGATCGGCGGCGGGTCCCTGGACGGTGGTCCGTACTGCCGCCACAACGGCATCAGCCGCTGTTGCTCCGCCCACGATGCCGTCCGATCCATCGGCGACTACTACAACGAGCGCGTCGCAACGCCCGAAGATCTGCACTCGATCCTCGTTGTTCTTGCGGCTCGAGGCGGTGAGGACGGCAAACTCGACGGGCCTGATCACCTCGGTGTAAACCGTCGACGGGTGCCCGGCCTTCCCAAGCCAGACAATCGACGAGAGGCCTGGGCCCCTCAAATTATCGGCAAATTTGCACATCCAGAGGTCGAGGCGACACCAGTAAAGATAAAAGGGTGGGGTGCCCCGCGGGTGTGGCCGGGGGCAAGTCCATCTCCAGGGAGGAGCTGTGCAATGCACCGCCCTATCTGAGGATCGAGGCTCCGCCCCTAAGCCCTACCC
>VFSW01014900.1_pt1 | contig 10716 bp, 8 predicted proteins | sample 5358111 | NCBI WGS metagenome assembly VFSW01 (sample SAMN11554181, study PRJNA540505) | mine drainage metagenome | isolation source: sediment from site ElyBrook_90M | place: USA: Ely Copper Mine, Vershire, VT | collected 2017
GCGTTTTCGCTGCCCGCGCGCGAGAGTTCGCTGGCCTCGTGGGCTGCCACGCTCGACTGTTTGGCGGTGATGGCGAATGCCGCACATTCTGCGACATCCCATCCACCGCCGTCGAAAGCTCCAGGATGCGCTCGGCCTGCTCGGCTGACCCTTCGGAGAGATAGGTCGCGGCGGCGCGCACCTCCGAAGCATGCTGATTGACCATCTCGCTCGCCGCCTGCGCATCGGCCAGCATGGAATTGAAGGCGTCGAGCACCTCATTGAGCGAGATCACGAGCGGATCGAGGGCATTGTTGAGCAGTGGCGCCGACTGGCGCAGGTCGCGGTTGCGCGCCAGATCGAGATGGTAGCGCAGACGCCGCAGACCCTGGCCGAGCGCCTGCCGCTCCTGCTCGCGCTCAGCAAAAATGCGGCTGATATCAATCGCCAGGGCAGCCTGATTGGCAAACAACTCGATGATTTCGATAGTCTCCAGCGAGGGGATGACGCCATCTTCGGGCTGATCGAGCGAGAGAATGCCGAGCAGCCGCCCATTGCGCGGGCTGACCAGTGGCGCCAGCAGCACATCCTCTGGATGCCAGGCGTCCGCTGCGCCCATCTGCGGGTGCGCCAGCGCCAGCGGCGGCTCGACCACGCCTCCAGCCGATTCGAGCACCTGGCGATAGAGATGGGGGATAAAGTAGGAATGGCTGCGGCAGAACTCCGGGCGCATCGCCGCGATGAGCGACTGGAGTCGCGGCGGATGCATCGTCAACTCGCGCTGGTTGGCTGCGCTCAGGCCAGCCGTCGCCACGACCTCGACGAATTCACTGTCGCTGCGCACGATATTGAGCGCGGCGACACGGAAGCCCGTCGCGCCGCTGATGGACTGTGTTACCTCCGCGAAGATGCGGTCCAGGCCCATCTCGGCGCGGAGCGCGCTCCCCAGGCGCACCATCTCTTTGATCTGGCGCATGCGCCTGCTCGCATCCTGGTCGCGTCCGCCGATTCCTCGCCGTGGTGGCCAATTCGCCATAGCTCGCAGCCTCCCACCTCCCACAAACATGCGCGACGGCTGGCGTCACGCAGCGCCTTCTCTCCGGCGCGCAATACCACATTATGGCGACGGGCAGAGGGAAGCGTCAATGGGGTAAGCGCTGTGCTGAGCGCCTGGTCGCTTCAGGCGTTGTGCGCGCCATGCCCCGCGTGGGCGTCATTGAGCCAGGTGACGTGCTGGAGGCCGTGCTGGGCGATTCCCATGAAAAGCGCGCTAATAGTCCCATCGCCAAAGGGAGAGTGCGCGATGGATTGCGCCAGACGCGCATCGTCAATCGTCTCCAGCAGGGCGAGCGTGGCCTGGCGAGTCTCACCCAGGCGGGCAAAGAGCGCTGCGGCGGTTTCCTCTCGATAGCGGGTCAGCGAGCGCTCGTTCGACTGATTGATAAGATTGCGGTGTGCGGCGTGGTCGGCTGATCCGGTCTGTGTGAAGAAGCCGAGCGCATCTTCCGCATTGCTCAGAGCGCGTTTGATCGCCCCCTGAAAGTAGCGCTCGACACCCAGCACATGGGCGAGATGGTCTTTGGATGTCCACATCTCGCCACCGGCGATCTCGCTCGCCGTCGCAGGGCGCAGCATCTCCGCATCGCTCAGCGCATGGAACCAGGTTTCGACACGCTCGCGCTGGGCGGAGAGCGCGGCGGTAATCTCATCGCGTGAAGTCATTAGGTACATCTCCACATATATTCTGCATTCGTCGCCAGGGATCGTCGCCAACACAATGCAAGACGCCACGAAGACGGCGTGCGTTCCTCGTGGCGTCTTGAGGGCAGGCGCTCGCGCGCGACACTACTGGCCTGGGAAGTGGCACGCCGCCTGGTGCGCGGCGCTCGTCGCACGCTGAACCTGCAAGAGCGGAACCTGCTCGCGGCAGATTGCCTGCGCCTTCCAGCAGCGCGGATGGAACGGACAACCCGACGGCGGATTGACCGGGCTAGGCACGTCGCCGGTGAGGATGATGCGCTTGCGGCTCTGCTCCATATCCGGGTCAGGGTAAGGGCTGGCCGAGAGCAGGGCGATGGTGTAGGGGTGCTGTGGGTTGGTATACAGCTCATCCGCCGGGCTAAGCTCAACGATATGCCCAAGATACATCACCGCGACGCGCGTGCTGATGTGCTTGATCGCCGAGAGGTTGTGCGCGATGAACATATACGTCAGGTTGAACTCAGATTGCAGGTCAGCCAGCAGATTGAGCACCTGCGCCTGAATCGAAACGTCTAGCGCGGAGATTGGCTCGTCGGCGACGATGAACTTGGGGTTCAGCGCAAGCGCGCGGGCGATGCCGATACGCTGGCGCTGGCCGCCGCTGAACTCATGGGCATAGCGTTTGAGGTTGTTGGGACTCATGCCCACGACGCGCAACAGATAACGGATGCGCTCATCCGTCTGCTCGCGCGAGCCGTAGTTGTAGTTCGTCAGCGGTTCGCTGATGACCGCGCCGACAGTGAAGCGCGGATCGAGCGAGCTATAGGGATCCTGAAAGATCATCTGCATGTCCGCGCGCTTGTGTCGCAGCCGCGTGGCAGGCATTGTCGTCAGTTCCTCGCCGTCGAAGTTGACCGTTCCAGCGGTCGGCTTGATGAGCTGGAGAACAGCGCGCCCTAATGTTGATTTACCGCAGCCGCTCTCTCCTACGAGTCCCAGCACTTCGCCGCGATTCACCTGGAGATCAACGCCATCCACCGCCTTGACGGCGGCGACAGTGCGCCCCAGCAGACCACCGCGAATGGGGAAGTGGACTTTGAGACCGCGAATATCAACCAGAACATCGTTCTGAGAGGGGGCGGCTGCGCCAGGTTGTGGCATAGTCGTCGCCAACGGAAACGCTCCCTTCACTGCCTGCTCAGCAGGGTAGATGGCGAATTAGTAGGGATAGAAACAAGCGACCTGCTGGTTTGGCCCGACTGTCTCGAGGCGCGGAAGCTCCTCGCGGCAGCGCGCCTGCGCCTTGCGGCAGCGCGGCGCGAAGGGGCAGCCCTTCGGCAGATTGACCAGGTTGGGCGGCTGACCGCCGATGGCAGCGAGCTTGGAGCCACGCGGCGTATCGGCGCGCGGCACCGCATTGAGCAGCGCCTGTGTATACGGGTGCGCGGGATTCTTGAAGATGGCGCGTGTCTGCGCCATCTCGACGATACGGCCCGCGTACATCACGGCGACACGGTCGCAGGTGCCTGCCACCACGCCCAGATCGTGTGTGATGAGTAGCGTCGCCGTGTTGAACTCTTGTGCGAGGCCTTTCATCAAATCGAGCACCTGCGCCTGAATCGTCACATCCAGCGCGGTCGTCGGCTCGTCGGCGATCAGCAGCTTGGGGTTGCACGACAACGCGATGGCAATCATCACGCGCTGGCGCATCCCGCCGCTGAACTCATGCGGGTAGTGATCCATGCGGCGCCGCGCCTCCGGGATGCGCACGAGGTCGAGCATCTGCACGGCGCGGTCGTTGGCCGCTTTGTCGTCGAGCTTGAGGTGGGTCTTGACGGCTTCTGCAATCTGGAAGCCGACGGTGAAGAGTGGGTTGAGTGAAGTCATCGGATCCTGGAAGATCATGGCGATCTTGCCGCCCCGAAGCTTGTACAGCTCGTCCTCTTCCATCTGGACGATATCCTCGCCCTGGAACAGGACTTTGCCGCCTACGATCTTGCCCGGTGGGCTTTCGATCAGGCGCATGATGGAGAGTGAGGTCACGCTCTTGCCGCAGCCGCTCTCTCCTACGAGTCCCAGCGTCTCGCCCTCGTTGATATAAAACGAGACATCTTCGACAGACTTGACCACTCCACCACGGGTGAAGAAGTGCGTCTGGAGATTTTGTACATCTAGCAGTCGTTCCGCCATGCTCGCTTGTGCTCCGCCAACTCTGGCTCTGACTAGTGACGTGACGCTGGCGTCTGGGGCGCCCACCGTATGGCTAGACCGTGCGGTAGGCTCTCGCCCCGCGACCCAAACGCCAGGACACGACAACGATTCGGCGCCTGGTCAAGACACAGATCAGGTTAATCTTTCGTGCGCGGGTTGAAGGCGTCCTGCATGCCATCGCCCATGAAGGAGAAGGCAAGCACGATCAACGTCAACACGAACGTTGGCCACACGACTTCCCACGGATTGAGGGCGATCTGCGCGGTGGCGTCGTTGATCATCAGGCCGAGGCTAGAGCCAGGCGTCTGCACGCCCAGGCCTAGCAGCGAAATCACCGCTTCGCTGACGATGGTATTCACCACGTCGAGCGCGGCGGCGACGATGACGATATTGAACAGGTTTGGCACGATGTGCTGCATGATGATGCGGTAGTTCGAGCTACCCACGGTGCGCGACGCCTCGATGAACTGCTGCTCGCGAAGCTGGAGGGTCTGGCCACGCACCAGGCGGGCCATGAACGGCCAGACGGAGATGCCCAGCGCCATGGCGACGAGGATCAGACGGCCCGGTAGGCCGAGTCGCTCCTGGAAAGCGGGGCCAAGGGTGGCAGCCGCGAGAATGGCGAAGAGCAGGCCGGGGAAGGCGAACATCAGGTCAGTGAAGCGGTCGAGGAAGGTCGCCAGCCAGCCGCCGTAAAAGCCCGCCAGCGTGCCAATGGTCACGCCCAGCCCAATATCGAGCAATTCGACGAGCAGCGCCACCTCGATAGAGACGTTGACGCCCGCCATGATGCGCGCAAGAATGTCACGCCCGATGGCGTCGGTGCCGAGCGGATGCAGTGCGGAGCTGAGCGTATCGGTTCGGCTGAGGTCGCTATAGACATAGTTGTGATACTGCCCCGGCTTGAGGATATCGGTGCCTATCGCGCCACCTAGAATAGTAGGCCCAATGCGCGTATAGAGCAGCGGGCCGACATAGCTCAGCACAATAATCGTCAGCACCAGCGCCAGGAAAAACATCGCGCGACGGTCGCGCCCCAGCCGCCGTAGCGAGGCCTGCATCGGGGAGAGGGATTGTCCCTCGGTGATGGCTTCGCGTGTTTCGGTCTCGGCGCGCAGGTCGAGTTCGGCCTGTGAAAGCTGGCTGGCCTGCGCCTCAGGGCCGCCCAGCGCGGCGAGCGATGCGGGCGTCGCGGGGATTCCCGCTGCGCCGACGGTATCGAGCGCCTGAAAGTTCTCAGGTGTCTCTTCAATCTTCATACGACACTCCTCTCACCCGGTCCTGGCCTGAAAGCAGCGCGCCGGGAAATAACCTCGGTATCCTCGACAGTACGCACAAGCGTAGCGCAGGCTACGACACTTTGATGCGCGGATCTACCAGGCCATAGACGACATCGGTGACCAGATTCATCAGGGCGACGGTGACGGCCAGCAGGATCGTGATTCCCTGTACCACCGGGAAATCGCGCGCGACGATTGAGGCGATAGCCTCCTGCCCAATGCCGGGGATGTTGAAGAGCGTCTCTGTGATGAACAGGCCAGTGACTACAAAGCCAATGGATGGGCCAGTAATCGTAATGAGTGGTAGCAGCGCGTTGCGGAAGGCATGGCGCCAGAGGACGAGGCGCTCGGACAGGCCCTTGGCCCGCGCCGTGCGCACGTAGTCCTGCCGCAGCACTTCCGTCAGGCTGGTGCGTGTGAAGCGCAGATAGCCCGCGAAGCTGTTGATGGCGGTAATCACGATTGGCGCGGTCATCGTATCCCAGGTGCCCCAGCCAGAGACCTGCAAGGCTGGCAGTCCCTGGTTGTGCAGCCAGATCATCGCCAGCGCGTAGAAGGGGATGATCACGAAGCTGGGGAGCGCGTAGAAGACCAGAGAGAAGGTCTGGATGACCGTGTCATAGCGGGTGTTGGCGCGCACAGCGGCCAGCATTCCTAACGGAATACCCAGCACCATTGACAGCGCCAGGCTGCTCAGGCCCAGCACAGCCGAGACAGGCACGAACTGTTTGAGGATGTTCCAGACCGTCTGCGTGCGATCTGTCCAGGAGATGCCAAGACTGAAATGGAGCAGGTTGTTGAGGAAGTGGCCGTATTGCTGATACCACGGCTGATCGAGGCCGTACAGGTGGCGTAGCGCGCGGGCAAGAAGAGGAGTGTAGTGTACGCCTAACTGGTTGACAACGGCATCACCTGGGGCGAAGTAGCCCAAAATGAAGGTGATGAAGGAGACGCCGAAGATAACAAACACCAGGCCCGCGATGCGGCGGACCAGAAAGCGCGGGCCAAGGCGGAATCCGGTATATACCAGGAAAGCCACGATGGCTGCCGCGAGAATAAGCCCTGGGAGATTCGATAGAATCTGGTCCATACGTCGCCTTTCGTTGGTCTTCTGTGGCGTACGCTTACCTTCATTCGCGCCATGCGCCACGAGGCCAGATCACACATCCCCGTTCCACGTTCTGAGCGCTCGCGCGCTACAGCTCCGTGGCGGATACTGCCCGGTTTCGCGAAAAAACCGAAAGCAGCGTCGCAAGCAACGGAGAGATGGGGGTAGGATGTGGAGCATTATACCATACACAGGGCAGGGCAAACACGCTCGCAAACGCCATTGAGCCAAGGATGGTGGCCTGTCTGGCCAGTGCTCCTGGGTGGGTCGCTCGCATGGCTCGCCCGCATGGCTCGCCACAGTTCACATCGTCTATCAATCCACGAAACTCGCTCGCCAGTCTCCTGTCGTTCCTCCTGTCGTTCTCCTGTCGTTCTCCTCCAGCGGTCTCTGCTAGGCCGTGCGCATGATGACCACCGAGGGCATCGTGTCATAGACGGCCATCTGCCCCAACGGATCGAACGTGACATTCTGCACACGCGCTGGCGTTTGCCAGTAGAACTGCTCCTGATAGAGCGGAATCACAGCTACCGCGTTGACGAACAACTGCTCTGCCGCCTGATAATCTTTGGCGCGCTGGGTCGGATCCTGTTCGGCGTCAGCGGCGCTGAGCAGCGTTGTCGCGTCGGGCAGTGTGACACTGCCGCTCACGCCAGTCGCCGTGGAGGTGAAGCCGCCCAGCGCGTCCTGCGCGTCCGGGTAGTCAGCCACCCACTGCCCCAGATAGAACTGCGCCACGCCACTCGCCACGCGCTGCTGCAACAATGCCGCAGGCTCGACTTTGACTGTCAGTGGATAGCCCGGCGCAACCACCTGCCACATCTGCGCGATATCCGCTGCGACGACGCTTGCGTTGGCGTCTTCCGCAGGAACTTCGAGGGTGATGGCCGGACATTGCGAAAACCCTCCACTACATGCGCTAGACGCAAAAGCCTGGACAAGATTTACAGCTTGCGCGGGAGCGCCGCTCAGGCGTTGCGATGAATCCGGCCCGACGAGCGCGGGATTATAGGCTGGCATCCCCTGCGGCACGATGTGATTGGTGGGAATGGCCTGATTCCGCAGTTGCTGCGTCGCGATATGCTGCTTGTCAATCGCCAGCGCGAGCGCCTGCCGCAGCGGTTGGCTGTTGAATGGCGCCAGACGCCAGTTCAGGCCAAGATAGGTCAGCCGCAGCAGTGGGGAGGCGTTCGGCGTCGCGTTCTTGGGCGCCGCCGCTACCTGATCGGCGTCTGGATAGCCGATATCCACCTTGCCCGCCTGATAGGCGGCGTAGGCCTGTGTGGCGCTGGAGAAGAGGGTGTATGTTATCTCGCGCAGACGCGGAGTAGCGCCCCAGAAATCCGTGTTGCGTATGAGCCGCAGACCACCCTGCGCGACGGTGCTGCTGAGCTGGAAGAGTCCGCCGCCGATGCCACCGTGATCGGTCAGATGCGTTGTCCACTGCGCGCCATAGCGCTGGACAAGCTGCTGTGGCACAGCGAACGCGATCGGTTCTGTCAGCGCGGTGAGCAGTCGCATCGAAGGCTGCGCAAGCGTGATCACCAGCGTCAGCGAATCCACTGGATTGAGCGGCTGTCCGAGGCCGATGAGCGTGGTGATTGGGCCGCCGATGCCGTCCTGCTGCGGCGCGAGGCACGTCTCCTGATTGAAGCTGGCGGCGTCGGAGATGGGATAGAGATACCACGCGAGCGGCGCCTTGATGCAGGGGTCGAGCGCACGATTGAGCGCATAGGCGAAGGTCTGCGCGTTGATTGGCTCGCCATCGCTGAAGCGCATGCCAGAGCGCAGGTGGAAGGTCATCGTCAGCCCGTTCGCGCTGACATCCATGCTCTCGGCGGCCCACAGACGCACGTTGAGCTGCGCATCGAGCGCGACAAGCGAGGGATAGATCAACGTCGCGATGGTGGTTGAGGCGGGGTCATCCACCTGCGTCGGATCGAAGCTCGCCACATCGAGCGCGCCCGCGCTATTCGTGTAGTTCGTGATGAGCGCATCACGTAATATCTGCTGTGCGTCTGGCGCAGGCTGTGTGGTTTTCTGGCGGCTGACTGAGCCGCAGGAAGCGGCAGTCAGGATGAGCAGCGCGAACGACAGGGCTAGCCCTGGAAGCGGGCCGCGCGGCCCAGCGTGACGAGCGCGCTGGGCGCGGAGAATCTCCACAGTACGCATGCTCAGTTGAGCGGTGACTGTGACGACTGCGGTGGCAGCCCCGGCGTGACGAACTCACCACTGGCGGAATCTGGCGAGGCGCTGAGCGGGATCAGCGACAGCAGCTCCGTGTTGTAGCCGATGGGGTTGCGCAGGCTGGCGCTCAGTTGCGCGCCGACCAGTCGCACACTCAGCAGGTCTGATTGCACCAGCGAGTTCATGGTTGTTGGCGTCATCTGGCTGGCGATCTGCACAAGCTGCGCCTCGCCCAGGCCATCGCGCTGATCGCCGACGATCCAGAAGATAACCCCGTCGCGCTCGAAGATGAGCATGCTGCGTGCGCCGCTCTGCCAGAAGGGACGCTGCCCCTGGGCGATTACCCACATGCCATCCACATAGACGGCAGGCAGGGCATTCACGCTGGTGACACTCGTTGAGCCTTCCTGCACACTTTGCAGCACGGCGCTCAGCGAGTCGGCGATCTGGAATTCGCGGATGTCGAGAATGCCAGAGCCAGTCTGCAGGCTGGTGCGCTCGCCCAATACATACTGGAGGTCAATGATCGGGCCGCGTGAGTATTGCTCCTGTGACTGCGCGCGCATGCCCTGGTAGATGTAATCGCCAGCGGTCGCGCCCGGCCAGTAGACTGGCATGGCCGCGACATGCTCGGTGGGCGGCGCGGCGACGTGCTTCTCGGCGGTTACATGGCCGGGATACTGCGCCAATTGTTGCGCGCCCGTATCGCCAAAGAGCAGGCGTAGGCCCTGCGCGAATGAAGGCGTCGCCAGATACATGCTGCCCAGCATGAAGAAGATCATGAGCGCGACCATTGCCATCATTGGCCGACTGGCGCGCTTGATCGCGCGAGTCATATTCTTGGCGGAGATCTCGTGCGCCCAGGCGCTCGGCGCCCACTGGCGCGTGAAGAGTGGTTGACGTGGCAGCCCGACCGCACGCCTGACCTTGTAGATCATGCGGCGTACATCGCCATTCGTGAGTGGCTTTTGTGTCTCGCTATCGAGCAGCGTCTGTATATAGAGCGGGGGAAGCTCCTCATCTTCGATAGGGAAGAAGTCATGCAATTCCGCAGCGAGTCGCTCGTCCTCCAGAGTGAAATCATCTGGCCAACGATCATCGCTGAGGCCGGACGCATCATGGCGTTCCGGACTGTTTGAGCGCTCGAACCCGCTCATGGGCTTGCTCCTCAAGGGCTTCGCGTAGCGTCTTGCGCGCTCGCCAGAGACGTGTATCTATCGCGTGACGCGAGAGACCCGTTTTTGCGGAAATCTCTTCGGTGCTCGCGAGATGAAAATATCGCAGGTACACGAGATTACGATCTAACGCTGGGAGCGCCTCTAATGCCGCCGCCAGCTCTTCACGACGCTCACGCTGTTCGAGGATGCCTTCCATATTGTGGTCGGTCAGTTGGGTGATGTGGCGCTCGCCAGAGCGTGCATCGCCGTTGCGATTGACGGTCACTTCGCCATCGAGCGAGGTGACTGTCGCCTGACGCCGCTGCAACTGGCGGCGACGATCGAGCGCAATATACTTGGCGCGCATCGTCAGCCACGTGTGCAGCGACCCACGTGTTGGGGTGAACGCTTCGATCTCCTGCCAGGCGGTGACAAAGAGATCGTTGGCGCACTCCTCGGCGTCCTGGGCTGTACCTACTCCATTCAACAATAAGCGGATGAAATAGGTGATCTCACGCGCATACCGCTGGATCAGCGCTTCGAGCGCCTGCGGATTCTGCGCGACAAGCCCTGCGTAGAGCGCGTCTTCAGGCCAATCATCTTGCACCATGTCACTCCTGAATGCAGGCTGGCTCAACTGGCGTCTGCGCCAGACGAGCGCGCTACCGTTCGTTGGATAGCTGACGACTACGCTGTCGTCTTCTGGTGTGAACTGACTGGTGGGGCTTTGAGCCTGTAGACCATCTCTTGCTCTACTACGTCGCAACAGCTCAGTTTCTCACCCTCCCCTCCTGAGAGCATGCTGAGGAGTCCTGGGAAAGGAGTACCACAGACAAAGCGACAGGCGGGATGTGTGAGAGCGCATCACTGTTGGCGTAGCGCACCGCACGATGCGCCCGGAGTCGACAGGAGATCTACGCGCTTGCCCATATGAAGCGCCAGTGTTGTTGAACACAGTAAAGCACATCACACCAGCGCAAAGAATATGCCGTATTGTGCAGGGAAGCTGGTCAAACTGTCAAGTCCCCCGCTGGCGGAGGTTCTACCAAAAACCGGGGGTTAGCGAGCTGGCGGTTAAAACCGCGCCTGGATG
>VFSW01014901.1_pt1 | contig 10716 bp, 9 predicted proteins | sample 5358111 | NCBI WGS metagenome assembly VFSW01 (sample SAMN11554181, study PRJNA540505) | mine drainage metagenome | isolation source: sediment from site ElyBrook_90M | place: USA: Ely Copper Mine, Vershire, VT | collected 2017
GGGAAATACACCCTGGCGCTGATGCTGGCGCAGGCTATGAACTGCCTGGAACCCGTGCAGACCGACGGCCTGCAGGATTTCTGCGGCCGCTGCGCCAACTGCACGCGCATTGCGCAGGCGGCCGATCTGGACGCGCGTTTTGCTGAGGCGGTCGAGGCCCGCGACGGTATGCGCGAGGCTGACAAGAAAGAGGCGCGCATCTTTGTTCAGACGCATCCCGATGTGCTCGTCATACCTCCAGACCCGCCTCAAATGATGGTCAAGGTGGACCAGGTGCGGCGCGTGATCGACAGCATTTATTACCGGCCGGCGGAGGGGCGGGAGCGGGTTTACATTTTCACTGGGTCGGCGTTCATCAAAGAGGCGGCGAACTCGCTGCTCAAGGTGCTGGAAGAGCCGCCTGAGTTTGCCACGATCCTGCTGCTGTCGGAAAATCCGGGGGAACTGCTGCCCACGATCCGGTCGCGGTCGATGACGTTTCCGCTGCGGGCGCTGGCGGTTGAGGAAATTGAGAGCGATCTGGCGAAGCGGCGTCCGGAATGGAAGCCCGAGCAACGTGCCCTGGTTGCCCGACTGAGCGAGGGAGCGTTGGGCCGCGCGCGCAATTTCGATCTTGCCGCTTACGTGGCAGCCCGGGCCGACGCGATGACTATCCTGAATTCTGCGGTGCGGGCTGGCGAGCATGGCGAACTGTTTAAGGTCACGGAAACCTACCGTCCGGGGGCCGAAGGCCGGGAAAAGACCGAGCACCTGCTGCACGCGCTCTATTCGGTGCTGCGCGACCTGATGTTCCTCGGGTCCGGCGCTCCGCAACTGCTCTGCAACAGCGACATTCTGGGGGAACTGGGGAAGTTGGCCGAAGCTGTTGATTTTGAATGGATTGCGGCGACCTCCGACCGGCTGGCCGAGGTGCAGCGCGGCATGCGGCGGAACCTGCTGCGGTCGTTGTCTCTGGATGCGTTTGCGGTGGGGTTGGAGAGGGCCTGAGACTCGAGAAATGGGGCACCCGGGATCTATTGCGGCGGTTCCCGGGCGGTGCGCGGTCAAGAGTAGCCGCGCCACACGGTTCGCCATCCCGGTAATCCAGCACAAGATTAACATCCCTATTTTCAATTACTTACGAAAGTTACTCCGGTGGTTCTATGGCCTTCGGATTGGTTGCTGGACCACCCTGAGACGCCTATAATTGATCTACTCTGGTGTAGGTATTCTCCGTCAGGTTCCGGGTTAGGGAAGTCGGGGGCGAGCTATGTCCTCCGGCCAAAGGAGAAGGTGGAACAACACCCGGATATGCGCAAGCGCCTGCAAATCGCCTTGATGGCCAGCATGGCAATCGCGACCTCTCTTTCTCTCAGTCTGCCCAAGGCTTGGGCGGACGATGACGACTCGCAGACCATCACCGCCAGCGACGAGCACGGACACAAGGTCTACGTGAATGACGCTGTGCCCAAACGGCAGGCGCAGCACACGCAAGCTGCGGAAACGCCTCGCCGCTCCCTGGTCTATTGGAGCGCGAAAGAGAACCGCTGGAAGCCGGTGCCGGGACACAACGCGGCCTCGATGCGTGCGGCGCGTTCGGCGGCAGCAGAGGTTACTCAATATCTGGCGCACGACTCGAACCAGTCGGCCAGCGCCAAGATTCAGAATGCCAACTTCCGCGGGCACATTGCGACTCCAGAAGAGATCGATGCGGCCATCGCGGAAGCGGCCTCGCGCCACAATGTGGATCCTAACCTGGTGCGCGCGGTGGTGAAGGTGGAATCGAATTTCAACCCGAACGCGGTATCGCGCAAGGGCGCCATGGGGCTGATGCAACTGATGCCGGGCACGGCGCGACAGCTGAACCTGAAGAACCCGTTTGACGCGGAGCAGAATGTGGATGCGGGCGTCCGGCACCTGAAACAGCTTCTGGAGAATTACGGCGGGGACGTGAACTTGACCCTGGCTGCGTATAACGCGGGCGCCGGCGCGGTGGCGCGCAGCGCGGGCGTTCCGCGCTACGCCGAGACTCAGAACTACGTGCGGAGAATCACCAACCTCTACTACGGAGGGTTCGACTTTGGCCCGGGCACTCCGTCGCGCGCACCGGTTCGGGGGCAGCGGGATTCGAGGGGCGTGCTTTACATCAGCAACACGGATTGAGCAGCGTTCGGATTTTTTCAGACGTAGGTTCTTGAAACACTGATTTTAGAAACACTGATTCACTTTGCAGTCTTGGCGGGATTTCTCTCAGGCACTCCGAGCAGTTCAAAACAACCAGGCGCAAGAAAACAGTTTTAGCCACGGGCGAACGAAACAGGTACAGGCCGAAGATTTTGATGACCCTATCGAGCCAGCGCGGCTTGCGCTGGGGAGCGCTGCTGCTGGTGGCACTGCTCTCCGGATTGCCGGCGCACGCACGCGTCCGCCACAGCGAATCGTGGGCCCGCGACCGCTTTGCCGCGGCTGAGCGTATGGGCGAGGCGCTGAATGGCCGCCCACCCGCTGACCGCACACGCCACGACTACCAGCGGGTGATCAACGCCTACCGCAGCGTCTATTTCGGCGCGCCGACCTCCACCAAAGCCGACCCCAGCGTAGTGGCCGTGGCGGAAACCCTGGTCGAGATGGGACGCCGCTTCGACGATGCCAAGATTCTGAATGGGGCAATTGCCGAGTACAAGTTTCTGCGCCGCGAGTATCCCGGCAGCAAGTACCGCTGCGACGCGTTGTTCACCATCGGCGAAATCTACAAAGACGACCTGGATCAGCCGGACCAGGCGCGCGCCGCGTTTCAAGATTTTGTCCACCGCTATCCCCACAATCGGCTGGTGGAAGACGCGCAGCAAGCCATTACTGAACTCGATCAGCAAGCTCAGGCCGCGAAGAAGCTGGAGCGGGAGAATTCTGAGAAGGCGGACAAGAAGGACGCGGCTGCCAAGAGTGCTTCCGCAGCGATCGGGTCGAAGGGTGTTGTGGGCGCTTCCGGAAAGCCGGCGGCGGAAGGATCGGCGAGCGCTCAGGCTTCAGTGCGCCAGTCTTCTGAGCGCCAGTCTGCTGAGCGTCAGTCTTCAGAGCATCAGTCTTCGGGGCGTCAGTCCGCCGAGCGGGCGTCGACGGAGAATCCGTCTGGGGGACGTCCTTCCGCGACCCTGCCGCGTGTGACCGGTATTCGCCACTGGTCCACACCGGATTACACGCGGGTGGCCATCGATCTGGAAGACCAGGTCGATTTCGGCTCGCAGCGCATTGCCCATCCTGACCGGATCTTTTTCGACCTGCGGAACACCAAGCTGGCGTCCACGCTGGTGGGCAAGAGCTTTGACGTGGACGACGGATTCCTGAAGAAGATTCGCGTGGCGCAATTCCAGCCCGGCCGTACGCGGGTGGTGCTCGAGGTTGCGGACCTGTCGGGCTATGACGCGTTTCTGCTGCCGAATCCTTACCGGCTGATCATTGATATTCATGGCAAGGATATTCACGGAAAGAGCGCCGCTGCCGGGAATGCCCACGGCAAGCAGGCCAAGGACGCGAACGAAATGGCGCTGTCTCCCGACGTCGAGGCGGAACCGACGGCGGGTTCGAAGCCAGACCAGAATCCGGTTTCGGCAGGTCAGAATGCGGTTTCGGCAGATCAGAAGGCGGACTCGAAGCCGAACCGGCGGGCAGGGTCGAAACAGGCGGGCGTAGTCAAGAAGATCGTGGAAGCGGCTGACTCTGACGACGGCGACGGCAACGCTGAGAATCCCACCCCTGCCGAAATCGCGAGCGCTACCGTGCCGAAGCCGGTCGACGGTGGCGACGATGGCGCGGTTCCTGGGGCAAAGAGCAAGCGCGCGTCCAAGGCTGGGCTAGACGGCAAGACTCTGGGCGGCAAGACTTTGGACGGCAAAACTCTGGACAGCAAGACTCGGGCGGACCTGGAGATTCATGAAGCCAAGCCCACCGCCCACGGCGACCGCTCGCTGATTCGCGCTCTGGGATTGAAGATCGGGAAGATTGTGATCGATGCCGGCCACGGCGGTCACGATACGGGAACCATCGGGCCCAACGGACTGGAAGAAAAAGATCTGGTGCTGGAAGTTGGGAAACGGCTCGGCAAGATGCTGGAAACACGGCTGGGCGCCGAGGTGGTCTATACGCGCAAGGACGACACATTTATTCCGCTGGAGACGCGCACCGCCATCGCCAACCAGGAGCGCGCCGACCTGTTTATCTCGATTCACGCCAACTCGAGCCATGATCCGGCGGCTCGCGGGGTGGAGACTTATTATCTGAATTTCACCTCGTCGCCCGAGGCGCTGGAAGTAGCGGCGCGCGAGAATGCGGTTTCCGAGAAATCCATTTATGAGTTGCGCGACCTGGTGAAGAAGATTGCTTTGAAAGACAAGATCGAGGAGTCGCGCGAGTTTGCCGGGGACGTGCAGCAATCGCTGCACAGCGGGCTGGCGGCCAAGAGCCCGGCGATTCGCGACCGGGGAGTGAAGAAGGCTCCCTTCATTGTGCTGATCGGGGCCAATATGCCGTCGATTCTGGCGGAGATTTCTTTTGTGAGTAATCCTACCGACGAGCATCGGCTGGAGACCGCGGAATACCGCCAGCGCATCGCGGATTCGCTGTATCGCGGCGTGGCTAAGTATGTCAGCGGGCTTAGCGGGGTGAAGGTGGCGAGCAAGCTGGACAAACCCGCTGGGCAGTAAGCAGTGGGCAGTGATCAGTGGATAGTGATCACGGCGATGCTATCCCGGCGCGGCCGCCGGGAAGGAAAACTTCCCGGAGCAACCTCCCGGGAGCGGCCTGACTTATTGCAGGGCGCTGCCGACTTGTGAGAATACGTTGTTGGAGTTGGCGCCGATCAGGCGCACCGTCCCGACGACAATGACCAGAATCACCGCCAGCATCACGGCGTATTCGGCAATGTCCTGACCTTGTTCATCCCGCCACAACTTGTGTATGAGACTGCTCATAAAACCTCTCTCTCCTGTTAATGACTTACCTGCCTAGCCTTTATACCGACGCCGAAGCTACGGACAATACTGCCTGAACCGGAAAGTCCGAAGGATTCAGCCCCCAAACTTCCTTCTCCTGCGCCAGGGCCTGCAGGCCGATTTGATATTCGGCGGACTCTTTGAGCTTCTTGATCCAAACCACCCGAAACTCCATTTTGCGCTTGCGATACCAAATGGTGACCGGATCCAGAACCTTCAACTCCCGCCGGATCGAGCCCAGGCGTACTCCAGTTGGCGTCACGTCAAGCGTGTGGGCCATATCTTCAAATGCTTGCCCGGCAACGTCCTTACCGCGGACCTTTACGGGGAATACCGCCTTGCGACGGTCCTGACGGCGACTATTGGTTGGTGGCATGTTTTAACCCAACTCCAGTTTGCTACAACGTCGTTGGATGGGGAATGGCTCGGATGGGTGGGATGCGGCACGGACGAGGGGGACCCGGACGTAACCAGGCGGCTGGTGACTGCGGGGACGTTGACACGCGGGGGTTTCGGCAGCCAGTCGATGGTATGCAATTCAAGCTCTTTGGGCGGTGGCGGTTCGCGCGAGATCCCTCGCTCCGCCTGAAAAACGGCTGCACTCGGGATGACGCCGGGGAGGATGTTGGGCGCCACAGGGCAAAATGCACCCCGTCCAGAGATCCCTTTCCTGCGGAACTTTTCTCGGTCCTCTGTGGTCTAATGGCGAGAGGGAACTCTCGAAACAGCCAGGTTTGCCATGACCTTTTCACGCTCTCTTGTCGCCGTGACGGTGGCGATTCTTGTGGCCAGCGCGGGTTTCGCCGCGAATCCAGCCTCCGGCCCCGCAGAAACCAAAGCTCCGCCCATTCTGCCGCAGACGTTCGGGGGCTGGCAGATGCAAGGTTCGCCGCAGATCAGCGTGGATCCGGAGGCCGCCGACCCTACGAACGCGGCGGTCCTGAAGGAATACGGCTTCAGCGACGCCGCCCTCTCCACGTACGCGCGGGACGACGGCCGCACGCTCAAGGTTCGCGCGGCGCGCTTCGCTGACGCCAGCGGGGCGTTCGGGGCTTATACCTTCTACCTGCGGCCGGAAATGGTGCGCGAACAGATTGGGGACCAGGGCTCTTCTCTCGGGCAGCGCGTGTTGTTCTACCGCAATCACATTCTGGTAGACGCGTTGTTCACCAAAGAGTCTCCCATGGCGGGGGCCGAACTGCGCGAGTTGGCCGGGTTGCTGCCGCGTCCTTCAGGGAATGCCGGCAACCTGCCTCCGGTGCTTGGATTCATGCCGCACCGCGGCTATGTCGCGAATACCGAGAAATACGTGATGGGGCCGGTGGCGCTGGGCGCGCTCTCGCCTCCCGTGAGCGGGGATCTGGTCGACTTCAGCGTGAAGCCCGACGTTACACTGGGCAAGTATTCCACGCCCAGCGGTCAGGCGACGTTGATGCTGATCTACTATCCCACGCCGCAGTTGGCCACCGAGCATCTGCGCCGCATCGATTCCGCGCACCAGCTGGCGCAGCCGCAAGCGGGCGTTTCCGGTGTGGAGAATGCCGGCCAGTTCTTTGACAAGCGTACGGGATTCATCGTAGCCGTGGCTTCCGGACCGCTATCCGAAAGCGACGCGAAATATCTTCTGGGACTGGTGAACTACGAGGCCAACGTCACCTGGAACGAGAGAACCGACAACCGCGATGTGCGCGACCTCTATTCGCTCATGCTCAACGTCGTGATCCTGTGCGGAATTCTGGGAGCGCTCGCTATCGTAGCGGGTGTGGCGTTCGGTGGATTCCGAATCCTGATGAAGCGCTTGTATCCCGACAGGATTTTTGACCGCCCGGAGCAGATGGAGTTCATTTCGCTCCACCTGGACGGAACGGTGGCCGAAACCCCTTCCGGGCAGCATTCCGGGAGGGCGCGGCAGCGGAAAAGTCCTCCTGAACGGCGGTAAGTGGCTTAGAAATATCAGGTTAGGCACCGAAGGGGCGGGTTTTGTCTCACTTTGCTACACTTTGGAGCGGTATTGATGGGTTGTGTAAGTGATTGAAACTAAAGGCATTTATTTACCAAAAATCGCTTGACACGTCGGTTTTTTGGCTCATAAGATTTCGCCAGAAAGTTTTGGCGGAATTTAGCCTCCGTTGGAACTATTCTCCCTTGAAGAAAAGGCCGCCCACGTTGCCGGGTGGCCTTTTTGTTTGCGCGTGCATTGCGCTGCATTAGCGTTAGAGTTTCGACGGATCCAGAGTTTTGACGGATCGGGAGAAGCGGACGATTCGTCTGGTCCGCTTCATCGAGTCAAGCGAGGACTTCTTCGGGGGAACTCTCAAGCGGAACTCTGTAATAGTTAAGGAACTCGCGGGCACGAATGCGCATCATCTGATGCGTATCATCTGTAGTGCGTGTCATCTGTTGAAGGTATTCGGATTCGCGCCGGATCACGCGGGGCGCTGGAGGCAACAATGTTCTGGGACGGATGTGGTGCGGCGGTGCAGCCCGATCAGCCATTCTGTACTAGCTGCGGTAAGCAGATTCTAGGATCGGTCATCGCACTGCAGCCGCGCCGCGAGCGGGTGCAGCAACACATTCACCTGGTGGGAATCTTCCGGTTCGCCATCTCGGCGTTCAATTCGATTATCGGTGTGATTCTGTATATCCTCGCCAACACACTGCTCGCGCCCGGCGGGGGAGCGGGTGCGCCGCCGTTTCTGCGTCCTTTGCTGAGCGCAGCCGCGATCATTGTGCTCAGCGGATCGGCGCTCGGATTCTTCGCGGGCTGGGGTCTGATGCATCGGGAACCGTGGGCCCGCGTGCTGGCGCTGGTGCTGGCGTTCTTCGTGCCGTTCATCAACATTCCCGTGGGAACCGCGGTGGGCGTAAGCACCATGCGGGTGCTGATGCCGGGTGAGTCTGAAGAGGAATACGAGGTGTTGGTGAGAGCGCGCGCGGCGTAGCTCCAGGAACCGGGTCGCAAGTCGACGGCAGGCCGCCGAGACGGCGGCGCTGCTTCCCTTCCCTTTCCCGGCGTCCCTTTCCGCTTTCCGCCCGCCCATTTAAAATCGAAGCCATAGCCGACGTAGCTCAGTTGGTAGCGCAGCCGATTCGTAACGCACGCTTCTTGCCACGGCGCCGAGCAAATTCAATGAGATAGCAAGTCTGGCATGGCATCAAAGTGCGTCAAATGGCCACACTTGTCAGAGATTTGTGACCCATTTTGTGACATCGCCCTTCATCTCACTTTCCAGCGCGTGCAGTCTTCTGTCTGCGTTTCTGCTCCGGCGCCTTCACCAAAGCTCTCGCCTCGACCACGTCGATGGACAGACCGTTTTGAATCAACACGACAGCTCAGAGGACTTTTTGCAAGACTTGACAGAGGAGGTAAATGGCAGCTTCGCTGAGTAGCAATGCGTTAGCTCGTGGCTCTAGCTCTGGAATCAAATCACCTCTCGTGGTAAGGTCAACTGGAGTGCTTTTGTCGACGCTAGCCTTTCGCAGGTCAGCACCGTGAGCCAACTTGTTTCGCAGCATATAAATTGGAATGGCCAGTTCTCCGACTGTGTATTTGGGTTGTGGAAAGTCCGGGGAATTCCAATCGGGAAACACTAGACTCGATGACCCTAAGCAATCGCACAATTTCTTCTCGAAGTCGTTCCTATTGGCGCTGTCGAATCTCGCTTCCATCCCCATGATGCACAGAAGTCCGGCAACTAGCGGGTGGGGCTGCTCAAGTCCCAGTTGGAGCAGAATAATCGAGTTTCTCTCTTCGGCGTTCGTTCCTTGCATTACACGGCATATTTTGGGAATCAAATCCGGGACCTGCCTAAGAAACTGATCATCGAAGGATCGCATGCGTGCCCACTCGCCTGCATCTGTCGGAGGTCGGTGGTTCGTCGGTCCCGGACTAAGGGTCCTGCCACTCTTTCCCGAGCATTGAAAAACAAATCCCAAGGTCCGTACAGGTTTGAGGATCTGGAGCGCCATCACTCCGTGCTGAAACACCTCTAGGCTTTCATCCCACGTCTCTGCCTGATAAGCAGACTGCTGGCTCTTGTAAAGCAGGTAGGCGCTTACGGTTGCAGCGGCTTTGTATTCTTCCTCAGTCATGAAGTATCGGTCTCGCGTGGACAGGAGAACGTCGTTTGGCTTTATTAGAGAGAAACCCGACCCTAATTCCAAGAAATCATGCGCATCCTCGAGCACGACGTTGCGTATGCCGCCGTACGTCCACAGCTCTGTTTTTGGTGGTAAATCGTTCAACGCCGACATCGTGCGTTTATTGTCGCAGGAAAGGGCCCTAAAATGGGAAAGAGGATCAATCGCGCTATGACCGAGCACAAGATCGGCTTAATGATGGTAGAGAACAGAGCTTTCATAGAGCGGATTGCATGGTATTCCGTGGGCGTTGTTAATCTACTTGCCGCCATAAACTATAAGGAAAAGAGGATGGCGGATGATTTCGGGACTGGTACCGCTTGCACATGGAAAGGTCATAGTCTGATTCTCACGGCTGAGCACGTGATAGCCAAAGCCGAAGCCAATGATCTCGCTTTTCTTCTACGAGTCGATGACGCCATTAGCTGGGAAGGAACGGGCGCGCCAGAGAAAGTGGTAGCGAGAGTATCTCTGCCTATCGAAAGGATCATCCGGAACAAAGAGCACGACTTGGCAGCTATCATTCTTCGTACTAACGAACTGGGTGGCTTCCGCATGCAGTTCTGTGAACTCCCGAAACACCTCTCAAAAAGGCGGACGGCCAAGCGTAAAGGGTCTCTCATTCTTCTCGGCTATCCGAAGGACCGAATATTTTCCGTCTCAAAGACCAAGACCGCGAACGCTGAGGCTCACTACCATGCAGCCAGACCGACGATCCTCGCAGCGACAATCGCAAAGCCTCCAGCGAAGCCGCTGTCATCCCGGTACAATCCGAAGCGAGACGTGCTGATTAACTACGCGCCACCAGAACCAAAAATGGAACAGTACCGTTTTAGTGGATCGGCTGCTTGGAGTGAGCGAGAAGAGCGCTCCGAGCCTTTGTGGCCCGCTGAACCGATGATATTTGGTGTGCAGACCGACGCTTTCATGACATCTAAACTCCTGCTTGTTGTCGGAGCACCCACGATCAAGAAATTCTTGGAAGAATCGTTCTAGTCAGCACTAAGGAGCGCGAAGAGAAAAAGACTGTCTCGCTGTAAGACCTTGCGGCTAACGATTGTCCCACTGCCAAGTCTTGCCGCCATCGTACGAGATAATTGGCTTGCCCGTCTGGACGTCTGTGCCAGTCTGAATCTCCTGAGAACGTCCAGTTTGTTTGCAGGTGAAAGAACTGTCATGACGAGTACAACGCCATGTGACCCAAGCGAATTCAGGCTGCTCAGTTCTACCAAAGAACGTAATTTGCACGCTATGTTCCGGACCGTCATCACAACTGATTTTCGAAAGTGCGTATCCCTTCGGCTTACTCATTTCTTGAGCACTCTTTGCGTTCAGCGGGTACGAAGTGCAATCCTTGCTCTCCCCAACGAACCAATTTGCCTGAGCCGTAATAGTGCTCTCTTCGCTGTGTTGCATCCACCCCACTGAATCAATTCCCGTGTAAACCCAATAGCAGATGCCTACAACGATAGCCAGAAGGACAAAACAGCCAAGTCCTTTTCCGGAGTCGCTAGATGATCCCTTCGTAACGGTGGCCACAGTCCGCCTATTCTATGCGGATTCTTGTGAAGACGATCAGAGTTCCTGGAGGAAGGCGATCAGCATTCCT
>VFSW01014902.1_pt1 | contig 10715 bp, 9 predicted proteins | sample 5358111 | NCBI WGS metagenome assembly VFSW01 (sample SAMN11554181, study PRJNA540505) | mine drainage metagenome | isolation source: sediment from site ElyBrook_90M | place: USA: Ely Copper Mine, Vershire, VT | collected 2017
CATAGACAGTGAGGATGTTGGCTTAGAAGCAGCCACCATTTAAAGAAAGCGTAACAGCTCACTCATCGAGGGTCCTTGCGCCGAAGATGATCGGGGTTAAATGTCGTGCCGAAATTGCGGGTGTGCGATTCTTTCGAGAATCGTACGCGGTAGGAGAGCGTTCTGTTCGCGCTGAAGCTTAAGGGGTAACCCATGGTGGAGCGTACAGAAGTGAGAATGCCGGTACAAGTAACCACAATGCGGGTGAGAACCCCGCACGTCGAAAGACCAAGGTTTCCTCAGCTATGGTGATCAACTGAGGGTTAGTCGGGCCTAAGGGGATGGCGAAAGCCGCACCCGATGGACACACGGTCAATATTCCGTGACCGTTTATAGAGGCAATGGAGTGACGGACTGCTGTATGGGTCGCCGGTAATTGGATTCCGGTCGTCCGTACGAGGGCGCGCGTTAGGGAAATCCGGCGCGCATATTCCCAAGTACGGACGCAATTTCCTCCTTCGGGGGGAGAGAGGGCGCAAAGCGCGGTTTCAAGAAAACCTTCTAAGCATCAACTCTATAGACGACCGTACCGCAAACCGACACAGGTGGTCAGGTCGAGAAGACCAAGACGAACGAGTAAGATGTCCTCAAGGAACTCGGCAAAAAAGCGGCCGTAAGTTAGCGATAAGGCCTGCCCTTTCTCCGTAAGGAGGCGGGGCCGCAGTGAAAGTTTCCCTGGCAACTGTTTACCAAAAACACAACTCCCTGCAAACTCGTAAGAGGAAGTATAGGGGGTGACACCTGACCAATGCCGAAAGGTTAAGCACGGTGGGTCCTTCATAGCAATATGAAAGGCTGGACTGTGTATGCCCCGGTGAATGTCGGCGATAACTATAATCGTCCTAAGGTTCGCGGTACGACTTTCTTTATGATTATAAGTAGTCGCGCCGCGAAGGACTAGGACGATTGTAGAGGTAAACAACACAAGCTGCCTTGTCTTGTAGCAATACAGGAATTAGTCCAATCATAGCCATATGCTGGGAAGTGAATTAAAATTCATGATCAGCAGGGAAGATTTGTGCGCTAATGAAGCGCACAGAAACCCTCAGATACCAAACGCTATGCTCCGCGGAAGCGGATGAAGTTATGGTACTTCGTTGAAAGGAACGAACAGCGTAATTCCTTGTCGGGTAAGTTCCGACGTGCACGAATGGTGTAATGACTGGGGAACTGTCTCGAGGACTCGCTCGGTGAAAATGCACTTCCGGTGAAGATGCCGGATACCTGTAGTTAGACGAAAAGACCCCAGGAGCTTTACTACAGCTTCGTATTGGTGTTACGTGCTGCATGCGTAGCATAGAGAGGAGAGGTTGAAGCATCGGTTTTGGCTGGTGTGGACTCGTCAGTGAAATACTCTTCTTGTTGTGTGTAACATCTAACCCCAGCGGGATCCGCTGGGGGACCGTGCGTGGTAGGTAGTTTTGGTGGGGCGCTATCCTCCTAAAAAGTAACGGAGGAGTCTATTAAGGTTCTCTAGGCGCGAATGGAAACCGTGCCGATAGTGTAATGGCATAAGAGAGCTTAACTGCGAGGGGTACATCCCGAGCAGATGCGAAAGCAGAGCATAGTGAACCGATGGTACGCCTTAGAAGCGGCCAGAGATTAACGGATATAAGTTACCCTGGGGATAACAGGCTAGTTCCGCCCAAGCGTCCATAGCGACGGCGGAGTTCGGCACCTCGATGTCGGCTCACCTTAGCGCGGGGGTGGAGAAGCTCCCAAGCGTTTGGCTGTTCGCCAATTAAAAAGGTACGCGAGCTGGGTTCAAACCGTTCAGCAACTGATTTTTGAATCGGTGATTGAACGGTTTGAACCCACGAGGAAGTAAGACAAAAAATAAACTCACGGCGGTCTCGCATAGGAATATGCGGGAACCAAATCAACTGATATCGGTGGAACCCGCACTCGTTGTGTACGAGAGGGCAATACCGAGGGAAGCGAAAGCACCCGTAGAGACTGAATGTTGATCGCCCAGAACGGGCGAAGTTACAGTCCGATCCTCTGCGTAAGTGGAGTAAACGTAGATGCGTGAGACAGGTTGGTCTCCTATCTACTACAGGCGTTGATTCTTGAGGAGGGTCGTCCCTAGTACGAGAGGACCGGGATGAACTGACCTCTGGTCTACCAGCTGTCCTGCCAAGGGCACCGCTGGGTAGCTATGTCGGGTTGCGATAACCGCTGAAAGCATATAAGCGGGAAACGTGCTCCAAGATTAGGAATCGTTATGAGGCTCCTCGGAGATGACGAGGTTGATAGGCTCTAGATGGAAGCACCGTAAGGTGTGGAGTCGAGGAGTACTAATATGCCCAGTCTCTCGTGCGGAAATCTGTATAGCATAATCGTTTGTTTGCATATGTCTTTCAATACCAATGCGTATTTCGTATACTGAACATTTCGAATGTTCAGTTCTGGTGGTTTGGCGGGAGGGTCATACCCGATCTCATTCCGAACTCGGCAGTCAAGCCTCCTAGCGGCGATGGTACTCATCGTTTCAGATGGGGAGAGTAGCTAACCGCCAGAACTGAGCATTTGAAATATATTCTAGCCCATTATCGTGGTGTAGCTCAGAGGTAGAGCGTCGAGGAGCCGGATTAGATATCCGACAGTAAGTCTTCGAAGGTCGTTGGTTCGAATCCAACCACCCGACTATCTTTCCGCCGTGCAATCTTACTTGCGCGGCGTTTTACATATCTATATTTGCCTTACATTCTTCAAACCTAAAGAGCAGTTTATGTAGCGCCACACAAAGCACGATAGATCTTGTTATACTATCCTCATGTCCTGGGCAGCACGGAGAAGATTCATTATTTTTTTGATCCTTGGTGCAGTTATCGCAGCAACCTTGTCAGTCATTTTTGTAACAGCCTTTTACAAGGCGCCATCTTGTGTTGATGGTATCCAGAATCAAGGAGAAGCAGGAATAGATTGTGGCGGTCCGTGTCCATACCTCTGTAATGCACTCGAACAGCCGCCGACTGTTCTTTTTACCACAGTGCTTACCAATAATGCAGGACGTACGGATATTGTCGCCTCAATTGAGAATAAAAATATCGATGCGGCTGCAAAAGATGTTCCATACAACGTGATGCTCTACGGTACTGACCAGACTCTTATCCAGGAGGTCTCTGGAACACTCGATTTACCACCCGGTGCGACAGAAACAATCTTCATGCCCGGGGTTGCGTCGGGAGCGCAGATCACGAGTGCGTTTCTTAGTATTGCGTCATCTTCACCACGATGGTTTACCATGACCACAGATCCGCGCACCATACCGACCGTATCAAACATAACGCAAAGCGGTTCTGTAGATGCGCCACGTATCGATGCGATCCTCACAAACGGTAGCGTTACGGTACTTGAGAACGTGCAAGTGATCGTATTAGTACGTGACGTACATAACAATGTTATCGCGGCTTCAGAAACTGTAGTGCCTACCATCCCCGCGCAAGGTACTGCAACAGCGACTTTTACGTGGAATAACGCATTTCCTGATACTCCGGTCTCGGTAGAAGTAGTGCCAGTTATTCCCTTGCCTTAGTCAATAGACAAGATTTCACTTATGGTTTCACATTCACGCATGCGTCCCAGCATTTTTTTTGATTGGACACTCCTTCTCCCTGCACTACTACTCTCATTCCTAGGGACACTCACGATGAATACATTTGGGCAAGGAGCATCACTTGCGCCGCGGCAGCTCATTTGGATTGTTATTGCAACCTGCGTTTATTTCACATTATCAACATTCGATATGCGTTTCATTCGTCGAACAGCAGTTGTCATGGCATTGTATGGGATTTCCGTCCTACTTCTACTCCTTGTGCTTGTCGTTACGCATCCGGTCTTGGGTGCACGAGCGTGGTTCTCACTCGGGCCAATTTCTTTCCAACCTGCAGATCTTGCAAAATTTTCAATCATCGCATTACTCGCTAAGTATCTATCGCGTCGACATGTTGAAATTGGAGATTTTAGCCATATCATCGTTTCGGGCGCGTATACGATCATCATCGTTCTACTCGTTCTTATCGAGCCGGACTTGGGGAACGCCATTATATTTAGTGTGCTCTGGCTCGGCATGATGCTTGTTTCCGGCATCTCAAAGAAGCATCTCGCTGTGCTTGGATGTATAGGCGCTATAGTTGCCGTTGCATTTTGGTTTGGTGGACTAAAACCCTACCAGCGTGAACGCATCATTTCTTTCGTGAATCCGGCGAGTAACATTCGTGGAGTTGGTTATAACGCGTATCAGGCAAAGATTGCCGTCGGTTCTGGGGAACTTCTTGGAAAAGGTATCGGGTACGGAACGCAATCAAAACTTCGTTTTTTACCAGAATATCAAACTGATTTTATCTTTGCAGCGTTTGCGGAAGAATGGGGTTTTATTGGGGTATTACTTTTGCTCTCTATATACGCACTTCTCTTTGTGCGGCTCGTACAGATTGCACGTGCATCAGCGACAAATTTTGATGCGTTCTTTACGCTTGGTGTACTGTTACTCTTTGCAGCGCACGTTGTAATACATACCAGTATAAGTCTCGGACTTCTGCCGGTGACGGGAACAACAATACCGTTTATGAGCTCGGGCGGTTCACACCTCGTGCTTGAGTTTGCCGCGCTCGGCATCGTGACCTCGCTTGCGCGACATGGGCGTAGCGCGACGCGTGACATAAGTGCGAATGAATATCTTGGTGGTTAACGATACACAGCGGCGGTTTTTTTAAGCATCTGCTCGATAGAAAATTCTGCCGAAACTTTCTTATAAAGCGCTTCGCCGAGTGCAAAGCGTTTTTTCGGGTTATCAATAAGCGTTTCAAGTGCTTGTGCAGCAGATTCTATATTTTTTGCTTCAACGAGTATACCAGTTCGTTCATCGATAATATCGGTCGTGCCAGAGATGCGACTCCCGACGACAGCACAATGAGCCTGAGCAGCCTCAAGCAGGACGTAGGGAAGTCCTTCCTTCACTGACAATAGAGTGAAGATGTCGAAAGCGCCGAGGTATAGTCGTGCGTTCGGTACAAATCCAAGCAGGAGTACATTCTCAGAAAGCTGTTCATGGCGAATAAGTTTTTCGAGTAGGGTACGATCTTCTCCCTCACCAATGATATACAGCGTGAACGCACGACCTCGTTTCTTCAGGAGTGTAGCGGCACGTATGAGATACGGTAACGCTTTATTGCGAGTAAGTTCAGCAATCGTACCGATCCACACATGACTGGAATCTTGCATGGCAGGAACTAATTTTTCCCTCGCTTTAATGCGCTCCAAAATATGGACAGGCGTGATGCCGTTATGCACAAGATGGATTGTTTGTTTACAAAAAGGGAATCTCCTCGCTCTTGTGTAGGCATCACGTGAAATAACGATTGTACGATGAGCGAGCAAAAATGTCGTCCATGTCGATAACCAGATAAAAATTCTGATAAAGAACGGGCGATCTTCATCATAGGACAAACCGTGCGAGGTAAACACGATACGCCGTATTCTGGCAATACGACCGGCAAGTGAGCCAATACCTCCTGCCTTTGAACTGTTGAGGTGGAGCACATCTGGCTTCTCGAAGCGCACCACCCGTAGTAGTTCAATGAGTGCCGAAAAGTCACGCATAATATTAATGTTGCGTGTGAACGAAGATAGGAAGATCGTCCGTATCCCGGCTTCTCTGAGACGCGTTTCGAGTAGTCCCGCGACTGCTCCCACCCCTCCTGTACCGCCGAGTGCAACCACGACATTTCCACCCGCACTAGCAAAGTGTGTCGCAAGTGTATAGACATACTCCTGAGCGCCGCCCCAGTTTGATTTCGTTATAACAAACAATATCTTTTTAGCCATTAAGGTCTTCATGAAGGCAACTGTACAATATATTTACACGTTATAGTATCAATATACGTATGGTTTTTGACCGTCGCGAAACGACCATTCTCCTCGCAGGAGATTTTCTAATCCTGGTAGCGTCTCTCTGGGCCGCTCTCCTTCTTCGTAACCTCGCATTACCTTCACTAAGTTACTTCAAAGAAAATGTGGTGCCATTTTTACCTATGTTCCTTCTGTCATTGATAGTTTTCTACATTGCCGGTCTTTACGAAAAGCAGACGCGGCCAATTCAGCGTGTGATGGGCGTGCGCATTCTGGGTGCGCAGGCCGCAACAGTCGCGATTGTTGCAATACTTTTTTTTGCACTCCCACTTTCCATCGCACCAAAGACTATTCTCGTACTCTACCTTATTGTATCGGTGGTGGCTGAAAGTTCGTGGCGTTTCATGCGTATGAGGCGCGAAGTCGCGGAAGGCAAGCGCATGCCAACCCTTCTCGTCGGTTCCAGTTCCGCGGCTCTCGAATTACAGGATGAAGTAAATGAAAGTAATCAGTATCTCATCCGGTTTGTGGACCGCATCAAGACAAAAGGCCTTTCAAGCAGTGCGCTACTACACGCTATTAAGACGGAACTCAAAGAGTGGGGTGCCCGGTTTGTCGTTATTGACATATCTGATCCAGTTTTTGAGCATGATATATATGCATTTTATGATCTTTTGTCAGAAGCAAGGTTTTTTGACCTCACTTCTCTATATGAAGAGATTTTTGATCGCGTACCTTTGGGCCACATTGGCTCGGCGCAACTATTCGATTTCTTACCGAAACGGCGGGCTCTCTATGATTTAGCGCGACGGGTGTTTGACGTTTTGCTTGCCGCTGTCGGCATCGTCGTTGCCGTTCCATTCATTGTTGTCTCGATGTTCGTGCTTTTTGCCACAGGTGGTACGCCTTTCATCCATCAGGAGCGTGTTGGGAAAGGTGGACGAAGTATTCGTCTTCTCAAACTCCGCACCATGCTGTTCTTTGATGCGGGGGATCCAGAAAAACAGAAACAAAATCGTGTCACGAAAGTTGGTCGTCTGTTGCGTAAAACGCGTATCGATGAGCTACCACAACTCTGGAATATACTCATGGGAGATTTGTCATTCATCGGGCCACGACCGGAGTTGCCAACGATTGCCGAAGTGTACGAGCGAGAGATCCCACAGTATCGCATGCGCTACTTAATCACCCCTGGACTCTCTGGCTGGGCGCAAATCCATGACTCTGACGTACCGCGCGGTCAAGCGGATGTTGTGCGCACACGACGAAAACTTTCTTTTGATCTGTATTATCTGAAACATCGATCCTTCGGGCTTGATCTCGCCATCACACTCAAGACGCTCCGCGCGTTACTCTCTCTTTCTGGAACGTGAGTCATAAACGGTTTCGGTTCGGTTGCCATCATATGTCTCTTTACTAGCCCGCCGCTATCACGGAAAGGACAATGAATACGTAAAGTACGCAAGGTCTTCGCTTTTTCCTTATTTCGTTTATAATCCTTATATGACTCGTTTTCGAGTGTTCGCAGGCGTCGCCCTAATTGTGGGGCTTTTGCTTATGTATTTTGTGTGGGCGACCGAGGCGAATCCCACGAGCGCGTATCGTTTTAAACTCGGCCTCGATCTTGCTGGGGGTACAGAACTTGTTTATAAGGCTGATATGAGCCAGACACCTACTAACGAACGTTCGGATGCGCTATCTGCGCTTCAAGGTGTTATTGAGCGTCGAGTGAACCTTTTTGGTGTTGCGGAACCGTTAGTTCAAACAGAACAGGCAAATGCACTTTCAGGCATCACCGAAGATCGTCTCATTGTTGATTTACCGGGCGTGACCGATATCAAGGCTGCTGTCGCTGCGCTTGGTAAGACTCCCACGCTTGAATTTATGCTCGCAACTACGACAACGGTCGGCACGACAACCGAGGTTGCGTATGTTCCCACTGGCCTTACAGGTGGCTATCTTTCGAACGCTGCGCTCGGATTCGGGTCTGGCGCGACAGCAGGTCTCTCGGCCCCTCAGGTTATTCTTACTTTCAACAGTGCAGGTGCGACACTTTTTGAAAAAATAACGAGTGAAAATGTTGGTCGCACTCTCGCCATTTTCCTTGATGGCCAACCAATTTCCGAACCGGTAATTCAAGAAGCAATTCCTGGCGGGCAGGCAACTATTACCGGGAACTTTACGGCAACTGAGGCGCGTGATCTTGTGCGCAACCTTAATTTCGGTGCGTTGCCCGTCCCTATCACGCTCGAAAGCAGTTCTGCAGTCGGTCCGACCTTGGGTGCAGCCGCTATTTCCGCTGGTGTCGTCGCAGGAATCACCGGCTTCATCATCGTCGCACTTTTCATGATCGCCTGGTATCGTCTCCCCGGTCTTATTGCAACAGTTGCGTTAGCTGAATACCTTGCATTCATGCTTTCGGTTATTAAGATTATTCCAGTGACACTTACAGCGTCGGGAATTGCGGGGCTTATAATTTCTGTTGGAATGGCGGTGGATGCAAATGTGCTCATATTTGAACGTACCAAGGAAGAATTACGTGAAGGAAAAGATCCTCGTGAAGCAGTGCATATCGGTTTTGCTCGCGCATGGACGGCAATTCGCGATGGACATCTTACGATGCTCATCTCCGGCGTTATTCTTTTCTGGCTGGGAACGAGTATCGTGCAGGGATTTGCACTTGTTTTTGTACTCGGTGTGCTTGCGTCATTCATTTCTGCCGTATCACTCTCTCGCGTCTTTTTGCTTTCCTTCATTCCCGAGCACAAGGAGGGTATATGGAAATTCCTCATGGGTTCTGGCATTCATAACGCATAATTATTTATGTATATCGTTACACACCGTTCACTCTTCTTCTGGATTACCGGAATCATTCTCGTGGCGGCGATTGGTTCCATTCTTGCATTCGGCTTACCACTCGGTATTGACTTCACTGGGGGCTCTTTGATGCAGGTGAGTTACCCAAATGGTGTTCCTTCACTTGCAACTATTGAGAAACAAGTTGCCGTTGTCCCCTTGGGCGTGGTGTCTGTCCGTACTGCGGGTACAAATGAAGTTTCCATTCGCACACGTACTATGACTCCAGCGGAACATGATGCTGTCCTTGCCTCGATTTCCTCAGATGCGTCAACAACCGAACTTTCTTACTCATCGGTCGGCCCTGCACTCGGAAGTCAGTTTACTAATAAGGCGCTCTTGGCAATTTTTGCGGTAATCCTCGTTATCGTGCTCTACATTGCCTTTGCGTTCCGAAAGGTGTCACGACCAGTTCCTTCCTGGGGATATGGTCTTACGGTCGTCACTATGCTTGCCATAGATCTAATAGTGCCAACTGGTTTTTACGCCGCATATGCACATTTTACCGGAGCAGAAGTTGATTCTCTCTTCATCGTCGCGCTCCTTGCTCTTCTCGGATATGTAGTAAACGATATTATCGTGGTTTTCGACCGCGTGCGCGAACATCTTGCAAAGAACGAGAAAACAGGTGTGAAGGAAGAATTTGAAGTGACGATTGGTAAATCCATCAACGAGACAATGATGCGTTCCATTAATACTGCGCTCACTGTGGCGCTTGCACTTCTTGCGCTCATCTTTTTGGGCGCCCCGGCAACTCGTAATTTCGCACTCGTCATGCTCGTTGGTGTCGTTGCAGGAACTTTTTCTTCCATTTGCCGTTCTGCTCCACTCCTCATCCCCATTGCTAAGTGGTTCTCTAAGAAGTGACCATTCAGGGAATGGTTGTCACCGGTCAATTTTAAAGACTCGGTTTTTAATAATTAAATAGGAACATAAGATCAAGATGTTAATGTGAATTAAACATTACACACTCTTGCTTAAAATAATTTTCCAAATTTCTGGCTACAGGATCATCTGATTACCAGGGGTGTAGCTAGTCAACCAAGCCGCTTACGGTAATAGGGTAGAGGACCATGCAAAAAAGACTGAGATGAGAATAATCACACGCCCACGCAATTGCGCATTCCATAGACAAGGGTGACGGCCTCATTAACTATAGCGCTTTGCCAGTCTCGCGCAATCTTGCAAAGTCCATAACTTGTTTCGCTAAATTTTTTACAAGCAAAGAACTTGACTGTGGTTTTCCCGTATCGCCAACGTTGAAAACCATTTTTATTCCACGTCTCTTGCACACAGCCGCTTCGGGAACTTCCTGTTCATTGCTACGGTCATTTCCACCATTGGCAAATACATCGATCCGGAGCTTTTCAAGCATGTGAGAAACGTCATATGTCTCTTGTGGGTCACGAAGCACGACCTCGTCAACCCACCGAACATGGCTCAGGAGTTCTTTCCGTTCCTCTTGTGGCATAAAAACGTAGCCCTTTTTTCGCATCAACCACTCGTCATCATTGAGGATAACTATGAGCTTATTCCCCAGGGCTCGAGCATCCCGAAAGAGATGCATATGCCCCACATGGACGGGATCAAATCCTCCTGAAACCGCAACGACGACCTGTTTTTTCATTGGTTGATTATAGCACCTTGACGTCATTCAATCCCTCATATACCATTGCTTTACTGTCCCGCTGGGCGGGACGGAGTTTTCTTTGACATTTATATACATGTGAAACCTGTGCCACAGTTTATAGTGGCGCAGGAAGATAAAAAGATGTGTGAATTCTTTTGTTCCGCCTATTCTTAATGAGAGTTTGATCCTAGCTCAGGGTGAATGCTGGCGGCGTGGATAAGTCATGCAAGTCAAGGGGGCCCGCAAGGGCAACCGGCAGACGAGGTAGTAACACGTAGGTACATCCCCCGAAGTCGGGCATAGCCAGCCGAAAGGTTGGGTAATTCCCGATAGTCCC
>VFSW01014903.1_pt1 | contig 10715 bp, 11 predicted proteins | sample 5358111 | NCBI WGS metagenome assembly VFSW01 (sample SAMN11554181, study PRJNA540505) | mine drainage metagenome | isolation source: sediment from site ElyBrook_90M | place: USA: Ely Copper Mine, Vershire, VT | collected 2017
TTTTGGGCCAGTTGGTGCGGGCCCTGTCGCGTGTTCGGTCCCGTGATAGAAGAGACAGAAAAGGACTTCGCCGGCAAGGCAAAGTTCGGGAAGCTGAATACTGACGACAACCAGGAGATAGCCGCAAAGTACAACATAATGTCCATACCTTCTGTCCTGCTATTCGAGAACGGGGAGGTAAAGGCAATGTCCGTGGGCGCGCTTCCAAAGGAGTCGTTCAAGAAGTGGCTTGAAAAGAACCTCTGATACCATGCCCATAAAGTCACCCCAGGGTTCGATAGTCGACATACCAAGGGGCACAACCGATTACGGCACAAAGGACGCCATAGCCATAAACGAGATCATATCCGTAGTGGAAGAGGCGTTCAAGAGGTTCGGCTTCTCCCCCATAATAACACCTGCGATAGAGAACACAGAGGTGCTCAATGCAAAGGCATACGGAGAGGAGTCAACAAAGGAGATGTACATTCTCGACGGCGGGGATACCGCGCTCAGGTTCGACCTCACAGTGCCGCTCGCAAGGTTCATGGCGATGAACAAGGACATACAGCTGCCGTTCAAGCGCTACCAGATAGAGAGGGTTTGGAGGAAGGACGAGCCCCAGTTCATGAGGTCCAGGGAGCTGTTCCAGGCAGACATAGACATAATCGGCAGCGCAGACATATCGAGCGATGCGGAATGCATAGCAGCGATGCTATCTGCGCTAGAGGCGCTTGGCGTATCAAATTACGCGCTGCATGTGAACAGCAGGCCTGTGCTCGACCTGATAATGAGCCACTTCGGCATACCTGCGGATATGCACGGCAAGGCCATGAGGATAATAGACAAGATGTCAAAGGTAAGCGTCAGCGAGACAATAGGCCAGCTTGTATCTGCGGGCATAAAGGAGGATGCGGTGCAGCAGCTGATAGCGTTCATAACGGAAAAGCTTGACGCAGGGGAGAAGCTCAACAGGCTGGAGATGAATATCGACGGGGCCAAGCCAGAGGCCGAAAGGATAAAAGGGCTGCTGGCCAGGCTGGACAAATACGGGATAAAGGGCGAGGTGGACATAGACTTCTCGCTTGCAAGGGGGCTTGACTATTACACAGGGCTCATATGGGAGGTGATAGTAAAGGACGAGAAGGGGAACAGGATGCCGTCCATAGGCTCTGGAGGCAGGTACGACAGGCTGATAGGCATGTACTCAAAGTCAGAGACCCCGGCAGTCGGATCATCCATAGGCATAACCAGGCTCTTTGCAATACTGAAGAACAGGTCTGAGAGGAAGACGTATGCAGGCGTGCACATAGCGCAGATAGGCAGGGAGGTAGACGATTACGTTATAGACACTGCAAACGCGCTCAGGAGGCACGGCATATACGTAGACATGAATGTGACAGACAGGGGCATATCAAAGCAGCTAGACCATGCGCACGCGCTGAGCATAAGGTATGTCATAATAATAGGGAAGCAGGAGGCGCAGGCGCACAAGATAAAGCTCAAGGACATGCAGACAGGCACGGAAGAGCTTTTAGATGTATCCGATGCAATAGCAACAATCAAGCGGTGACAAAATCATGGCAAAGCAGGACATGGCTGTAATAACCGACCAGGCGCTGAAGACAGGGGGAGTGCTGTGCAGGCTCTACTTCGACATGCAGAGCGAGAAGCAGGAGGAGCTGCAGCCTCTCATGACCGACCTGATAAACAACAGGCTCCTGAAGGCGCAGGGGGTCCTCTACTGCTTCGGCAGCATAGACGAGCCAATAAAGGTGAAGGACGTGTACTCCACAAACGCGATAGTCACGGCCATGTTCAAGGACCTCGGCGCTGTGATAAACGTGGTATTCAACTTCTCCCCGATAGGCATAGACATACTGAAGCCTGAAGGGGATTACGTGATAAAGTCAAGGGATCTTACAAGCCTGCTTGTAAACCTTTCGCAGATATCAACTGAGTACTCCAAGTACATACTAACCAAAGTGCTGAGCGGAGAGGAGCTGGAGAAGGTCAAGAGGGACCTGACCGCAAGGGCTGAGCAGGGCAAGAGGCTGCTGGAGAAAAAAGGGGCATCTGCAGAAGCCCGCTAGATCTCAACGCCAGTTTTTAGCGCCTGGCTGACCAAAGTTATCCGCTTTGCCAGTCTATTGAATTCCGCATCAGTATAGTCAATGAAGTCGACAGGGTAGTCTATATTTTGCTTAAAGTGCCATTCATCAAGTAATTTCGTGACTATGCGTTCTTCCTTCTTGCTAGTTACTATTATCAGGTCAATATCGCTGTCAGACCGTGCCTTGCCTGTAACCTGCGAACCGAAAAGTATCATTCTTTTTATATGATACTTGTTCTCTATTCTCTTTTTTAATTTTTTCAATAGTTCGATTATTTTAGGGTTGATCTTGCCCATTCCAGCACCTCTTCTGCATCAGCCAAGCTCTTCTCCGCATCTTTCTCTGTAAACGTTCCCCTTTTTGCTACGGGATACTTGGAAGGAATATAACGTTCGGTCAGCCTTTCGCATTTTAGTATGACGCTCCTAGCGGCATCAACGCTTTTTGCAAGCGTTGTCAGGTCATGCGTCATATCAAATCTTCTCAGTTTCCATATCTGTACCGCTTTGAGCGCCTTTTCAATAATCTGATGGCAGTAATATTCAACGTCTTTGAACCTCTCGCCTTGATAAAGAAGCTTGGCAGTGACAAGATTGTCTTCCGCTTCGTTTATCCACTCTTTAACAGACGTGTCCACGATGTTAACCTCCGTAACATACATACAAAATTTAAGTATTTATAAATATGGGTTGCGTGAGATAAAGGCACGCTGTAACTTTACAAATGCCCAAAGAAACCAATTCAGGCGAAACCTCTCAGAAATAGTCTCTTTAATATCAGGCTCGGCCTGTCCATGTCGCCGTAGTCTCCAAGGAAACTGTCAATTCCGAGCGCGTTCATTGCGCTGAACATAACCCCGGCGGCACGAGGCCCGGCAGACGAGTATATCCTGTTAGCAAGCGAGTGCATCTTCAGGTCAATCCCATACTTTTTGTTGAATGCGGCAGCGTAATCCGCAAGCCTTCCCGTGCCTTCAAAATACCGCTTTACCGCGTCTGCGGCCATTATCGCTGCATTGCCGCCGAATATTATGCCTCCTCCAGTAGTGGGCTTCACCTGCCCTGCTGCGTCACCCACCAGAATGACCCCCCTCTTCTCATCAACTATCCTCTTCCTAAGCATCATCGGTATTATCGAAGCGCCCTCGGAAATGGGTCTTCCGCCGCCGACAATGTCCTTTACCTCGCCTGTCTTCATGAAGTGATCGAACGCCCTCTTCGCGTTTCCATGCCTTGAATCTATTCCTATCCCAACCTCAAGTATGTCCTTGGCGTTCGGGCAGAGCCATGCGAAAAGCCCGCTGTATGCATGCCTGTCGAAGAACAGATCCACCATCCTGCTATCCTGGGCCTCGACGTTGAAGTCTGCCTTGTAAGTAAGCGCCACCCTGCCGATTTCGCCGAGGGAGAAGTGCCTTGCCACTGTAGATACTGCGCCGTCCGCGCCCACCAGCACCCCAGTCCCCGCAAACGAATCAAGGTCACGCGCAGTAATGCGCCTACCTGTCTCAACCATCGCCCCTGCAGCCTCCGCCTCGTCCCTGCATCTCCAGTTGAGCCTCTTCCTGTCAAGGACGTGCGCCATCGGCTTCTTAGACATTATCCTCATGGCCTTACCACCTGCATGAAGATTCGCTCCATAGAGCGTGTTTGTTATGCATGAAGAATAATTTATCCCAAGCGTTGACAGCCCAGTTATCGACAGTATGCCAGAAGCCCGAACCGGCTGGCCGAGCACTTCCTTCTGGTCATAGACTACAGTATCTATTCCGTACCTGCCAAGCCTCTTCGCTGCTATGAGGCCCGCAGTGCCTGCGCCTATTACAGTTACTTTATTCTGCAATCTCCCACCAATCGGAATCGTAATAAAGAATTGATATCAGAAAGGGTTATTAGCATTGTGGATATCGCGCTCAAAACTGTCCGAATGTAATACCACGGCATGGAAAAGGTGCAGATTCCTTTTGGTGAACGGCACTGTTTAGAATCTCTAGCTCAGCAGATCTGTTATAAAACCGCATATTATCCACCTATGGAATCATCCTACGCCAGGATAATCATGAAAAGCTTACCATTGATTTGCGAAACGCACACAACCTTTTAATAATATAACGGCTTATTCTACATATCGTTGCTTCCGACTGGTCGCATGTCCATTATAATACCAATACTAATAGGGTTAATGTCCATAATCCTGCCAGGCTTCTTCCTAGCGCTCGCTCTTCTAAGGAAGACCAACATACCCATGTTCGAGATAGCGGTCATAGGCTTCATATTCGGGCTCATATTTCCTCCGACAATGATTTGGCTTGAGTCTTATCTCATACCCCTGTCCCCGGCGTTCGCATTCTCAAACGGCCTGTACAACGTTAACGTGATTGTGCTCACAATAATAGGCATAGCCCTCTCATTCCAGCAGGGCGCGTTCAAGGACGGCATTCCGAGGCTCTTTCCCAGCAGCCCAGGCCTGATAAAGAGGTCTGCTGAGCGCGACTACAGGAAGAGGCTGGCATCGCTCAGGGAGAAGATATCAGGGCTGGGCGCCGACATAAAGATAATAAAGGACCACCAGAAGGAGGAGCAGGCGCTAATGGAGAAGCACAAGGACGAGCTTGCGCTCCTCGACAACGCCGGATCCGAGGAGAAGAGGAAGATAATCGAGTCCCATGCAGGGGAGGAGAGGCAGCTATTCGAGAGGCACGAGGCAGAGGAGCAGCAGCTGATAGAGAGCACCTCAGGCGCAGGCAATGCGCCCAAGTCAAGCATAAGCATAGTCTGGATAGCGCTGCTCGCCATAATGGTCATCACCTTTGCAACGCGCATGCTCAGCATAGGCGTTGCCCCCAACTACTTCGAGTTCGACCCATACTACGACATGATAAGCACGCAGTACATACTCACATACGGATTCCAGCCCCTCACAGAGCATGCTGCCTGGCCTACGCTTATCAACGGCACCATACACCGGATACAGCCTCTGATCCCCTACCTTGAAGCTTACTGGTACAACCTTGCCGGAGCCAACTCAGCAAGCTCAGCAACTAATACCACGCTTCTGTCAAATGTCAGCAGCTGGTACCCGCCGATAACAGCCGCGCTCCTTGTCTTCGTTGTCTTCATGTTCCTGTACCACGAGTACGGCGAGTTCGAGGCAATAATAGGCGCAGGACTTGCCGCTGTCATGCCAGTGCTGCTGACAACGTTCATAGCCGGCGAGCAGCTGCTCGAGCCGTGGGGCATATTCGCCATCGCGTTCTTCTATGCATCATATCTGCTTGCAGTGAACAATCCTAAGGAGTTGAGGTTTGCCGTACTTGCGGGCATAGCGTTCTCATCCAACTTCCTCGGCGCGCACTACTACACCGTGCCTGCCGGAATACTCTCGATATACATACTGCTGCAGGGACTGGTGCACGTGCTCAAGAACGAGAATACAAAGGACTTCTTCAGGATGAACCTCGTGATGATCGGCATAATAGTATTGTTCTACGCGCTCTACGACCCCTACGGTGCGACTCTTGCCTCAAGGACGCCCAATATACTCGGCATCCCTGTAATAGTCTCTTTCCCACTCGCAGCGCTGGCATTCGTAGCCCTGTACGAGTACGTTCCTAAACTCGCAAAGGAGAGGAACATGATAAGGAACGTAAACCGCACAGTATACCTGGAATGGCTCGCAGCGCTTATAGTGCTTGCCCTAATCGCAATCATATTCACTCCCCTTGGCCATCCCTTCCGTTCCTACCTTGCTCTCAGTGTCAAGTTCACCACGCCGTCATCCCCGCTTTTCATGACAGTGCAGGAATACGCGCCAACAGGTCCTAACTACAACTTCGGCGCTGGGGGCTTCGGCCTCATAGGCGAGAGCATCGGCGGCATCAGCATAATAGTCTGGGCAGTTATGATCGCATTCACCGTTCTCGAGGGCCTTGCAATATACCAGAGGAGCTCCAGGTCTGCCATACTCGCAATAGCTGGGATATGGCCTCTTGCAATTGCAGGCATGATAGAGGTGAAATACCTGCCCCACTTTGGAGTGGGATACATACTTGCCATAGGCATAATACTCGGAGAGCTCGCACTGTACTTCTCAAACGGCGTAAGCGCAAAGACCAAGAGATACCTTGCAATTGCCGGAGTAGCAATACTCGCCATAGAGGCACTTCCAGTGCTTTTCCAGTTGCTTACCGCAGCCTCAAACCCAAGCTGTGCAGCGATATCTCAGGCAGGAAACACGCTCGGCGCAGTGCTTTACTGCAATCTAGTCCCGAACTACTGGATTGCAGCTACTGACTGGATGAAGGTAAACGTCGGTCCGTATGCGCCAAGGATACTTTCATGGTGGGACTACGGCGACTGGATAAACTGGTTCGGCAACAGCAACGCAGTCCTCAGGGGCGACAATTCAGTGCCTGCAGCAGACTATCAGGCAGCAGCGCATTACGTCATGTCCCCGAATGAGGGGTTCAACACAACCCGCCTGGGCGCATACATGAACAAGATGCAGGCAAAGTACATACTCCTGGACGACCAGCTTGTGCCCAAGTGGGGCGCACTTGACTTCCTGGCGTGCACCTATGTGAACCAGACAGGGGAGCAGTACGCACTTGACCAGGGCAAGCAGTACGGGCAGCCCTATGTGCTCGGGACATCAGGGTGCGAGGTCAGGCACGACCCTGCATACATGTTCATCCCTGTCAGCCAGTCCATAAACAGCTACTGCCAGTTCTCGAGCAACAGCACAGCAATAGCGCTGAAGGGCATAGTGATACTGGGATCAAGCCCGACAAACATAACATACTGCGTTCCGCAGCAGTTCTTCCAGACAGGCAATGCTACATACCTTCTGTCTGCGAACGGAACGCGCACAAACGCGATAATCACCTCTGCACTGTTCCAGGGTCAGACTACAATACAAGGCCAGCCGTTCGTAAGCTTCATGCTGCTCTACGCGCCAAACGGACCAAACTCCACAATAACCGACGCCCCGTCGCTGTTCTACAACTCCACATACTACAAGGGATACTTCCTCGGCAGGCTCAGCGGATTCAGCCTCGCGTACCCGAACAACTTCACAGGGATAAACTACGTCAACTCGACCCACCGCGTAGTGATCTTCCAGCTTAACAATTACACCGGAGGCAATCCGCCGCACATCTCAAAGCCTGCCTGGGCAAGGAACAACTACAGCGTGCCGGGCTGAGCCAAAAAGGATGACCATGAAGCTAATATTATTGCAGCCTTACCTCAACCTCAGGGGAGGGGTGGAGAGGGTCATACTGAAGGTAGCGCAGCACTACGGCGCAAGCATCTACACCCTTGAATACGAGAGGGACAAGGTATTTCCGGAATACGAAGACATAGACGTGAAGGTGATAGGCAAGGATGTGCCGCTGTCCGACAGGCTGCCGTACAGGGCCTCGCAGGGGTTCAGGTACGGATACAACTTCTACAACATAAAGATAAAGGAGGACTACGACGTGCTGAATCCGCACATCTCCCCGAGCGAGTGGATAAGGCATAAAAATGAAAGGGTGCTGTGGTACTGCCACACGCCGCCCAGGGAGGTCTACGACCTGTACGAGACCAGGATGCAGAACCGATCCACCAAGGAGAAGCTGATATACGCTGCGCTTGTAGGCACGTACAAGATGATAGCAAAGGGGATAACAAAGAACATAGAGCAGATAGCTACCAACAGCAACACCACAAGGGGGAGGATAACGAAGTATTACGGCAGGGAGGCCACTGTGATAAATCCGGGCATAGACGCGAAGGAGTTCTCCAACGAGGGGGACGACAGATACTTCCTGTATCCTTCAAGGATTGTTGTGAACAAGAGGCAGGACTACGTGATAATAGCGTTCAGGCAGTTCTCAAAGCTCGCAAAGAACAGGAAGTACAGGCTCATAATCGCCGGAACGCTCTCAAAGGACCCTGAGCACCAGAAGTACATGGACAAGCTCAAGGAGATGTCAAAGGGGCTCAACGTGTCGTTCAAGACCAACGTTACAGACAGGGAATTGAAGAAGCTCTACTCGAGCGCGACCGCAGTGCTCTTCGCAGCAATAAACGAGGATTACGGCTTCATACCCCTTGAGGCAATGTCAAGTTCAAAGCCCATAATCTCAGTGGCAGAGGGAGGGCCGAAGGAGACTGTGCTGAACGGGAAGACAGGGTTCCTGGTAAACTCGCCAGCAGAGATGGCAGCGTCGATGTCGAGGATAGCCGAGGACGCGGATGCTGCAGAGAGGATGGGCAGGGAAGGAAGGAAGCTTGTAGAAAGGAGATATACATGGGAGCAGTTCTTCGATAAATTCGACACCGCGCTCAGGGCGGCGTCAAAGAAGTAGCGTTTGTCGTGAGGAAATATTAGCGGGATACCACACAAAAGCCCAAGGCACCGCAAGCCTAATATATGAGAAAACTTCTGATAATAAGCGGGGAGAACATGATAAAGTCCGCTACTGCAAGGCTGCTGAGCGATTCAGAAAAGCTAGCCCTGGCACTGCTTCTCAGGGACGCCGCAAATAACCCCGCACTCCAGGACACTATGCGAAGAAATGCTGTTGATGCCAATGCGGACAGCCCCGCCTTCCTTGCAGGCAAGCCAGGCGAATACAAGACTGTTCCAGTCACAACGACAAACGTGGAGGGAATAGGCGCTGCTACAGTGACATACGGTACAATGTCATTCCAGGTAACCTCGAACAGCGCAAAGGCAGAGAAGAGGGCGGTATTCGGCGATCACATGTCCGGATTCGCTGTAATCAACGAGTAAGCCTCTTCACAGCATCCTTCAGCCTCGAGCTCTTGAACGTGGCGCTTCTGTATGGTCCAATTCTGACTATCCTTGATTTCAGCTCGTTCTCCTTGAGGAACCTGTTCAGGTATTCCATGTCCACCTTCTGGTCGTATCCGAGCACAATGTAGTCGGGCCTATACTTTGCCAGCACCTTGTATATGTCGTTCCACCTGCGTATTCTGTCCCCAAGCACCGCCCTGTCCACGAACCTCAGGGCCCCGACCAGCCCGAGCCTTGACCTTTCATCCATAAGCGGCAGCCTTCCCTTCAGTTTCCTTATGCTGCTGTCCCTTGCCACAACAACGACGAGCTTTCCGTACCTTGCAGCACCCTTCAAGTAATATATGTGGCCAGGATGGAGTATGTCGAAAGACCCGAATGCAATTGCAACTTTTTCCCTCAATAAGACACCATTATGCAGACAGCTATCTCATTGCCTCTATAATCTCCGACCAGTTCATTCGCTTTTGTACCGGTATAAACGAATTTGCAGTTTTAGGCACGCTAAGCCTATCCATTGCAAGCCTGAACTTCTCTTTGTCACTGATTTTGAATTCTTTTGGGTAGAGTTTGCGCATCCAATATAAATCATACAGATCCTTCCATTCCACCCGGTCTTCAAACGCGTGTTCTTTCTGTATGTTTAGTTCCCCAAACATGTATGCATCCACTAGTTTTGAGACCGGTATAAAATCCGAAGCCATTCGCTTCCTTTCATGTCCTCCTTTTACGGAAAAGGCAAAATCCACCTTCACCCCGTCCTTTATTCCGCCAAATTCATATCCCAGCATAAAGCCTACGGAGCGGCCCATAAAGTATTCCCGCTTCACATCCCATCCGACACTGTGTATTATCTCCCTTACCTCAGCCTTGCTCTTTACGGTATCATAATCAAGATCCTCAGAAAATCTCTGGTGGCCCTGCAGGTAAACCTTATTTATCGCAGTTCCTCCCTTCAGCACGAAATCGTGGCCTTCCAGCAGCTCGGCAAGTTCGAATAAGAACGCCTCTTTTACTACGAACTGAAAGCCCAATCCTGCCGTTGCCGCATACCCGCGCAGATCCTCCATGGTGAATGTTATTGGCGCAGCCATGACAAAAGCACCCCTTTTCCTACGTTGTCTATAATCCGCCACTCTTTTATATAGCTGCCCCTCTTTCTGCCCTGCAGATACGCATTCGACTTTACCCGTTTCGCGCAGAATGCCTTAAGCTGTTTCTTTTCCGCGTCCAGAGACGGTAGAATTGACATAATATACCCCAACCTCTGGAAAAAGGCGCGGCTTTCCCCCCGACTTATCCGCATAAACTTACTACTGTCTATATCGGCATAATATAATACCCTGGCCAGCATTGCAGCTCCAACCAGGTCCATATGGTGCATAGAATCATATATCGCCTTCTCCACAGAGGCCACCTTATACTTGCCTTCTTCTACTCCAAGATAGTTCTTCGCTTTGAAGTAAAAAAATTCATGACCACCCATATGCACCGACTTCCGCCTTTCGGAGGCAACAAATAATGTAAAAGGATATTCATCTATCAGATTATTCAGGTAGAATGCCGAAGTCAGGGAGATATAGCCAGGGAAGATGGCATCAGCCACCCAGAAGGGATCAGCATCCTTAGCTACATAAATTCCCCTGACAGGATTGTATATCTGACCACGCTTTACCAGCCGGTTTATTACCACGCGCAGGGAGTTCTCAGTAGTACCGGACAAATCCTTTATTATAGAGAATTGGGCAAGCTTTGCGCTATCCACATAACCCAACACCCTAGTTGACAAATTCATAGTATATTAATGATATGTTAATA
>VFSW01014904.1_pt1 | contig 10715 bp, 8 predicted proteins | sample 5358111 | NCBI WGS metagenome assembly VFSW01 (sample SAMN11554181, study PRJNA540505) | mine drainage metagenome | isolation source: sediment from site ElyBrook_90M | place: USA: Ely Copper Mine, Vershire, VT | collected 2017
CCTAGTCAACCCTACGCTCTCGGCCCCATTTAGCCTGTGCAATATTGACCTTGACCAATTCGTCAGGCCGCAACTGATTTTGAATGTGCGGCTACTCAGAGAAGCGCAGAACGTGTCTCCGGAGGTGAACGCGCAGCTATCGAAGTGGAACTTCTTCAATGGACCAGCAGCGCAGGCAACCCGTGCAGTCTTGATGAGCAGGTGACTCAATTACAGAAGTGTTGACCGCTTCGCAGCCCTAGCTTTGCTCGGAGGAGGGTCGAGGAGCTTGGGCCTGGATGCATTTTCTTCAGGCAGCTCATCTCGAAGAACTACGTTGAGCAGCGATGTATGAACGCGGATGCGCCCGTTGTAGCCGTTGTATTCGATGTATCCAAGCGCCCTGAAGCGATTCATGAAGAAGCTGATGCGCGAGCGAGTAGCGCCGATCATTTCCGCAAGAGTCTCCTGCGTGACCAACGGGATCAGCGTTTCCGGACTACCCGGTCCTCCATACTCGGCCATGATGAGCAGGATTCGTGCCAGACGCCTTTCGCTGGAGTTGAAGAGTTGATCGACGAGGTCGGCCTGGGTTCGGATGCCACGCATCAGAATGAACTGCATGAAGAAGTCTGAGAATGCGTGCTCTTCATGAAGCACGCGGAGCATCTCGTCGCTCTCGATCCTGGTCGCCACACAGACTGTAATTGCCGTTGCCGTGGAAAACCGACGTGCTTCCGTCCCCGCCATGGACTCCTCACCAAAAAAGTCACCAATAGCCAGCAATGTAACTGTAGCTTCCTTTCCTTTCTTGGAGATAACGGTAAGCTTAGCCCGCCCGCTCTGGAGGTAGAACACAGAGTCGGCCGGTCCCCCTTGAGAAAAGAATGACTCTTTTGCCTTGTGACGAACAAGGGATCTCCCTTTCCCGACGCTCTTCAGAAAGACGTTGGTGTCGAATGGCTTCTCTGTTGCTCCAGTCATCACAAGCGGCTCCCTTCTGAGCGCAGCATAGAAGCGCATGAGCCTTATGGGGCGGATTGAGGTGGGTAAATATTCAAATCCCAATTCATCCTGCACAATCTCTGTACTCCCTCACACACTCTCATAGTCAAAGCAGAAGACCTGAGCAGTTTAGCTCCATCAGTGCGTAATACCCACAAGAGGCCAGTGCTTGGCGAGTTCTGCATCCACCTCGGCAAGATGACGACAAAAGGGCTCGGGCTCCCAGGCGTCGATGCGACGAGAATCAAGGTTTGCTCCTGTTCCACAGTGCGATGGTCCCACGCCTGAGGCCGCGATTCAGGGCTCGTAGGGGCGAAGAGCTTTGCCCTCAATGCGATAACGAATGGGATGGCGCGCAAAACGACTTAGGATAAGTCAACATTTTCACCCGGCCTGTTCCATATTGGTCAGATTCGGAACTAACTTACTGAGAAACTTACTTCATTGTTGATCGATCACGCATGCGCCTTCGGGGAAATATGGCGGGCGCAAACGCAGGAATTTTGATCGCCAACGACAAGCATTGGATTCGGGCGTCCGTGGCGCATGCCATCGTACCGCGCTGTCATGGCGCGCAATCTGAAGAGGACGGCTTCTCGCACTCGCATTGGCTTAGATGAGGGAGGAACTGCCAACCACTCGCTTACCCGACCTGAACAACATGCCCGGCGCGCATGGATTCGCAGAAGGCGACACAATGGCGGCAAATTAGCATTACCCGTCTGGAGACACACATCTGATTTTCAAAATCAAATGATGTACGCAGAGGCATAAAAGCATGAGACGGGACTCTCATGGGGTGAAGTTGTCAATGTTCATCCTTTTCTTCGAAAGGCTTCGTTTCGCGAGGTAACATTGCAGAGAGTTAAGTCCATCACCGGATCGACACAGCCGATACCGATTAGCCTCGTTCTGATGGCGGTAGTCGTCGTTCACCTGCCCCTGTTGCTCATGAAGTTGCCGCTGAAATCTTACGATACCAATTTCCACATTTTCTTTGCTTCTCATTACGTTCACCACTGGTTCAATCCATGGAATGCGAAGTGGTATGCGGGTTTTTCCCAGGCCACATATCCGCCCCTCCCGCAGCAGTGGGTGGCACTGGTATCGCGGCTCCTCGGATTAGACATGGCCTATATGGCCGTACAGCTTGCGGCCATATTGCTCCTCGTGGTGGGAGTTTATCGTTTCTCCTTGCTTTGGGTCAGTCCGCGCGCCGCATCGATTGCGGCAATGGCAAGCGTCTTTCTCGGCTCTGAGAGCTTCCTCGTGTATTCTGCCGGGCAGCTGGGCACCACATGCGCAGCGCCAATTTATTTGAACGCACTTCCTTTTCTCTTCGAGTGGGTTCGTCATGGGAAGTTGCGATCGTTTCTCAAGGCGAGCGTGTTGTTCACTGCCGCGGCCGCTGCGCATCATGCAACATTGCTGTTTGGATCCTTTCTCTTTGCGCTGCCCGTCTTAGCACTGGCGCTTCTTGACCGTCAGGATGGTGATCGCACCTCAACTCCGGACTTCGTGAGGCGCACGATCGCAATTGCCTTGGTGGTGGGTGCAGCGATTGCCATCGTGCTGCTTCCGTTCTGGATTGCGTTGATTCACTATCCCGTCACGCAGACGCCTATCCCGCATCCCAGCCGGGCAAATTACATATTGAGCCCGCAGTGGGGCCTCAACTACTTCATCGTTCCATATGGCGCTTTGGTTCTTGCCCTTCCGTTCATCTTTCTGCGGGGCTCCACAGTCCTTCGTCTCCGTCCCTTGCTGCTTGGCTTCTGGGTGGCATTTCTGCTGGGACTCGGGGGAACAACTCCTGTGGGTCATCTCCTGCTGGGCCGCGCCTTTGATGTGCTGACCATGGAGCGATTCAGCTATTGGGCGACGTTACTTGCCCTCCCGTTTGTGGGGCTCCTGGCCGCGGAACTGTTTGATCGATATCGAATGTGGGCCGTTGTTGGTTTGACCACGGCCGCAGCCTTCAGTTGTGCCCTGGCAGTAGGTTGGGCTACCTATCGGCCTGCGGATGCGGAGGATTTCAAGGTCGATACGGTCGCATCGTGGCTCAATCGCGACGGCCATGATCAGTATCGCTACGTCACACTCGGATTCGGAAATAAGATTGCCCGGCTGGCCATGATGACGGACGCCAGCAGTGTCGATGGAGAGTGGAATTCAGGGCGTATGCTGCCGGAGCTGACTCGCTATGGTGCAGGCGCTCTCACCAGTTCAAAATACTTCGGAAAGCCCGGCCTCGACGCACTGCGCGCGATGCTATCTCACGCAGACCATTACGGACTGAAGTGGATCTTTGTGCGGGATCATTTCTATGACCCCCTCCTGTCTTTTGCCGGCTGGCGCCCCGTGGACAGCCTTGAAGACAACACGATTACCGTGTGGAGCAAGGATGGGGTACCGCCGGCGATGCCTTTGAACGCGCCCCAAATACCTCCTCACTGGCAGGGACTGATGTGGGGAATTCTCCCCTTCGGCAGCAGTATCCTCGCGATCCTTGTGGTCTTGATTCCCGACAAGAGACGCTACGAGCGTCGAATGGATAGAGTCCCCGTAGACGAAGAGAGTCTTGCGCAAGGGAGGTTGGTTTCGTGAGCCAGGGGCGCATTTTCGCTGCAATTTTAGGGGCTACGACGGTTGCGCTCATAGTGATCGGTACAGTGTGGCCTGTGCCGTCCGCAGCAGCCTACGCCGGCGGCCAGAGCCTGCGCCGTTCGTCTTCAAACCCGGAGGCAGCAGTGGGCAACCTTGGCAACGACATCCGCGATCAAGCTTGGGAAAAGGCGTATGCCAGTCTCGCCAACAAGGCGCAGTTTACCGAACCTGAATTTGTACATGACCTGAAGGGATACGCCCCAAGCCTTCTCACTTACGCGACTCTGGATAGTTTTGACGTGCTCCCGCTCCACGCCTCTGCCGATGAGGCAACGGTTGACCTCAAATTGCATTGGTCTACCGTGGTTGGCGCTTCAGTGACTACACGCGAGGTGCGGGTGGTGAGAGACGGAGACCGATGGGAACCGGAATGGCCCATTGTCAAAGAAACTACAGTGCCGCCACAAGTCATTCCAGTGAACTATTTGCGCTGGGATGTGATCTATCGCGGCGCGGCGGATGACTGGGGCGCGCAGGATGTGGAATCGCCTCATGTCCGTATTGTGGATATGCATCCTGTGGAAAGAGCAGAAGGGGTGGTGATCCTGGGGGAGCTGCTGAACGAAGATGTCGTTCCAGCGTACGTGTCGGTTACCGCAACCTTGATGTCGAAAAATCAATCCGTGATCGCGACCGAGGGCAGCTTTGACAAAATCTCCCATCTTCTTCTGCCGAAGCAGGTCACCCCGTTTCTCATCCGGTTTCCCAATGTGCAGATGTCTGATATTGGTAGCATCCGCATGACGCCGTTGTCGTCGCTTATTGCAGCCTCGGCGGACCCCGTGATCGAAATCGAAAACGAGAGATTGAATCCGGCTCCCGACGCCTCAGTGACGGGGCAGCTAGCGAACCAGAGCGGACAGATCGTGAATGTCGCTCACGTTCTTGCAGCGTTCTACGATAAGACTGGTCAAGTCGTCTGGGTTGCAGACCAGTACGTCGATCAAGCGCTTTTACCGCAGATTCCGGTTCCGTTTCAAATCCATATCCCCGAGGATCTTGCCAGGAACATAAATAGTCAGCGTACCGTTGTTGCGACATACAGTTTTGAGGGTGCCCAATGAGGCCCGGAATGTTGTCCTTACTGAGCGGTCTGGCGGTCGCCACGATCCAGCTAACCCTGGCGCAGGACGTGCGCATGACCCTACCCAAGGCTGTCGAGGCTGGAAGTCCGCTCTCAATTCAGAGCAGCGGACGCGGCAAGGCAACACTGTACGTCGTAGGTCCGGGGCAGGTGTTGAGGCGCGATGTGCAACTGGGAGAGATGACGATCATTCCTGCGGGCTCGCTCACGAATGCGGGGCACTATCTGGCTGTTCTTACATCATTGTCCTCCACTACAAACGGCACATTTGACGTGGTGCCCTCAAATCAGCCTGCGGAACTGAACTTTCTTGCGAAGCCTTCCCGGCTTCCAGTCGATTTGCAAGGTGGAATCACCGGCGCCGTCTACGTGTTCGATGCTTATCGCAATCTGATCGCCACGCCAACACCTGTCTCCTTCGAGCTGTCGAGTCCAGGCGGCGATGTGCAGAAGCACATTGTGGTAACTCATGATGGTGCTGCATGGACCGGAATGGACTCAACGGCCCTTGCCGGCACCGATAGATTTGTGGCGCGAAGTGGCGATCTTTCGATTACGCGCGTGGTAGGGCAGGTTCCGGGAGACCCGTGCGGATTGAAGATGAGCGCTCGGCAGTCAGGTCAGCAGCTTCAGTTAACCACAGAGCCGGTCCGCGATTGCAGAGGGAACGCCGTACCCGATGGGACGATCGTCACCTTCACTGAAAGCTATCACGGGACTCTTTCGACCGTCGATGTCCCCATCAAACGGGGAATTGCAGAGGTGCAAATGCCACTCCAAAGCGGAGCGGCGATTACCGTTGCCAGCGGAGTTGTGCTCGGGAATCAGATCGGTGGGGGCAAGCGATGATGTTGAAATCGATTCTCACTCTCTGCATTGTATTCAACGCTGCATCGGGCTGGGGGGCAGCACAGGCCTTAGTGCATGTGGAACCAGCACATCTGCAGGGCCCAAGACCGCTTCAAGAGCAAACCGGGACAGCGGCGATCCGCGACTATATGCAATCCTGGCAAAGTTTCAGTGCTGCTTTCGAGCAGAATCGCGCAGAGCTTCTCTCTCCGGATTTCGTTGGAACAGCGAAAGAGAAACTAACAGACACGATCCAGAAGCAAACTGCACTCAGGATTCGCACCCGCTATGTGGATCGTGAACATGATCTTCAAATTGTTTTCTACTCACCGGAGGGCCTTTCGATCGAGATATTAGACAAGGTCCAATACGACATGCAGGTCCTTGACCAGAACAAAGTGATAGCGACCCAGCGAATGAGCACACGCTACCTCGTTGTCCTAACCCCCGCGGAAGTCCGATGGAGAGTGCGGGTTTTCCAGGCATCCCCAAATTGATGCCTTCCGTAGCGGACAACAACGCAATTAAGAGACTTCCATGAACGCGACAGGAGTCGGAAATCAGGAGCCGAATATGATCTCAGTGGTCGTCCCAATCTATAACGAAGAGGAACTGATTGTGCGATTCCATGAGGCAGTAGCAAGCGCCATGGACACTGCTCGTATGCAATGGGAGGTAGTGTATGTCAACGACGGTTCCACCGATTCTTCTCTGGAACTGCTCAGAGGACTGCAGCATCTTGATCCACATGTGGTAGTGGTGGAGCTATCGCGCAACTGGGGCCACATGGGCGCGATTTCAGCAGGACTCAAGACTGCGCACGGTGCTGCGGTGATCCTCATGGATGGCGACTTCCAGGATCCGCCGGAAGTTCTGCCGGAACTGATCGACGCGTGGCGGGACGGTGCTGAGGTCGTAGTTGCGGTAAGAAGGAGCCGTCAGGAGCGGCGCAAGCTACTGGCCAAGCTCTTCCCACTCTTTTATCGTGTGCTGGGAACACTCTCCGACTACCCCATCCCTCTTAACGCAGGGATATTCAGCCTCATGAGTCGCAAAACGGTCGACTCAATCAATGAGATGGAAGAGAAGAATCGGTATTTGCCAGGGCTGCGTGCATGGGTTGGCTATCGAAACAAGGTCATCTTCTATGATCGGCAAGACCGGTTAGCCGGTGATGGCAAGCTCTCGTTTCTGAGCCGGATCAAGTACGCCATGGATGCAATTACAAGCTTTAGTTACAAGCCGTTGCGCCTGAGTTTTGCACTATTTGCATTCGCAACCTGCATGGCTGCGGCTCTGGCGTTCTGCATGCTGCTTTCGAAGAGCTCGGTGGGAGCTGCGGGGTTTGGTGTGGCAGCTACAGTGTTTTTCGTAGGGGGCCTTCTGCTTCTCTGCCTTGGTGTGCTGGGAGAATATCTTGGGCGCGTGTACGACGAAGTGCGTAGCCGGCCCCTTTCCATCATCAGCACAGTTCACCGCGCTCAAGCCATGAATGTGCCTCAATTTGGAATGATCGCAGCGCAAGCCGGCACTCATCAAAGCCAGGAAGCAACGGACGCGGCGTAAGCGAGGATGTCTGTTGCGCTCTGTAATCGGCAAGTGAGACGGCTTGAAGCGCGAAGGTTACGGCGGAGAAAGGTTTTGTCCTGAAGTCCAAAGTGTAATCAGAATCCGTTCCTCGACCCTGCAGGTCGTCGACTCGGGGACTCCTCGGATTGTTTCTCTGAGGTCTTAGGGCTTTAGCTGCGGCGTCGCGGATGTTCCCACTGCTGTGGATCGAGAGTTATCCTTCACGCCAGCGCCGCAGGAGGGAAGGCCATCCTCAATTGCGGTGCCCTCTTCGTGGTCGTTCCATGTCTCGATCATTACGAAGGGCAAAGGGTCATCGGCAGAGAAATACTTGTGCCAAAGATTAGAAGTGTCGGCAAAGGTCTGGCCGCACCTCGCGGAAATACGCCGATTCAACCCCCAGGCAGCTTTGCTGTCGTCGAAACTGGACCACACACCACCTACAATAATCTTGTCGGAATATTTCGCGTGCATCGTCTCATAGAAATTACTCAGATATTGCTCGCCCCAATTGCTGCCGTCGCCCCCTTGCACAGGGCTAACCCACGCATAGAAGCCATCGAAGGCATCCGCGTCCGCTCCAGGCAGATTCTCCTGAATCAGCAAAGGAGCTGGATTCCATTTATCGACCAGGGCACGCACCCTTTTCCAGTCAGTGTGCCCACCCTTCGGGAAGATAAAGATTAGTGGTCGGCCGTCGTAGGTCAGATATGCCTGGTGGCCCGGCGCCTTAGACGAGAGATAGGTTTCATGGAACATTGTAAAGTCTGCAAGAGCTTCGTCGGTGGCTCCCTCTTCCTCGTCGGCTTCGTCATACATCATCGCGACCTGGAACTTCTGCTTGGCTGCCGCCGCCTGCATCAAGGCATAGCTTCGATCGATAAATGGTTCACGGTCACCATACCAGTCCACCACAAACGCGGAGATTCCCATGGCTCTCGCTCGGTGAATTTGATTGTCGATTACGGCTGGATCCTGCGAAGAATAGCCTACCGAGATGTGCTTGGGGTGACCGAACCAAGCCTCGTACAATGCGATTACCTCGGGCGAGCTTCCCGTGGCCCTGTGCTTCAGCGGCAACGCGTGGACGGCCCGCGGATTAGAGCATCCGTGGGGCAGGATGAGGATGAAAAGTAGAAATGCATTGCCTGCACGATTGAACATGGGCTCCTCTATTAGAGTCCGCTGGAATCCACAGGGTTGTCACCAATCCGGCACAAAGCTCATTCCATGACGATTTTGAGCAGCCGGATTGGGAATGTTCGCATCGTACAGTCTGCCGTGGCATGTCCAGCTATCCTTCTGGCCGGATGCCGATCCATTCCTGCATGGAGAATCCGGGATTTGAGAGTGTGGTGAATGGTTTGACGCAAAAGACGAAAACGCTGCAGGCTCGCATTGTCGCAGGGAGCCTTGTATTGCTCTCGGGCTCGAGTCTTACCACTGCAATCAACCTCGTCTACAACATTGTCGTTGCGCGGTTTATCGGCCCTAAAGGCTTCGGGCAAGCTACGGTCGTTTACACCATCCTCACCCTGGTATCCGCGGTCACGCTCTCCTTTCAAATTGTGTCAGCAAAAGTTGTGGCACGGCAGCGATCTCCAGAAGAGGGTGCTGGAGCTTATCGAAGCTTCCATCGAGGCGCATGGTCTGTCGGCATCCTCATTGCGCTCCTATTGATAGTGTTTCAGAGATCAATCGCGGATTATCTAAACCTTTCCAGTCCTGTTCAGGTCGCGCTACTCGCATTCGGCGCGGCCTTCTATGTCCCATTGGGAAGTCGTCGTGGCTACATTCAGGGCACTTACGAATTCCGTCGTCTTGCAACCAATCTTGTCGTGGAGGGCGTAGTTCGCCTCGGCGGATCATTCCTCATGATCCTGCTAGGCCTGGGCGTCGAGGGCGTGATTGCGGCCAATGCTGCGGCCGTCGCGGTAGCTTATCTCGCCATCCCGCCTAAACTGGTGGGCCGGGTTCCGAGTCCTCTTCAGTTCTCAAATGCCATCCGCGAAACATCCCAGGCTATGGTTTTCTTCTCCGGCCAAGTCCTCATCAATAACTGTGACATTGTTCTCGTGAAGCACTTTTTCGCCGCCAACGAGGCAGGGATCTATGCGGCCGTGGCGATGGTTGGCCGGGTAATATTTGCGTTTTCTTCAGCGGTTGTAAATACCATGTTTCCGCTTGTGGCGGGTACTCGCGATGAAGAGAGAAAGGATCTCAGAGTCATCGCAACCTCTCTACTCCTGGTACTGGGCACAGGGTCCGTTTTAGCTCTCGGCTTAAGCATCGCACCCGCTCGGCTCTGGACAGCGCTCTTCGGCGCTGGGTTCGAGATAGTCGGGAAGTACAACCTTCCTTATCTACTAACTATGTATGCCATTACGACAATCGTCTACTCGCTGAGTGTCGTTGTGATCACATTCGAAATGTCTTACAAGATTGCGAATACAAGCTGGGTGCAGTTGGCCTTCAGTGGTGTGGTGATCGCGGGTATTGTCCACTTTCATTCGTCGTTACGAGAAGTCATCCTTGTGCAACTGATCCTAATGGCAATTCTGTTTGCTTTTGTGGCATTTCCGTTCATGGTCGACTTGCTGAACAATCCCAGGGACCTGCGAGAGGCTGGCGCGCTTCGCCCCATAAGGTTGATTCGACGTGTATCGGAAGATGAGGTCATCGCAGAGTTCTTGAAGGGTGACTTCCACGCACCCGCATTCAAGGAGTATCAAGCGAGCTTTAGAGACCTTGTAAGTAGGCCTGACCTTGACAATCCGGAAGACAATGCAAAGCGGCGAGCTCTTCTATTCATTCGGCATCTTGCGCTGTGGCAGGAAATTCCCACCGAGACGGAATGGTATGAGGTGGAGATCAAGCAATCGGACGTCGGCCAGATCAGGGTGTTTCCCAGGGCCCAGTGGCGAAAGCTCGCGCGCGGCAATTTTTCGATCACCAAGGTAGCCGAAGGGATGCGTACACGACAACACCTGGTCGATACTCTATTCCTATCAAAGATCGCTGACATTGGCGATCAGCTTCTCCTGGAGGATCCAGGGCTTAGTGCTGTGATCCTCATTGGCCTTGATGACAGCAAACCTCTAACTGTTCTTGATGGCAATCATCGGCTTGCGGCAGCGATGCTCGCATCGCCGAACAGGCTAGAGAAGCTGCGTTTTTTATGCGGTTTATCGCCTCATATGAGCGAGTGCTGTTGGTACAACACGAACCTTGCCACATTGTTCCGATATGCAAGAAATATGTTGGCACTGGCAAGACGCAATCCGGCAGATGAGCTTGCGCGACTCCTATAGGACCGGGAGGACCTTGATACTCCTGAAGATGCCGCGCAAAACACAATTCATGACTTGATTGTTGGAATTGAGGATGCTCACTTTTAGACAGTTTGAAGCAAGGGGCTTCATGCAGGATGTAGATATGACACTTCGAAGACGCGCTGTGGCAGTGAAGCAGGTACCGGAGCGATTGAACGAGAGGCTCGGGCGGCTTTTCTTTAACGAATTGGAGAGTTGCATGAATGTTGACCGACCCTCCATCGTCTTCG